>Ga0209382_10007663_pt1 | contig 13677 bp, 8 predicted proteins | sample SoiMetdeltSBSDD5_FD_187599 | JGI IMG/M metagenome (GOLD analysis project Ga0209382, IMG submission 187599) | Bulk soil microbial communities from a Populus tree surrounding site in Tennessee, USA - Soil MetaG P. deltoides SBSDD5 (SPAdes) (version 2) | ecosystem: Environmental > Terrestrial >... | reverse complement strand
CATGCCCTGGCGCTGGTGCCGCAGACCCCGCTGCCTGGCAGTGCAATCCCACAATTCCTGGAACGGTTACCGGTGCTGAGCGTCGCCGGGGGAACCATCCCGACGGTGATCGCCGGCACAGCTCAGATCGACCTGCACATGCGGGAGTTCCAGGCGAACATGCTCGCGCCGGGCACGATCCTGCCCGGTATCAACACGAGCACGTGGGTATACGGATACACCGTCGGTGCGCAGGCGCCGGCGGGGCCGCAGGACACGTTCATCGGGCCGGTGATCGTGGCGACTCGCGGTGTGCCAGCGGAGGTCCGCTGGGTAAACGACCTCGGGCGGGCGGACCAGAGTCGCGTCCCGGTGTGGGCCAACGGCAGCGACCAGACCCTGCACTGGGCCGATCCGTTGCGCGATGGGCACAGCATGCACAACTACGCGGGACCGGTTCCGGCCGTGCCGCACCTGCACGGCGGGGAGGTGCCGGCGGTGCTGGACGGCGGCCCGGACTCGTGGTTCACCGGCGACGGCGCCTACCACGGGCACGCTTACTACAGCGGGCCCGGTGGCGGCGGGAATGCGGCGGTCTACCGCTACCCGAACACGCAGGAGGCCGCGCCGGCCTGGTTCCACGACCACGTGCTCGGCGGCACCCGGCTGAATGTGTACGCCGGGCTGGCCGGCGCCTTCCCGATCATCGACCCGAACCTGCGCCTGCCCGCCGGCCTGCACCCCGTCGGCCTGCAGCAGGGCACCGACGGCCGGATCGACTACCTGGTTCCGCTGGTGATCCAGGACCGGTCGTTCGACACCACCGGCCAGCTGTTGATCCCGAACGCGGGGATCAACCCAGAGCATCCATTCTGGGTGCCGGAGTTCGTCGGTGACACGATCACTGTCAACGGCAAGGTGTGGCCGTATCTCGACGTCGAGCCGCGGCGCTACCGGTTCCTGATCATCAACGGCTCCAACGCCCGCGCCTACGAACTGTTCCTGACCAATCCGGTGACCAAGGTGAACGGGCCACCGATGTGGCAGATCGCCACCGACGGCGGGTACCTCGACGCCCCGGTCAAGATCGACCCCAACGCGCCGAAGGGACGGCCGCAGCGGCTGGTGATCCTGCCCGGCGAGCGGGCCGATCTCATCGTCGACTTCGCCGGATTCCAGGGGCAGACCTTGCTGCTGCGCAACGTCGGCCGCCACCCCTTCCCCGGCGGGGAACCACCGGCCGGCGCGACGGTCGGTCGCGTGCAGCAGTTCCGGGTGGGGACCCGGCCGGTCGGCGACACCAGCTACAACCCCGCGAGCGGAATCCCGCTGCGGCCACCGATGGTCCGCCTCGTCAACCCGGCGACCGGCACCCTGGCCGCCGCAGTCGTCGTGGACAAGACCAGGCAGCTCACCCTCAACGAGGTCATCGGCGCCGGCGGGCCGCTGGAACTGCTGATCAACAACACCAAGTGGAGCGGCCAGTCACCCGACGGCTCGATCCGCCCCGACTTCGCCGGCGTGACCGTCGGTGGGGTCACCGAGGGCTTCTCCGAGCTGCCGAACGAAGGCGACACCGAGCTGTGGGAGGTGGTCAACCTGACCGCCGACGCGCACCCCATCCACACCCACCTGACCCAGGTGCAGCTGCTGAACCGGCAAGCCTTCAACGTCGGCCAGTACGTCGCCGCCTACGACAACGCCTTCCCCGCAGCACCGGGATCCCCCGGCGGCTACCTGCCCGGCTACGGGCCGCCGCTGGACTACCACACCGGCAACCCGCTGGCGCTCGGTGGCAACCCCGACGTCACGCCGTACCTGCAAGGACCTGCCAAACCACCCGAACCCAACGAGGCCGGCTGGAAGGACACCGTGACCATGTACCCCGGACAGGTCACCCGCATGGTCGTCCGGTACGCACCGACCGACACCCCGGCCGGCACCCGTGCCGCCTACCCGTTCGATCCGAACGCCGGCGGCCACGGATATGTCTGGCACTGCCACATCATCGATCACGAAGACAACGAAATGATGCGCCCGCTGGCCGTGACACCCACTCCGGCAGCCAACCGCACCTACCAGGAAGGCATCGACTACTGACGGCAAGAGGGACCGGCCACCGGCACCGAGGAGGTACTGACGATGACGATGGCGTTCGCGTGGGAGTTCTACGGGGCACCGTCATGATCGCCGGCGACCGGCCAATGGAGCTACGCGAGACGCACATCGGCGCGGTCTTCCTGGTCGGCGACCGAGCCTACAAGTTCAAGAAGCCGGTCGATCTGGGGTTCCTCGACTTCAGCACGCGGCAGCGCCGGCTGGACGCCTGCCGGCGGGAGGTCGAGCTGAACCGCCGGCTGGCGCCCGATGTGTACCTCGGGGTGGCCGACGTCAGCGACGAGCACGGCCGGCCGTGTGACCACCTGGTGGTGATGCGGCGGATGCCGCAGCAGCGGCGGCTCTCGGCGCTCATCGCGGACGGCGCTGCGCTGGATGGCCAGATCCGGGCCTTGGCCAGGCTGCTGGCCGCCTTCCACGCCGGCGCCCTGCGCTCCGAGCAGATCACCGAGCAGGGCGGGCGTGACGCGCTGGCGGCCCGATGGGAGGCCAGCTTCGAGCAGGTCCAGCGGGTGGCCACCGGCGTGCTCCCGGCGCCCATGTTCGACGAGGTACGGCTCCGTACCAGGGCATTCCTGGCCGGCCGGGCCGCGCTGTTCGGCGCGCGGCAGGCGCAGCGGCGGGTGGTCGACGGCCACGGTGATCTGATCGCCGAGGACGTGTTCTGCCTAGACGACGGGCCCAGGGTGCTGGACTGCCTGGAGTTCGACGACCGGCTGCGCTGGCTGGACGGCCTGGACGACGCGGCATTCCTGGCGATGGACCTGGAGCACTACGGCCGCAGCGACCTCGCCGAGGCGTTCCTCGACCGCTACGCGGAATTCAGCGGCGACCCGGCACCACCGTCGCTGCGCCACCACTACATCGCCTACCGGGCCTTCGTCCGGACCAAGGTCGCCTGCCTGCGGCACGCCCAAGGCGGCGACGGAGCGCGGTCCCAGGCCATCGCCTACACCGAGCTGGCCCTGCGGCACCTGCGGGCCGGCACCGTCCGGCTGATACTGGTCGGCGGCCTACCGGGAACCGGCAAGTCGACGCTGGCCGGCCAGCTCGCCGACCGCCTCGGCGCGGTGCTGCTGTCCAGCGACCGGCTACGCAAGGAACTCGCCGGGCTGCCGCCGCAAACCCCCGCGCCGGCCGAGTACGGCGCCGGCATCTACACGTCCGAACACAACCAGCGCTGCTACGCCGAGCTGCTGCACCGGGCCGGCGAGCTGCTCGGCCGCGGCGAATCGGTGGTGCTCGACGCATCCTGGATCCGGGGTGCGGACCGGGCGCGCGCGGCCGCGGTGGCCGCCGCCACCAGCAGCGAGCTCGTCAGCTTCCGCTGCACGCTGCCAGCAGCGACGGCGGCCGAACGGATCGCTCGACGGATGGCCGCCGGCCGGGGAGCCGGCCCATCGAGCACCGGCCCATCGAGCTCCGGGCCATCAAGCTCCGGGCCATCAAGCGCCGGGCCATCGAGCGCGGGGCCATCGGATGCGACCTCCGCAATCGCCACCGCCATGTCCGCCGACGCGGACCCCTGGCCGGAGGCAACCCCCATACCGACCAGTGGCCCGCCGGCCGAGGCCGTCGCCACCGCGCTGGCCGCCATCACCGGCGCCACGTAAACCTCGGTTTGACCGCACCCACCAGCCATTCCCCACCAGCAACCGCACCGGCCCGACCCGGTTTCGCCCGGTTCGTCACGCTCCGTCCCGCCTCGTCGCGCTCCGTCCCGCCTTTGCCCCGCTTCGTCCCGCCTCGTCCCGCCTTTGCCCGCTTCGTCCCGCTTCGTCCCGCCTGTGTCGCCGAACTCGACACCACCGGGCCCGAGCACCCGAAAAACCCCGCTGCTGTCGAGTTCGGCGACATAGCCGGATCCGGCGACGTCGGCCCGCGCCGACGAAGGGCGGCCACCCTCTCGTCGACGCCCGCGGCGATGCGGCGGCCCAGCTTGCCGCCTGCCGGGAGCCTCCGGCGCCCGTCCTCGGCAGTTCATGGACCGCGGTGAAGGAGACTGGGTTTGATCCAAAAGTCCGGCTGCCCCGAGCCATCCGCGCGTGTCGCGCGCCGTCTCCGCTGATGTCCGGGCGATTGGCCGAAGCGGTGAACGCCCTGATCTCGTCTTTTGTCGCGAGGCCCGACTGGCAAAGCCCGATCGGCTTCTTTGATCTTGTCGATGCCGTTTAGGCGGAATAGACCTACCTTCGAGGTTGCGGAGCGTAGCCAGGACTCCCCACCGGGTTACCGGTATTTCCTACCAATGGGGCATCGCGGCTGCAGTCTGGGGCCGTCGGGACCCACGGTGCGTAGGAGGTCCGTCTGTAGCTGTTTGACGGCGGTCATAGTTTGATCTGTGAGCAGTTTCCTGTACCCGGTTATCACTGGCCAGTGCGTGCCGCAGGGCGAGGGTGTCGCGGTGCCCCGGCCCGGGATACCCAAGATGCCGGGCCGGCTAGGCCATGCTCATGGTTCATACTTACGTGAAGAGCGCGGCACTCGGTTGGAGTACGCCGCCCGTCGGTGCCGCGCCCCCGCCTCTCTCCCGACTGCCGCGCGGTCGTAAGGTGAACACTACCTTGTAACGAGGCAAGGGCGTTGCGCGTTAACTGTGGAGACATGCCGCTTGGCGGGAGCCAGCTTGATCAATTTTGCATCTGTAATCGAGAACCGGCGGTCGAGACCGTTTCCTCTCCCGGCTCGGTGTTCGCCCGCCTACAGTAGGGAATGGCCTTGATCCCCGAATCGGAGTTCTCTGGCGCTTCCGCGCTGGCACTGCGACTGTTGTGGAACCGGGCGCGGGGGGAGACCGCTCGCCCGCTGCCTGTGGTCGTGCTGATTGGACCAGCCGGATCGGGTAAGAGTCAGGCGTTGCGGACCGTATCGCGGGACCTGGCGGATGGGGTGGTACACGCATCCTTCGACTTCGAGGCGTCCAGGCCGGACGCTGGTGAAGCGGCGCCCGCCACTACGGTCGAGGTGCTGGCACGGCTTGCCGATGCTCTCTCACGCGGGTGGCGGGCTCGCAGGGCGGCGCAGTTCACCCGCTTCACGCTGGGCATGCTCGCTGTGCAGGCGCAGCTGAGCGGCCTGCCGCGGGAGCAGGCGAAAGAGCAGCTTCGCGGCTTGCTGGACTGGTTTGCCGGCAACCCCAGGTTGGAGCGCGTTGCGGACAGCGTGCGCACGTTGGCCGACTCGGCGCACAACGCCGGCATCTTTGACGACACGGTCGCCGACACAGTCAAGGCCGTCCTGCCATCCCTGATACGGACCATCGGTAGGCGGCCATTGGGCCGGGCCAAGCGCTGGCACTCCGACATTCCGCTGGCCGAGGGCGCGTCCCCGCTGGATGCGCTCGTCTCGCTGAACCGGCTCGCCAGCCAGCGCCTCGCGGACATGACCGAGTGGCTGACGTCGGCGTTTCTCGCCGATGTCATGGAAAGCCATCCCCGAATGGCCGCGCCCGACGAGGGCAGTCCGTGCAGGTGCAATGATGCCAAGAGACGCCCACACTGGCACAACTGGGTGCTTCTGCTGGACAATATCGAGCGACCCGGCGGCGCGACTTTTCTCGGCGATCTGCGCGCGGCACAGGAGCGCCATCTGCGGCAACGTCCTAATGACCCGGATCCCTTGCTGGTCATCGCCACCAGCGGCAGGTGGAATCCGGAGTGGGAGTCCCGGTGGTGCCCGCCCTGGCTCACCAAGGATGTCCGGCCGGAATGGTGCAGAGTGGTACCGCGATGCAGCCGGGCCAGCTATGCGCACTGGCTTGGCGATTCGATGGCCGAACACCTGCCGACCAAGGCGTACCCGGTGCTCCTCGAACGGCTGGACATCGAGCGGACGGCGCAGGTGCTGGGGCTCAGCAAGCGCACGGAGGAGGTCTTCCTAGTCCAGCGAGCCACCGGCGGGCTGGCCGCCGCAGTCCAAGCGGCCAAAACTGTCTTACCTGGCCGGACGGCCCAGCCAGGCGCCCGGGATGTGCTGTGGCCATGCGATCCGGCCGCCGACGAGGCCGCCGTGTGGAAAGCCCGGCTCGCGCCAGCCCAGCTCGGCCAGCATCTGAAGGGCTTGAGTCTGGATGACTTCATCGCGAGCGCACCCTTTGCCACCGCACCCTGGCTGGTGCCCGCCGGCGCCGCCGCTTTGGCGCCACGCCCGCAGGTCGGGCGCATACTCACCGAGCTGAGGGCCGCGCTGTGGGTGACGGTGCCCAGCCACCGCGGCCCGACGCCGGAGCGCGTCGAGCTGCACCCGTGGATCGGCCGCACCCTGGTCACCGCGCTGGCGCGGCTACCTAACGGCGCGCACCCCTCCTATACCGACCAGTTCGAGGCGCTGCTAGCGGACCCGCACACTATGAAGGACCCGGCGCGCGCCGCCTTCTGCCGGCTCGCGCTTGGCCGGACATGCGAAGTGGTGGACTACTTCGCCGAATGCTTCGACACGTGCCCTCATCAGGAATGGGTGCGCCGGCTCTGGCTGGTCACCCGAGCCCCGGACGACAAACCGCTCGACCAGAACTCCAGAGAGCTCTACGACGAGCTGGTCGAGGACAGCATCGCCAAAAGTCCGACCGATGGGCTAACGGTGCGTAACAATGTCGCCCGCCTGGTCATCGCCAGCTGGCTGATCGCCAACCCGTTCGCGGTGCGCGACCAGTCCTACCTGGAGTCGAATATCGAGTCGGCCTGCCGTGGCTTGGCGTCACTTTCTCGTCGAGGGGACGTGGCCGCCTTGGAAGCTGCTGCCGATGTGCTGAGACCGTCGGTTCACGCCGACTGACAGGAATGGATTCGATCATGCGTCTCCTCGACCTTTTCCTCGACCGGCTGACTGGCCGGGGGTGGCGCCAGCGGCACCCTGGCATGGTCCAGCCGCGGGGCTGGCTGCGACGCCATTGGCTGGTCAGCTCGCTGGTCGTGGCCACCCTCGTCGCCGCTTCCCTCGTCGCCGCTTCCCTCGTCTGGTGGCGTCCCTGGCAATCGCCGCAGCCGTGCGGGCCCGGCCTGACCGCGGTGAACCCGTCGAGCACGTGCGTGGGGCTCGATCTGGACGCACGCGGGTTCGGCGACGACCGACTAGCGGATCTAATGGCGGGCCTAGCCGTGAAGAACCCCGCGCGCGCCGGCAACGTCGGGACGATCGTCCTACTCGACGACATGACGCCGGACACAGCTCGTGACACGGGCAAACTGCAGGCCCTGCGGCACCGTATCCAGGGTGCGATGACAGCGGTGTGGCGGGCGGATGAACGGGGTTTCGCCGGCGATCTGCCGAAGCTGCGGCTGCTGCTTGGCAGCTACGGCTCCAACGCGCAGCAGTGGTCTGAAGCGGTCGAGGCGATCAAACGGGCGCGGATCAGCGAGAATATCCTCGCGGTGATAGGTTTCGGGCAGAGCCGGCTGGAGACCCGGCTGGCGGCGGCTGCGCTGTCTGCGGCGAAGATCGCCGTGATCGGCTCTATCGTCACCTCCGACACAATGAACGTCGACCTCGAGAACAAGCCGATCCAGAGGTTCGTGCGGGTGGCGCCCCTGAACAGTCAGGAGGCGTTGGCAGCCTTTTCCTATATGACGGCGAGTCGTCGCTACGACAAGGTCATGCTCGTACACGACGAGAACCTGAGGGACGACTACGCAACGACTCTGGCCGAGGCGTTCCGCGCTGCGTACAAGAAACTGAACCAGGAGGAAGTGCAGTACACCGAGCCGTACCGGTCTCCGGACGAGCTTGTCGAGGTCAGGCGCGAGGAGTACATGGCCCAGCTGTTCGCCAGGATGCACGGCGATCTATGCAAGATCAGACCCGACCTGATCTACTTCGCTGGCCGCGGCGCCGACCTGAAGTCCTTCCTGGACGCCATGTTCGACAGCGGCGCATGCGGCTTGGGTGAGCTGGACATCGTGACCGGAGACTCCGCCAGCTTCCTCATCGGTGAGGAGCTGCCCGCTGCCGACCACCTCAAGGTAAACGTCTACTACACGGCCATGGCGTACGCCAACCAGTGGGCGGCTGCGGCCGCCAAGCCGGATGCCCCAGCAATCGTGAGGACCAACGCTGCAAACTACAAGGCTTTCGAGGAGTCCTTCACGGCTGAGAATGCCTACCGGTTCGACAAGACGGATCTCGTAGACGGTCACGCCATCATGAGCCATGACGCTGTGCTGGTAGCCGTCGAGCTGGTTCGCATCAACCCCTCGTCCATACCCGAATTGAGCACCGTCGCCGACCAGTTCCCGCTCTTCCGATGCGGGAAGAGCGCCGTTCCCGGAGCCAGCGGAGCGATAGCGTTCGACGACAGGGGTAACCCGGTCAACAAGCCCATGCCAATTCTTCGGGTCAGCCCAGTCGAGGGCAGGGGTTCCGTCACGCAGGTCGGCCTGGCTTGGCCGCTGGGGGCGCCCTCCGACCCCGGGACCGACTGCCGATAGCACGCCGGCGGGAGATCGCCGGCACGCCGCCAACCAGCACAGGTGTCCTAGACCACGGCGCAGGACACTGGGCGCATGCGGCGATTCTCGGGGTTTCGTTTTGGGGTTCACCCCAATGCTGTTCGGGTCCGGCGGGGCTAGGGTCTGGCCCCGAATCCCAAGGCCGGACGGAGGGCCGATGAGCAGAGTCTTTGACCCGTTCCAACTCCACCTGGACGATCCGTACCCGTTCTGGCGGGAGGTGCGGCGGGAAGAGCCGGTATTCTTTGCGGAGAATATCAATGCCTGGTGTGTCACGCGGTATGACGACATCATGCAGGTGCAGCGCGACCCGGTCACATTCTCCAGCCGCGAGTTGTTGCGCCGGCCGGTAGGACTGCCGGCCGAGGCCGACGCTATCATGGCGTTCTGGTTCGACGACCCGGTTGCGGTCTCGGTGCTCGATCCGCCCGAGCACGGTCCCATGCGCCGCTACCTGAACAGCCGCTTCACGCCGGCCGCGATCGAGCGGTGCGGGCCGAAGCTCCGGGCGCTCATCGATGGTGTGGTCGCGGGGCTGGAATGTGCTGACGATGGGACCGTCGATCTGGTCGCGGACTTCACGACTCGGACGCCGCTACTGGCCATCATGACGGTGCTCGGCATGGATATCAGCTGCATAGACAGCTACCAGGTATGGGTGGAAGAGCTGCTGGCCATCTTCGTTTCCCACAGCCAGCTGAGCGAGCAGACGCTGATCGAGTATGCCGGGCGGCAGCGGGACTATATCGAGGCGGTGCGCACGCTCGTGGCCGACCGCCGCGCCAACCCCGAGGACGACCTGATCAGCTATCTGGTCGAACAAGGCCCGAACGGGCAGACGCTGCCGGACGACAACCTCGTCATGCAGATCATGACCGTGCTCTCGGCCGGCTGGGACACGACGTCGAAAGCCCTCTCGAACATCCTCTACGAGCTGCTGAGACAGCCCGGCCTGTGGCCGGAACTGGCGGCCGGCCGGCTGGACGTTGCGAACGTGGTCAACGAGGGGCTGCGGCATACCTCGTCCGTCATCGGCATGTTCCGGGTCGCCACTCGCGATGTGCAGCTCGGCGATGTCACGATCCCGCAGGGTTCCTATCTCATGCTCAACTACGCGTCGGCGGGCCGTGACGAGAGCAAGTACGACGAACCGGACGTGTTCGATCCGCGACGCGTCACGTCGACCCCGCTGCTGACCTTCGGCAATGGCATCCACTACTGCCTTGGGGCGCCGCTGGCTCGGTTGGAGATGAAGCTGGCTCTCGAGTCGCTGGCGCGTCGCTTTCCGAACCTCGCCCTCCAGCCCGGCTGGGAGCCGCGCTTCCGAACCAGCATGCAGTTCCGCGGCCTCGACAACCTGGTGGTCCGTCCATGACTAGTGAGAAACGACCACACACGCCTTGACTCTGACATATTTAGGGTTGGCGGTCATGTCCTTCGCGGTGAACTCGATGTACGGCGAACCCCAATGACCCCATTGGCAACTGTCTTCACCGCTGGCGGCGGAGTAACCCTCTATCGGCACCATGCAACCGCGCTACGCGGCTAGCGCGCGCCATCCTGGAATCTCTCGGCTTCCGTGCCTGACCTGCCCGGCCCCCAGACAGCGCCCCCATGGCGAGACACCGGCAAGTTCTACTGCATTGATCAGGCCCACCAACGGTAGCAGCAGGGCCACGTCAAGATCACTCTTTGTGGCGGCCTGTGGCGGTGCGTTGTGACGTAGCGATGGTGGCGCTTGTGGCGGGAGCCCGGTTGCGCGTCCGGGATGGCGCGTCGACCCCTGCTGCGGTACCCAGCTTTGCCGCCGACCACACCGCCGAAGTTCACGCGCAGTACCTTGCCGCACGACGTACCGGTGAAGGCCGGCATCGAGAACACCGCACCCGCGGCCGCGAAGCCCACACCATCACCAGCCTCGCCACCCGAGATCGACTGCTGTCGACCGCTCCGGCGTCGTTGGTGCAGCCATCTCGACATCGCGGGACCAGGGGTTGCCGTTGGTGCTGATGCCGATACGGGCCTCGTCGGCGGCTTGGTGCGCGACATCAGTTGGCGTTTGGTCCTGCTGGGTCCACACTGATCGTGTTGCACGTAGTGTTGCACCTGATGTTAGTGTTGGTGACATGCCAACGAATCGGCGCCGGTTCATGATCACCGAGACCGAGGAGGTGCAGTCCGCGCTCGTCACGGCTGCTCGACAGTGGCCCGGCCAGACGCCGACACAGTTGCTGTACCGGCTGATCAACGAAGGACAGCAGACATTGCGCTGCGATGTCGAGCATCGACGTCAGGTCATCGCCGCGAATGCGGGCGCGCTGTCCGGCACCTACGAACCCGGCTACCTGGACCGGCTCCGCCAGGAATGGCCGCAGTGATCGTCCTTGACGTGACGACGCTCATCGCTTACCTGGACGACACCGACCCGAACCACCTCGCAGCCACCACACTGTTGGGTCAGCAAGCCGCCAGCCCGTTCGCCACCAGCGCCCTGACCCTGGCCGAAACACTGGTCAGACCGGTCAGCAGCGGCACCAGCGACCGTGTGCTCGACATCCTGGTCAGCCAACTGGAGATCACCACCGTGCCGATCATGGGTAACGAGGCGGCGCGGCTGGCCGAGATTCGCGCCCACACCGGTCTGAAGATGCCCGACTGCTGCGTCCTGCTAGCCGCCGAGCGGGTCAGCGCGTCGAAGCTGGCCACATTCGATGCCCGGCTGGCCCGGGCCGCTGCCGACCGCGGGCTCCTCGTGCTGCCGGACGACCGCTGAACAACAACCTCCAACACAGCGAATCGCCACGCATTCCCGGCATTACGGCGCCAGGCCAGAAACGCTGCGCGGTCAGCGAGCCCGCATCGAGACCAGCAGGGTGGTGTCATCGCTGCTCGTCGCATGGAGCAGCGGCATGGCCGAGGGACGTCCGCGCGTCGAAGCACGGTTGCGTCGCGGGGCATTGCCCACTTTCCCCATCGCTGTAACCTACATACGCCGATGCCAGGCATGGGTGGCGTAGCCGATCTAGAAGGAGGTGCTGGCATGACGATCCTCGACAAGGGATTCCGCCCCGTCACCGAGGTGACAGCCGACGAGCGTGCCCGCATCGCCGTCGCCAATGCAGGAGTGCGCAAGGATGACCGCTACGCCGTCTCGGTCAATGACGAGGGCGTCATCCTGCTTGTCCCCGTCGCAAGCATCCCCAAGCGGGAACTATTTGTCTGGGAGAACGACCAACTGAGGGCGTCCCTGTTCCGTGGGCTCGCGGACGCCGCAGAGGGTAAGTTGCGGCGGTTGGACTGGCCGACCGACGGTGATGACAGCGAGTGAACGCCCCACCTTACGTACTCCTCTATACGGATGAAGCCGGTTGGACAGCAGGCCGTCGCCGAACAACTGCAACTGCCAGCGATCAGCGGGGCATTGCCGACGCGACGAGGGCCTGGTTGGTATGGTCCAGATCGAACCGGGTCGGGTCGAAGTCCGCCGCATTTGCCAATCCCAGCCAGTCCAGCATGTGCTCGTGCTCGTCGTTTGAGGGGTCCGCCAGCACCTTTCGTAGTTCCTGGTAACCCGACGCGCCACCGCAGTCCTCGGGCGGGCAGGCCCCCTCACCCGCGGTGCAGGCCGGGTAGCGCATGCCGGGCTCGGCAACGGTTGCCTTCTCCACGAGGATCTCGTGCTCCCAGCCGTCACCGAAGTCGTAGAGGTAGCCGAGCCGGTCGCCCTCGCCCTTGATCAGCTCAACCAGGCTCACCGTGCGCTCGTCGGTGAAGGCAGGTTCCGGGTCGAGCCGGCCGTAGGTGGTGGCTGCGTCGGAGAAGGAATGCAGGTGGCAGTCCTGCCACCCCATCGCGGCTTGCACGACCTGGTGCAGCCGGTCCAGCTGGATGCCGGCCGGCACCAGCAGGCGACGCCACATCACCGGCGCCGCCGTCTCCAGCAGCGTGACCTTGATCTGCAGGATCGGCTCGCCCGGTTCAGGTTCGCCCAGCCGGCGGGCCATCGCCCAGCGGCCCAGCGCGGTCAGCGCCACCGTCTGCTCCGTCTGCTCACCGTCCAGTCGCACCGCGCCGAACTGGTCCAGCACGCCCAGCGCCCGCCGCACGTCCCGATCGTTGCACCGGCGCAACGTGGCCTGCTGGACATCCGTCAGCTGATAGCCCGCGGCTACCGTCTCCCACGCCCAGACACACACTTCCTCGACACGCACGCGACCACCGCGGGCATGGATGCCGGCAAGGACGACACCGATGCCATCGTCGAAATGGCGGCGCAGCAGCGACTCCGCCCACCCCGACGGGCACAGCGTCGAACCGAGCTTCCCGAACACCTCGAACATCTGTTGCCACAACGGCAACGGACGCCGCGGCAGCGCAGCGTTCTTCTTCACCACGGTAAGCCTGGCATTGGTCACCCGTACCAGCCGCGACGCCTTGGCCCACTCGACAACCGCATTGAGGTGCGGCAGTTCCTCGCTGCTCTTCGTGCGGCTTACCCGACCACCGATCGACGGATCGATCACGTCCCCGGTATCCAGCAGTTCGACCAGCTCGCGGGCATGCACCAGCGTCACCCGCCCGGTCGCGGTGAGCTTGCGACCCGCTCCGACCCACTCGGTGAACGCCGCCATTCGCGACACCTACACCGAGCCCGCCGCGAAGGTCGACAGCTCATCCGGCGGCATCGCCCTCACCCATCCTCACCGTCATCGGCATCGGCATCGGCCAGCAGGCGGTTAACCGCGGCCAGATCGAAGGGGACCGGCTCCTGCGGATCCTCAGGCAAGAAGTACTCCACCGGCGAATCGCCCCGGAACGAAACACACACCGGATAGCTCTGCCCCGGCCTGCGTTCGATCACCTTCTCCAACCTGATCTCGTGCCGCCAGCCGGCGCCGAAATCATACGTGTAGGTGACACTCCTGACCGGTGGGGTAAACGCAGCCACCACCCGCAGCCCGAACTCATCGCCCGCCTCCTCCAGCTCGAAGTACGGGTCGCTGTACTGCTTGCGCCCTACCTCGAAGGCGTGCAGATGGTCACCGTCCCATCCAAACAGCGCCTGGATCACCCGGTGCAGCTCATCCAGAGTGGCGAACGCCGGCAGCAACACCCGTCGCCAGATCGGCGGCCGCCA
>Ga0209382_10007657_pt1 | contig 13681 bp, 20 predicted proteins | sample SoiMetdeltSBSDD5_FD_187599 | JGI IMG/M metagenome (GOLD analysis project Ga0209382, IMG submission 187599) | Bulk soil microbial communities from a Populus tree surrounding site in Tennessee, USA - Soil MetaG P. deltoides SBSDD5 (SPAdes) (version 2) | ecosystem: Environmental > Terrestrial >... | reverse complement strand
CCGTAGCTTAGCAACAGCGTGCAGCGCGCGGCGCTAATGCCGCAGGACCAACCGCTCCGCGCTCCAGTGCTCGTCCAGGCCGGGGCGCTGGTGCGCCTATGGTCCATTCGGCTAGACTCCCGCCAGTCATCCAATGAACTCCTGGGGCATCCCTGCGTGGCTTGAAGAGGAAGTACGGGCGCGGGACAGGACGTGCGTCTACTGCAGCATCCAAATGATCGACGGCGTCCCTCAACGTGGCCCGCGCAAGGCTACCGCCACGTGGGAACACATCATCAATGATGCAAGCATCGTCACTCGTGACAACATTGCCCGATGCTGCGCAGCGTGTAATTCGAGCAAAGGCACAAAGTCGCTCGCTGAATGGATCGAGTCGAGCTACTGCAGAACACGCGGCATCACGAAAGACACGGTCGCGGAAGTCGTAAAGCAGGCGTTCGCTTCTGTGCGCGCGATCCAACCCGCCCCTGGAACGGACCGGCCTGAGGGCGACGCATGATCTCGATCCGACTCGAAAGGTTCTCATACCGCTTCGCGGAGCAGGTGCTCAACAGCAAGCTGGCTCTGAAGCAAGAGGTAGAAGCCATCCTGACAAGTGAGGCGATTCGAAGTTGCATCCCTCTCGCGTCCCAACTTCAACAAGGTGCTAAAAGAGTCCTTCGTGGCTCGCGGCTGGCACGATCAGCCCCACGTATTCTCGGACGATGAAGAACTAGGAGCGAAGATGGACTTCCTAAAGGAGCGGGTTGGGATAGAAGTCGGATTTGGTCACGCCAGTTTCATCGGCATTGATTTGTTGAAGTTCCAAGTTCCTTCGTATTCGGGGCTGGACCAAATCGATGTTGGCATCTACGTGACAACCACGCGAAGATTTCAAAGACACATGGCCACGCAGCACCAACAAAAGTGGGAGGGCAGCCTGACCTTCGAAAAGGTCAAGAAGTACTTACCTCAATTCAAGAGCGCGATCCAGGTACCCATCTATGTGCTTGGCATTGACGTTTAGCAATGGCACGTCGCCCGACAGGCGAATCCGGCCTGCGCCGGGCGGTCGCCCAGCGCTTATCTCTTGACCGCCAACGCCCCCGGCCTCGCGCTGACGACGTGATCCAGTAGCGCCCCGGTGCTCGTCCAGGCCCGGGGCGCTGGTGCGCGTTGTCGCGTTCGGCTAGACTGCCCCGCAGCCAATCCCCACCGAGGTGCTGTCTCTCCCGGGGCGGTGGGAGGAAACTTCCAGAGCAGCCGCTATGTTATGCCGCGAACAGGACTTTGTGCTTTCTACGCGCTCGCGGCCGTCCTGACCGCGCGAGCCCGGGCGCGATGGTATAAGCTGCTTACTCCGAGGAAGGGCAAACGCCATGTTTGAGAGCCTCAAGCAGCTGGTGCAAGGACGTTCGAAGTCGGCCGTCCGGCGGCGCTTCGACGAGTTCCTGGCGCTGAACGTCCAGGGCATGATCGCCTGGCGCGCAGGGAAATCGCCGGCCGCGCACTAGCTCGGATCCCCTGCCCCGCCCTTCCGGTCGTTCAGCGATGCCGAAGCGATAGGAGCGTCCGACCGAGCAGCGCGCCGGCGCCGGCGAGCACGAACAGCGGCAGGATGTGGCCGAGCAGCAGGTGTGGCACATAGGCCACCGGACACCAGAGGTCCGCGGCGACCCACGCACACGCGCCGGCCGCGAATCCGATGACCGCACCGTTGAGCGCCGGCTGCACCGGCGCGTGCCGGCGGATGGCGAGAAATGACAACAGGGGCCCCACCGCGACGAGCAGCGACAACGAGAGGCATCGCTCCCCAGGTCGCTCCGGCCACGCGACCATGGCATCGCCGAACGCGAGGCTACAGCTCACCTTCCACACCAGCAGACTGACCGGGATCAGAACGCCCCCGTACAGAAGCCACCGGGGCGACCGTCCCAGCATCGATCGGCCTCTTCCGAGTGCCAGCCACACCGCGGTGGCCGCGACCCCCAGGGCTCCGCCGACCGTCGCCACGACCAGCCAGACCGGTCGCTCCAGGCGTTGCTGCGGCACCACCTCGCCGCCAAGCCGCAACAAATGGCTCTCCGACATGAGCACCGCGAAGATCACGAAGGCGCCAATCCCGCTGGCGGCCGCGACCATGCCGATGAGCATGTTGCGGCGCCTGACGGCCGCGCGCGTCGGCGACGGCTCCGCCGTGGCCGCCGCCAGCACCCGAGCCCGGAGCTCGGCGCTCACGACGGCTCTCCAGCTTCGCGCAGCACGGCCCGCAACGCCACGTAGGCGCGATGCGCTCTCAGCTTCACGGCGGTCACGGACGTTCCGAGTACCTCCGCCGCGCTTTTAAGACTCAGGCCTTCCTGTTGGAGGAGCCGGTACGCGGTCCGCTGGAGCTCGGGGAGCGCCTCGATCCGCTGCCGTAACCGCACTTCGAGACGGCGCGCGTGCAAGACATCGTCGGCGGCCGCCGTCGGCTCGTACGCCATCCGATCGTCGTCGGCCGCAGCCTCCGAGAACAGGCGCTGCTCCACGCGCCGCCGTCGAGCATGGTCGGTCATCAGACGGCGTGCAATGGCAAAGGCCCACGGCAACACCGGGGCGCCCGATATGAACGATCCGCGAGCCCGGTGCATGTGCAAAAGCGTCAGTTGCATCAGGTCCTCCGCAGCGCAGGCATCCCGCGTGGCTTTGCGCAAGAAACCCAGCAGGCGCGGCGCGAGCGCATCGTACAGCTCGCCGAATGCCGCCTCGTCGCCCCTGGCGTACCGCTCCATGGCTGCGTCCGCGCCCTCGAGGTCCGGGTTGTCACCACCGCCACTTCCAGAGATACGAGACTGGCTCACGAAAGTTTCCCCCCGAAACGTTCCCCGCACCCATCCGTAATCCGTCGATGAACGCGCTGGTGCGGCGTACCCGGCACTCACGGAGAGATGCCGGGAGACGCCCAAAGGGTTCCGTTCACCACTCACAAATCGGAGGTGCGGCAATGGAACGATGGGTAAGCAACAAGCAAAAGGCCACGTTCGCGTGGCTGACCGTGGCGGTGGCGCTGGCGTGGCCAGCGATCACATTCGCTGCTCCTGTGGTCTTCGAGGCGTCCGGATCGGCCCCCGCCGACATCCAGGCGGCGTTCCAGGATTTTCGGGACTTCCTCGGTGGCGACAACAACGGCGTGGGTGGCACGTTCCAGGGTGGCCGGCGCGAGATCAACTGGGACGGCGTCCCCGACGCGTTCGCCGCCCCGAACAACCTGCCGGCCAACTTCTTCAACAAGAACTCTCCGCGCGGAGTGGTCTTCTTCACGCCGGGGTCCGGTTTCCAGGTCAGCGGTAACGCGGGGGTCGCGCCGATCGAGTTCGACAATCTCCGTCCGGACGCGTCACGCGAGTTCACCACGTTCAGCCCCCAGCGGTTGTTCACGGCGCTGGCGAGCCCGATCACGGAGGTCCTCTTCTTCGTCCCCGGCACGGCCCAGGCCGCGACCAGCTCGGGGTTCGGCGCCGTCTTCACTCACGTGAAGCACGATGACAGCGCGAAGATCGAGTATTTCGACGTCAACGGCCGCCTCTTGTACAGCGCCTTCGCGCCGCCCGCCGACGGTCGCGAGACCCTCTCGTTCCTGGGGGTGGCTTTCGACGACGGCGAAGAAGTCTTCCTCGTCCGGATCACCAGCGGCGATGTTGAGCTCGGGGGGAGTAACCGCGGAGGACGTGACCTCGTCGTGATGGATGACTTCATTTACGCCGAGCCCCAACCGCTGCCATGACGCGAGGGCGCCTCTAGCGGGTGGGATGCAGCCCCCACAGCCAAGAACGACCAGGGGTTAGCGGGCGTTGAACCGCTAGCCCCTTCGTTTCCCGGCGATCTGCCTTACTGCTCCGGGCACTTCTCCCGGTTCACGACGCCCGACGCGATCAGAACACCAGGAAAAAGCGATCACTTCCGTGTGGCTCGCCGATTGCTGTAGCCCTCACCGGCACCGGCGCAATGCCAAAAAAAGGTGAGAGGGGACAGAACGGACCTATGACGACATACACATACGAAGGTGTGCTCGCGACAGCCGAGAAGGTGAACTGGAAGATCGACGATGTCATCAGCGCCGACAAGCGGCTCGACTTCTCGAAGACGTTCATGCCAGAGTCGCTGGCCGGCGTGCGAAAGCTCGACTTCCTCTCGACGGACGAGCAGCGAACGCTGAATCAGATAAGAGGGCTCGGGTATCTCGTCATGTTTGGCCTGGTCGAGGAGTTCATTCTGCCATTCGTGCTGGATCACGCGCGGCCGCGGCTGGCCAGTAACGACTATCGGACGCGCGCCCTGCTCCAATTCGCCGCCGAGGAAGCCAAGCACATCCAACTCTTCAAGCGCTTCCGCGAACAGTTCGACGCCGGCTTCGGTCATCGCTGCGAAGTGATAGGTCCCCCGGAGGCCGTGGCAGCGAAGGTGCTCAGTTTCAGCCCGCTCGCAGTGGCGCTGCTGACGCTCCACATCGAGTGGTTTGTCCAGCAGCACTACGTAGAGTCGATTCGAGAAAATCAGGAACTGGACCCGCAATTCAAGAGCCTGCTGAAACACCATTGGCTCGAGGAGGCACAGCACACCAAGCTCGACACCCTCATCGTCGAAGAGATGGCCGCCGTCACTTCACCCAACGACATTGGGAAGGCCGTGGAGGAGTACCTCGAGATCGGCGCCTTCATCGACTCGGGGATGCAGCAGCAGGCTCAGTTAGATCTCGAGAGCTTCGAGCGGGCCACGAAACGTTGTCTAGACGCAGAGGAACGTGAGCGGTTCATCGAAGCCCAGCTGAAGGCGCTTCGCTGGACGTTCCTTGGTTCGGGGATCACACATCCCAACTTTCTCGCCACGGTAGGCAAACTTGGGCCCGGGCTGCGCGAGAAGCTCGAGGCTGTCGCACCGGCGTTCTGCTAGAAGCTGGTGTAGTACGGCTCGCGGTGGACGCCCCGGCGCTGGCTCTTCGCTGAGCAGGGCCGGGGCGGCGCTGCGCGGCGCTAGCTCCAACAGCAGGTCCTTCTTGCCGGAGCTGCTCTTCTGTCAGAGCGAGCTATCGAAACGCTTCTTTGTGCAGTGCAACGCCCGCGCGTCGCATCGTACACGCCCAAACACCACGTTAACGCCCGCCCCGTAGCTTCGCGTGACCGGACGTGACGTCACCCTGAGTTCCGGGTCTTGAGACGCGACATCCGGTGCGGCGAGTCGAATTCCCCGTTCAACCTCGCCAGGAGCTCCAGGGCCTTGAGGACTGTTCGGGGATTGGTCAACACGGCCTGCATTGCGTTGATCGCGGCCCGCTGAGCACCCTTCGCCAAGAACCCCGGCGAGTGCCGTTAGGATCGAGTGCTGGTCGCGTTCCGCGAATCGCGGAGCCCTCGGCCGCCCGTTCGGGTTGCCGGATTGACCCGGTTTCCAGGACCGCAGATTTCTGAGACTCGCCGCCCGTCCACCTAACCGAGGTGCTCCTGCGATCGCACTGCTGGATCTGTGGGCGACAAGTAATCGGGCTCGACGACGCTTTGATGGCTCTGCTGTTGCCACATCTCAAATCCAGGAACAAGGCCCAAGATTGCTCACGGCAGTGCGAGGAATTACAAACCAGCTCGGAGGTGATCTCAGCCCGCTTCTACTATCTTGAGTGCAGCCACTATTGCGCCAGTCACATTGCCCACCGCTGTTGCGTCTGCAGGGCCAAAGACAGCCGGCAAAGCCGGCCACCGCAAGCCGGCCAATGATTAGGGTCTGGTAGACTCCCCGGCAACCGTCCCCACCGCGAAGTGTTCGAGGCGCGGAAGCCTTAACTGCCCATCGAGCCTGACGGGCTTCTGGGGTTCTGGCTGGCGAAGGCTGAGGCAGAGAAGGACAGGGTTGGAGCATGGAAGCTGAGATTGGAGATGCAGCAGACGCGGCTCGTTCGGGAAGGTAGAACTGTGAGAGTCGACCTCAGAGAGCTCGGGCCAGCGTGAACGTCGGGCCTCTCTCACGCGTCCGTTCGTGCCACGAAAGCGCGGGTGGAGGGCAGGAGCCGATTCAAGTTTTACGCACCGCCGATCCGGATGACCAAGACTGAGATCATTCGGAGCATCACGCTCTGGGTGTCGACTTCTCACTCACGTTGTTATGCTACGAGCCGACAGCCGACGTTCGACTCTACGGGCACTGCAATATATGCCGCCTGATCTCGGCGCGCGTCGATGCGTGAGCGAGGTCCACTCTGGGCGCTCGACGAACGTTCTAAGCGATCGCCCAGCGCAGGTAGACGCTGCCCGCGCCCGCGATGCGCTCGGGACGCTCGACGTTGTCGTCAGCCGTGCGTGGAAGGCAGTGAGCGCGTCGCTGCGCGCGATTCGCTAGTTCGAGGTACACCGTCGCGTGCGAGACGCGATCAGACATGGAACACAAGAAGGGCCGCACTATCGCCACGTCCGGACGCTGATCGCTTCTCGCGAGCTCTGAATCTGGACGGCGAGTGTCGCTAGCGCCGAGCGGGCGATGCTCTGAGCCGCCTTTACTACTTCGTCGGGCGTTATCCCGATTTGTTCCTCTTCCCCGATCTGGGCGATGTGTTCCAGGGCCTCGGCCAGTAATCCGATAGTCACGTCCTGTACGGCGTGCATCTCTCAAGTACCTCCAGGCGTCTCCATGATTGACTCCAATCGGGTTAACACCCAAACTAGGAGGTGGCGCCGATCCTCCCGTCGAGTTCAGTCAACCGCCGTCTGCGTGGTCTGTCAACGAGTCAGGCGCGCGTCCCGGGGTTCAGCTAGACTCGCCGCCAGCCATCCTCCACCCGAGGTGCCCATGCGGCTGATCGGGTTCGCGGTTGTTCTCGCCATCAGCCTCCTCGTCGGGCCGATCGCTGCCGAGGCGCAACAAGCAGGGAAGGTTTACCGAATTGGTGCTCTCAGAGAGGGCCCGGAACAACCTGCGCCCCGGCTCTTCGTGGATGCGATGCGCGATCTCGGATGGGTCGAGGGCCAAAATCTGAGGATCGAGAGGCGCCACGCGGACAAACCAGATCAACTCCCGGCTCTCGCGGCTGAACTGGTACGACTCAAGGTTGACCTCATCCTTACGATCGGAACGCCGGCGACCAGCGCGGCCACGGAGGCGACTAAGACCATCCCCATCGTGTTCGGTCTCGGTGCCGATCCAGTCCTATCTGGGCTCGTGGCCAGCTTCGCGCGGCCTGGCGGGAACGTCACAGGGTGGGCCGCAGGCACCTACAATCGGAAGCTCTTGGAAATCCTCAAGGAGGCAGTGCCACGGGTCTCGCGCGTGGCCTACCCTGCTACTTCCGCGGGAGTTTACGGCGCCGACTTAAATACCGCGGCCTTGGCACTCCGTCTAGAGACTAAGGGCATTGCGGTTCACGGACCGAAAGACTTCGAGAGCTTTTTCGCTGCCGCGAAGCGCCTTGGCTTCGGTGCCGTGCTGGTCCCAAACGTCGCGTGGTTCTTCCCTCATATTGAACGCATCGGAGCCGCTGCGGCGCAGAGCCGCCTACCGGCGATCGGCTACATCCGCCAATTCGCCGAGTCGGGCGGGTTGCTCTCCTACGGGCCGACGCCGTCGCAAAACCTCCCGCGTCTGGCCGCTCAGATCGACAAAATCTTCAAGGGCGCCAAGCCTGGCGACCTGCCGGTCGAGCGGCCGACCAAGTTCGACCTTGTCGTCAACCTCAAAACTGCCAACGCACTCGGGCTGACGATTCCACAGACGTTACTTCTGCAGGCGACCACAGTAATCGAGTAGCGCGTGCTCGACCAACGCGGCCGACTCGTGCGAGCGGCACTCGGATTCGCCGGGCGATCTCCAGCTCACGCGTTACGACGAGCGCGGCTGGCGCGCGACCTTCTACACGACCGGCATGCAGCACTCACCCACGAGTGTCCTACCCGGTGCCCGTCGTGTGCTACTCTCTGCATCGCCAAACGCATTGGAGTTGTCTAGGGCGCGCGAGGGTTCTGCCAGAGCCATAAGTAGCTACACAATCGGGCGGGTCGCTGCAATGATGAAGGTTCCGACCGCCAGAATTCTCGTGATCGATGACAACCCTGAAGTGGTCGACATCCTCGTCACGTGTCTCCGCGAGGCGGGATACGGAGTCTTGGGTGCGCTGACAGGCGACGAGGGCATGAAGGACTTCGTCCTCTCCCGCCCTGATCTGGTGCTCCTCGATATTGCCTTACCCGACGGAATGGACGGAATTGAACTGCTCAAACGCATTCGTTCAATCAATCCAACCGCCAGGGTCATCATGGTGACCGGGAATACCGATCCCCAGCTGGCTCGCCAGGCGCTTGAGCTTGGCGCTGTCGCGTATATCGACAAACCGTTCGACTTTGACTACCTCAAGCGGGTGGTCGCCATGGCGCTTCAGCCGCAGACCTGGCAACCGGACAACCACTCTCAGACGTGATGGGGCCTTTGGGCGGCGCGGCGATTAGTTTCCAGATCCTGCGACGTTCCGAAATTATAGGTGGCACGCGCTTGGCAGCTTGCCCTCGTCAAGGTGAAGGTCATCTGTGCGTGGTGCCACGCCGAGGGCCGACCGGGATACCTGGGGGAGCGGGAGCCTCTTGATGATCCATCGATAACGCACGGTATCTGTTTCCGGCATCGGCAGCAGTTCCTAGAATCGCTGCCGTCGACGTCGTTTCCGGATGCCGAGATGCTCATTGTCGTGCGTCCGAACGACACGAGCCTCTATGAGTATCTTCGGCGCCGGCTCGCCGGAGTGAAGGGCGTGAAGGTGATTCCGGAACGTCGCCAGGCCGACCGACGCCGTGAGCAGCGACCAGTGGGCGAGCGCCGCCACCAGGATCGGCGCATTCGCCAAGGGAAAATCTTTGCGCTGGGCTACACCCTCTTCCGCTTCAAACGGAAGTCCCCACTGGGGCCGTGAATTGAACTCGAAGCCCAATGGAGGCAGTAGAGCGGAAGGAAGTTGCGAGGTCGTTCATCCACTTCGGTCCTGGCTCGACTCCTGGTCCGGCATCGGCCACGTCGCCGTCGAATGCACCGTCAGGGCTTGGATCTGCAGTTGACTCAGTACAACGAGCCAGGATGGCGCGCGACCTTCTACACGACGGGGATGGAGCACTCGCCGACCAGCGCGACCGGCACCGCGTGGTCCGCCCCTTTAACTTCACTTCAGGTGCTTCGCCGTCGGGAACAGGAGAGGCGCGAGCCCCATTCGTAGCTTTCCCCGAGGCGCGCGACCCTGAGCCTTTCGAGTCAATCACGGTCCGCGTCCGCGTCTCATTGATCGTCGCCACGCACATACACGACATCCAAACCCGCTCGCCCTCGACGCCCCTGAGGTGACCGAGGGGGTCCAGGTGGAGTGCTTTCTCTTTCTGTAGAGGTAAGACTTTATTGTGCGCGGAAGATGGTTCCCTACGAGGTCACCTCGCCCACTTTCCCAGCCCATCCCTAGGAGACTCCCCTGAAGACGTCACGAGCGCCGAGGGTGACTCGACGCCCATGTGGTCTGCTCCCCAAAGTCCTAGACAGATGGGGGCGTGAGTTCGCGGCTCGCTGATGTCAATGCCCGGTAGTCGGCGGTGCGGCGCCAGGCGGTTTAATCGTCGATCCAGGCCGCGAGCTGGGCGAGCACGCTCTCTGCGTCCCGCAGCTCGTGGGCGTTCACGTAATCGCGTTTGAACGTATGCACGAAGCCCTCCGCGAGCCCGTTACTCTCCGGGCGGTAACGCCGGCGTCGTGATCGGCACCAGGCCGAGCTCATGAGCGTAGAGCACCGAGGCCGTCGCGGTGTATTGCGGGCCGTTGTCGCTGAGCCACTGGATCGCGTGCGGCGCCGTCACCACCGTCTCGCCGAAGCTCGTTACATCGTGTCTCACTACACTCGCGTCGGGGATCTCTGTGGGGCAGCGAAACTTGCTTCACATGGGTCCCATATGGTCGACTTGGTCATGCTTCCCATGAGTCGTGACCACCCATGCGCCGGGAGTCGGCGCAGCGCGGATCGTGCCGGCTTGATGCCTGTGCTGCTGCGATCGGCATCGCAAGATATCCGTGCCGCTGCGGGAGCACTTCATGAGGGACTCCACGCGGACACTCTCCTGCACAGACTGCCGAACGACAGGCGAGCATGAGCACAGACTCATCACCTGTTGGTTCTGACCGTGCGATTCTAGCGCATGATCTACGTGGCGCAATCGGAGTCGCCCGCAGCTATGCACGATTTCTCTTGAGTGGGGTGGCTGGTCCCTTGAACGAAGCGCAACGGCAAGCACTCGAGGCCATCGACCGCCAGACCGTGCGGCTCGAGCGGTTCCTCGAGCGGTTCGAGCTTGCCCAACCCCCGGCCGGAACGGTCCCGAGACTGCCGCAGCCGGGCTTGGCGGGAGCCACACGCGAGCGGTCGAGGGAGCCGCTGCCGTCGGCCGGCGGGGATCAGCCGGACCAGCAGCGACGCCCGAGCATTCTTGCCGTGGATGACGACGTCGAACAGCTGGGTATGGTGCACCGGCTCCTATCCGACCGTTACGTTGTTGCGCTGGCGAGCGATGCTCACGAGGCTATCGATTTGCTCCAGCACCGAACGTTCGAGTTGGCCCTCATCGACTTGGCGATGCCCGGGATTGACGGGTTCCAGCTCGCCGAGGTCATCGCAGCTTCGTCCCCACGCCCGGCCGTGATCTTCCTGTCGGCCGAGGCCAGCCCCCGCGCCAAGGTGCGTGCGCTGTCACTGGGCGCGAGCGATTACGTCACGAAGCCGTGCGATCCGGAAGAGCTTCTGGCCCGCGTCGCGCGTACCGTCGCCGAAGTGGAGCGGGAAGCGAGCTTGCACGCCAGCGCCCTCAGCGATCCACTCACGGGTCTGGCCAACTATCGGCACCTGTTCGAGAGTCTGCACCGGGAGATAGAGCGTGCGCAGCGCTACGACCAGCCGCTGAGCCTGCTCGCGATAGACGTCGACGACCTGAAGCGCATCAACGATGAAGGCGGACACCCGGTAGGTGACAAAGCCCTGCAGCTGATCGCTCGGGTGCTGAAGGGGACGGTTCGGACCTTCGACTTGGTCGCCCGACAGGGCGGTGACGAGTTCGCGGTATTGCTGCCGAACACGGCCGCCCGTGAGGCCCTGATGCTCGCGGAGCGATTGCGCTCCGAGATCGTGCGGCAATTGATCCTCGGGCGACCGCTGTCAGCAAGTATCGGCGTGGCCGCGTACGAGCCAGGGATGAGCACGTTGACAGTTCGATCGCTCTTCGAAGCCAGCGATCAAGCGCTCTATCGCGCCAAGCGCGGCGGGCGCAATCGCGTGGAGGGCCCAGCCAGCAGCTGAGATGGCCAGCGGCTGATCGAGAGGTCGTGGCTAATAGGCGACTACGGGAATGGTGCCGCGGCTGGGCGTGCAGGAAGGGATTGATGCGGTGCGCCGGCTCTTTGGCCAGCTCATCTTCGACCGACGCAAGTGCGCCCGGCTTCTCCAGGCGCTCGGCGCGGCCTATCCGTTTCCGGTCATTCGTGCTACCTTTCGCGGGCCTGCACCGGGCCTCACCCGTTGACGTCTCGGGCATCGAGACTCCGGTGAATCTGGCGTGTGTCGAAGCCCCATCTGCATGGAGTCGCCGATGGAGTTCTCGAAGCGGGTCCTCATCGTCGACAACGAGCCACGCGTAGTCGAGGTCGTGCGGGAGTTCTTCGCCTGCTTCCAGCACGGGCATGCCTACGATGTCGTACCCGCGTATTCCGCTGTCGAGGCGCTCGACATCCTGCTACGGGGAGCGTTCGATCTCATTCTGCTCGACATGGTCATGCCAGGGACAGGCACCCGCTGGAAGCAGGGCCTCGACCTGCTGAAGCGCATCCGCGACCTTGGCCTGAGCACGCCAGTTCTCATGATGAGCGGTGCCTCGGACACCCGCAAGGAGGCCCAGGCGCTTATGGCAGGGGCTGTCGGTTATCTGCACAAGCCGTTCAATCTACTTGACCTGGATCGTTCCGTCGCTCTCGCTCTCGGCCCTCGTGCGGCTAATTAATTTAACCGTTGAGCGCAGCCCCCGACACCGTGGACCCGCGCGGGCCGAAGGGAAAGTGAAATTGGGTTAGCCGTGCGCCATCTCGCGTGCGACTTTAGGGCCTGCGAAACTTAGCCACGAACCCATGCTGCCCAACATTGTCGATGAAGGCCCCGACGATCTCTCCCTTGTCATTGATACCCGTCGCCTGCGTAGAAGAGGCCCCTGCAACCGCGATTGTCATGAATTCACCGTGTGAGAGCAGAAAATCCCGCTCAGCAGTACCACGAGAGATACCGACAATCTCACCCGCATTGTTGATGCTCTGAGCGCTCGTGCTGGATGCTCCGGGCACATCAATTGTGATGAACTCGCCCTGAGTGAGCAGAAAGCCATGAAATGTACCCCCAACAGTGGTGTAGGTCCCGACGATGTCCCCGTGATCATTGATACCAAGCGCCGTGGTCAGCACTGCCCCTGGCACTTTTATTCGAGTGACCTCTTCCGCAGAAAGGAGAAACCCGTCGCTGCCACTCGCATCCCGAAACTGGCCGACGATCTGACCTCGGTTGTTGATACCGAAAGCATCCGTGAAAGACGCTCCGGGGACGTCGATGGTCGTGACCTTGCCGTCCGACAGCAGGAAACCATGTTCTCCGGAAGCATCAAGTAACTTCCCGACGATATCTCCCTTGTCGTTCAGTCCATACGCTTCAGTGTCGGACTCGTTGGGTGAAGCGGCATCGATTATAGTGAACTGACCGTCCGAGAATAGGAAGCCGCGAGTACCCGATGTATCACGGAATAAGCCGACGATCGCTCCTTTGTTGTTGATGGCCGTAGCGACCGTCGTTCCTGCATTGGGTACCTGGATCACTTGAAAATCTGATGGGCCTGCGGCATTAGCGGTTGGCAGGGTCGGATTGCAAGCATTGAGATCAGGAGTAGCGCGAACCGGCATCCCGTCTGCCCCATGATGCACCTCCGTACATCGAGTGTATTGCCGTATATCGGCTCTGTGCGCAGACTATAAAGGAACAAAGGGTTATAGGCTATGTCCGACAGATACATTAAAAGTCCTGATGCATAACGTACATTATGCGGCAATTCAGAACCGAGCGATGTCAAGTATTTGCGCCATGCTCGAGGCATAGTGGTACTTATGCAACCTATAGTAACTAATCTAGTTGACGCGTGTTAGATGGCTTGTGCTTTCATGAACCGCGAAATGAGTTGCTCAGAGTGCTGAAGATGTACCGAACACAGCTCCAGGCGAAGTAAGCCAGACAATCGATGAGTTAACGCACTTGCTTTTCTCAGAATTGGCTGAAAAGAAAGCTAAGAAACCATGGACGAATGGCTCAGCGAGCTTAACAAGCACGTCCGGGAGGCCTTACCGGCTGAGCTACCTTCTCTGATAGGCGCACTAGAGCAGCTGAAGGCGCTGATGTTGGTACGTCTGACGCAGCGAGTGGGCTCATTCGTTCCGCAGAAAGACTACACAGCGGGCGAACTTGCTGCTCACCTGAAGGTGCCCAAGGGCACGGTCTACCGCTTGTACCGGGACGGGGGTGTGGCCCCACGCCTTCAAGGTCGGACGCATGAAGGGCTTGCGCATCCCTTCTTCGGACGTAGAGGCGTGGCGAACTAACAGGAATGATGGCCCTCGATTCGAAGTGATCTCCAGCAGCAAG
>Ga0209382_10007656_pt1 | contig 13682 bp, 11 predicted proteins | sample SoiMetdeltSBSDD5_FD_187599 | JGI IMG/M metagenome (GOLD analysis project Ga0209382, IMG submission 187599) | Bulk soil microbial communities from a Populus tree surrounding site in Tennessee, USA - Soil MetaG P. deltoides SBSDD5 (SPAdes) (version 2) | ecosystem: Environmental > Terrestrial >... | reverse complement strand
GTCCGCGTCCTGCTCGAGCCCGATCACCTCGTGGCCGTCCAGGACCTTGGCGCCCGCGACCTCGGCGCGCCGGCGCAGGATCGGCTCGAGCCCCGGCTGCGTGATGAACAGCCGGCGGCACGGGCTCAGCGCGTCGACGCCCTCGTTGAGGCTCGGGATGAAGGCGGCGAGCTGCTTGCCCGCGAGCGTGTCCATCAGGACGATCGCGCCCTCGGGGGTGAACTCGCGGGCCGACTGCTCGCGCACCTCGTCCTCGATGCCGGCGGCGCGGAACATCTCGATCGTGCGCATGTGGAAGAAGGCCGCGCGCGGCAGCTGCGACCCGGCGCGCAGCCGCTCGATCGCCAACGAAGACACACCATGCTGGGCCAGGAACATCGCCGCCGACAGGCCGACCAGGCCGCCACCTGCGATCAGCACCGGAACGTCGGCGTCGCGCACACCTGCGGCGCTCATAGCATCCTCCCCTGTCGTTATTTCTTTGGGAAAGATGTTACTGCAGCGGCCGAATGCTCCCGCATAACCCAGAACTATAACGAGCATTGCGCGAAGTTATAGTTGGGCGGCGCCCCAATAGGCGGCCGCGCCGCTATTTCCAGAGCCGGTCCGAGGCGATCTTCGCGCCTTCGGCCAGCGCCGCGAGCTTGAGCCACGCCACCTTGGGATCGCATCCCGACCAACCGACGAAGGTGCCGAAGCCGCAGTCGGTGCCGCCGATCACGTTTTCCTTGCCGACGATGCCGGCGAACTTCTCCAGCCGCTGCGCAACCAGCCGCGGGTGCTCCACGTGGTTGGTGAGCGTGTCGATCACGCCGGGGATCAGGGCCTTGCCGTCCGGGATCTTGACGTCCTGCCAGACCTCCCACTCGTGCGCGTGGCGCGGATTGGCGGCCTCGAAATAGATGAACCCGGCGGTGGTCTCGAGCACCGGGGCGATGATGTCCTTGAGCTCGACGTCGTGGTGGTGCGGACCCGCGTAGTTGCCCCAGCACAGGTGCAGGCGAACCTTCTCGGGCGGCAGGCCGCGCGTCGCCTCGTTCATCGCCTCGATCGCCATCGGCACGTAGGTCTTGATGTCGGCGGTCCCGACCCCGCCGGTGAAGCAGTGGGCGCGCATCGGCAGGTCGGGCGCGTCGAGCTGAAGATTGAACCCGGCCGCGACGATCGCCTTGTATTCATGCGACAGCGCCTTGGCGGCAGCCTCGAGATAGGCGGCGTCCGACGGGTAGTAGAGATTGGGAAAGTTGAACAGCATCTGCCCGGGCGTGACCGCCGCAATGAAGGCATCGTCGGGCGATGCGCCGCCGAGCGCAGCCTTGAAGTTGGCGATGTCGCGCCCAACCGCCTCCTTGTCGCGCAGCTCGATCGGGCCTTCGACGTTGGGCATGACGAGGTGGCGTCCGCCCTCGTTCTCGACGAACAGCTTGTTGATGATGTCGGGAAACTCGCCGAGATCGGTCGCCACGAACTGGGTGCGGTTGGCGAAGCCGGAATAGCGCTGCATCACGTAGTTGCTGAAGCCGACCTTGCTCATCTCGCCGTCCGAGATGATGTCGATGCCGGCCTCGCGCTGCTTGCCGACGATCTCGATCACGGCATCGTGGACGCGCGCGTCGAGCTTTGCCTGGTCGACCGGCTTCTCCTCGAGGATGTCCCACATCATGCGAGTCAGGTCGGGCGGACGCGGCAGGCTGCCCGCGTGGGTGGTGAGAATTCGCTCGGTGCTGCGCTTCATGTGTCTGCCCCCTGAGCGTTGCGCGGTCGCAAACAGCCTTGAACAAGGTGCCCCCACCCGGCCGCCTTCGCTGCGCTCGGCGGCCACCCTCCCCCGTTGGGGGAGGGATCAGCAGCGACGCGTCTGTGCCTCGTCGATCAGCACTGCGCGAGCGGCTTGCTCCATCCCTCCCCCAACGGGGGAGGGTGGCGAGCGAAGCGAGCCGGGTGGGGGGCGCATCTGCAAACTCACGCCGCGGAGTCGGAACGTTCCTTGGCCTTGGCCCAATAGTCGGCCGCAGACTTCGTCGCCGTGAGGCGGTTGGCGTCCTCGTAGCCGGGCGCCATCGAGGCCGCGGTGCCGGCCAGCACCTGGTGGTGCTCGATGTTGAGCAGGCGCAGCCAGCTCTGCTGGCCCAGCGTCAGCCCGATCATGCAGCCGAGCTCGACCAGCTCGGGCTCGCTGAAATGCCGGTGCATGCGGTCCCAGAACGCGTCGTCGGTGCCGAGGTGCCAGACGATCGCCTCCGCATAGGCGAGCGCCGCCTTCTGGCGCTCGTCGTAGTTCTTCGATTTCTCGAAGTTCAGGAGATCGAGGACGTGATCCTCGATCAGCGCGCCGCTGGTGGTCGACTTCACGGAGCGCTGGTTGCCGCAATATTCGCACACCACGGAGCGCGACACGTAGAGCCGGCACAGCTCCTTGACCGCATGGTCGAGGACGCCGTTGCGGAAGATGTCGTTCCAGGAGTTGGCGAAGAACCAGAAGCACGCCGGCACGTGGGCGCGGATCGCCGAGCTTTCCGGCCGCGGCGTTCCTTCGCGCTCGCAACGGCGCATTTCCTCCTGCATCGCGGCGTCCATCTGGTCGAGCGGGACGTAACTGATGCGCTGCTTTGCCATGATCGTGTCCTTGTGGTTCGTTTGATTTATTCGGCCGCCTGGATGGTTTCCGGGGCGCGCGGCCCGCCGTCCTGCGCCTTGGCGTAGTCGACGGTGGCCTTGTACTCCGTCATCGTGTCCTTGCGCTCGATCCCGCACACCTTGCGGGCGAATTCGGCGAGCGGGCCGGAGCCGGTGAACTCGGCCCGCTTCATCGTCAGCGACAGCAGGGTCTGCAGCGGCGTCCCGTTGAAGTTCTCGAACAGGAACAGCCGGCTGCCCCAGTCGGTGAGATACAGGTCGCGGATGACGCGCGCAATCTTGACGCGGTCATAGGCCTCGCCGGTCGCGCCCTTGTTGAGCTTCTCGAACCAGGGACGCAGCGCCGGATCCTGCCACTGCTGTTCGGTCGGGAACATGATGGCGCTGCGGCCGCACAGGTCGATCAGCTCGTTCACCATCGTGCCGAGGTTTTGGAGGAAATAGACGCGGCCCCAGTTGAACAGCTGGATGTCCGGCTTGTAGAGCCCGCCCGGCGTGTAGAAGCCTTGGTCCTCGCACGCGAGCACGTGCGCATAGGTCGTCTGCTGGAACGCGATGATGCGGGCCAGGCGCGACTGCACCGCCTCGATCTTGCTGGTGCCCAGATGCTCGCACATCAGGATGGCGAGACCGGCGAGCAGCTCGGCCCGCACCGCCTGGCGCACCAGCGCATAATAGTGGCCCCAGTCGAACACGCGCTGCGGATAGAGCTTGGCGTGCTCCGGGTTGCCGATGTGGAAGATGTATTTCCACGGGATCAGCACGTTGTCGAACATCACGGTCGCGTCGAGCTCGTCGCCCTGCGAGGCGAGCGGATGCTCGACCGGGTCGGTCTCGACCACGCTCTCGCGGCACACGATGGTGATGCCCTTCAGGTTCGCCGGACAGACGCCGTAGATGATCTGGTCGCCCTTGGCGCCGGGGCGGAAGAACACGCCCATGTGGAGGAAATCGGCGAACGCCGACGCCGTGCCGATCGCCTTGACACCGTTGACCAGGATGCCCTCGTCGCTGGTCGAGACGATGCGCAGCGCCGGCGAGGTGCCGTGCGCGTTGGGATCGGAGCGATCGGCCTGCGGGTCGACGAAATGGGGCGCGACCACCAGGTCGTTGTCCATCGCGTAGGCCCAGAAATTGCGGATGTTGTCGGCGAGCCCCCTGCCCTCGGCGCCGATCGAGGCCTTCTCCCACGGCTCGGGATCGTCGATGTAGGTGATCAGCATGTAGTTCTGCGAGTCGGGCGTGCGCGGCATCGAGGCCGCCACGAAATGCTTCATGATGAATTCGAGATAGCGACGCTTGCGGACCAACTGCTCCTTGTTGCGATGCTGGTACCAGGCCATCGAGCGCCGCACGCCGCCCTCATCGACGAAGGTGAGGAGATCCTGCAGGTCCTCGCGGCGGTGCAGATCGAAGAATTCCGCGGTGCGCTGCGCGTAGTCGCGGGTGAGCGAGTGCGTAGCGACGTTGTCGATCCGCTGGTTGCCGACCCAGACGACACGTCCGTCGTTCAGGGCGTCGAGGTATTGCTGGCCCGTTCGCAGCACCGCCGCTCCTCCTCCTCGCTAACACGCCGCTGCTTGTCGTTTCGTTGTTGGGGAGCGGCAGCACTAGCGTACGCCGCCGCCGCAGCATAAACTATAAACCAGCTGATATGCCCACTATGCCAAACGATTATAGCGAGCCCGACCTGCATCATCTGCGGGTGCTGGAGGTGCTGTTGCGCGAGCACAGCCTGACGCGGGCGGCGCGCGAGCTCGACGTCACGCAGCCGGCGCTGAGCAAGACGCTGGCGCGCCTGCGGCGCTATTTCGACGATCCCCTGTTCGTGCGGGTCGCGCTGCGCATGGAGCCGACCCCCAAGGCCCTGCAGCTGCAGGCGCCAGTGCGGGCGATCCTGGACCAGATGCGGTCGCTGCGCAGCGAGCACGTGTCGTTCGATCCGCGCATCTCGCATCGCACCTTCACGTTCTGCGTGGTCGACGCCGGCCTGATCAAGCTGCTGCCGCCGCTGGTCGACCGGCTCATGACGGACGCCCCCAACGTGCGGCTGCACGTCCTGCAGCTCGAAGCCGCGCACCTCGAGCCGTGGCTCGAATCCGGCAAGCTCGATTTTGCCATGGGGTCGTTTCCGTCGCTCACCAAGGGCATTCGCCGGCAGCCGCTGTGGGCGGAGCGCTACGTCAGCGTGGTGCGGCGGGGCCACCCGCGGATTGCCTCGGACCCGACGCTGCGCGCGTTCGCGGCTGAGAAGCACGTGCTGGTCTCGATCGCGGGCAGCGGGCATGCGCATCAGATCATGGAACGGGAGCTCGAGGCGGCGATCCCGCGCGAGAACGTCATCTGCCGCATCCCGATGTTCATCGGCGCCGCGGTCCTCGCCAAGCACACCGATGCGGTCGCCACCCTGCCGTTGTCCATCGCAACCGTGCTGGCCGAGGATCTCGACCTGCAGATCATCCGGCCGCCGATCCGGCTGCCCAAGATCGACATCTTCCAGTACTGGCACGACCGGTTTCACCGCGATCCCGGAAACCAGTGGACCCGCGCGGTGTTCAAGGAGCTGTTTCGCAAGACGCCGTCGCCGTGACGGCGACGCCCTCGTGTCCCGATTGCGGAGTTCGCCACGAGCGCCAACTGTTCCGGGCTGTGACGGTCCGATGCGTTCGATGAGAAGCTGATGCTGCAGGTGGGCCGATTGCCGGCGAGCCTGGCACAAAGGGTGCACCGGCATCGGCGGCGGACCGAAGCAAGCGGCGCGGATGATCGGGACAATGGACTGCGCCGCAAGGTCTGCGTATATGAAGCCAGACACGCGTGCCGCCGGGGGGCGGTCTGATGGATCGCGCGGAGGCACGGATTTCCAACCAGATCGAGGACCTGCCGGTCGTCGTTGAGCTGCTCGACCGCTTCGGCGAGGACAACGACATTCCGGTCGCGGTGATCGACGACCTCAACGTCGCGCTCGACGAGGCCCTCAGCAACGTCATCGCCTACGCGTATCCGGCCGAACAGCACGGCGAGATCGTGGTGCGGCTCACCCTGCTGCCCGGGCAGGTGGTCGTTGAGGTGGAGGATACGGGGCATCCGTTCGATCCGCTCGCGGCACCTCCTCCCGATCTCACCGCGCCGCTCGAGGAGCGGCAGCTCGGCGGCGTTGGCATTCACTTCATCAAGACCCTGATGGACGACGTGAGCTATGCCCGCACCGGCGACAGGAACGTGCTGCGGCTGACCAAGAGACTCCCGGCCACTTAAGGCCGGCACTGGAGGGACGGATGGAACTGATCGAGACCGAACGCCAACCGCGTGCGCGCGACCTACAAGGACTTCCGCTGGACGCTCGAGTTCCATTTCCAGCATTAGGGCGTCGAACTCGGCTGGCGACGCTCGACGCGCGAGCCGGACTATGACGCGGCGGCGCTGGCCGGCTCCGCCGGGCCGGGGGCGACAAGCGGAAGCGTCATCACCAGGGTCGTGCCCTCGCCCGGCGCGGACACGAGCCTGATCCTGCCGCCGAGCTGCTGCGTCACGAGGTTGTGCACGATGTAGAGTCCGAGCCCGGTACTGCCCTGGACGCGCCGCGTGGTGAAAAACGGGTCGAACACGTGGCGCTGAACGTCGTCCGCAATACCGCAGCCGTCGTCCGAGAACGTGATCTCGACCTCCGCAGTGCCGACGCGTCGCGCCTTGATCAGCACGCGGCCGCCCGCACCATCGGCGAAGCCGTGAATGACGGCGTTGAACAGGAGGTTGGTCAGCACCTGCCCGTAGGCGCCGGCATAGCTGTCCATCGCAATGTCGGCGGGGATTTCGATCGCAACCGACTCCCGCGATTTCGGCAGGCCCGGCCGCACGCTCGCCACGATCTGCTCGGTCACGAGCCTGAGATCGAAGCTGCGCCGATCCGCCTGGCTGCGGTCGGCCGCGACCTGCTTGAACGATTGGATCAGCTCGCCGGCGCGCTCCAGGTTCACGACCAGCTGGTTCGCGGCATCGCGGCAACGGTGCGCGAACTCGACCAGCGTGGACCGCCGCACCGGCCCCGAGGCGATCTCCTCGGCAAAGCCGGTGCAGCGCTGTGCCAGCGTCGAGGCGACCGTCAGGCTGATGCCGATCGGGCTGTTGATCTCGTGCGCGACCCCGGCGACGAGACCGCCGAGCGCGGCGTCCCGCTCGTTCTCGATGAGGTAGCGTTGCGTTTCGCTGTCGCGCAGCGCCGCTTCGGCCGCGCGCCGCTTGTCGCGGATCTCGGCGAACAAGGCCGCAAGGATCAGCGTGCTGAGCGCCACCAGGAGGATGCTGACCTGCGCGGCCACGACGCGCTCGCCGACCGACAGGCTCGGATTGCCGAAATAGCCGATGCCGAACGTGGTGGTCCACACGATCGACAGGCTGACGATGAAGGCCGCCGCGGCGGCGAACACCGGCCGGCAACGCGAGGCGAGCCATAGCAGCGGCGCGAACAACACCGCGACCGGCCCGACGGTCGCCAGGAGCTCCCAGCGCTGGAAGATGGCGAGCGCGCTCACCAGGGCGAGCGCCACCACCGCCAGCACGCCTTCGACCAGCTCCTCGCGCGTGAGGCGGTCGCGCGAGATCGAGGCGAGCTCGATCAGCAGCGGTGCGACGGTGACGATCCCGAGTCCGTCCGATGCGAACCAGTGCTGCCAGGTCGTGAATACGGGCGCCGCCGCATTGTGGAACAGCCTGATGCCGATCATGCCGCCGATCGCCGAGACGCCGGCCCCGACCGCCGCGGCGGCCAGCAATGCAAGCACGTTGCGCACCCGGCCGAGCCGGAAATCCGCGCCGAAGGAGCGCTGAATGACCCAGGCGGTGAGCACGGCTTCGCCGGCGTTGCACGCGGCGAACAGGACAGCGCTCGGGATGTTCCGATCGCCGAACAGGTTGGCCACGATGGTTGCCGCCATGGTGCCGGCGACGACCGGCCAGCGCGCGCGCGGCCCAAGCGCGATCACGACGCCGGCAGCGACGCCCGAGGCCGGCCAGAATACCGCGACGCCCTCCGGCTTCGTGAGCAAGGCGAGGCTCAGCCGCGCGGCGACGAAATAGACGACGCCGACCGCGACCGCGAGCCCGACCAGGCCGACCCACCCGGTGAGGTCGATGCCGACGGGCCGCTCGTGCTGCGCCTGCTTCTGGAGTTGCTGCAGCACTCCGGTGGTCCTCCCCGGTCCACTCTAGCACGCGACGGACGGTCGTGGGACGCCTCCCGCGGGACGCTCGGTTGTGCCAGCGTCACGCGCCGAAGATCGACCAGCCGAGCCGCCGGGTGAGCGCCTCGAGCGCGATGCGGCCGAGGTGGGAGTTGCCGGTCGGGTCGAGGCCGGGCGACCATACCGCGATCGAGGCCTTGCCAGGCGCGACGGCGAGGATGCCGCCGCCGACGCCGCTCTTGCCCGGCAGCCCCACCCGGAAGGCGAATTCTCCCGACCCGTCGTAGTGGCCGCAGGTCAGCATGATGGCGTTGATGCGGCGCGCGCGCTCGGGACTGACCACCGCGAGGCCGGTCGCCGGATTCCGCCCGTTGTGGGCGAGGAAGCGCGCCGCCATGGCGAGCTGCCGGCACGACATGGCGATGGCGCACTGGTGGAAATAGACGCCGAGCGTGAGCTCGGCCGGGTTGTCGAGCACGCCGAACGCCTTCATGTAGTAGGCGAGCGCGAAATTGCGGAAGCCGGTGCGCTGCTCCGAGGCGGCAACCGCTTCGTCGACCGAGATCGACGGGTCGTCGGCGACGAACCGTATGAACCTGAGGATCTCGCCCAGCGCCTCGCGCGGCTGGTGCCCGGACAGGATCAGGTCGGTCACGGCGACCGCGCCGGCGTTGATGAACGGATTGCGCGGGATGCCTTTCTCGTATTCGAGCTGGACGATGGAGTTGAAGGCGCTGCCCGATGGCTCGCGGCCGACGCGCCGCCACAGCGCCTCGCCGAACTTCCCGAGCGCGAGCGTCAGGGTGAAGACCTTGGAGATGCTCTGGATCGAGAACGGCACATCGGCGTCGCCGCCCACCGCGACGTTGCCGTCGGCGTCGATCACGGCAAGTCCGAAGGCCTTGGGGTCGGCGTCGGCCAGTTCCGGAATATAGGTCGCGACCTCGCCGCGATCGGGCCTGAGCGCCATCTCGGCGGCAATCTCGCTGACGGCACGTTCGAGGTCGGGATTTCTCATTGGAATGCGCAGCCGGATGGAGTTGCGGCGAGCATACACTGAGTCCGTCACCCTGAGGTGCTCGGCCGAAGGCCGAGCCTCGTGCTTCGAGGCGCGCGCTTTCGCGCGGGCACCTCAGCATGACGATTCAGGTTCGCCCTGGCCGAACTACGGCGCGCACAGGCAGGTGTCGGCGGGACGGTTCTGGTCGCAGGCCGGCGAGGCGTCGGGATAGAAGGTGCGCACCGCGCCGTTCTTGATCACGAACACGGTGAGGTAGTCGCGCTGACCGCCTTCCCCGACCTTGTGCAGGCACATGGCCTTGCCGGTGGTGCGCGGCAGCATGAGCTTGAAGGCCTTCGTGGCCTCGATCAAGATTTCGCTGGCATCGAGGTTGAGGGCGTACCCTTTCGGACACGCCGTCCGCAGGCCGCCACGCGCGATGCGGTAGCGGACCCCCAGGGTGTAGACCGGTGGGGCGATCTCGGTGCTGTTGCAGCGCGCCGCCAGCCCGCCCCAGCCGCGCTCCTGCATCTCGAGATAGCGGCCGACAAAATGCAGTCCGCCGATCGTTCCGCCCGACGGCTCGCCGCAGAAGATGTGGCGGAACCCGTCCTCGTCGAACCAGACCGAGGTCAGCTCCTCCTTGAAGCGTGCCGGCTCGCGCCGCGGCCCTAGGACGCTGCCGTCGAGGGCGTCAAAGATGCGCGTGACGTCGGCGGCGAGCGCCGGATCGTCGAGCGTCGCGCGGAAGTCCGCGCGCGTCGGACGGGCACCCCACTCGCCGCACACCTTGAGCATCGCGCGGTCGAACGCGTTCAGGCTCGGCGGAGGCGGCGTCGGGTCGTTGGGCGGCCGGTCTTCGGCATCGAAGAAGGGCGCGAATCCCTTGGTCGGCTCATTGGGGTCGTCGGGCCGGACCGGGTCGTCGGCTTGGCGGAACAGGTCGCCGCAGCCGAGGTTCACCCAGCGCGTGCGCGGCACGGCGTTGGGCACGTCGACGAAGACAAAATCGCCGTCCTCGCGGTTGAGCGCCCGCGCCGAGTAGGACTGCCCCGGGACGGTGAGAATGTTGCCCGGATTGGTCTCGCGCCGGATGCTGTCGAACGCCTGGCAGCGCTCGTTGGCGACGAAGACGCCGGAAATCTCGACAAACGCCGAGGCCGGAGCGCACGCGGCCCAGAGCACTGCTGCGACCAGAACTGCTTTCGTGTGACGCATGGACCTCTCCCCTGCAACGACACGCTATCATGACCGCCGGCACGGCGACGGGCATGTGAAGAGCGTCACAGGCTTGGTGGACGACCGGCCAAGCGCGCCATCCCGGACGCGCGACGCGCCATGCGGGCGGCGCAGGCTCACCTGTTCAGTCGAGGGCGCAGGGCGCTCGGATGCCGCAGCCCGTATCAATGCCGGATCGGGCGCGCACCGGATTCAGGCTGCCGATTTCAGGTCCGCCCCGTTCAGCTTTCCGAGCGCCTGTTCGAGTTGCTTGGCATTCTCGCTCAGCTCTGCTTCGGACTTGGCCATCATTCGCGAAACGCGTGCGCAGCAGCGCGAGAGGAATTCGGCGTTCAACAACCGAAGCGCCTCGAACGCCGTGCGGTATCTGTCGATGTCCGCACCTGTCAGGCCCGGACCCACGGTCTTGCCGTCCTCGGTCAGTCCCATGGACCGGTACAGCTCGCGCTTGATGACAGGCCAGGACGCGAGGAGCTTTTGCATCCGTTCGCTCTCGGCGGTGTCGAATGCCGCCAGCAGGTCGTCGGGGTTGATGTTCCCGCGTGCTCTGGACTCGATCGTCAGGTTTTCGACGATCCGCGGGATGCCCTGGATGCGGGCTTCGCGTTCCTGCTGAGAGAGCGTGTTGGACTCGAGGCCGAACTTCTGGATCAGTTCGGCCCGGAAACGGAATCCCAGGCGGATGGTGGTCAACAGCGTGAGCTGCTGGCTTGACAGTCCGGTGGCGGGGCCACCGACGTCGTCAATCGCCAGGAACTCGCAGGCGTACGTTCCATCCCCCTGGATGCGCGCGCGATCGAGTACGGTTCGGTATCGCAGGCCGCCGCGCCCGATCAAGACGGTTTGCGGCGCGATGAAACGATTTTTTCGCGCCGCCAGAATGATGCACGCGGTCTCCTCGACCCACTTCGACATGAAGAGCCGGTCTTCGTCCGTGGCGGCAGCGTCCATGACGTCGGCCCAGGAGATCGAAGACGCGTTGATCCGGAATAGATTGCCGAGCACGCCCTGGTCGCCCGTGATGACGGCCGTCGCCGGAATTTCCGCCGTCTTCCCGAAAGCAGCGTCCTGCACGGTGAACCGGACACGCGGATAGCCGTCGAACTCGGCAATCCGGCCGAATAGGCCCTGCTCCAGCGTCGTTGCCACCGCGGTGCGCACGTCGCCAGCATCGAAATCGATGCCGTTGCGCTCGTAGAGCTCCATGAGATCCCGGATCAGGTGATCCTTGCAGGTCGCCATCTGCAGATGGCCGAGCGGGCCCGGCGGCTCGACATTCGGTCGTACGAGACAATAGATCGGGCGGACGGTCCCAGGTGGATTTGCCGCAGTGAAATACCCGGCCTCGTAGAAGCACCAGGACCAGTCCTCGTAGGGCGCGCCGTAGATCAAGAACAGGCATTGCGCCTCGCGCAGATGCTTTTCGATCGTGGGCCGCCATGCTCCAGCCGCGCGCGGGATGTCCTCCGAAATGAATACGTCCAGGTGTCCCTGCGAGGTGTTCTCGATGGTCCTTTTCAGGTCGCGCGCCACCCGAGCGTACTCGGATCGGTGACTGATGAAGATGGGTGCGGGATTCATGGGCGCCTCCCGGGCTACGGCGCATGAACGCACCCTGCGCCGATCTACACGGCTAGCATGGACTCGTATCCCGCAGAGATTGTGTGAAGGAGTTCACAACCCGCTCGAAAAAAGGCGCGTGACGCACGGCCGTCGGTTTGTCGACGTACCGCCGTCACGCGCAAGGCGGCGCCATCGTGGACAGACAATCTCCCCAATGGGCCGCCACCAGCGTCGCAAGGAGCCGCGTGAAGCCAGACCGCTCACGCGGCGACACGCAGCCCCGCGGTGAGCAGCTGGTCGCCCACCCGGCGGTCGTATTCGTCCGCGAGCGCGGAGAGCGCCGCAGCGCCGTCGCCCACGAACGAGGGACCGTGCATGAGGGCGAGCGTGCGCGGCGCGAGCGGCGCGAGCCGGCGGATCGCCCCGCCCATGCCGGGCGCGAGCGCGGAGTATTTGAACAAATCCTCGGCGGCGATCGCCGGCCCGACCACGTCGCCGTCGGTGAGCGCCTTGCCGTTGCCGAGCTGGGTGAACAGGTCGCCGCACAGCAGCGTGCGGGTCGACTCCTCATACATGACGCCGGCGTCCCAGCCGTGCGGCGTGTGCGGCGTATCGATGAAGCGCACCCGCTTGCCCCCACCGAGGTCGATCACCTCGCCGTCGGCCAGCACGCGCGGCGCACGGTCGGCGAAGTCGTTGAGCGAGACCAGACAGCCGGTCGCCCCGTGCGCCGCCTGCGCGTTCGGCGCGACCGCGAGCCATTCGTTCATGGCGCCGCATTCGTCAGCCTCATAATGGCCATACCCGATCCAGCGCAGCCGCTCGGGCGGCATGATGCGGGCGAGCGCATCGCGGTTGAGGCCGAACATCTTGCGCAGGCCGGTGTGGAACATCAGCGGCTCGTCGCCCATGACGAGGAACTGGTTGAACGTGAAGCCCGCCGGCGGGGCGATATCCGGCACGTAGGTCGAGAGCCGGAAAATGCCGTCGGCGATTTCGTCGATTTTCGTTTCCATGGGTGTCTCCATTCCCTCTGGTCGCACCGCCCGGTGAGCGACGGTGGATTGGCGTTTTCATTTCATCGTACACATGTGTGCACTTAATTAGACGTTGGGTTCAATATGGATGCACATTCTCGTGCAATGAACTTTTCGTGATCGGACGCGCGCTCTCGGGGGTTGCGCCCTTAGGCGCCCCATCGAACCGGTTCATGTCGGGCGTGCTGGAGGCGGTGGCCGGGGAAATGGCGGTCCACGCACCCCCGACCGCGATCAGGTGCTTGCCGCGCTCGATCAAATGCCGGTCGGCCGCACCCGGCTGGGCGACCGTGATGGACAGAACCAGGGCGGCGACCGCAGCCACGATGCCCAAGAGGTGGGTGCGGCACGGGACGATTTCGGCGATCTTCGTGTCCATCAGGGTCTCCCATCCTCCGGTCGGACCGCATCGGGTGAGCGGCGCTGGACTTGCGTCTAAATTCGTCGTACGTATGTGTGTAATGAAAGTCGGAAACACTGTCAATATGGATGCACATACTCGTGCAATGAAATTTTCATGACGCGGACCTACACGCTCAAGAAGCGCGCCGAGCAGCAGGCCGAGACGCGGCAACGCATCGTGGAAGCCGCCGTCGAGCTGCACGGCACCGTGGGTCCGGCGCGCACGACCTTGAGCATGATCGCCGAGCGGGCGGGCGTTCAGCGCCATACGCTCTACGCACACTTTCCCGACGAGCGAAGCATCTTTCTAGCCTGCTCGGGACACGTCTACGGGCGCGACCCGCTACCCGACGTCGGCCCGTGGCGCGCGATCGCGGATCCTCGCGAGCGCCTGCGTGCCGGCCTCACCGCCATCTACGGGTGGTACGAGCGCCATGCGGACCTTCTCGCCTGCGTGCTGCGCGACGCCGAGCATCACGCCCTCGTCCAGGAGGTCAACGCGTTGCGGGTCGCACCGGTACGGGCGGCCTGGAACGAGGTGCTCGGCGCCGGGCTGACTGCCAAGCAGCGCGCGTTCATGTACCTCGCTCTCAGCTTCTACACGTGGCGCACGCTCACGCGCGA
>Ga0209382_10007650_pt1 | contig 13692 bp, 10 predicted proteins | sample SoiMetdeltSBSDD5_FD_187599 | JGI IMG/M metagenome (GOLD analysis project Ga0209382, IMG submission 187599) | Bulk soil microbial communities from a Populus tree surrounding site in Tennessee, USA - Soil MetaG P. deltoides SBSDD5 (SPAdes) (version 2) | ecosystem: Environmental > Terrestrial >... | reverse complement strand
CTACGAAGAGTGCGGCAACCCCAACGGCAAGCCCGCCGTCTTCGTGCACGGCGGCCCCGGCGCCGGCTGCGACAACCGCGCTCGCTGCTTTTTCGATCCCGACGCGTATCGCATCGTGCTGTTCGACCAGCGCGGCTGCGGCCGCAGCCGCCCGCATGCGAGCCTCGTCGATAACACGACCTGGCACCTAGTAGCGGATATGGACCAGCTGCGCACACACCTCGGTATCGATCGCTGGCTGGTGTTCGGCGGCTCGTGGGGCTCGACGCTCGGCCTCGCCTACGCACAGACGCATCCACAGCGCGTCAGCGAGCTGGTCCTGCGCGGCATCTTCATGCTGTCGGAGTTCGAGCTGCGCTGGTTCTATCAGGGCGGCGCCAGCGCGATCTTCCCCGACCATTGGGAAAGCTACCTCGCTGCGATTCCGGTCGACGAACGCGGCGACCTGATCCAGTCGTTCTACAAACGCCTCACGAGCGACGATCGCGCCACGCGGGTAGCGGCAGCGCGCGCGTGGTCGATCTGGGAAGCGGCAACCAGCTACTTGCACGTCAACGATGAACAGCTCCACAAGTGGGGCGAAGAGGAGTTCGCGATCGCAGTCGCCCGCATCGAGTGCCACTACTTCGTCAATCGCGGCTTCCTGAAGTCGGAGGACGAGCTGCTGCGCAACGTGAAGGTGATTCGCAAGATCCCTGCGGTGATCGTGCAGGGTCGCTACGACGTGGTGTGCCCGATGCAGACGGCTTGGGCGCTGCATCGCGCGTGGCCGGAAGCGGATTTCCGCGTCGTGCCGGACGCCGGCCATTCGGCGTTCGAGCCGGGCAACACGCACGAGCTGGTCAGCGCGACCGACAGGTTCCGGTAACCTGACCGCTCTCGTCGATGATCCGGTGCGCCACCAACCATTGGCGCGCATCCTCGGCATCGCGCTCGAACCAGCGAGTAGCGGAGCCAAGGCGGAACGTGTAGCCCCAAGCATCCATGTCGCGGCACATCTGCTGCGAGTCCATGCCTGCGACTTCGTTGGCGAGCAGGATCTGCAGGTAGCAGACAGCATTCTCTTCGTCGTAGTCACCGCCCGCGTCGCGCTCGAGCTGCGTACGACGACTCTCGTCCATGCAGATGAAGTGGCAGGCCTCGTGCAATACCGAGTGCAGCGGCGTGTCGGATCGGAAGTAGATGCGATTGCCGATGAGACCGGCTTCGCTCTCGCCCCAGTACGAGCCGGGAATGATGTCGCCGGGTTCGACGGTGATCGGCTCGATGCGATAGCGCGTCAGCAGCTGAGTAACAGATTCCAGGTGCGCTTCGACCTTCGTCACTGCGCGCCTCGGGCGCGCAGGGCTGCTTGCACCTGCTCCTCCAACCCATCGGCCAGCTTCTGCAGTTTGTCGACCATTTGCGGATTGGCTGTGTCCTTAGCAGCGAGTTCCAGCTCGCGCGCCTGCTCGCTCACCGCCTCGAAGCCGAACATCGAACCGCTGCCGTAGATCTTGTGCGCGAGCTGCTCGATCTCCTTGACGGCTGCCGTATTGCCAGCCCGCACCTTCGCGATCAGCTCGCGCAGGCCGGTGAGCTCGCCGGCGGTGCGCTGAATGTAGCGGCCGGCGATGTCGGCAATTTTCTGCTGCAGCTCGTCACGCTCGTCCATGATCGATTCCCTCCCAGATCGTCACGATCTGTTGGCCGAATTGCATCGGATCGAACGGCTTGGCAATCACCGCGACCGCGCCCAATTCGCGAAAGCGCGCAACTTCGGCGGGCATGGCCTTCGCCGTGACGAATACTACCGGGATGTTCGCGAAGCGCGGATCCGCACGCATACGTTGCAGCGTCGTCGGGCCGTCGGTGCCCGGCATCATCACGTCGAGCAGCACCAGATCGGGCGTTATGTCAGGCAGGCACTGCAGCGCCCGCTCGCCCGATTCGCAGACCTCGACGGTCAACCCGTCGACCAGGCCGAGCGCGAGCTGCACGATCTCCCGGATGTCCGGCTCATCGTCGACGTAGAGCACCGTACGGAGTCGGTCCCGGCTCACGACGCGGCCTCGCGCTCGGTCCCGCGCTCAGTTCCGTAGGGGCGGCGCGCCAAGCGGCGCACGGTTGCCAGCAGGTGCTCGACTGAATCTCGCGACTTCACCAGCGCGGCCTGGACGCGCTCAGCCAGCTCGCGGCTCGGCTCCGTGGCGCTGTAGAGAATGATCGGCGGCGCCTCGCTGCCCGCTTCGTGCAGCGCCGGCAGCAGATCCAGGCCGGAGCCGTCGCCCAGTGCCGCATCCAGAATCACCAGGTCGAATCGCTCCGTTTCGACGTGCGCCCGCGCCTGCGCGAGCGAATGAGCGCGTATCACTTCAGCCTCGTCCGACAGCAATTCCTCGACCAGCTGCGTCAGCGACTCGTCATCCTCCACGTGCAGGATACGGGCGCGGCGGTCTCGCAGTTCCAGCAGCACGTTATGGATTGCATCCAGCAGGCGCCGAGGATCTATCGGCTTCTGCAGCCAATCCGCCAGCTGCAGCGTGCTGAGGCGATCGGCGTCCGCGCTCGTGCGCTCCTTGGCGGTCATCACGATCACCGGCAGCGCTCGCGTCGCGTCGCGGCTGCGCAGGTCGCTGACGAGTTCCAGCCCGTCGGCATCCGCCAGGTGCAGATCGACGACGGCAACGTCATACCGCGCCTGGGACACTGCGACCTTCGCCTGGCGCACACTCGGGACTGCTGAAACCCGCATGCCGGCGCCCTCCAGCACGTCTGCGACCGCGCGCGCAACATCCGGATCGTCTTCGCAAAGCAGCACGGCAGCGGTACCACGCACATCATCGCCGGCGCGCACGGGCGTCGTGGTCTCCTGTCGCGCGGGCAGCGTGACATAGAACGTCGTGCCCTCGCCAGGCGCGCTGTCGAACCCGATGGCGCCGCCGAGCCGCTCCATGATCGTCTTGGCGATTGATAACCCAAGGCCGGTACCGCCTTTGGCACGCGAGTCCGAGCTGTCGGCCTGGGCGAAGCGCTGGAAGATGCGCGACTTGAACTCGGGCGCGATGCCCGGGCCGCGATCGCGCACACTGACGCGCGCGCTGTCGAACTCGGCGCGGATCGCCACCGCGACTGTCGTTCCGCGCGGCGAGAACTTCGCTGCATTCGACAGGATGTTGGTGAGCACCTGGATCAAGCGATCGCGGTCGACCAGTACGCTCGCGTCGTCGCTGTCGGCCGCCAGCTCGATCGAGGCGCCGAATGCCTGCGCGTAGGCGCGATTCGCTTCGATCGCTTGCCGCACGATCGGCTTCAGCGGCTGTGCGGCCAGGCGCAGCTCCAATCGCCCGGACTCCGCACGCTCCAGGTCGAGGATGTCGTTGATGAGCCGCACCAGGCGCTCGCAATTCAGCTTGGCGATGTCGATGAGCCGCGCCGCCTTGGCAGGCAGCGCACCGGCGGTGCCTCCGGCGAGCAGGCCGAGCGAGCCGGAGATCGACGTCAGCGGCGTGCGCAACTCGTGACTGACCGTCGAGACGAAGCCGGTCTTCAGCTGCTCGATTTCCTGGCGCGAAGACAAGTCGCGGATGACGCCGATGAACAAACGGCGCGAGCCGATGCGCATCTCGCTGATCCCGAGGTCGACCGGAATGCGCCGGCCATCTTTGTGCACGGCCTCGACCTCGCGGCGCTGGCCGATGATCCGGCGCTCGCCAGTCTGCATGTGGCGGCGGATATAGCCGTCGTGCGCAGACGAGTGCGGGTCCGGCATCAGCACGCGCACGTTACGCCGCAGGATCTCCGGAGCCGTGTAGCCGAAGAGGCGCTCCGCACTGCGACTCCACGATTCGATGCTGCCGCTTTCGTTGATGGTCACGATCGCGTCGACGACGCCGTCGAGAATGGCCGACAGCCGCGCAGCCTGGTCGCGATGAGCGGTTTCGGACAGCTTCAACGCGGTCACGTCGGTATACGTGATGATGTAGTTGTCGTCCGCCATGCGCTGGCCGCGAACCTGCAGGATCGCGCCGTCGGCACGACTGGCTTCGACCTCGATGGCCGTACCCGCCGCCATGAGGGCCGGGACCCTCGCAGGATCGCGAACACCGCTCTGATCCGATACGACGAGCTTGGCGCCGATGGCGAGAATGTCCGTCCACGACATGCCGACCTGCATTTGCAACGGATTCAAGCCGCGCAACTCGACGTAGCGCCCGTTCCAGGCGATGAGTCGCTGCTGCGAATCGAAGACCGCGACGCCCTGGCTCACGTTTTCCATCGTCGAGCGCAGCAGCGAGAACGATTCCCTGGCAGCGCGCTCGGCGCGAACACGGCGCCGCGTGTGCCACACGAGGAGGACGCCTGCGCCGAACATCACCGCGATGGCCGCGAATAGCGCGATCCGGACCACGCTCTCGTTTCGCTCGAAGCGACGCTCGAAGGCAATGCGTCGCTGCGACAGCAGCTCGCCCTCATGGGTTTCGAATGCAGCGACCAGCTCGCGGATGCGATCCATCTGGCGCTTGCCGGGGCCGCTGCGCAGCAGCTGCACCGCTGCGCCGGGGTCCTGCGAGCGGCGGGCTGCGACGACGTCGCTCACGAACGAAAGCTGCGCCCTCGCGAGGGCCACGAGCTCCTGGGCGATTTCCCCGCTTTCACCCTCACCCGCCAGCTGCGTCAGACGGTCGAGCTGACCTGCCAGCGAGCGCTCGGCGGCGTAATAGGGTGAGAGCGCTTCGTCGCTGCCGGTCAGCACGTATCCCTGTGCACCCGTCTCGGCATCCTGGAGCGAGATGAAGACCGTGCGCAGCTGATCGAGCGCCGCGCGCGTCTGTCGTGCCTGGCTATAGTTGGCGCGGCCTACGTTCAGCTCGCGCGAGAGCAATAGGAGCGCTACGGCCGCGGCCACGAGAAGCAGCGCGGCACCGAGCGTCAACCAGAAGACTTGGCCGACCTTGGCCGGGGACGCCGCGTGCGGCGCAATGGATGTCGCGGTCACAGCGACGCGAGTCTCCTCAGCACGAGCCCAGCGAGATCCTGTGCGAGCGCTTCGCGCAGTACCGCCTGCTCGCGCTCCTTCGCGAGCACCGCCGTGGTGTCGTAGCTGTAGTCACGTGTGAGCTCTAGCCGCTGCCGCGAGATCAGCTCCGTCCCGCCGCTCGTGACGGAGTACTCGACTGTGTAGAACACTTCGTATTCCTCTGGCGTGTTGCGCGCCGAAACCGACAGCACCCGCTGTCCACTCTGGTCCTTGATGATCTTCACGACCGCCGTCGCATCGGTCGCGCGTTCCGTGACCTTAGCGCCCGACGCGCGCAACCGATCGCGCAGCGCGCGATTGAACTCGGTGTAACGATCGTCGGCATCGACGTAGGTCAGCGTCATCGTCGCCGATAATTGCGATGTTCCCTGCAAACGCCAGCCGCACGCCTCGAGGAACACCGCGGCACACAGAAGTAGGACTAATCGACCCGGTATGGCTGATCGACTCATGGCGTGGCGCACAGCGGACCCTCGGGAAACGGGCCGCCATGTTCGCGGCGCCACGGCGGGCGGTCAACAGCGCCGCCCGGCAGCGGTCCTCAGCCGGCCAGCGCCTGATCCTCGCCCGCCCGGCGCACGGACGAGCGCGCTTTCAGGCTGCATTCGTTGTCGACTACATACCCGTGCCGGCACACGATTGCGACGTGGCAAGCCACGCTGCGCTGGACAGCGCCGAGCTGCTCGGGGCCAGTGCGGCCGGGGCAGCTGCGGCACAGTCCGGCGATCTCCAGCATCTCCGCCGTGTCGACTGCCGGGCTCTGCGGACCCGCTTCTTCGAGGGCGGCGACACCGAACGCGAATGTCAGCTGCAACTCGTCGAAGCCCTCCGCGTAGCGACGCAAGGCGGCCAGCAGCCGCTCCTTGATTCGAGGTGCTTCGCTGATGCTGGACTCCGGCAGCACCACAGCGAACACAGCCCCGCGTTCGCTATCGAGCCGACCCGTCCAGTCGATCTGCAAGCGCACGACGCTTTCGATCGTCTGCACGATCCCGCGCAGCATCTCCGGCGACGCCGCAACCTCGACGGCGGTCGCGCGCTCCGCCACCGACACGGCAAGCGTCAGCAACGTCAGTTTCCGCGCGTACCGCTGGGCACGGCGGATCTCGCCATGCAACCTCGTGAACAGCTCGCGCAGCGCGAACGCGCCCGACTCGGCGTCGACCGCGGCAGCCTGTTCGAGCGCAGCCTGAGCTTCTTTCAATGAACGACGCAGGGCGAGCGTGTTGAAGGCGGCTGTAATACGCGCGAACAGCTCGGCGTCCGGAACGCGCTTGGAAAGATAGTCGTCGACGCCCGCGACGTAGCCGCGCTCGTAGTCGACGCTGGCTTCGCGCATCGTCAGCATGATGATGTAAGTATCGGTGGCACCGCGGCCACGCAACGCTTCGGTAAAAGCGATGCCGTCCATCACTGGCATGAGCCAGTCGGTGATCACCAGGGGATACCACTGCTGCTCGATGAGCTGCAGGGCTGCTTCGCCATGGGCGGCGCAGGCAACTTCGAAGCCGGCGGCTTCCAGCCGGTCGGCCATCAGCTCCAGCTCGAGCTCGTCGTCGTCGACCAGCAGGACACGCGATGGCAGCGCACGGCCCAGGACCGACATCCGGGTCGCTATTGCATCCGCCTTCATCCGAACTCTCCTTCCGCGTTCGTCTGTCCTACCAATTTCGCGCGCGGAGTTTGCAGGAGATTGCGCTGCGGTGAGTATCAGTCAGGCCGGCGCCTGAACGTCAGGTAATCCCCTAGCCGCAGCCACGGGAACCGAGGGGTGACTAGGACTTAGGTCTTAGTCAGTCGCAATGCACAAGCGACTGCTAATTCCTGAAACTCGTGTCCAGGCGATCCATCTTCCTCAGCAGCGCCGGCCACACCAGCGCGCTGCCCGCTCCCTTCGTCACCATGCGCGAGAACTCCGGAACCGTATCCAGCACCGACTGCGGGATGTCGATCAGCTCCGCCCCGTTGCCCTGTGCGAGCAGCTGAACCTCGCAGGCGCGTTGCAGGGTGTACATGTTGAGGAATGCATCGCTGACATTCTTGCCGACGGTCAGCAGACCGTGATTGCGCAAGATCAGATTGCGCGTGTCGCCGAGATCCTTCTGCAACCTGCCCTTCTCGTCCGGATTGAGCGCCAGACCTTCATAGTCGTGATACGACAGACTGAGCGTCACGAGCGTCGCCTGCTGCGAGATCGGCAGCAGTCCTGCCTTCTGCGCGGACACCGCCACACCGGCCATCGTGTGCAGATGGAGCACACAGCCCGCGTCTTCGCGTGCGGCGTGGATCGCACTGTGAATCGTGAAGCCGGCCGGATTGATGTCGTACGGGCTCTCCAAAGTCTTCGTTCCTTCGAGGCTCACGCGCACCAGGCTCGATGCGGTGATCTCCTCGAACATGAAGCCGTACGGATTGATCAGGAAGTCGTGCGTGCCCGGCACGCGCGCCGAGATGTGCGTGAAGATGAGATCGTCCCAGCCGAAATGCGCCACGAGGCGATAACAGGCAGCGAGATCGACACGCGTCGCCCACTCCTCCGCGGTGACCTGGTTGCGAACGTTGCTGACCGCGCTGTCGACGACCCGCATTTGCATAAGTCACCTGTACCGAAGAAGAAAACCCGCACAGAGCGTACGGCTCCCGCCCCGCCGGAACAAGCCGGCGGCCGCCTGCACCATAGGGTCTGCGGTGCAGAGGGTTTTGTTAAGAAATGACGGAGGCGAGGCGGAGGGCTTGTTCGGCCTCGCCGACGCCGCGGACGAGGGCGCCTTGCATGCCGACGGCCTGGGCGGCTTCGACGTTCATCAGGTTGTCGTCGAGGAAAAACACGCTGCCGGGGTCGCAGCCGAGCGAGCTGACGACGTGCTCGAACGCGTCCCGGTCGGGTTTGATCCGGCCGGTCAGGTGCGAGACGAAGCGATGCTCGAAGAGTGCGCGGAGGCCGAACTCCTCCTCGACGCGGGGCCAATGCAGCGCATTGCTATTCGAAAGCAGCGCGCGGGTGACGTTGCTCGGGATACGTGCGACCAGCTCGCCGACACCCGGGTACAAGCCGCTCGGCCAGCCGGCGAATGATTCGAGGAACTGCGCGGGGCTGACACCCAGCTCGAGCTCGGCGACCAACTCGGCCGCGAACGTGTCGGCATCGCAGCGCCCGGTCTCGAAGGCACGGACCGCCGGCGAATGCAGCCACTTGTGCCACAGCTCCGGAGGTGTCCAGCGATCGGCGACCCAGCCGAGCACGGTCGCGACGCCGCTCAGCTGGACGAGAACGCCGCCGACATCGAAGAGAACGACTCTGATCCTGCTCACACGACCACGTTGACGAGCTTGCCCCCGGGCGGAACGATCACTTTGCGCACCGGCTTGCCTTCGATCCACTTCTGGATCGTGGCGTCCGCGAGCGCCGCGGCGCTGATCTCGTCCTTGTCGGCGCTCGCACGGACTTCCACCTTCGAGCGCAACTTGCCGTTGACCTGCACGACGACCTCGATGCTGTCCTGGACCAGTGCCTGCGGATCGGCGTGCGGCCACGGATGGTCGATCAGCGGATCCGTATGACCCAGCTCCCGCCACAGCACATGACAAACATGCGGAGCAATCGGCGCAAGCAACTGGACGATCAGCTCGATGGCTTCGTGACGCACCGCGCGTCCCTGCTCGCTCGCGTCGTCGAACTTGTGGAGCGCATTCATGAGCTCCATGACCGCAGCGATCGCCGTGTTGAACACGCGGCGGCGGCCGTAGTCGTCCGTCACCTTGACGACAGTCGCGTGCGCCATGCGACGCATTTCGCGCTGCGCCGGCGAAAGCGCGACGAGCTCCTGCCGCGGGCCGCGGGCCACCGGGCCTTTCTCGGTGTGCTCCCACACCATGCGCCACAGCCGACGCAGGAAGCGCGCCGAGCCTTCGACGCCGTCGTCGGACCACTCGAGCGTGTCCTCCGGCGGCGCCTTGAACATCATGAACACGCGAATCGCATCCGCACCGAAGCGCTCGACCAGGTCGGTGGGATCGACGCCGTTGTTCTTCGACTTCGACATCGTGCGCATGCCTTCCCACTGGACCGGCAGCCCGTCACGGCGCAGCGTCGCCCCAATCTGCGCGCCGCTCGCATCGCACTGCACGTCCACGCCATCGGGATGGAAGTACTCGATGCGCCCGTCGCCGTAATGACGCGAGTAGATGTTGTTGAGCACCATGCCCTGCGTGAGCAAGCGCGCGAACGGCTCCTTGACCTTGATCAATCCCATGTCGCGCATCACGCGCATCCAGAAGCGCGAGTACAGCAAGTGCAGGATCGCGTGCTCGATGCCGCCGATGTATTGATCGACGGACATCCAATAGTCGGTGCGCTCATCGACCATTGCACGATGATCGTCGGCGCATGCGAAGCGCAGGAAATACCACGACGAATCGACGAACGTGTCCATCGTGTCCGTCTCGCGCCGCGCGGCGCCGCCGCACTTCGGACACTTGCACTCGTAGAACGACGGCGTCTTGTTGAGCGGATTGCCGGTGCCGTCCGGCACGAGGTTTTCCGGCAACACGACCGGCAGATCCTCGTCCGGCACGGGCACGTCGCCGCACTTCGGACACAGGATGAGCGGGATCGGGCAGCCCCAGTAACGCTGCCGTGAAATACCCCAGTCGCGCAGGCGCCATTGCACCTGCTTGTCGCCGAGTCCCTGCTCCTTCAGATCCGCTGCGATCGCGTCGACAGCCGCCTGGTAATCGAGCCCGTTGTACTTGCCCGAGTTGATGCACGCGCCGTACGCGGCGTACTCCTCGCGCCACTCGGTCTTCGAGAACGTCGCCGGATCGACACCGGCCGGTGCGATGACGAATTCAATCGGCAGGCCGTACTTGAGCGCGAAGTGAAAGTCGCGCTCGTCATGACCCGGCACGCCCATGACCGCGCCTTCGCCATACGTCATGAGCACATAGTTGCCGACCCACACCGGAATCTTGTCGCCTGACAACGGATGGGTGACGAACAACCCGGTCGGCATGCCGCGCTTTTCCATCAGCGCGATGTCCGCCTCTTGGGACGAACCGTGCTTGCACTCCTCGACGAACGCCGCGAGCGCCGGGTTACTACGCGCCGCGTAAGTCGCGATCGGATGTTCGGCGGCGACGGCGCAGAAGGTCGCGCCCATCAACGTGTCCGCGCGAGTCGTGAACACACTCAACACATGCCGCTGACCTTCGAGCACGTACGGAAAACCGATACGCACGCCTTCGCTGCGGCCGATCCAGTTGGCCTGCATCGTGCGCACGCGCTCCGGCCACTCGGTCATGTGCTGGAGCTCGTCGAGCAGGTCCTGCGCGTACTGGGTGATGCGCAGGTAGTACATCGGGATCTCGCACTTCTCGATCAGCGCGCCAGTGCGCCAGCCGCGGCCGTCGATCACCTGCTCGTTCGCGAGCACGGTCTGATCGACCGGATCCCAGTTGACGACGCCGGTCTTCTTATAGGCGATGCCCCGTTCGAGCATGCGCAGGAACAGCCACTGGTTCCACCTGTAGTACTCGGGCTGGCAGGTCGCGAGCTCGCGCTTCCAATCCAGGGCGAAGCCGAGCTGCTGCAGCTGCCCCTTCATGTAGGAGATGTTGTCGTAGGTCCACTTGGCGGGCGGCACGCCATTCTTCATCGCGGCGTTCTCGGCCGGCAGACCGAACGCGTCCCAGCCCATCGGCTGCAGAACGTTGTAGCCCTGCATGCGCATGTAGCGGGTCAGCACGTCGCCCATGGTGTAGTTGCGCACGTGGCCCATGTGCAGCCGCCCGCTCGGGTACGGAAACATGCACAGGCAGTAGTACTTGCGACGGGCGGGATCTTCGGCGACGGCAAAGGCACGCTTCTCGTCCCAGGAGGCCTGGGCCGCGCTCTCGACAGCTGCGTGATCGTATCGTTCCTGCATCGAGGAAGGATACAGAGAAACCTACAACCCCGCGAGAGTGAAGCGGAATTCCGCCCCCTGGTTGAGGCGGGACTCGGCCCAGATCCGGCCGCCGTGCCGCTCGATGATGCGGCTGACAGTCGCCAGTCCGATGCCGGTGCCCTCGAACTCGTCGTGCCGATGCAGTCGCTGGAACACGCCGAACAGCTTGCGTGCGTAGCGCATGTCGAAGCCGACACCGTTGTCCCGCACGAAGACGTATTTCTCGCCATCGGTGACACCGATGCCGATCTCGATGACCGCATGCGGGCGCGGCCGCGAATACTTCACTGCGTTGTCGATCAGGTTGGCGAACACCTGCAGCATCAGGTCCGGATCGCAGGCGATAGACGGGAGCGATGCGAGCCGCCATTCGACCACGCGCTCGCCGCTTTCCTGTCGCACCTGATTGACCGCGCGCTTGACCAGCTCGTCGAGCGAAGTGACTTCGCGACGCATCTCCATGTGGCTGATCCTGGACAGCGCCAGCAGTCCGTCGATCAGCGCGCTCATCTCACGCGCACCCCGCGTGATCTGATCGAGATGAATCAGCGGCTCGCGTGCCGTGGGCGAGCCACGATAATCGCGCAGCATCTGCACGTGCGCGTGAATCAGTCGCAGTGGCGCGCGCAGGTCGTGCGCAACCGAATACGAAAACGCCTCCAGCTCGCGGTTCGCGACTTCCAGCTCTGCCGTGCGTTCGGCGACGCGCCGCTCGAGATCCTGATTGAGGATGCGCACTTCGTTCTCGACTTCTGCACGTCGTGCAACCTCACCGCGCAGAGCTTGATATCGCCGCGCGTTCTCATACGCCACAGCCACCTGTGCCGCGATCGCGCGAGCAACTGCGAGATCTTCGTCAGTGAACCCTGGCAGACCGATACGGTTGATGACGCACAGATAGCCGTAGTGATGGCTGACCGAAGCAACGGGCACGCCAAGCATGGAAACGAAATCGCCCGGCTGTCCCTGACCGCCGTTCTGCAAAGCATCGCTCGGCGACATCGGAAACAGCGCACACCCGCCCTGCTCCAACGTCGGCAGCAAATCGCGATACATGCGCATGCCGAGCAGTCGATCGACTTGCTCGTTCCCAAGACCGCTGGCCGTGCATGCGTGACGTGGCCCTTCGCCGTCGGCAATGACCAGTTGCCCGCATTGCGCGAGCAGGATGTCGCGCGCCGCGTGACAAGTGGATTCGACGATCGCTTCAGGTTCCGTGAGACCGAACAGGCGGCGACTGAACGCGACCAGTGAGCTCAACCGCTCCTGCGCGCCGCCGACGACTGACGCCGCAGGCGTTGCGACCGGCTCTGACGACGGCGGACTGGTGCGGGCAGCGAGTGCAGCATCCACCGTCATACGCACGGTTTTGAAATCGAAAGGCTTGGCGAGCGTGCTCTGCACGCCGAGCGAGCGCGCCATCTCGCGCACTTCACGCTCGTGATAGGAAGCCGAACAGAAAATGACCGAGGTGTGCGCGGTTCGATCGTCCTGACGCAAGCGACGGACCAGCTCGTAGCCGTCCATCCGCGGCATGACGATGTCGGTGATCAGGAGGTCGGGTTGCTCGGTGCGCAGCAGGTCCAGCGCTTCCATGCCATCGGCAGCTTCGAGCAAGCTGTATTCGCCGCCTTCGAGCAATAGCAGCAGCAGCTCCCTTGCTTCCGGATCGTCTTCCGCGACGAGAATCTTGCCGCCCATGCCCCGCCAACGTCCCGCGATAGTCAACGCATGCTGCCTGTACAGGCAGTATGTGCAATCAGTACGTTTCCACAGGCTTCCGGTTCCTAGTGGAATCCGGGTGCGGTGACATAAGGTAATCCCTGCGTGCTTTTGGCCGTTTAGTCGCCCAGGGCGCTGCGCAGGGCCGAGATCTCGTCGCTGCAGCTTTGCATGATGTGCGCGCACTTCGCGTTGTCCAGGGACAGGCGGCGGAATGCCTTGACGCCCTGCATGTTCAGCTCGAAGTCCACTTCGTGGCCCATGAAGCCGGCTGCCATCACCGCGACCGTCAGTACATCCGTGACATCGGCCTGGCCGACCGTGCGATCGATGGTCTCGTGCTCGCCGATCGCTTCGGCAATGTGCTCGGGGAACCCCCAATTCTCGACGATCGCCTTGCCGACGTTGGCGTGCCAGTCGCGCATGACCTGGGCCAGTGCAGCCGGTTCGCTGAACAGGCCGCCATGGCGATTGGCGCGCGCCAGGATATACAGCTTGCCCACGTTATGTAGCAGCCCGGCGAGCATCGACTCATCTGCGTTGATCTGGCAGCGCGAGGCGATCGAATATGACAGCGCAGCGACCAATGTCGCCTCCTGCCACACGCGTTCCAGCTGCGGTGCGATGTTGCGCAGCTCGCTTGCGCGGCGCAGCTGTGCGATCGCAAACGCCACCGCAGCAGTTCGCACGTTGTTGTGACCGATGCGATTGATGGCGGTCTTCAAGTCCGCGACGCTGCGGCCAGTGCGATTGAGCGCCGCCGAGTTCGCGAGCGTCAGCATGCGCGCGGCGAGACCGGCGTCGGAGCCGACGATGCGCGCGATCTGCTCGTTGGAAACCTGCTCGTCCGCCAGCACCTTGCGGACGCGGACTGCGACGTCGGGGAACGACGGCAACTCCACTTTGCCGCTCGAGACTTCCTGCGCCAGCTCGCTCACAAACGCGAATGCGGCTGCCGATTCGCTAACAGGCACCGTTGTTGGCTCGTTCTTCATCGCGCTGGCA
>Ga0209382_10007648_pt1 | contig 13694 bp, 15 predicted proteins | sample SoiMetdeltSBSDD5_FD_187599 | JGI IMG/M metagenome (GOLD analysis project Ga0209382, IMG submission 187599) | Bulk soil microbial communities from a Populus tree surrounding site in Tennessee, USA - Soil MetaG P. deltoides SBSDD5 (SPAdes) (version 2) | ecosystem: Environmental > Terrestrial >... | reverse complement strand
CCGGACTATCTCACGGGTCTGCGCGCGATCTGCGACGAACATCATTGGCTTCTCATGCTCGACGAGGTGCAGAGCGGCACCGGCCGCACGGGCACCTGGTTCGCATACCAGCATTCGGGGGTGAAACCCGACATCGTCACGCTTGCCAAAGGGCTCGCGAATGGTGTGCCGATCGGCGCGTGTATCGCTGCGGGCGAAGCGGCGACGCTGTTCAAACCGGGCAGCCACGGGTCGACGTTCGGCGGAAATCCTCTCGCATGCAGAGCGGCGCTCGAGACGCTCGCGATCATCGAGGAAGAGGGCCTGATGGCGAACGCGGTGGAGATCGGCGATTTTCTGCGCCGCGAGCTGCGCGAGCGCCTCTCGGGCAACAGCGGAGTCGTCGAAGTACGCGGTGCCGGGCTCATGGTCGGTGTCGAGCTCCGCGTGCCTTGCGGAGAGCTCGTCGCGCGTGCGCTGGAAGCCGGCCTCCTCATCAACGTTACGGCGGATACCGTCGTGCGGCTGCTCCCGCCGCTTATCCTGACGCGCGAGCAGGCACAGATCGCCGTCGACAAGCTCGTGCCGCTCATCCTCGAGTTCCTCGAGGGCAAAGCGGCCGCCGGCGCGCCGCAACCCGCGGCGCAGCCTGCCTGACCGGTTCCCGGACGTGCATGGACCCGCGCCACTTTCTCCAGTTGAGGGATTTCAGCCGCGGGGAGCTCACGTACATCTTCGAGCGCACACGCTGGATTAAGGATCGGTTCAAGCGCTACGAACCGTACCGTCCGCTGCACGACCGGACGCTCGCCATGGTGTTCGAGAAGCACTCGACGCGCACTCGCGTGTCGTTCGAGGCCGGGATGCATCAGCTCGGCGGGTCCGTCATCACGCTCATGACGCACGACACGCAGCTCGGACGCGGCGAGCCGATCGAAGACGTCGCACGCGTGATCACACGCATGGTCGACATCGTGATGATCCGCACCTTCGAGCAGCAGATCATCGAGCACTTCGCGAAGCACTCCCGCGTGCCCGTCGTGAACGGGCTTACCAACGAATACCACCCCTGTCAGATCCTCGGCGATATCTACACCTTCATCGAACATCGCGGCGATATCAGGGGCAAGACGGTGGCGTGGATCGGCGACTCGAACAACGTCTGCAACACGTGGCTGCAGGCCGCGGAGATTTTCGACTTCAACGTGCACGTCTCCACGCCTCCGGGCTACCAGGTGGAGCCGGAGCGCGCAGGGCTCTACGGCACGGAACATTACGAGGAATTCGAGGATCCGATGGAAGCCGCGCGCGGTGCGGACCTCATCACGACCGACGTGTGGACCAGCATGGGCTTCGAAGCCGAAGATGCGGAGCGCAAGCGCGACTTCGAGCACTGGCAGGTCGACGCGGATATGATGCGTCTCGCCAAGCCCGATGCGGTGTTCATGCACTGTCTCCCTGCTCATCGCGGCGAGGAAGTCGCGGCCGAAGTGATCGACGGCCCGCAGAGCGTCGTGTGGGACGAAGCGGAAAACAGGCTGCACACACAGAAGGCGTTAATGGAATACCTGCTCCTTGGAAAGGTGCAAGTGTGACACCCGTTGCGCAGCCTGTTTCGGCGAAGGCTAACATTCGCTTGCGAATGTTAAGCGGCGCAGCCGCGGCCGGAGCCAAAATCGTCTGCGTACCCGCGGCCGGAGCCAAAACACGCTGCACACTCCTCGACGTCACAACAGTATGAACCGCCTCCGACGCCGCTGACCTTCCCCGGCGCAGCAATTCCCCCGGCGCGCTTCATAGCCGCCGCACATCATCTTCTCGAGCGAGATTCAATCATGGAAAAAATCAGGAAAGTCGTGCTCGCGTACTCCGGCGGCCTCGACACCTCCGTCATCCTCAAGTGGCTGCAGGACGTCTACCAGTGCGAAGTCGTCACGTTCACCGCCGACATCGGCCAGGGTGAAGAGCTCGAGCCGGCCCGCAGCAAAGCGAGTCAGTTCGGCGTGAAGCAGATTTTCATCGAGGACCTGCGCGAGGAGTTCGTGCGTGATTTCGTGTTCCCGATGTTCCGCGCAAACGCGATTTATGAAGGCGAGTACCTCCTCGGCACCTCCATCGCGCGGCCTCTCATCGCCAAGCGTCTCGTAGAGATTGCGAGAGAAACCGGAGCCGATGCGATCTCCCACGGCGCGACGGGCAAGGGTAACGATCAGGTGCGGTTCGAGCTCGGCGCCTACGCGCTCATGCCCGACGTGCATGTCATCGCGCCGTGGCGCGAGTGGGACCTGCTCTCGCGCGAGAAGCTCATGGACTACGCCGAGCATCACGGCATTCCCGTCGATTACAAGAAGAAACAGGGACAGGCCCCGTATTCGATGGATGCGAATCTTCTCCATATCTCGTATGAAGGCGGCATTCTGGAAGATCCGAATTACGAGCCCGAAGAGTCGATGTGGCGCATCACGGTGTCTCCGGAAAAAGCGCCGGCCGAGCCGGAATACGTCGAGTTGACCTACGAGCACGGCGACATCACGGCGGTCAACGGTGTCGCGATGAGTCCCGCCCAGGTGCTCACCGAGCTCAATCGGCTGGGCGGCAGGCATGGCATCGGGCGCCTCGACCTCGTCGAGAACCGTTACGTAGGCATGAAGTCCCGCGGCTGCTACGAAACGCCCGGCGGCACGATCATGTTGAAAGCACATCGCGCGATAGAGTCCGTGACGCTCGACCGTGAGGTGCTGGCGCTCAAGGACGACCTCATGCCGCGTTACGCGCGAATGATTTATAACGGCTACTGGTTCAGTCCAGAGCGGCAGCTGCTGCAGACGCTTATCGACGAATCACAGAAACCCGTGAACGGCGGCGTGCGGCTGAAGCTCTACAAGGGCACCGTCATGACGGTGGGCCGCTCCTCTCCCCGGAACTCGCTTTTCGACCCTGCCATCTCGACATTCGAGGACGACAAAGGCGCCTACAATCAGGCCGATGCGGCGGGCTTCATTCGCCTCAACGCCTTGCGTATGCGTATTGCGGCGAAGCTCGAGAAGAACAGGCGCTAACGCCGACCCGGTATCGCGCCGGGGGGCAAGCTTATTGCTATATGCCGCTGGCAATGCCGGTCAGAGCCGTGCGGCGGGTCTGCCGAACGGCTGTTCGGGTAAGTTTTACGTGATTGGCTGCGGCACGACAATGGAATATCTTTCTCCCCCCTAACGCCTTAAGATCCAGCGCTTTTCCGACATGACTACCATCGCGGTCGTAAGAAAAAACGGATATGCGGCGATCGCCGCCGACACGATGACGAAGTGGGGTTCCGGCAAGGAGACTGCGGACTATATCGTCAATCACGACAAGATCTTCCGGATCGGTGACAGCTATCTCGGCGTCACCGGCAACGCGACATTCCAGGCGATCCTCCGCGACTATTTTTCACGGCCGCGCGTATACGCGAGATTCGACAGTCCCGTCGAGATTTTCAAGACGTGGCAAAAGCTGCACACGGTGCTGAAGCAGGACTACTATCTTGTTGCCGGTCACGGTGAAGATGACGCCATCGAGTCGTCGCGCATGGATGTGCTGATCGTGAATGCTCGCGGAATCTTCGGCGTGGCTGCCCACCGCACGGTGCAGGAGTTTTCGAAGTTCTACGCGTTTGGGAGCGGTGGCGACGTGGCGCTCGGCGTGATGTATGCGATGTACACCCATCACTCGCATTCTGCTGAGGACGTCGCTCGCCGCGCCATCGAAGGCGCAGCCGAATTCGACGACAGCACCGGCGCTCCCGTCATCTCGTATGCTGTAAAATTGCGCCGCGGCTGAGCTACGCCGCGCGCTGCAATCACAAGAGGACGGCGCGATGCCTTCATTCGACATCGTCTCTGAAGTGAATCAGGTCGAAGTACACAACGCGATCGACCAGACGAACAAAGAAATCACGAATCGCTTCGACTTCAAGGGTTCCGACGCGCGCGTGGAACTCAATGAAAAAGAGAAAACGCTTACCGTCTACGCAGACGACGACTTCAAGCTCGGTCAGGTGCGCGACGTGCTCACCGGCAAGCTCGCGAAGCGCGGTGTGGACGTTCGTTGTCTGCAGCCCGGCGAGATCGCCAAAGTGAGCGGCAACAAGGTGAAGCAGGCGATCACGGTCCGGCAGGGCGTCGAGCAGGAGCTCGGGAAAAAGATCGTGAAGCTCGTGAAAGACAGCAAACTCAAGGTGCAGGGCAGCATCCAGGGCGACGCCGTGCGCGTCTCCGGCACCAAGAAAGACGATCTCCAGGAAACGATCGCGCTCGTCCGGAAATCGATCACCGATTTCCCGCTGCAGTTCAAGAATTTCAGGGACTAACCCTCATTAATTAGCACCACCCAGTACTGCTGGAGCGCCACGCCTGGGACAGGCTGTGGCGCGAAAGCCGTAATTCAGACGTCCATTAGTATTCACATCCAATTCTGCGAGGCTTCGGCGGATGCTTCAGCGCCACGCCTGGGACAGGCTGTGGCGCGAAAGCCGTAATTCAGACGTCCATTAGTATTCACATCCAATTCTGCGAGGCTTCGGCGGATGCTTCAGCGCCACGCCTGGAACAGGCTGTGGCGCGAAAGCCGTAATTCAGACGTCCATTAATATTCACATCCATTCTGCGAGGCGTCGCCAGCCTATAGCTTCAGCCCCTGAAGCCAGCGGTCGTATATGCGGTCTGCCATGCGGTGAAGCGCTTCAACGCGCGCTTCGAGATTCTTCCGCATCTCCTCAGCGTTCTGTACCGCCGGACTTACCTCGAGGTTTTCTGCGATCTCGCGGGCCCCGGTCTCGCACCACGTTTCGATCATCTCGGCCGTCATCTCGACGTGGCATTGCATGCCGAGGTGTTTGCCCATCGCAAAAGCTTGGTTTGCACAGTGCTCGCTCGACCAGATCCGCACCGCGCCCTCGGGGATGGCAAACGTCTCGCCGTGCCAGTGATACGAGAGAAACCGCTCTGAAGGGCCCCAGGACGACGCGGCCGCATGATCCAGCACGGCAACCTCTCCCCAGCCGATCTCTTTCACTGAGTTGCGCGTAACCGCCGCGCCAAGCGCTTTGGCAAGAAGCTGCCCCCCGAGGCAATGACCGATGACGGGGACATCCGCCGAAACGCTGGCTCTTATGAGCGCGAGCATCGGCTCGATCCACGGCAAGTCGTCGTTCACGCTCATCGGGCCGCCCATCATCGCGAGTCCCGCGATATTCTTCAGCGGCGGCAGCGACTCGCCTTCGTCGAGCTTGACAGTGCGCCAGGCGACCTGGCGTGCCGTTAAGTAGCTGGCGAAATAACCCGGCCCTTCGGTGGGCGCGTAACGGCAGATGATGACCGATTTCACGAAATCTTCGCGGTGTTCGCGGATCGCCAGTGTAGCGTCTCTCGTTTTGCTGCTGACGACCGTTTACGCCGACGCCGCCGACATCACCGTGAACGCCTTGTTCAGCGGCAAAGCAGTCCTGGTGATCGACGGCGGAAGACCGCAGACCTTGAGCGCCGGTCAGACCACAGCGCAGGGGGTGAAGCTGATAGCAGCAAACAGCGAATCGGCCGTGATCGAGTACCAGGGACAGCGCCAGACGCTTACCATGGGTCACGGAACGCGCGTGGGCGGTTCAGGCGCAAGCGGCGGGTCCGAACAGGTTACCCTGACGGCCGATGCCCGCGGACATTTCCTCACCACGGGCTCGATCAACGGTCTGTCCGTCAGGTTCATGGTGGACACCGGAGCAACCACCGTCGCGATATCGACAGCGGAAGCGCGCCGCCTCGGCATCAACTATCTGGCCGGCCAGCCCGCGCGCGCATCCACCGCAAACGGCATCGTCGCAGTGTATGTCGTGAAGCTCGATAACGTCCGCGTGGGCGATATCGCCCTCACCAACGTCGAGGGCACCGTCATCGACGGAGCGGGCATGAGCGTTGCGCTCCTCGGCATGAGCTTCCTCAATCGAACGCAGATGCGACGCGACGGCGACAAGCTCACGCTCGTCCGTCGGTTCTAGTCGTCCCTACTCCTTGCCCGTCGTGACCTTCAGCTCCGGGTCGTTCTTGTAGACGCCGCGCGCGTTCATGACCGCGAGAAATACCTGGAGGATGATCAAGGCGTACGCGCGCGTGTACCAACCCCAGATGCTCCACAGGATGTTGCTCGAAAGAAAGACCCAGAAACCTATCGCGCGCTTTTTCCTGGATCGTGAGGCGACGAGCCATGCGCCCACGATCGTCACCACCATCGCAGGCCATTGCAGGAAATCGATGAAGTCCCCGATGTTCAATCCTCCTTCTTCACATCGGGGTTCTCACCGACCAGCGACAGCAGATGACCGAACTTGGTTCGTTTCGTCTGAAGGTAGTTTCGATTGGCTGAACGCGGAAGCGCCTCGACGGCCACACGTTCCACGACCGTGAGACCGTAGCTTTCCAGCGCCTGCACTTTCTCGGGGTTGTTGGTCATCAGCCGCACCTCGCGCACGCCGAGGTCCGTGAGAATACGAGCGCCGGCGCTGTAGTCACGCATGTCCGCAGCGAAGCCGAGCGCGTGGTTCGCCTCGACGGTATCGTGCCCTTCGTCCTGCAAAGCGTAGGCGCGGATCTTGTTGAGCAAACCGATACCGCGTCCCTCGTCGAACATGTAGACGAGAACGCCGCGGCCTGCGCGCTCGATCATGTCCAGCGCGGCATCGAGCTGTTCTCCGCAGTCGCAGCGCTCCGAGCCGAAAACGTCCCCGGTGAGGCATTGCGAGTGCAGCCGCACCAGCGTGGGCGCGTTTGCGTCGATTTCTCCTTTGACGAGCGCGACATACGCCGTGGTCTCAAGGTTGTCCGCGTAGATCATCAGCCTGAACACGCCGGCTTTCCGCGTCGGCAACACGGTCTCGGTCCGGCGGCGTATCGTGCGCTCGCCTTCGCGGTAGGTGACGAGATCCGCGATCTGCAGTATCGGAATGCCGTGTTCCCGGGAAAAGCGCTCGAGGTCCGGCATGCGAGCCATCGTGCCGTCGTCGTTCATGATCTCGCAGATGACTCCCGCGGGCTTCAGCCCTGCGATCCGTGCAAGATCCACGGCCGCTTCGGTATGCCCGCGCCGCGCGAGCACTCCGCCGTCTACAGCGCGCAGCGTCTGCAGACGTCCGGGTCGAATGAAATCCGCAGGCCCGGTGCCATCCGCGATCGCGGTCGCGATCGTGCGTGCGCGGTCGTGTGCCGACATGCCGGAGCCCACGCCGACTTTGGCGTCGATCGGAGTCGCGAATGCTGTCTGGAACTTCGTGGTGTTGACCTGATCGTCAGTGATCAACGACAGGCCGAGCTCGCGCACACGCTCTTCGGTGAGTGCGAGCGACACGAGGCCGCGCGCGTGGATGGCCATGAAATTGACGGCTTCGGGCGTCGCTCTCTCCGCCGCGACGAACAGATCGCCTTCGTTCTCGCGATCGGCGCTGTCGACCAGTATCACCATGCGGCCTTTGCGCACCTCCGGCAGAAGGCTTTCCACACGGGCCTCGCTGGTGCGGTTGCGCGAGCTCATCGTCGTCGGCCGTCAGGCGTGTGAGCCGCTCGTCACGAGCCGCATGAACTCGGCGCGCGTCTTGTCGGCATTGAACTCACCCGTGAACGCGGAGGTGGTCGCAATCGAATGCTGCTTCTGGATGCCGCGCATCACCATGCAGAGGTGCTGCGCCTCGATCACCACGGCAACACCCATGGGCTTCAGCGTCTCTTCGATGCAGTTCCGGATATCCACAGTGAGACGCTCCTGAACCTGCAGACGCCTCGCGAACGCATCGACAACACGCGGGATCTTGGAAAGCCCCACGATATGGCCGTTCGGTATGTACGCGACATGGGCCTTCCCGAAGAACGGCAGCATATGATGCTCGCAGAGCGAATAGACCTCGATATCGCGAACGATCACCATCTGCTGGTATTCCTCGCGAAACATCGCGGAGCGCAGAATCTCGGCCGGGTCGAGTCCATACCCGTGCGTCAGGAACTGCAGCGCTTTCGCGACGCGCTCCGGCGTTTTCTCGAGCCCTTCGCGCGCCGGGTCTTCTCCGAGCGCGACCAGGACCTCGCGTACGTGCTCGGCCATGCGACCGACCACGACGGAGTTGTACCGGTCGATTTTGGCATATCCGTTCGTCTGGATATCTTCGAGGCCGTCGAGCTCGTGATCGCTGATCCGGTGAGTGGGCTCGTTCATAAGCGCTCCGCGGGTGAGGACAGGCCGGCCATTCTAGCCCGCGACCCGGGCGCGGACCGCGGAGATGATGCCGTCAGCGGTGAGACCACACTCGGCGATCTGAATTCCAGGATCTCCCTGATCGACGAAGCGGTCGGGGAGCCCCAACTGAATGACGGGCGTCGTTACGGCATGACGCTGCAGCGCTTCAAGCACCGCGCTGCCCGCGCCGCCGGCGATCACGTTTTCCTCGATAGTGACAAGCAGGTCGTGGCGCGCCGCGAGATCGCGCACGAGCTCGTCGTCGAGCGGTTTGACGAACCGCATGTTCGCTACAGTCGCATCCAGCGCGTCGGCTGCTTTGAGCGCCGGCTGGAGCATCGAGCCGAAAGCGAGCAGCGCCACTTTCGCACCGGAGGCATTCGCGCCGATCTCCCGGCGTATCTCACCACGACCGATCGGCAGCGGACGCATTTCCCGCTCGATCGGAACACCCGGGCCGCTGCCCCGCGGATAGCGTACCGCTACGGGGGTGTTCATCCGAAACGCCGTGTAAAGCATCTGCCGGCACTCGTTCTCGTCCGCCGGCACCATCACCGTCATGTTGGGGAGGCAACGCAGATACGAAAGATCGAAGCTGCCGTTATGGGTGGCACCGTCGGCCCCAACGAGACCGGCGCGATCGATCGCAAGCACGATCGGCAGGTTCTGGATCTGGACATCGTGGATGAGCTGATCGTAGGCGCGCTGCAGGAATGTCGAATAGATCGCGACGACCGGTTTCAACCCCTCGCACGCAAGCCCCGCCGCGAACGTAAGCGCGTGCTGTTCGGCAATCCCCACGTCGAAGTAACGATCCGGGAATCGCGACGCGAAGCCCACCAGCCCGGAGCCTTCGCGCATCGCGGGTGTGATGCCGACGAGACGCGAGTCGAGCTCGGCCATGTCGCAGATCCAGTCGCCGAAAACCTGCGTGTAGGTGACTTTACCGCCCGATTTTCCGCCGACGATGCCGTTCGTATGATCGAACTTCGAGACACCGTGGTAAAGCACCGGATCGGCTTCGGCGAGTTTGTATCCCTGTCCTTTGCGGGTGATCACGTGCAGGAACTGAGGACCCCGAAGCTCTCTGATGTTGGCGAGCGTCGGGATGAGCGCGTCGAGATCGTGCCCGTCGATCGGTCCGATGTAGTTGAAGCCGAATTCTTCGAACATCGTACCGGGGCTCACCATGCCTTTCACATGCTCCTCAGCGCGCCGCGCGAGCTCGCCCAGGACGCGCTCGCCCAGCCCGCGCGCAGCTCGATAGACGCGTCCCGACATGAGTCTTGCGAGGTATTTGTTGAGCGCCCCGACCGGCGGCGAGATCGACATTTCGTTATCGTTCAGGATCACGAGCAGGTCGACATCCATGTCGCCTGCGTTGTTGAGCGCCTCGAAAGCCATGCCTGCAGTCATGGCGCCGTCGCCGATGACCGCGACCGCGTGCCGTCGTTCACTCTTCAGCTTGGCTGCCACCGCCATGCCCAGCGCGGCACTGATCGATGTGCTCGAATGCGCCGTTCCGAACGTGTCGTATTCGCTCTCCTCTCTGCGCGGAAATCCGGAGATGCCGCCCCACATCCTCAGCTTCTTCATGCCTTCGCGCCGCCCGGTCAGCACCTTGTGACCATAAGTCTGGTGTCCGACGTCCCACACGATGCGGTCGTGAGGCGTGTCGAAGACGTAGTGCAGCGCGATCGTGAGCTCGACCGTACCCAGGTTCGACGAAAGATGGCCGCCGGTCTGACTGACCGACTCGAGCAGGAAACGGCGCAGCTCCTCGGCGAGCCTCGGCAGCTGACTTCGTTCGAGCTGACGCAGCTCGTGAGGATAATTGATCGTATTCAGCAGCTCGTACATCAGAACCGTCTCAGCACGATGAAATCGGCGAGCTGGCGAAGCCGCAACGCGCCCTCCCCGAGCGGAGCCAGCGCGCGCAGCGCATCCTGCCGCAGCTCTTCCGCGAAAGCTTTGGAGTCGGTGAGTCCCAGCGCGCTCACGTAAGTCGGCTTGTTCTGCTGCGCGTCCTTACCTGCCGTTTTCCCCAGCGTGGCCGTCGGCGCTTCCGCATCGAGCACATCGTCGACCACCTGAAAGGCAAGACCGATGTGCTTCGCGAACGTGTCCACGGCAGTCAATGCCCTTTCATCCGCCTTCCCGCATTTCGCGCCGAGCAGTGCCGAGGCACGGATCAATGCGCCGGTCTTGTGTATGTGCATGAGCTCGAGCTCGGGCACGGACAGCTTCTTGCCGACGGACTCGAGATCGATCGCCTGTCCGCCCGCCATCCCGCGCGAGCCCGCCGCCGTCGCCAGCAGCTTGATCATGTCGAGCTGATCGGCGGGATCGTCGCTCAGGCGATACTCGCCCAGCAGCTGGAACGCGACGCTTTGAAGCGCGTCGCCGACGAGCAGCGCGGTCGCCTCGTCGTATTCCACGTGGCACGTTGGCTTGCCTCTGCGGAGCACATCGTCATCCATGCAGGGAAGGTCGTCGTGTACCAGCGAATACGCATGAATCAGCTCCACTGCGGCACCGGCAATGACCACCCGTTCCGGATCAGCGCGCGTCAGCTCTCCGGCGGCGAACGCGAGCAAAGGCCGCACGCGCTTGCCTGCGCCGAGCACCGCGTAGCGCATCGCGGCATGCAGGCGCGCCGGCGCGATGCGGGAGAGTGGCAGCACCTGCTCCAGCACAGCTTCAATGCGGGTTTGCCGGGCCGCGGCCCAGCTCTGGAAATCAGCGGGGTTCAATGGTTACTGCTCGGTCGTCCCGAAGCTTTTGAGCACGCTTTCTTCGAGGACTTTCACCTGCTGTTGCGCATCCTGCAAAGCAGCCTGGCAGAACTTTAGGAGCTCGGCGCCGCGTTTATAGGCGGCGAGAGACTGTTCGAGGGGCATCTGCCCCGCTTCCATGCTGGCGACGATCTTTTCGAGCTCAGTCAGAGCCGATTCGAACGTTGCGGGATCGTGGCTCTTGGCGGCAACGGCCATGTCGCATCCTGACAAACCGAAAGATTAGCGCGATCAGTAGCTTGCGGTCAAACTTCGTCGGCGTGCAGATACCGGGACGCCTCGACCGGGCAATTGAAAAAGCGCGCGGATGCGAACACTATTGGCCGCTCGTCCCACTCGCAGGAACTCAGTCAGGCACTCTCAGATGCACGCAACGCTCTCGCGCCTCGCGAAAACCGATTTCCCCCCGATACGCCGCCGCCGGCTCGAGACGCTCCAGGTGAATCTCGGCTACAAGTGCAACCAGAGCTGCGTTCATTGCCACGTGAACGCCGGGCCGACGCGCACTGAGCAGATGTCGCGCGGCACGATGGAAGCCGTGCTCGCATTCCTGACGGCGTCCGGTGTTTCCACGCTGGATGTCACCGGCGGCGCGCCTGAGCTCAATCCGCATTTCAGGGAGCTCGTCGAGCGCGCGCGCAGCTTCGGTATCCATGTCATGGACCGCTGCAATCTCACCGTGATGGAGCAGCCAGGACAGGAAGACCTTCCGGAATTCCTGGCCCGGCATGGGGTAGAGGTGGTCGCATCGCTGCCTTGCTACCTGGGGGAAAACGTCGATCGGCAGCGCGGAAAGGGCGTATTCGAAGCGAGTATAAGATCGCTTCGCCGGCTCAACGCGCTCGGCTATGGAAGCGCCGCGGGCACACTCAAGCTGAACCTCGTCTATAACCCGCAAGGCCCCGTGCTGCCGCCCGCCCAGGACAAGCTCGAACAGGACTACCGGCGGCATCTCAAGGATCTCTACGGCGTCAGTTTCGACCACCTGTACGTGCTGACGAATATGCCCATACAACGGTTCGGGAGCACACTCGTTTCCAAAGGACAGTTCGACGAGTATCTGGCGCTGCTGAAAAGCGCGTACCAACCGCAGAATCTAGAGAACGTAATGTGCAGGTCCCTGATTTCGATCGACTGGCGCGGCTTTGCGTACGACTGCGACTTCAACCAGATGCTCGGGTTACCGATGCAGTGGGACGGAAAACGCACGACACACGTCCGAGAGCTCGTGCATACCGACCTGAACGGCAATGGCATCGTCGTCAGAGCGCACTGCTACGGCTGCACGGCGGGACAGGGATCGAGCTGCGGCGGGGCACTCGCCTGACCGCAAACGCGCCCCGCACGCGTGCCCCTGCGACGGAACGGGCAGCGCGGTCGCTCTCGATCATCATCCCGTGCTTGAACGAGGAGGAACGCATCGCGCACACGCTCGACGCGCTGACGCCGATGCGGGCGCGCGGCAGCGAAGTGCTCGTCGTCGATGGCGGCAGCACCGACGCAACGGTAATTCGTGCGCAGAGTGGGGCTGATATCGTGCTGAGTGCGCCCCGCGGCCGGGCCGCACAGATGAACGCCGGCGCGGGGCACGCGCGCGGCGACGTGCTTCTGTTTTTGCACGCCGACACGCGGCTCCCGGCGGACGCGGATGTGCTCGTACTCGACGCTTTGGCGGCAACGGGCAGAATGTGGGGCCGGTTCGATGTCTCCATCGAAGGCCAGCATCCGTTGCTGCCCATCGTCGCGGCAGCGATGAACCTGCGATCCCGGTGGACCGGCATCGCAACCGGCGACCAGGCGATATTCGTGAAACGCGTGTTGTTCGATCAGATCGGCGGCTATCCCGGAATCGCCTTGATGGAAGACATCGCGCTCACTGCGGCGCTCAGGAAACTTGGCGCACCGCTCTGCATCTCGCGCAAAGCGATCACGTCGGGCCGCCGCTGGGAGAAACACGGACTTCTTCGCACCATCCTGCTCATGTGGCGCCTGCGGCTCGCATACAGTCTCGGGGCGGACCCGAACGAGCTTGCTTTGCGGTATGCCGCGCGCAAGTAACAGCCGATGCGTGCTCGTGTTCGCAAAAGCGCCGCGGCCGGGCTTCGCCAAAACGCGTCTGATACCGGCGCTCGGCGCAGAAGGTGCTGCGGCGCTTCACGCCCGTCTTATCAAGCACACGCTGCAGAGCGTAAGGCAGGCGGGCTTCGGCACGATCGAGCTGCACGGCACACCCGCGGACGATGATTTTCTTCGCTATTGTGCCGCCCGCTATGGTGCCGATCTCCTCGCGCAGTGCGACGGCGATCTTGGCGGCCGGATGCACACAGCACTGGCTGGTTGCCTCGCGCGAAGCGCTTCGGTCCTCCTCATCGGGACCGATTGCCCGGCGTTGGGCCCGCGCGAATTGAGGCGAGCCTGCCGGCTGCTCGAAAGCGGAGTCGACGCGGTATTTGCACCCACCGAGGACGGCGGCTACGCATTGGTAGGACTCACGCGCTGCGATTCGCGGCTTTTCGAGGCGGTAGCGTGGGGAACGAGCTCGGTCATGACGCAAACCCGGGAGCGCCTGCGCGCGCTTCGATGGAGCTGGAGCGAGCTCGACGTGTTGTGGGACGTTGACACGCCCCAAGACTACGAACGCCTGCTCGCGAGCCGTTTGCTCTAGGTTCG
>Ga0209382_10007646_pt1 | contig 13696 bp, 12 predicted proteins | sample SoiMetdeltSBSDD5_FD_187599 | JGI IMG/M metagenome (GOLD analysis project Ga0209382, IMG submission 187599) | Bulk soil microbial communities from a Populus tree surrounding site in Tennessee, USA - Soil MetaG P. deltoides SBSDD5 (SPAdes) (version 2) | ecosystem: Environmental > Terrestrial >... | reverse complement strand
CATTTAATGGATCATATGTGGTGTATGCAAGCTCGGGAAACAGCTCCAGCGGGCGCCAACTCCTGGATCTGCGGCGGCGCCTTGCTTCCTCCCTCGGAGCGAGCCCCGCGAGCCCGCCGGCATGCATGCACAATGGCGCCGACCGCGAGGCGTCTCTCTACGTGGAGGCAGAGAGCAGGGAGCGGGGCCGCCACCTCTGACCCGTTCGTGCCATGCTCGGAGCGAAGCTCAGGTGCGAGGGGTCTGACCCCGCCCCGTCTCCAGAGGGCTCACCAGAGCGCCTGGGAAGGCCGTAGAGCGGCCTTGCGCCGTCTCCGCTACCTGGGCCTGCCCGGAGTGCGGGAGGCGCCAGCGGTCAAATTTGTCGTGAGCATGCAACCGTAGACGCCGGCCGACGAAGCGGGGTCAGACCCCTCGCCTCCGACGGCCGTCATCGATCGCAAGGTTGGCGCGAGGGGTCTGACCCCGTCACGTCGGCTCGCCTGAGCCGGCCGAGGCTGCCGCCTTCCTGGCGCGGGCCTTGCCGGCCATTTTCTTCAGGCGCTGGCGCGCGCCCAGCGTGTTGCCCTGGATACGGCTCTGCTTCGCACGCGGCAGCGCGCGGCGCTTTTTCTTCTTCTGCTTCTCGACGTTGCGTTGGGAGCGGACGGCCATGTCGAACCTCTTTCTTGGGCGGGGTCAGATCCCCCGCCTGCGTCGTTCACGGGGTCAGACCCCTCGCCTCGACGTTGCAGCGAAAGTCGCACCGTTGGAGGCGAGGGGTCTGACCCCTGGAGGCGACAGCCCCATGGAGGCGAGGGGTCTGACCCCGGCGGCCGGTGTAGGCTGAGCGCGCGCCTCCGACAAGCCCAAAGGCGGGCCATGCGTCAGTCTCGGCCGGCCTCCCCGAGCAGCGACACGCCGAGCGGCATGCCGCCCTTGGGCCGCAGCGTGATGCGGCTCAACGGCTCGGGCAGATGCCGGCCGTCCCATTGGAACTGCGCGCCACGCACCAGCGTGGCAAGGATGGCGACGGCTTCCATCATGGCGAACGAGGCGCCGATGCAGGTACGCGGGCCGAAGCCGAACGGCATGAACTGCGTGCGCGCGATGCGGCCCCGGCGCTCCGGGAAGAACCGCTCAGGGTCGAAGCGGTCCGGGTCCTCCCACAGCCGCCGATGGCGATGCAGGGCATAGATGGGGATCATGACGATCGCGCCCTGGGGCAGCGCAACGCCGCCCAGCGAGGTGGCGGCGGAGGCCAGCCGCGCCATGATCGGGGCCGGCGGATAGAGGCGCATGGTCTCCTCGACGACGGCGCGCGTCACGACGAGATGCTCGAGATGCCCGGCGTCGATGGCGGCCGCGCCCGCCACCGCCTGCACCTCGCGGCGGACGCGCTGCTGCCATCCGGGTGCACGCGCAACGAGGTAGAGGGCCCAGGTGAGGGCCTTGGCGGTGGTCTCGTGGCCCGCGGCGAGGAACGTCAGCAGATTGTCGATCAGCTGCCGCTCCGACATGGGCGCCCCCGTCTCCGGGTCGCGGGCGCAGGCGAGGCGCACGAGCAGGTCGTCGCCTTCCAGGCCGGCGTCCCGCCGCCGCGTCAGGATCGCCGCGACGGCCGCGCGCAGCGCGTCGCCTGCGCGCCGGCGGCCGTACTTGCCGGGGTACCAGAGCCAGGCCGGGAAGTGCAGCATCGCCGCCGCGATGTCCCACGAGACGGAGACCAGCATCCTCTCGGCGGCATGCAGGATGGCCGCCGCCTCGTCATCCGCGCTGCCGGCGAACATGGTCCGGGATATGACATGGAACGTGGTCCGGGACATGTCGCGGTCGATCGCCTGCACGGCTCCGGCGGGATGCGTCCGCCAGCGATCGAGCTGCGCCTCGGCCGCATGGCTCATCGCCGGCACCAGACCGGTGAGGTCGGCGGGACGGAACAGCGGCGCCGCCGTGCGCCTCTGCCAGCGCCAGGCCGCGCCCTGCGACGTGAGCAGGCCGTCGCCCAGAGTGCGCCCGAACACCTGCCGCTCGAGCGGCGTCTTGGGGAACCGCTCCGCCTCCTCGAGCAGCACGGTCTCGATCAGCGCGGGATCGGTGAGCCAAGCCACCGGCCCGCCGCCGCTGCCGACCACGATGCCCTCCTCGTAGGCCTTGCGCGGCACCGTGGCGAGCGGGTTGGCGACGAAGCGGAACAGAAACGCGAGCAGCGGCTGCGGACGTGCGGCCGCCGCTACGGTCGGCGGGTAGAGCCCCGCTACGGGCTGCTGCGGCGCCAGCGTGCTTGCCATGGCGGCCTCTGCCTTCTGGCGGAACGGGCACGGCTACGTTACCGCATGGGTTACGTCACAAGCTCAGCCAATGGATCAGCCATTCCATACCGTACTTTCCGAGTGACAGCAGCCCCACCGCCCATACGAACGCCGAAACCCAGTTGGCCAGCTGGAACGTAAGCCATGGCATCTCGCTGATGCCGGCGACGATCGGCACGCTGGCGCGCAGGGGGCCCAGGAAGCGCGCGATCACGATCGCCCAGGCACCCCACTTCTTGAAGAAGATGCGGCCCTGCTCGATCAGCTGCGGATGGTTCCTGAGCGGCCACATCTGCTGGACCTGGGTATGGTAGTGGTAGCCCAGCCAATAGGAAAGCCAATCGCCGAGGGCGGCGCCGACCGCCGCCGCTGTGGCGATCAGCAGGAAGTGGAACGACGACGTGGTTGCGAGCGCCGGTCCGACCACCAGGAACAGGATGCCCCAGGCCGGAAACACCAGCGAGACGAAGGCGAGCGACTCGGCGAACGCCAGGACGAAGACGACCGCCGCGGCCCAGGTCGGGTGGTCCCGCACCAGAGCAAGAACCCAATCCTTGAAGGTGGCGAGCCAGCTGAAGTCGATGAATGCAATGGCGTTGAGCGCTATCGTCGCAGTTGTTGTCATGTCCGGCCATTCCCTGTGTGCCCCTGGCGCACCCGCCGGCCGTACCAAGATCGGTTGCACGTCCTCCCGTCAAGCGTCGAGTAGGCCGTTCAGGCCCGGCAGCGGCGCCTTCTGATCTCGGCGCCCAGCTCCTTGCCGACCTCGGAAGCGAACAGCGAGGCGCGTGAAATCTGCGCCGGCGAAAGGCTTTGCTGGCCCCTGAGCGCCTTCGGGGCGGCCTCGGCCTCCCGGCGCCCGTGCGCCAGCTCCTCGCAGGTGAGCTCCGCCTTCTTGCTGCGGAACGCGAACAGCCGCACGCCGCTGGCGTGGGCCTTGGGCGTGGGCGTCTCCCGCACCCATTTGCGCGAGGAATCCGCAAGCATCGACTTGAGCGTGGCCTCGCGCCGGGCAACGCAACCGGGGCTGTCGTCGACGCAGGACAACCCGGCCCGATCGTCCAGGTCGATGCCGCCGCCCGAGCACGCCGAGAGCACGAGGCCGGCGCCGCCGAGCACGGCCAGGATCGCCTTCCTCCGGGCTGCAGGCCACATGGTTTCCCTCTTGAGGTTGTGGCGGTGAGCCCATAGAAGGCAGGCACGGCGGCGTCAAGGCGCCGCAGCCCCAGTTGCGCCAGCAATGTGTGCGGCGGTCACCGGGTGCCTGCCGGCTTTCGGTCTGTCCAGGAGGAGAACGACGATGCCCAACGCGATCCGTGTCCATCAGACCGGCGGCCCCGAGGTCCTGAAGTGGGAGAGCGTGGAGGTGGGCGCACCGGGCGAGGGGCAGATCCGGCTGAAGCAGCACGCGATCGGCGTCAACTACATCGACACCTACCAGCGCTCCGGCCTCTACAAGATGCCGCTGCCGTTCATTCCCGGCAGCGAGGGCGCCGGCGAGGTGGTGGCGGTGGGCCCCGGCGTCACCGACTTCAAGGTCGGCGACCGCGGCGCCTACGCCGGCGCGCTCGGCGGCTACGCCGAGGAGCGGCTGATGCCCGCCGACCGCCTGGTCAAGCTGCCGGACTCCATCGACTACAAGACCGGCGCGGCCATGATGCTGCAGGGCATGACGGTGCGCTACCTCGTGCGCCAGACCTACAAGGTGGTGCCGGGCACCACGCTCCTGCTCCACGCCGCCGCCGGCGGCATCGGCCTGATCCTGGCCCGGTGGGCGAAGCATCTGGGCGCCTCCCTGATCATCGGCACGGTGTCCTCGCAGGAGAAGGCGAAGCAGGCGCTCGAGGCCGGCTGCACGCACGTGATCAACTACAGGACCGAGGACTTCGTGAAGCGCACCAGGGAGATCACCGGCGGGGCCGGCGTCGACGTGGTCTACGACGGCGTCGGCAAGGACACCTATCCGGGTTCGCTCGACACCTTGAAGCCGCTGGGACTGTGGGTGAGCTTCGGCAACGCCTCGGGCCCCGTCGCCAACTTCGCCCTCCTCGACCTGTCGGCCAAGGGCTCCCTCTATGCCACCCGGCCGACGCTCGGCACCTACGTCGCCAAGCGCGCGGATCTGCTCGCCAACGCCGCCGACCTGTTCGACGTGGTCGCCAAGGGCGCCGTGAAGATCGCCGTCAACCACACCTACCCCCTGAAGGACGCCGCCCAGGCCCAGCGCGACCTGGAGGGCCGCAAGACCACCGGCTCCATTGTGCTCCTGCCGTAGGGCGGACAGGGCGTAGGGCGGATTAGGCGTGAGCCGTAATCCGCCGCTGCGCCCTTTCCGCGGAAGACCGGCGGATTACGGGCTCCGCCCTAATCCGCCCTACGACTACGACTTTCCGAAGGACGCCGCCCAGACGCACGGGGCGGCAGCGGCGCTCGAGAGGAAGGCGACGCTCGGCCGTAACACGGAGCGCCGGCGACCGAGCAATACTCCCCCGACAGACCGTCGGAATGAAGTTGACGCCCGGCGGGCGCACTAGGATAACGAGGGCGCTTCAAGGGACGCCGGTTCCATACCGGCGCCGCACAAGGGGTCACTCCAGAAGGTCGCCTCGCCATGGTCCCGCTCCACGTTCGGCTGCTGGGTTCGATCGCGGCTGCGGTGTTCGCGCTCGCCTTGTCCGGTCCTGTCTCCGCGTTCGAGAAATACCTGCCGGAAAAGACCGAGGTCGTCGTCGGCATGAACGTCCGACAGATTATCGAATCGCCGCCCATCAAGAAATACGGCCCCGCGCTGATGGCCGAATTCTGGTTCAAGTTTCTCGTGTTGACCAACAAGGAGGGCTTCAAGGCCCTGATCGAGGGCAACCCTGGCGTGTTCCAGAAGGACAAGGCCAAGGCCGGCGAGCAACTGGCGATCATGGCGGAATATGGGGCCGGCCTCGTCATCGCCGGCCCGCTCGATGGCAGGGACGAGGATGCACTCGTCATCATCCAGGGCAAGTTCGAGCCAGAGAAGGTGAGGGAGATCGTCCGGTTCGCCGACAGCACTCGGTTCCTCGGTCTGTCGGTGACGACGCAGAAGGTCGGCGAGCGCGAGGTGTACGAGGTCGTACCCCCGCAGATCGGCGCGAAGGGCCTTTTCGTGGCCGTGGCCGACAGCCAGCACATCCTCCTCGCCGAGTCGAAGGAGTGGATTCTGGCGTCACTGGCCGATTCGACCTCCAACGCAAAACCGAGGTTCAACGATCGGTTGCAGACCCTGCTCGGCAAGGTCGACCGCACGCAGAGCGCATGGATGGTCGCGGCTCCCGTGAAGGACCTTCAGCTCGAGGAGGTGACGGCCGGGATCCGCATCGACTCCGATATCCGGATGGAGGTCAACGTCGTTGCCAAGAGTGCGGTCGAAGCTCAGGCAATTGCTCAGGAAGCAACGACCGGCCTCGGACAGCTGGGCGGGGTGTTGAAGGACCTGGCGCGGGAATTCCCGGAGCTCTCGCCGCTCGTGACGTTGCCCGAAGCGGCCAAGGTGACGCAGGAGGGCAAGGCCGTTCACCTCAGCGCCCAAATCGCCGCTCCGGTGGTCGAGGATGTGCTGAAGCTGGTGGCAAAGGAGCGCCCGTAGGCGGATTGGCCTTCCAACCGGCGCGCGCGCCGGAATGCGGGGCCGGAAAGACGCTGAATGCGCCGTTGATTCGTCAAGGTATTTTCGTGTCTTTCTTGAGAGGGCGAAGCCCGTAATCCGCCGGTCTTCGGGCGGAGAGGGCGCATCGGCGGACTGCGGCTTGCGCCGAATCCGCCGTACGAGGGAGGCGATGTTGCCGCATTCACCGACGATCAGAGCACCGGTCGCCGCGCTTGCGCTTCTCTGCGCGCTCCTTCTCGCTGCTCCCGCCCGGGCCGAGCCGTCGTTCAAGTTCGCGTCGGCTGCCGAGGGGAGGGCGCTTCTTTCGGCGCGAGACGAGTTCATCGAGCAGATGAGCCCGTTCGACCGGGCATTCAGACTGCGGGCCGACAGGGACGTATCCGAGAGCGAGTACCTGGCGGTCATTGCGCAGAGCGTCCTGGAATGGGAGAGCGAGGAAAAGCGCAGGGTGGAGTGCGCTCTCCAGACGATCGGCCCGGCGCTGTCTCGACTCTATCCCCCGCTCGGAGCGTCCATTCAGCTGGTCAAGACGACGGGACGAGGGGAGCTGGCCCCGTACACGCGCGGCAACGCCATCGTCCTTCCCATGACGGCGCTCGCCTCGAGCCAGCGCGCGCTGCGATGGATCCTCGCGCACGAGTTCTTTCACGTATTCTCACGCAACAATCCGAGGCTCAGGAACGCACTCTACGAAGCGATCGGATTTCACCACTGCGGCAAGGTCGAGGTCCCCGCCGCGCTGCGCTCGCGCATGCTTACGAACCCCGACGCTCCCAGGAGCGAGCATTGCATCCGCGTCACGTATTCCGGAAGGCCGGTCTGGGTGGTTCCGATCACGCATGCCCCAAGATACGACAAGGCGTCCCGCCAGGAGCTGATCGGGCTGGTCGATCTCACGCTGCTGCTGGTAGAGAAAGACAGCGTGTCGGGCGTTGCGCGTCCGATCGTCGGCGCCGGCGAGCCGTCGTGGGTCGGAGTCGACCGCGTCCGCGGCTTCTTCGAGCAGATCGGACGCAACACGGGCTACATCGTCCACCCTGAGGAGATCCTGGCCGACAATGCGACGTTGCTCACGCTCGGTCAGCGCAACGTCGCCTCGCCGGAGATTCTGAGCAGGACAGCAGCCTTGCTCGGAGGCAACCCGACCGCGGGACAGAACGGAGGGGAAGGGTCGCTCGCACCGAAAGGCGATTGCCCGGAGCCGTAGGGCGGATTGGGGCGCAACCCGTAATCCGCCGGTCTTCCCGGCGGAGAGGGGCGCATCGGCGGATTACGGCTATCGCCTCTCAATCCGCCCTGGGACTTCGCTGCGCACTCGGAGGGTTCCATGGAGCCAAGGTTGCCGAATTCGACCATTGCAGCCTCTCGACCCTGCCCCCGGTGCAGCCTCGGACCGGTCGCCGCGCTTGCGCTCGTGTGCACCACGCTCCTTCTCGCCGCTCCCGCCCGGGCCGAGCCGTCGTTCAAGTTCGCGTCGGCTGCCGAGGGGAGGGTGCTTCTCTCGGCGCGCGACGAGTTCATCGAGCACATGAGCCCGTTCGATCGGGCCGTCAGGCTGAGAGCCGACAGGGAAATATCCGAGAGCGAGTACCTGGCATTCGTCGCCCAAGGCGTCCTGGAATGGGAGAGCAAGGAAAAGCGTACGGTCGAGTGCGCTCTCCAGCAGATCGGCCCGGCACTGGCACGGCTCTTTCCCCCGTTGCGGGAGCCCGTCTACCTCGTGAAGACGGCGGGACAGGAGGAGTTCGGCGCCGCCTACACGCGCGGCCACGCGATCGTTCTTCCCAGCCCGACGCTGCGGTTGGTGCTTGCGAACCAATGGCTCCTGCGCCGGACGCTCGCGCACGAGTTCTTTCACATTTTCTCGCGCAGCAATCCGAAGCTCAGAAGCGCACTCTATGAGGCGATCGGATTTCACTACTGCGGGAAGGTCGAGATTCCCGTTGCGCTGCACTCGCGCATGGTCATCAATCCGGATGCTCCCAGGACCGATCAATGTATCCGCGTGAGCTATTCCGGAAAATCCGTCTGGGCCGTGCCGATCGTTCATCCCCCGAAGTACAACGAGGCCGCCGGCTGGGACATGGCCGCGCTGTTCACGCCCTCGCTTCTGCTGGTCGAGAAGGCTGGCCCCTCGGGCCTTGCGCGCCCCATCGTCGGCGCCGACGGACCGCTGCTGGTCGGCGTCGACAGCGTCAGCGGCTTCTTCGAGCAGATCGGGCGCAACACGAGCTACATCATTCACCCCGAGGAGATCCTGGCCGAGAACGCAACGCTGCTCGCGCTCGGCCAACGCATCGTCCCCTCCCCCGAGATCCTGAACAGGATCGCGGCCTTGCTCAAAGGCGACGCCAATCCGGGGCAGAGCGGCGGGGAGGTCTCGACCGTGCCCAAAAGCGACTGCTCGGACGCCGGATGACGCCCGCGCCGCCGGCAGGCCGCGCTGGCGACCCGGAGCGTCACGCAGAGTTGCTTTCGCTGCCGCCTCGGCCCGGCTAACCTGGACCCCAGCACAGCAGCCGAGGACCCGCACGCATGCCGCAACGGCCGATCGAGCTCTACTACTGGCCCACGCCCAACGGGCACAAGATCACCATCATGCTGGAGGAGTGCGGACTGCCCTACGCGATCGAGCCGGTCAACATCGGGCGCGGCGACCAGTTCAAGCCGGAGTTCCTGGCTATCTCGCCCAACAACCGCATGCCCGCCATCGTCGATCCCGACGGCCCCGGCGGCCAGCCGATCTCGGTGTTCGAATCCGGGGCCATCCTGCAGTACCTGGGACGCAAGACCGGCCGTTTCTATCCCAGCGGCGAGCGCGAGCGCGTGGCGGTGGAGGAGTGGCTCTACTGGCAGATGGCCAACCTCGGCCCCAACGCCGGCAACGCCCACCACTTCCGCAACTACGCGCCCGAGAAGGTGCCCTACGGCATCGACCGCTTCACCAACGAGGTGAACCGGCTCTACGGCGTCATGAACCTCCGCCTCGCCGACCGCCCCTACCTCGCCGGCGAGTATTCCATCGCCGACATGGCAGCCTACCCCTGGGTGCGGCCCTACAAGAATCAGGGCCAGGACATCGCCGAGTTCCCCAACCTCGAGCAGTGGTACCAGCGCATGCGCGAGCGCCCGGCGGTCGCAAGGGGCGTCAAGGCCGGCGAGGAGCTGCGCTCGGAGGCCTACAACCTCGCCACCGACAAGGACGCGCAGAAGGTCCTGTTCGGCCAGCGCGCCCGCAAGGGTTGACCCCGACCCGCTCCCTGTCCACCGCCTCGCAGGCTCGTGCCCGGCCGGGACGAGGGTGCCGCCCAGAAACCGAGCATTCACCGGGCATTCTGTGACGATTTGGCTGAACGCGTCCGGTCGCCGGATCGGCTTTAGGCTACAACTCGAGCGGTTCATGAGCTAAACCTTCAGGGTCGATACGCCGAAGGCCTCGCCCCGTGGGGGGATTGGGATACGCGAGCGTGGCTCCGTCCGCTGCGCCATGCCGGCAACCCGTGAAGGCGGGGGCCCGAGGCAGATGACCCGCCTTTCATCAGGGAGATAAGGCATGCGACAACGAGCAACATCGGCCGGGCCGAAGGGCGCGATGAGACGAGCTACCAGACGGAACGGGGCGGTTGCGGGCGTCGCTTGCGCCCTGGCGCTGGTCTTCGGAACCGCGCTCGCCCTCACCTCCCCGGCGCTCGCGCAATCGCGCACCCTCAAGATGCAGTCCACCTGGCCCGCGAGCCTGACGCTGCAGGACAACTTCAGATTCTTCGCAGAGCGCGTCGACAAGCTCACCGGCGGTGCCCTGAAGATCGAGGTCAACGCCGCAGGTCAGATCGTGCCGCCGTTCGAGATTCTCGATGCCACGCACAAGAAGGTCATCGATGGTGGCCACGGCATCTCCTACTACTGGGTCGGAAAGAACAAGGCGGCCACGCTGTTCTCCAATACTCCTGCCGGCATCGTCGGCATGGATCACATGGACTTCCTGGGCTGGATGTACGAGGGCGGCGGCCTCGATCTGTGGTGGGAGTTCTACACGAAAGAGCTGAAGCTCAACGTCATCGCCTTCCCGATCCTGCCGGCGAGCCCGCAGGCGCTCGGCTGGTTCAAGCGGCCGCTCCAGACGGTCGAAGACTTCAAGGGCATGAAGTGCCGCCAGACCGGCATTGTCGCCGAGCTCTATAAGCGCATGGGGCAGAACACGGTGAACATGCCCGGCGGCGAGATCGTTCCGGCGGCCGAGCGCGGCACCATCGACTGCGCCGAGTGGGTGGGCGGCATCGAGGACCTGCGCCTCGGCCTGCCGCAGGTGTGGAAGTACCACTACACGCCAGGCATGCATGAGAGCGCCTCGATCGGCGAGCTCATCATCAACAAGGAGGTGTGGGACAGCCTGCCGGCCCAGCAGCAGGAAGCGATCCGCTCGGCTGTCACCGAGACATTCGTGCGCTGGTGGGTGAAGTGGACGCGGCAGAACGCCGATGCCCTCGAGGAGATGCAGACCAAGCACGGCACCCAGATCCTGAATCCACCGCGCGAGGTGCACCTCGAGCTGCTGAAGACCTGGGACGAGATGGTCAAGGAGGAGAGCGCGGTCAATCCGTTCTTCAAGAAGGTCTACGACTCGCAGAAGGCCTACGCGGCCAAGGTGATCCCGGCGCGGCGCTTCATGTTCCCGCCCTACTCCTTCCTCGCCAACTACTACTTCCCGCCCACCACCAAGTAGGCGGCAAGGTGTCAGACCCGGAGGGTCTGACACCTCCGACACCTCTATCCCGCACTGCACGATAATGCCTTGATCATCGGACGCACGTCTGTTGAAAGCAGGGCATAGTGACCGGACGAGACGCGTCCCGGCGCGGGAGGAACGACATGGCCGAGCCTATCACCTGCATCGAGGACCTGCGCGCGCTGGCCAGGCGGCGGGTGCCCAGGATGTTCTACGACTACGCCGACAGCGGCGCCTGGACCGAGAGCACCTACCGCGCCAACGAGACCGGCTTCCAGCGCGTCCATCTGCGCCAGCGGGTCGGCATCGACTTCTCCAACCGCAGCCTCGCCTCGGCCATGGTGGGCCAGCCGGTCGCCATGCCGGTGGCCCTGGCCCCGGTCGGCATGACCGGCATGCAGCATGCGGACGGCGAGATCCTGGCAGCGCGCGCCGCCGCGGCGGCCGGGGTGCCGTTCACCCTCTCCACCATGAGCATCTGCTCGATCGAGGACGTGGCGGAAGCGACGGCCAAGCCCTTCTGGTTCCAGCTCTACGTGATGCGCGACCGCGAGTTCAACGACCGCCTGATCGGCCGCGCCAAGGCCGCGGGCTGTTCGGCGCTGGTGCTCACGCTCGACCTGCAGATCCTCGCCCAGCGCAACAAGGACATCAAGAACGGCCTCACGGCGCCGCCGCGCATGAGCCTCGCCAACATCGTGAACATCGCCGCCAGGCCGCGCTGGTGGCTCGGCATGCTGGGCACGCGGCGGCGCACCTTCCGCAACATCGTGGGGCACGCACCCGGCGTGAAGGACACGCGCGCCCTGGCGTCGTGGACCAACGAGCAGTTCGACCCCACGCTCAACTGGGACGACGTGAAGCGCATCAAGGACCGCTGGGGCGGCAAGCTGATCCTCAAGGGCATCCTCGATCCGGAGGACGCCGAGATCGCCGCCCGCAGCGGCGCCGACGGCCTGATCGTCTCCAATCACGGCGGGCGCCAGCTGGACGGCACGGTCTCCTCGATCGCCGCGCTGCCACCGATCGCCCAGGCGGTGGGCGGCGGCATCGAGGTGTTCATGGACGGCGGGGTGCGCAGCGGCCAGGACGTGCTGAAGGCGCTCGCCCTGGGGGCCAGGGGCGTTTTCATCGGCCGGGCTTACATCTACGGCCTCGGCGCCATGGGCGAGGCGGGCGTCGCCAAGGCGCTCGAGTGCATCAGGCGCGAGCTCGACGTCACCATGGCGCTGTGCGGCCTCACCGATGTGAGGCAGGCCGGGCCGGGCAATCTGGTGCGGGGCTAACGTCCCGGCGGCGGGATCTCCGGCCATGCACGCATCTTCCTCTGTCGGGCTCGCTCGCCGCACGCGCCGTCCTTCCCGCGGGAGGGCCCGCAGGGTGCGACGGGTGACGCCGGTGCCTGCTTCGGCAACCCTGGAGGGCTTGTCGCCCTCCGGGAGCGGTCGCCCGCTCCCTGGAGCCTTGCGGGCTCCGGGGCCTCACGGCCCGCGGGTTGCCTTCCGGCACCCGCGTTGCGGCGATTTGTGTCCCGCTGAGCAGCTGCGGCCCCCGGGGTCAGACCCTGCGGGTCTGACCCCGTTGTAGTCCGGGGCCACGTGCCTCTCGGCGGTCGCCGCCTCGGCGCCATTACTGGCGCTCTGCCGGCAACGGGCGCAGCGGGCCTCCTGGATCTCGGCCCATCCGAGCCCTCCTTCCAGGCGCCGGCCGCCTGCACGTGAAGGACGGATGCGCATTTCACGTCCCGTCGCAACAGGCGGCGGCGCGAATTCTACCGGCATCCGCAGGGGGCGGGACAAAAGTATGGCCCTCCTGGCACCGACGTTCTGCGGATAGCGTTAGTGTCCTGCCAACGGCGCGGGCTGCGCGACAACGAAAAGGCGGTCGCCGGGCAGGCGATGAAGGGGTTGCAGCGCTGAGCCGAGTTCCCTGGCTGGCCCGGCGCTTGGCCAGCGCCCTTTCCGTCCGCTTTCTACGGCTTCCTGCCAAACAGCTGCCCATTGGACGGTGAGGTTTGTGACCCTAACCGGCCGTGGTTTTGCGCGGAAGCAAACACACAGCGTAGTTCAACTGGGCATGCCCGCCAGCGTAACGCAGATGTCAGCGGTCAGGGTGGCAAACTCCGCCAGACAGGGCAGGCAGATCATAAGCCTCTCCTTGGGCGCCTCAGCACGAGTCGGCTTACCAGCGGCGCCCTCTGTGGCCCGCCCATCCGCGGTAATTGGCGCTTCGGACATAGCCACGCCGCCCACCGTAGTAGTGGCCATACCCTCTCCGGGCGCCATATCCATACCTGCGCGCGCCGCCGTAGTATCTGCCGCGGTAATACCTGTAAGGCACGAACGCGAATGGCAGTTCCAGGTAGATGGGCGGTGGCACATAGTAAACGGTTGGAGGACCATAGTAGACCGGCTCCTGATAGTAGCCGTACGGTCTACATCCGCTCCAGCCGCAAGCAGCTGCTGGTTCCGCGGCGAGCGTGAATGTTGCCAATAGAAGTGCTGCGCCACCCCCAAGCGTTTGTCTGCGCATCCTAAGACCCCGTTGAATCCGGACGTTGGCACAAGGCCTTGTGCCCGGTGGTTTTCGCATCAAATTCTAGATATTGCTGATCGAGCAAAACAATTAAGGGCCGGTTAACGCTTGCCACGCGGTCGCGTGCGAGTTGTTGCGCGTGCCCGGAGCCGGCAACACCACCCACCTGCGTCGGGAACGAAAACCTGTGCACGTTGCTTGCTGCACTGCATGAGTCCGTCCATGGCACACTTCCTCCGGTCTGCGTCCGTAAGGTCCCGGGGCATAACGGCCTTTCCTGGCGTGCTTGCGTTGGGTCAACGACGAGAGAATCTGCGTAGCAGCGAGTGAACGGGACAACCGGCTATTGCCTATTGCCTTGGGTCAGACCCGCAGGGTCTGACCCCACCGAGCCAATCCGCGAGGCGGCGGCGCTCCGTCTCGTTGAGCCGCAGCCCGAGCTTGGTGCGCCGCCACAGCACGTCGTCGGCTGTGATCGCCCATTCGTTGTCGCCGAGGTGCCTC
>Ga0209382_10007645_pt1 | contig 13698 bp, 14 predicted proteins | sample SoiMetdeltSBSDD5_FD_187599 | JGI IMG/M metagenome (GOLD analysis project Ga0209382, IMG submission 187599) | Bulk soil microbial communities from a Populus tree surrounding site in Tennessee, USA - Soil MetaG P. deltoides SBSDD5 (SPAdes) (version 2) | ecosystem: Environmental > Terrestrial >... | reverse complement strand
GGGCGCGAACCACCCCGCGTCTTCCCAGCGCTGGTAGATTCGCGCTTCGATTTCGCCGGGCGAGTAACTCTTGTCCATCGGATTGGGCACTGTCAGAGATTGTGCGACTCGGGGTTCGCCCCGTGCTCGCGGTATCGTCGCCAGCGGCTGCGGCCCAGCGTCTTCGCCGCTTCGTCGGCGCCCACGATCTCGAGCACCCGCGCATAGCCCTCGAAGCCAGACGGCGCGTCGTCGCCGAGGTTGACGAGCACGTCGCGGTGCGACTCCGGCAGGGCGCCGCTTCCGATCAGCACCGGGGTCTCCGCCGCGACGCCCGAGTCGGCGGGCCACACGCAGTGTGGCACGAAACTCCGGTCGCTGAAGCTCCACAGCAGTTCGTCGATCTCGGCGGTCTCGGCGGCGCCTCCGGTGCGCAGTGTCACGCGCAGCCCCTGGTCGTAGGCCTTCTCCGCCAGCCGGCACGCGGTCCGCAGCCGCGCCCGCGGCTCGGTGTCGCTCAACAGATAGAAATCGACCTTCGGTACGGTCACGATCCGCGATGGTTCGCGAGGAAGTCGACCAGGAGCGCGACCGGGCGGCCCGTGCTGCCCTTCTGTGCGCCACTCAGGTAGGCGACACCGGCTATGTCGAGGTGCGCCCAGCGCAGGCCTTCGGTGAACTTGGACAGGAAACAGGCTGCCGTAATGGCACCGCCTTCGCGGCCGCAGGAATTGGTGAAGTCCGCGAAATTGCTCTTGAGCTGCTCGTGGTACTCCTCGGCCATCGGCATATGCCACGCCCGATCTTCCGCCCGCTGACCGGCAGCGAGGATTTCGGCCGCGAGTGCGTCGTCGTTACTCATGACCGCCGCGAGGTGTGCGCCGAGCGCTATCACGCAGGCGCCCGTCAGCGTGGCGACGTCGAGTACGACGGCGGGCTTGAACCGGCGTGCGTACTCGAGCGCGTCGCAAAGGATCAGCCGCCCCTCGGCATCGGTGTTGACTACCTCGATCGTCCGGCCGGACATGCTGCGCACGATGTCCCCCGGCTTTGTTGCGTGCCCGCTCGGCATGTTCTCGCAGGCGGGCACGATCCCGATCAGGTTGAGCGGCAGTCCGATGATCGCGGCGGCCTTGATCGCGCCAAAGACGCTCGCCGCACCGGTCATGTCGAACTTCATCTCGTCCATGCCGGGTGGCTGCTTGAGAGATATGCCGCCGCTGTCGAAGGTAACGCCCTTGCCCACGAGCACGATCGGCGCCGCGCCGCGGCGCCCGCCCTGATGGCGCAGTACGATCAGTCGCGCCGGCTCGTCGGTTCCTGCTGTCACCGACAGAAACGATCCCATCCGCAGGCGCTTCAGCTCCCGTTCGTCGAGCGTGCGGGCGCTGACGGATCGATGCTCGCGCGCAAGCTGCCGCGCGCGCGAGGCGAGATAGCTGGGCGTGCAGACGTTGGCGGGCAGGTTGGCGAGGTCGCGCGTGAGCGAGGCGCCCGCGGCGATAGCCGCGCCGTGCGAGAGACCGCGATTGGCGTCTGCGACCTGGCTGCGATTCTGCACGGCGATCGCGAAGGCTGCGAGCGCCGGCGGCTTCGGCGGACGCGTGCTGCGGATGGCGGGCACGCGGTAGAGCGCGTGACCCACCGCCTCCGCCGCGAGGCGCCCACGATAGTACGAATCGGTCGCGCTCACGGTTTCGAGCGACAGGAGGCTTACGGCGTCGCGCGCGCCGCTGCGCACCAGCGCCGCGGCTGCGGCCAGCATCGCCTTCTTGTACTGCTTGCGTGTGAGCGCGCCCTTGCTGCCGATGCCCACCACGAGCACGCGCTGGCAGGGGCCGCCGTCGACGTCGAGCAGCGTGGTCTCGCCGATCCGGCCACGGAGATCGCCGCGCTTCGCAAGCCGCGCAAGCCGGCCGTCAAGCCGCGCATCGAGCGGTACTGCGGATGCGGCGAGAGCGCCGTTCTCATGGATGCCGACGATGGCACAATCGGTGCGACGGCGTGCGGCTGCGCCGCTGACCGCATGGAAACGCATCTGCCGTACCTGCTCCAGCGAGTTGTTCTTCGACCTGGCGGATTGCGCGGCTGGTTTGCCCGCCGCCGTGCCCGCTACACTTGGGCTGCCAAGCGGCTCCGGATTGCTGATCGGGCCGCCTGCAGACGGCGAAGTCTACCGTTTCCCATCCGGAGCCGCGACCCGTGCTGACACGGCTTGATCGCTACCTGTTGCGCGAGGCTGCGGTGACCTTCGCCGCGGTCACCGCCGTGCTGCTCATGATCCTGCTGTCCAACCAGCTCGCGCGGATACTCGGCCAGGCGGCGCAGGCCGCGCTGTCGGGGCGCATCTTGCTCGCGCTGGTCGGGCTGACGACGCTGCAACACCTCACCATTCTGCTGCCGGTGGGACTGTTCCTCGGCATCATGCTGGCGCTCGGCCGGCTGTATCACGAGAGCGAAATGACTGCGGTCGGCGCCTGCGGCATCGGCCCTCTCTCGATCTACCGCCCGGTATTGCTGCTGGCGGTCGGGGTCGCCGTGGCGCTGGTGGTGCTGTCCTTCGTCGTCGTGCCCGCCGCCGGCGCTCGCGCGCAGCAGATTCGGATCGAAGCGCTGCGGGTGGCGCAGTTCGGAGCGCTCGAGCCCGGCCGCTTCCGCAGTTTTGCGGGGGGAGATGCGGTCTTCTACGCCGAGCGGGTCGATCGGACCGGACAGCTGTACGGCGTCTTCGTCCAGCGGCGCGCCGAGGACCGGGTCGAGCTCGCCGTGGCCGAACGCGCCGAACAGCGTGGTGCCGGGCAGATGGAGCAGGAGTTCGTGCTGTACGACGGTCGGCGCTACGAGGGCGTTCCCGGCTCACCCGAGTGGCGCGTGGTCGAATTCCGCGAGCACGGTATCCCGGTGCGGCTGCCCGAGTACAAGGCCCAGAAGGAGCGCTACGAGCTCAAGCCCACTGCGGCCCTGCTCGACTCCAGCGAGGGACCGGCACGTGCGGAACTCGCCTGGCGTGCGGCGGTGCCGGTTATGGCGCTGGTGCTGATGGTGCTCGCGGTTCCGCTCGCAAAGCTGCGACCACGGCAGGGACGCTTTGCGCGCATCGGGTTGGCGATTCTCGCGTACTTTCTATATTCGAATCTGCTCGCGGCAGTACGCGTCTGGATGGAGAAGGATTCAGTGGGAGGCCAGCTCGGCCTGTGGTGGGTGCACCTGCTGCCGCTCGGGCTCACCGCCGCGATGCTCTGGGCCGAGGAGCATCCCAACTGGCGGCGCCGCCGCGAACCTGCGGCAGCCTGAGCGTCCGGATGTCGACGCTCGGCAACTACATCATCCGCACCGTGCTCGGCTACACGGCCCTCGTGATGCTCATGCTGCTCGCGCTCGGCGCCTTGTTCCTGTTCATCAGCCAGCAGAACGACATCGGCACCGGTGGTTACACGGTGCTCGAGGCGGCGCGGTTCGTCGCTCTCAACCTGCCCAGCTACCTTTTCGATCTGCTGCCGGTCGGGACGTTGATCGGCGCGCTCCTCGGACTCGGAAATCTCGCGCGCGGCAGCGAGCTGGTGGTGATGCGTGCCTCGGGCGTGACTACCGCGCGCTTCTGCGTCTGGCTCGGCTTCGCGGGCCTGCTGCTTGCCGTGCTGATGTTCGTCCTCGGCGAGTTCATCGCGCCGCCACTGCAGAAGTACGCGATGCAACTCAAGGTATTCAGCAAGTTCAGCGAGTTCAGCTTCGCCGGCGACCGCGGCACCTGGGCCCGCGACGGCGACACCATCGTCAGCGTCGAACAGCAGTCGGCGAGCACGCGTTATGGGGGCGTGCTGCTCTTCCAGTTCGACCCGGACCGACGCCTGCTGAGCATCGGGCGGGCCGAGTCCGCGAGCCTCGACGCCACGAACCGCTGGCAGCTCGAGAACTACGCGGCGACGCGCTTCGTCGGAAGCGGCACCGAGGTAGAGCGCAACGCTGTCAAGGAGGTGCGGTCGTCCCTGTCGGCCGACTTCCTCGGGCTCGCGGTGGTCGAGCCCAACTCGATGGCGCTCAGCGACATCCTCGCCTATGTGAGGCATCTGCGTGCCAACGATCTCGACACACGTGGTTTCGAGACGGCGCTCTGGTCGCGTATCGCGCGGATGGCAGCACTGCTGCTGGTCGTCATGCTCGCGCTGCCCTTCGCGCTCGGACCGGTGCGCACCTCGGGACAGGGTGCGCGCATCGTCATCGGCATCCTGATCGGCGCAGGCTACGTGCTCCTGAGCCGCACTATCGAAAGCAGCGGGCAGATCTTCGACGTGCCGCCGTGGGTGGTCGGGTGGGTCCCGACAATCGCGCTCGGCCTGCTCACCGGTCTGCTGCTCGCGCGCGCGCGGTAGCGGTGGCTGCACGCCGGCGTGCGGCCGCGGTGGTATCCCAGCCGCGGGACCACGATCAACGGTCGTTGCAGGGCGCAAGATTGATGCCCCGGACATCCTGTCGGCGTTCACCGGACGGTCGTTGGTATCGCGGAATCGTTGAGGCAGTCCTTCGCAGAGAGTGTTCCGCTACGTCCAACTGCGCGCACGGAGGCGTGCTTCGCGGCTGGGATACCACCGCGCCCACGCGCCGGCTCGTGATGCAACGGTGGTGTCGGTGAGCCGCATCACCGAGGGCTCCGCGAGCCGGCGTTTGGTCCGGGTGTCTCGTGGGCCGCAAGCACGCTTCCGCGACCGCAGGTAGACGTGCGGACCACTCGGTAGTCATGAGTCCGCGACGATTCCGCGATACCACCGACCGTGCGGTGTGCGCCGACAAGGTTTGCGGGGCACCCTCTTTGGCCCTGCAACGACTCTCTATCGTGGCAACCGGCCCAGCGAACACCCGGGCCGAGCGACGGCGAGCAGTCAGCCACCGGCCAAGTGGCGGCAAGCTGCTACCGTGGCACCACTACGACGCGGGTGTCCGACAGCCGGTCGTGCCAGGTGCGTCGGCGCGGATCGACGAGCGCATAGAGCCAGCCGAGGCCCAGCACCAGCCATGAAAGCAGCGCCGCCGCCAGTCGCCGCAGTACGTCCGGCCAGGTAAGGGGCCGTCCGTCCTCGCGTTCCACGCGCAGTCGCCAGGCCGCCATGCCCAGGGTCTGCCCTCGAGACGTCCAGCTCAGGCCGTAGAACGCGATCAACACCGCCATCAGCGCAGCCCGGTACACGAGCGTGAGCAGCGGCGATTCCTCCGCCAAGAGCGCCTCGCCGCCGGTGAACGGCAGGAAGAGCGCCGTGGTCACCATCCACAACGCGAGCACCAGCAGTGCGTCGTACAGCATCGCACCCAGGCGTCGCGCAAGTCCGGCAGGCATGTGTGTCAGGATAGCCCGCGCTAAGCCGCGACACCGCCCTTGAAACACGAACGACACCTGGTGTGGGACCTTCCGGTGCGGCTCGCGCACTGGCTGCTCGTGCTCGGCATCGCCGGGTCCTTTGTCACTCACTACGCCGGACCTGCCTGGTTCGACTGGCATCGCCGCTGTGGCTACACGGTGCTGATGATCGTCGCTTTCCGCCTCGTCTGGGGGTTTGCCGGCACGCGGCCGGCGCGCTTCGCCGCGTTCGTACGGGGGCCGCGCGCGATCGCAGCCTGGCTCCGCTCGGGGTCGGTGCAGTCCCCGGGGCACAACCCGCTCGGTGCCCTGAACGTCATGGCGATGCTCGTGCTGATCCTCGCGCAGGGGGTCACGGGGCTCTTTTCAAACGACGAGATTGTGAGCGCGGGGCCGTTCTACGGCTGGGTGTCGCACGAACTGAGCAACCGTCTGAGTCGGTTTCACAGCGCAAACGACACCTGGCTCCTGGTGCTGATCGGGCTGCATCTTGCTGCGGTCGCCTGGTACACCTTCGTACTGCGCCAGCCCATCGTCCGCGGGATGATCACCGGCGATCCGGGGACCAGCGGCTACGCTGGCGGCGCGACCATCGTTGATTCGATGCTCGTGCGCGCGCTTCTGATCGTGCTCGTGCTCGGGGCGCTTCTCGCGCTCCTGCTCAAGCTCGCGCCAGACGCGGTCCCAGCGCTTTTCTGACGGGCTTCTCAGTCGGCGCGGTATTTGTCGTGGCAGGCCTTGCAGGCCTGCGCCATGTCGAAGAACGCGGCCTTGCTTGCGGCGGCGTCGCCGCCGGCAGCGGTCTTTGCGAGTGCTTCGCTGCGCGCGACCATCGTGCGCAGCTTCTCGTCGAAATCGGCGCGGTTGCTCCACATCTCGGGCTTGAGCTTCGATCCCTCGGCATCGCGCGATTCAGGCGCATAGGACTCCGCGAGCATGGGCGTGAGAAGCGACACCCGTTCGGCGCGCTCGGCGAACACGGCTGCGTCGTAGGGCTGCTTGTCCTGTGCCATCGCGGACAGTGGCCCGACGTTCCAGGCGATCACCTGGTACACGCCTTTGCGGTATTTCAGGTATTGCTCGGTGCGACTGGACTGTCCCTGGGCGACCGCCGCTCCGGAGAGCGCGGCGACCAGTGCCGCGGTAAGGGCAATCATGAGCGCAGTGCCTCGTCGCATGAGCGGGTCTCCTGGAGATTGGTGGAACGCGGGGCCGACGATACGGTAGGGAGGCTGCTTGCCGCCAGAGTGAGCGCGCGTCAGTCGCGGCGTGGCTTGGCGCGCGCCTCGATCGCGGCTCGATGTGCGGAAAGCACGCCCCAGATCTCCTTTTCCGACGGGCGGTCTGCGAGACGCGCGATCAACCCGGCGAGCTGCGGCCATTCGCTGCCCCAGTCGAGCAGACGGACCGCGTCGGCGACGATGAGCTTCGTGAGCTGCTCGGTAAGTTTGACGGCCGGTCGCGCCGCGGCTGCGGGCTGGCGCGAGGGCTGCGCGGTGCGCGCCGGTGCGGCCTTCTGCGCCGAGGTCGTAGCGACCGCCCGGCGCGGGGTGGGTGTGGCGGGCCGCGCGGCCACGGGTCGGCCAGTCGCGGACTTTGGTGCAGCCGTTCGTGACGGAGTCGGTTTGCCGGATGCCGGGACGCGAGGGCGGACGGTGGCGGTCGTGCCGGCTTCCTTGAGGGCGGCCTGCCGGACGGTCGCATCCTTCTGAGGCATCGCGAGCGGTACGAATCGCTCGAGGTGCTCGGTGGCGAGAAGCGACGTCAGAAAGCCCATCAGCTCGAGCGCATCCGCGAACTCATCGTCCCCGATCTCCCGGCGCTCCTTGAGGTGGAACCGCAGCTCATCCACTCGCTGCCGGGCCAGATCGATGATCCACTTGTTCGGACGCTGGTGCTTTGGCCAGGACTGGACCTTCGCGTACTCCGCATCGTCGAGCTTGAGATAGCGCGCGTGCAGATCGAGGCTTGCGAGCCAGCGATCGAGCAGTTCGGAAACGCGCTTGTCGGCGTCGCTCATGGGCTTCGGTCCGTTTGCCGGGGCGCAGTTTAATTAATACGCGACGGCGCGCACAGGCGCGTTAGTGCCGCTGTGCGGCAGCACCACAATCGTCGCACCCTGGAATGGCGCTCCCTACGGGATTCGAACCCGTGTTACAGCCTTGAGAGGGCTATGTCCTGGGCCTCTAGACGAAGGGAGCACGCGGCCGGGGCGGATCTGCGGCCCTCGGCGGGGGCGCGTATTATACGCAGCCGTTTGCCCCGGTCCAGCGAAGCGAAAACACCTTGAGCCCAGACGACCGTCCGAAACCTGCCGGACACGCCGAGCCCGTGATCGTCCCGCGAGCCGAGCATCCGATCTCGCGCGCCAATATCTCGCCGTACGCGCTCAAGGTGCTCTACCGGCTCAAGGATGCCGGACACCAGGGTTTCCTGGTCGGCGGGGCGGTGCGTGATCTGCTGCTCGGGCTGACGCCCAAGGACTTCGATGTCGCGACGGACGCGCGCCCGGAACAGGTCCGGCGGCTGTTCCGCAACTCCAGGCTGATCGGACGCCGCTTTCATCTCGCTCACGTGCGCTTCGGCCAGGAGATCGTCGAGGTCGCGACTTTTCGCGCGGCGCACACCGAGATCGACGAGGACCATGGGGTGGACGAGGCCGGGCACCGGGTGCTCGACGAGCACGGCCGGATCCTGCGCGACAACCTGTACGGAACGATCGAGGAAGACGTATGGCGGCGCGACTTCACCGCCAACGCGCTGTACTACAACATCCAGGACTACTCGATCTGGGACTACGTCGGCGGCGTGCCCGATGCGCGCAACCGTGTCCTGCGGATGATCGGCGATCCCGAGACACGCTATCGCGAGGACCCGGTGCGCATGCTCCGCGCCGCCCGCTTTGCCGGGAAACTCGCCTTCACTGTGCACCCGGACAGCGAAGCGCCGATCTACCGGCTCTCGTACATGCTCGACAGCGTGCCGCCGGCGCGCCTGTTCGACGAGACCATGAAGCTCCTGCTGGCTGGTCGCGGGATGCCGTCCTTCGAGTTGCTGTTCCGGCTCGACCTGCTCGAACACCTGATGCCCGACGTCGACGTGGCACTGCGCGAGCAACCGCAGTCGCCCGGAGCGCGCCTGCTGCGACTCGGCGTCGAGGGCACCGACGAACGGATAAACGCCGACCGCACCGTGACGCCGAGCTTTCTGTTCGCGGTGCTGCTCTGGCCAGCGATCCTGCGCGAAGCGGGCGCCGCGGCCGGTCCGCTGCCATCCGACCCGCACGTCGCGCTGGCGGCGTGCGACGCGGTGCTCGCACGACAGGTGCGGCGGCTCGCAATCCCGAAGCGCTTCTCGCTGCCGATGCGCGAACTGGTCGCGCTGCAGTCGCGCTTCGAACGTCGCGCGGGCCGCCGGGCGTTGCGGCTGCTCGAGCATCCGCGGTTCCGCGCCGCATACGATTTCCTCCGTCTGCGTGCCGCGGCCGGCGAGATCGATCCGGCGCTCGCCGAATGGTGGACGCAAATCCAGGAGATGCCCGCTGATGCGCGGATCGCCGAGGTCGAGCAGCAGCCCGGCGAGCCCGTGCCCGGCAGGCGCCGCCGCCGTTCGCGGCGCCGCCGCCAGCCCGCGGCGTGAGCGCGGCCCGCTCGTGAGCACGCAGCGCTGGCTACCGGCGTACGTCGGACTCGGCAGCAACCTCGATGAGCCGTCGGTGCAGATTGCGCGTGCATACGAGGCGCTCGCGCAGATTACGGATACCCGCCTTGTGCTGCGATCGCAGCGATACCGTACGAAACCCTTTGGTCCAATTGCGCAGCCGGATTTCGTCAACGCGGCGGCGGGGCTCCTGACTCGGCTCCCGGCCCGGGAACTGCTCGCGGCGCTGCAGGCGACTGAAACGCGTCTGGGCCGCGTCCGACCGGCCGCACGCTGGGGTCCGAGACGCATAGATCTCGATCTGCTCGTGTACGGAACGGCGCGCATCGACGAGCCCGGGCTCTCCGTTCCCCATCCGGGTCTCGCCGAGCGCGCCTTCGTGCTCGCGCCGCTCGCGGACATCGCACCGGAGCTGCGGGTGCCGGGGCTGGGCCTGGTGCGCGACCTGCTCGCTGCAATCGACGCATCGCAGATCGTGGTGCTGCCGGTATGAGACCGCGGCGGTCAAAGCATGTCGACACGCCGGTCTCGCCCCACCGATATATCGTGGTCGAAGGTCCGATCGGCGTGGGCAAGACCAGTCTCGCGCGGCGGCTGGCGGAAAGCTTCGGCAGCGAGCTCGTCCTCGAGCAGGGCGAGCACAATCCGTTTCTCGAGCGCTTCTACCGGAACCCGCGCGCCGCGGCTTTCCAGACCCAGCTCTATTTCCTGTTCCAGCGCTCGCGCCAGCTCCAGGATCTGCGTCAGCAGGACCTGTTCGAGCGCACGCGGGTCGCGGATTATCTGCTCGAGAAGGACCGGCTGTTCGCCCGGCTGACGCTCGATGAAGCGGAGTTCGCGCTCTATGAGCAGGTGTACTCGCGGCTGTCGCTCGACGCTCCCCAGCCCGATCTCGTCGTATATCTGCAGGCGCCTGTCGATGTGCTGCTCGCTCGGATCGCTCGTCGCGGCATCGCGTACGAGCAGGGCATCGAGCGGCGTTATCTCGAACGGCTGGGCGAGGCGTACTCCCGCTTCTTCCTGGAGTACGAGACGGCCCCGGTCCTGATCGTCAATGCGGCGGAGATCGACCTCGTAAGCAGCGACGCCGACTACAAGGGGCTGCTTGCCGAGGTGCAGCGCCACCGCAAGGGTCGTCACTACTTCAACCCGCTCAAGAGCCTGTTCTAGGGGACGCTCCCCTTTTCCGGCTGCGGATGGGAACGCGATCTCTTTACCCGACGCGAAGAAAAGGGGAGCGTCCCCATCCGTTGATGTTTGCGGTCCGCTCGGTCATTCTTGCCTGCCGCCAGGCGCAGGGCACCGATGTATACCCAACTACAGCAACGGGACTCGTCGCGGCCGCCAGTCAGCATCGCTACGCTCGGCAAGATGAAGGCCGACGGCGAGAAGATCGCGGCGATCACCTGCTATGACGCGAGCTACGCGGCGTTGACCGACGCGGCGGGCGCCGACGTGGTCCTGGTCGGTGATTCGCTCGGCATGGTGATCCAGGGTCACGACACGACCGTGCCGGTGACCCTCGATCACGTCATTTACCATTCGCGTGCCGTCGCAAAGGGGCTCTTCCGTCCCTTCCTGATAGGCGACATGCCGTTCATGACCTATACCTCGCGCGAGCAGGCATTGCAGAACGCCGTGCGGCTCATGCAGGAGGGCGGGGCGAAGATGGTCAAGCTCGAGGGCGGCGCCGGCCAGGTCGAGATCGTCGAGTTTCTGGCGAGCCACGACATCGCGGTGTGCGCGCACCTGGGACTCAAGCCGCAGTCGGTGCACAAGACCGGCGGCTTCCGCGTACAGGGACGCGAGCAGGCCGTCGCCGAGCAGATGAAGCGCGACGCGCTCGCGCTGCAGCAGGCGGGTGCCGACGTGGTGCTTCTCGAGTGCATACCGAGCGGGCTCGGAGCGGAGATCACGGCCGAGCTCGATGTCCCGGTGATCGGAATCGGGGCGGGTCCGGACACCGACGGGCAGATACTTGTGCTGTACGACGTGCTCGACATCACGCCCGGTCGCAAGCCGCGCTTCGTCAGGAACTTCATGGCGGGTCACGACAACCCGCTTGCCGCGATCGGCAGTTACGTCGAAGCGGTCAAGAAGCGCACCTACCCGGCGCCGGAACATTGCTTCTGAACCCGCACGCCGCCGCGGATTCCCGCCCGATGCGGACGCTGAATCGCATCGCGGATCTGCGTGCGCTGGTGCAGGGATGGCGGATGGCAGGCGAGACCATTGCTTTCGTGCCGACCATGGGCAACCTGCATGCGGGTCATGCGAGCCTGATCGACGCCGCGCACCACCACGGGCGCCGGGTGGTGACGAGCGTGTTCGTCAATCCGCTGCAGTTCGGTCCGACCGAAGACTACATGGCGTACCCGCGTACGCCGGACGAGGATGTCGTGCTGCTCGCCGCGCAGGGCGTGGATGCGCTGCTCCTGCCCGTGGTCGAGGAGATGTATCCGCGCGGCGTCGCCACCAGCACGGTGGTCGACGTCCCGGGGATCTCCGACATCCTATGCGGCGCATTCCGCCCGGGGCATTTCCGCGGCGTGGCGACCGTGGTCGTCAAGCTCCTCAATCTCGTGCAGCCCGACGTCGCGATCTTCGGCGAGAAGGACTACCAGCAGCTCACCATCATCCGCCGCGCCATCGAGGACCTCTGTCTGCCGGTGCGGATCGTCGGGGCGCCGACGGTACGCGCGGAGGACGGCCTCGCGCTCTCCTCGCGTAACCGGTTCCTCGACGACGGCGAACGCGCGATCGCGCCACAACTCTATCGGGCGCTCGATCACGCGCGGCGACGGCTGATGGGGGGCGAGACCGACGTCGCGTCGATCGAAACCGAGGGTTTCGACTCGCTGCGCGCCGCGGGCTTCCGTCCAGATTATTTCGAGGTGCGCACCGCGGGAACGCTCGATCGGCCGCAGGGACGGGACGTCGCCGTCGTGGTGCTCGCGGCCGCGCGGTTGCGCCGTGCACGGCTCATCGACAACGTCCAGTGCCGGGCGCCGGGCCCGTTCTGAAGCTGGCGGTCAGGCGGCCCTGAGGCGCGCCAGCGACCAGGCGATGTGCTCGCGCAGATCTGGAGCAGCGTCCATCTTCCGTGCCTCGAGCGCTGCGATCGTTTCGGGCGAGGGCGGTGCGTTGCCGAGCGCGATGGCGATGTTGCGCTGCCAGCGTCGATAACCGATGCGCCGGATCGCGCTGCCCGCGGTCCGCTCGAGAAACTCCGCTTCGCTCCAGCCGAACAGTTCGAGCAGACTCGCGCGATCGAGCCCGTGACGCACGCGGAAGTCCGCCTCCGCGCTCTGTTTTGCATAGCGGTTCCACGGACACACGAGCTGGCAGTCGTCACAGCCGTAGATCCGGTTGCCGATCGCCGCCCGGAATTCCTCGGGAATGATTCCGTCCAGCTCGATCGTGAGATAGGAGATGCAGCGCCGTGCGTCGAGTTGCCACGGCGCGACGATCGCGCGCGTCGGACATACGTCGATGCACGCGGTGCAGCTGCCGCAGTGAGCGCTCACCGGAGCGTCGACCGGCAGCGGCAGGTCGGTAAACACTTCGCCGAGGAAGAACCACGATCCGGCGTTGCGGTCGAGCAGGTTGGTGTGCTTGCCGATCCAGCCCAGCCCGGCGTCGCGCGCGAGCGCCTTCTCGAGCACGGGGGCGCTGTCGGTGAAGGCGCGATAACCAGCGGACCCGGCGGCAGCCGCGAGCTTCCCGGCGAGTCGCGCCAGACGGGAGCGCAGTACTCGGTGGTAGTCCCGGCCGAGCGCATACCGCGACACGTAGGCGAGGGTTGGCTCGTCGAGCACCGCGCGAGGCGCCAGCGAATCCTCTGGCAGGTAGTCCATGCGCGCGCTCACGACGCGCAGCGTGCCCGGCACGAGTTCCGCGGGCCGGGCGCGCTTGCTGCCGTGTCGCGCCATGTAGGCCATCTCGCCATGACGTCCGGCGGCCAGCCAGGCGTCGAGCAGCTCGGAATCGCGCTCGAGGTCGACGCCGGCGATCCCGACCTTCTGAAAGCCCAGTTCCTGGCCCCAGTCCTTCACCTTGCGCGCGAGCGCCGCGAAGTCAGGCTCAGATGTCGCATTCATGGCGGACTGCGGGTTCGGTGCGGGCCGCAATTATAATGAGCCGATGAACAGGCCACCGGGCGCGATTTATACGGCCGCTCAGGTGCGCGAACTCGATCGGCGCGCGATCGAGGTATGCGGCATCCCTGGATACGAGCTGATGACGCGCGCCGGTCACGCGCTGGCCGACGCGATCCGCGCGCTCTGGCCTGCGGCGCGCTCGATCGCGGTGCTGGCCGGGCCGGGCAAGAACGGCGGCGACGGCTACGTCTGCGCACGCGTCGCGCGTGCGCGCGGCCTCGCGGCCCAGGTGCTCGCCGTCGCGCCACCCGGTGATCTCACGGGCGACGCGCGGCGCGCCTGCGAGGAGTTCCACGCTGGTGGCGGGCGCACGAGGGTTTTCGACGGGGACGCGATCGACGACGCGGTGATCGTCGATGCGATCTTCGGCATAGGTATCGCGCGGCCGGTAGCCGGCGCATACGCCCGCGCGATCGCGGCCGCGAATGGCTCCGGCCGACCGCTGCTCGCGGTCGATCTGCCCTCGGGTCTCGACGCCGACACCGGCCATCCACATGGCGTCGCGATACGCGCCGATGCCACAGTGAGTTTCATCGGGCGCAAGCTCGG
>Ga0209382_10007644_pt1 | contig 13700 bp, 12 predicted proteins | sample SoiMetdeltSBSDD5_FD_187599 | JGI IMG/M metagenome (GOLD analysis project Ga0209382, IMG submission 187599) | Bulk soil microbial communities from a Populus tree surrounding site in Tennessee, USA - Soil MetaG P. deltoides SBSDD5 (SPAdes) (version 2) | ecosystem: Environmental > Terrestrial >... | reverse complement strand
GCCCGACGCGGGGCCGGCGCGGTTCGCGGCGCGCGCCGGCGCGGCCGCCGTCGGCGCGCGCGAGGTGCTGGTCGCCTACAACGTGTGGCTGGACACGGCCGACGTCGCGGTGGCGCGCGCCGTCGCGCGCGCCGTGCGCGAGCGCGACGGCGGGCTGCCGGCCGTTCGCGCGCTCGGCGTGGCGCTGCCGAGCCGCGGGCTGGTCCAGGTCGCCGTGAACCTCCTCGATTACCGGCTCACGCCGCTGCCCGCGGTCTTCGATCGCGTCGAGGGCGAGGCGGCGCGGCACGGCGTCGGCGTTCGACGCGCCGAGCTCGTGGGCCTGCTGCCGCGCGCCGCGCTCGGCGGCCGCACGCCGGCCTCGGTCGGCCTCGCGGATTTCTCGGAGACGGCGGTGCTCGAGGTTCACATGGCGCGCGTCGCGAAGTAGCGTCAGACGAGCAGCTTCAGCAGATCGGCGGTGAGGTCGTAGAGCTGCGCGCAGCCGGTCGGACCCCCCAGATGCGTCTGGATCCGCTTGCGGAGGCCGGCGTCGGCGGTCTCGCCGACGAGCGCGCCGATCCGCCGCTGCGGCTCCGAGCAGACGCCCATGTAGGGCAGCCGTGGCGTCGTGTGCTCCGCCGCCACGATGCGACCGCTCGCCGTGTCGATCTCGTAGAGCACCTCGAAGCCGTGCACGTTGTCGTGGAGCGAGTGAAACAGCGCCAGCCGACCACCGCGCCGCTCGAGCCGTAGCACCCGCCGCCGCTCGAAGACCTTGCGCTGGCCCGGCGCCGGGCTGTACAGCGACGGTGTGCTGGCGGCCACGATCGGGCGCGTGCCGAAGAGACGGCGGCCCGCGTCGCTATAGGTGAAGCAGGAGTCCGGGAGGTCGGCCCAGCCCGCCATGTCGAGCTGCCAGCACTCCCACGCGTCGGATGCGGCGGCCCGCGCCGCGCGCTCCGGCGGCAGCTTCGCCACCTGGCGCGCCAGGCGGGCCGTCTCCACGATGGCATCGACCACGACGGCGGCGCCGCGACCGGCGCCGGCGGCCGCCGTCGCGCGGCGGGTAAGTCCGGCGGTCATGGCGGTGCCGGCGAGGGCGCCGAGATCGCCGGGGACGTCGACGTCGCCGCTGGTACGACACGAGGCGGCGCGAATCACGTAATCGGGCGGCGGCGTGACCACCGCTTCGAGCTCGACGGAGCGCTCGGGCTCGACGATGCGGACCGTGTGGGTGAGCGCGTCGGCGTGGGTGTTGTCGACGCAGCCGTCGACGACGCGCTCGTACCGATCACGGCCACGCAGCAGAGCGGGCTCGAGCATCAGCGCGGCATGGGGCTCGAGCCGCCCGCGAGGTACTTCTCCGGCTCGCGGTCGAACTTCTGCTTGCAGCCGACCGCACAGAAATAATAGGTCTGGCCCTCGTGGACGGACTGGGCGGCCGCGCGGGCGGGATCGACGGTCATCTTGCACACGGGATCAGTTGCCATCGTCGTGGGTCCTTGTATTCGCCGTCGGAGGCGCCTGCGCAGGGCTCCGGCGCTCGACGGTCGGGCAGAGAACCGTTTCGAAGCTGCGAACCGGTTTTCGAAGTTGCTATTCGGGCTCGGGGCGCCATCGTTTGAGCCTCAGGCTGTTGGTCACCACCGACACGGATGAGAATGCCATGGCGGCGCCGGCGAGGATCGGGGACAGCAGCATGCCCCAGACCGGATAGAGCAGGCCGGCGGCGACGGGGATCAGCACGACGTTGTAGCCGAATGCCCACACGAGGTTCTGCTTGACGATCCGGATCGTCGCGCGTGAGAGGGCGTGGGCCGTCAGCACGCCGCGGAGGTCGCCGCGCATGAGGGCGACGTCCGCCGCTTCGAGCGCGACATCGGTGCCCGAGCCCATCGCGATGCCGACGTCCGCCTGCGCGAGCGCCGGCGCGTCGTTGATGCCGTCGCCGACCATGGCCACCCGGCCACCGGCGGCGCGGAGCCGCGCAATCTCGCGCGCCTTGTCCTCGGGCAGCACCTCGGCCACCACGCGCTCGATGCCCGCGCGGCGAGCGATCGCCTCGGCCGTCGGCCGAGCGTCACCGGTCAGCATGACGACGGCCAGCCCTCGCCGCTTCAGCGCCGCCACCGTCGCCGCCGCCTCTGGCTTCAGCACGTCGGCCACGGCAATGACACCGAGCGGCCGGAGGGCGAGCGCGACGTGCACGATCGTCTTGCCGTCGCCGGCGAAGTCAGTGGCGCGCGCGGCCAGCGCGGAGACGTCGATGCCTCGCGATTCCATGAACGCGCGGTTTCCCACGAGCACGCGTCCGTCCGGCGCCAGCGCGTCGATCCCCTGACCGGCCACCGCGGCGAACTCGCTCACGGGCGGCAGCGCCAGGCCGCGCTCCTTCGCGGCGGCGACGATGGCGGCACCGATCGGATGCTCCGAGCCCTGCTCGGCGGCCGCCGCCAGCGCCAGCAGGTCGTCGTCCGTCGCCGGCGGCAGCGTGGCCACGTCGGTGACGGCGGGACGTCCGACGGTGAGGGTACCGGTCTTGTCCAAGACGACCGTGTCGACGCGGTGGAGCGTCTCCAGCGCCGTCGCGCTCTTGATCAGCACGCCGAGCTCGGCGCCGCGGCCGGTGCCGACCATGATGGCGGTCGGTGTGGCCAGGCCCAGCGCGCACGGACACGCGATGACGAGGACGGCCACGGCGTTGATCAGCGCGTACAGCAGCGAGGGAGACGGACCGAGCGCCGACCAGGCCACGAACGTGGCGGCGGCGATGACGAGGACGATCGGAACGAACACGGCCGCCACCCGGTCGGCGAGACGCTGAATCGGCGCACGCGAGCCCTGCGCCTCCTCGACCAGACGCACGATGCGCGCCAGCGTGGTCTCGGCGCCCACGCGTGTGGCGCGAAACACGAAGGCGCCCGTCACGTTGACGGTGCCGGTGAACACCAGCGCAGCCGTCGTCTTCTCGACCGGCATGCTCTCGCCCGTCAGCATCGACTCGTCGACGGTCGAGGCGCCCTCGACCACGACGCCGTCCACCGGGATCCGCTCACCGGGGCGGATGCGGACGAGGTCGTCGACCTGCACCTCCGACGTCGGCACGTCGACCTCGAGGCCGCCGCGAATGACGCGTGCCATGCGCGGCGCCAGGGCCACGAGCCGGCGGATCGCGTCGGAAGTTCGTCCTCGCGCGCGCGCCTCCAGCCAGCGGCCGAGCGCGACCAGCGTGATCACCACCGCGGCCGTCTCGTAGTACGTCATCGCCCCCAGGACCATGAAGGCGTGCGGCCAGAGGGTGACGGCGAGACTGAAGAAGTAGGCGGCATTCGTTCCCAGCGAGACGAGCGTGGACATGCTGGCGCTGCGATGGCGCACATCGCGCAGAAAACCCCGGTGGAACGCGGCGCCCACCCAGAACTGCACCGGCGTCGTGAGCGCCAGCAGCACACGCGGATCGCGAAGCCAGGCCGGCGCCCACGGGAAGAGATCCGGCATGCTGCCGATGACGACCGGCGCGGAAAGCGCGGCTCCGACGAGGACCCGGCTGCGAAGCTGCCGCTGCTCGGCGGCGCGCGCGGCGCGCTCGCGGTCCGGAGCGTCGTCGCCGTCGGCGGCCGGGAGATCGCCGAGGGCGTATCCGGCCGCCTCGACAGCGGCGCGCAGGCGCGCCAGGTCGGCGCGCGCCGGATCGTACGCGATGCGGGCGCGCTCGGTGGCCAGGTTCACCTCCGCCGTCTGGACGCCGGGGACGTCGCCGAGCGCGCGCTCCACCTTGCCGACGCAGGCGGCACAGTGCATTCCGCGCACGGGCAGCGTCACCCGCGTCATCACTTCGCCCCGAAGCGCGCGAAGACGTCGAGCAGCTCCTCGATCTTCTGCTGCCGGTCGGTCTTGCTTCCGGACCGGAGGGCGTCGGCGACGCACGACTCGATGTGCCGGCCCAGCAGCAGCTTCTGAACCTGCTCGAGCGCCCCCTGGACCGCGGAGATCTGCAGGAGGATGTCGACGCAGTACGCGTCGTGCTCGACCATCCGCTGGAGGCCCTGCACCTGGCCTTCGATGCGCCGCAGCCGGCCCCGGGCCTTGGCCTTCGTCTCGTCGTTCAGCATCGGCTCTTATACCCCCATGGGGTACTATCCCGCCGGCCCCGGGCCGTGTCAACCGCGGGGGAGCCGCAGCTGCAGCGCGCGTGGCGCCACCGTGAGCGTGATCGGCGTGGCGCCGTCGACCTCGCCGTCGAGCTGGGTCGGCAGCGGGACCGGCGCCTCGACCAGGATCGTAACCGCCCGCCGCGTGATGACGCGCGGATTGGCGAGATGGCCTCCCCAGTAGATCGTGGGAAGCCAGCGAACCATCTCGAGCCGTTCGAGACCGCCGAGAACGACCAGATCGAGCGCACCGTCGGCCGGATCCGCGTGCGGCGCGATCCGCATGCCGCCGCCGAAATGCCGTGCGTTGGCCACGATGGCCGCCGTCAGCGGCGCCCGCCAGATGGTGGTGCCGTCCACGGTGACCGCCGCCTGGCTCGGGCGCGAGGTCCGCACTTCGGCGAGGACGGCGAACAGGTAGGGCAGCGTGCCGCGGGCGCCCACGGACGCCGCGCGCGCGGCCACCCGCGCGTCGAAGCCGGCGCCGGCGGCGCCGAGAAAATAGCGGCGACGCCCGTCCGACCAGATCGCCGCGCCGAGATCGAACGTCGCCTCGGCGCCGGCCACGACCGCGGCGACCGCCGCGGACATCTCGGCCGGCACGCCGAAGTTCCGGCAGGCGTCGCGTCCGCGGCCGGTGAGCACCGCCGCCGCCGTCGCGAGCGGCACGCCGTCGTCCCCGGTGATGCCGTTGACGACCTCGTTGACGGTGCCGTCCCCGCCGACGGCGACGACGAGGCTGTGTCCGCTGCGGACACCCGCCCGCGCGAGCCCGGCGCCGTCCCCGGCGGCGCGGGTGGTGACCCAGTCGAAGTCGAGGCCCGCCCGGGTCAGAAGGTCACGCAGGCGCGGCCAGACGCGCTCGGTACGACCGCCGCCCGCCGCCGGGTTGACGACGACGAGCGCCCGGCTCACTCGAACAGGGAGATCTGCGAGGTGCTGCCGGCGCCGACGCGAGCACGGGAGCCGCGCGCGCGGTCGGCCTTTCTTGGCTTACGTGGCTTCTCCGGCGGCGGCGCCGTCTTGGGCAGCTTCCAGCCCTTCTGGTGCGCGATGCGCTCGCCCTGCTTGATCACCACCATGTCGACGAGGCGCGCCAGCGGATTGCGCAGGAGCATGAGGTACTTTTCCCAGTACTTCGGCGAATGGGCGAGCGTACGCATCTGGTCGAGAGCCAGCGACAGCGCCGCGCGATCGCCCTTCTTCGACGCCAGGCGCAGGTCACCCATGATCTTCTGCGCGCTGATCCGCGACGGCGTGACCTTGGCCATGGCCCGCGATGCTACCGGCGAAAGACGAACACGTCCACCCGCTCGTGCACCGACTCGCCGGCCGGTCTCACCGCACGCGGACCTCGAACTCGTCGCGATGGGCCTGCTTGTCGGCCGGCTGGACGATGATCTTGGCGTCGAGCGATGTCTCCAGCTGCGTGAGCACGGCGCGCGCGTCGCCGTCGAGGTAGCTGGCCATGTCCGGATGCACGCGAATCACGACCTCGCGGCGGGCCGCCGGCTCGGTGTCCGCGGTGACCTTGGCGCGGACGGCACGGAACACTTCGGCGGCCAGGGTCTCGTCCGACTTCGTCACCCCGCTGCCACGACACGTCGGGCACTGCACGCTGAGGAGCGCACGCAGGTCCTGCCGCACGCGCTTTCGGGTCATCTCGACGAGCCCGAGCTCCGAGATCGGCATCACGTTCGTGCGCGCCTTGTCGTCGGCGAGGGCGCGCTTGAGCGCCTTTTCCACCTGCTCGCGGTGCTCGGGAACCTCCATGTCGATGAAGTCGATGATGATGATGCCGCCGAGATCGCGGAGGCGGATCTGGCGCACCACCTCCGTCACCGCTTCGAGGTTGATCTTGAGCACCGTCTGCTCGAAGTCGCGCTTGCCCACGTACTTGCCGGTATTGACGTCGATGGAGACGAGCGCCTCCGTGTGATCGATGACGATGTAGCCCCCGGACTTGAGCCACACGCGGCGGCGCAGCGCCTTCTCGATGTCCTTCTCGATGCCGAAGGCATCGAAGATCGGTGTGCGCTCGGTGTGGAGCTTGACGCGCTCCTCGAGCGCGGGCACCAGCGCGCGCACGTAGCCGAGCACACGAGCATGGACGTCGGTGTCGTCGACGACGAACTCGTCGACCTCGGGCGAGAAAAGATCGCGCACCACCCGGAAGGTCAGATCGGCCTCCTCGTGGAGTGCCGACGGCGGCGTCGCCGCCTCGTACCGCGTCTGGATCTGCCCCCACAGGCGCGTGAGGAACTCGACGTCGGCGGCAAACTCAACCTCGCCCTTGCCCTCCGCGTTGGTCCTCAAGATAAAGCCCCCCGGCGGGAGGTCGAGCGCGCGCAGCGCCGCCCGGAGCCGGTCGCGCTCGCGCTCGTCGCGGATGCGCCGCGAGACGCCGATGTGCTCGGCCTGGGGCATGAACACCAGGTAGCGTCCGGGGAGCGAGATGAACGAGGTGATGCGGGCGCCCTTGGTGCCGAGCGATTCCTTCGACACCTGCACGAGGACGTGCTGACCGCGCGCCAGCATCTGCTCGATGGGCCCGGTCGCCTCGCGCCGCGGCGTCTCGCCCTCCTCGACGTCGACGTCGAGGTCGGTCTCGGCGGAGGGCACGCGCGAGGCCGTGTAGTCGCCCGCGTACAGGAACGCGTCCTTGGCGAGGCCGATGTCGACGAAGGCGGCCTGCATGCCGGGCAGCACGTTCGACACGCTGCCCTTGTACACGCTCCCGACGATCGAGCGGTGACGGCGCCGCTCGAGGTACAGCTCGGTGAGTAGGTTACCTTCCTGAACGGCGACGCGGGTCTCGATGAGACCGGCGTTGACGACGATGCGTTTGCTCACGGCGGCACTCCCCCGACGCGCGCGCGGTGCTCAACCGACCCGAGGCGCGTCTCATTGGAACTGCCGCATTCGCACGGAGAGGAGCAGCCCGAGACCCGTCAGCGAGACGAGCATGGAAGTACCGCCGTAGCTCATCAACGGCAGCGGCACTCCGACAACAGGCAGCAGACCGACGACCATCCCCACGTTCACGAGAACCTGTGCCGCGAAGAGGGCGGTGACGCCGAGGGCGATCAGGCGGCCCACCGGCTCGCGCGTCGAGGCCGCGATGTCGAACCCGCGGAGCAGGAGCAGCGCGTAGCAGGTGAGCAGCACGAGGCACCCGACGAATCCCCATGTTTCGGCGAATACGGCGAAGATGAAATCCGTGTGACGCTCGGGCAGGAAGGCAAGCCGGCTCTGTGTGGCACCGGCCACGCCCTTGCCCAGGAGCTGTCCCGAACCGATCGCGATCTTGGCCTGGATGACGTTGTACGCGCTCCCGAGCGGATCGCGGAACGGATCCAGGAAAACGAGAATGCGTTCCCGCTGATAGTCCTTCAACGCGGCGAACCACACGACCGGCATGGCGGCCACGGCGCTGAGGGCCAGACCGCCCAGCACCTGTAGCCGGATGCCGCCGCCCACGAGCAGGGCCGTCAGCACGGGAACGAGAAGAAGCGCGGTACCGAGGTCCGGCTGCTTGACGATCAGCACGAACGGGATGGCGAGGACAGGCGCCGTCAGTGCGACGGTCGTCTTGCCGATCGGCTGTGCCCACCGGGACGTCAACACCCACGTGGCCATCAGGACGAAGCAGATCTTGAAGACTTCGGAGGGCTGCACCGACATCGGCCCGATCAGGATCCAGCGGCGCGCGCCGGAGACTGTTCGGCCCAGCAGGAACACGGCCACGAGCCCCGCGAGGCCGATGACGTAGAACATCGGCGCCAGCCGGACGAGTCGACGGTAGTCGATGGACGCCACCACCAGGAGCGCGACCATTCCCAGCGCGAACCACGCCAGCTGGCGCAGGGCGACGCCGCCACCGGCGCGACCGATGTGGAGGCTCGCGAGCGTGCTCGCACTCAGGATGACGAGCCCGACCATGGCGCCGAGGAGGGGCCAGTCGACGTTCTGTAGCAGCCGGCGGTCGATGCCGCCCAGGACACTCATGCCCCGCTCACCCGCGGATCTCCGCCGCGGCAACCTTCTCGAAGAAGATGGCGTTGAGGATCTTCCGCGCGATGGGCGCGGCCACCTGGCCGCCCTTACCGCCGCGCTCGACGAGCACGACCACGACGACCTCCGGATCCTTCACCGGCGCGAACGACGCGAACCACGCGTGGTCCTGCCCCTTGTCCGCCTTGGAGTTGGCGATCATCTGGGCGGTGCCGGTCTTGCCCGCGATGTCGAGGCCGGGGATGCGGGCGCCGGCGCCGGTGCCGTTGTCGTTCACCACTGCCCACAGGCTCTGGCGCAGGAAGGCCCACACGGCCGGGTTGAGCTCCACGTGCCCCGTCACCGTGCCCGTATCCGTCCACACCACGCCGCGCTCCGGCCGCTCGATGCGCTGCACGAGGCGCGGCTTCCACAGCACGCCCCCGTTGGCCACGGCCGCCATGAAGCGCGCGACCTGCATCGGCGTGACCAGCACCTGTCCCTGGCCGATCGACATGTTGACGATGTCGCCCGCCTGGAAGGCGGGTGGCCCGCGACGTCCCCGACTCTTCGGCGAGGGGATCAGCCCGAATTTCTCGGCGCCGAGGTCGATGCCGGTCGGCTGGCCGAGTCCGAACGCCGTCGCGTACTTCGTGATGGCGGCGCCGCCGATCTTGAGTCCGGCCTGGTAGAAGAAGATGTTGCACGAGTGGCGCATGGCATCGAGCGCGTCCACCGTGCCGTGCCCCTCGCGCTTCCAGTCCTTGAACGTCCACGTGCCGAGCTGGAACTCGCCGTTGCAGTACGTGCGATCCGCGGGCGTGAGCGTCTTTTCCTGCAGGCCGGCGGCGGCCACCACGATCTTGAAGATCGAGCCCGGAGCATACTGGCTCTGGATCGTGCGGTTCAGCATCGGGAACTCCGGATCCTTCATGACCCGCAGCCACGACTCGCGGTCGATGGCGCCGGTGAATCGATCGATCTGGAAGGCCGGCGTCGAGACCATCGCGAGCACGTCGCCGTTGCGGGGATCCATCACCACCACGGCGCCGGCATGGCCTTCCATCGCCTTTTCGGCCGCTTCCTGGATGCGTCGATCCACGGTGGTGACGACCTGCGCACCCGGGTGGGGCTCCGTCGACTGGATCAGCCGCATCGGGCGGCCCATGGCGTCGACCTCGATGCGCTCGCCCCCGTCCTTGCCCCGCAGGAACTCGTCGAGCAGCCGCTCGAGCCCGCTCTGTCCGACCATGTCGCCGCGGCGGTAGCGTCCCTGCTTGAGCTGGTCGTCGCTGGCTTCGCGAACGTAGCCGAGCAGATGAGCGGCGAACCGCGAGTTTGGATAGACGCGCTGGGGCTCGACCTCCACGATCACGCCGGGAAGCTCGAGCTTCCATTCCTCCACCTTCTGCATCTCCTCCATGCTCAGGTTCCGCCGCAGCCGAACGGGCAGGAACGAGTCGGGCGAGGTCTTGGCGACGGCGTCACGCAGCTCGTGGAAGGGAATGTGGATGAGGGCGGACAGACGGCCGAGGGCGGCGTCCCGCTTGTCGGGATCGCGGTCGAGCTCCCGCGGAATGAGCGAGAGCGTGAAGGCCGGGCGATTGTCGACGAGCGGCGCACCGTGGCGGTCGAACAGGATGCCGCGCGGCGCTGCGATGGGGCGGATGCGGATCCGGTTCTTTTCGGACGCCTCCTGGAACCGGCCACCCTCGAGCACCTGCAGATACCAGAGCTGGCAGACGATCACCATGAGGGCACCGGTCACGAGCGCCGACATGGCGATGATCCGCTTTTGCCCGGGATCGCGTCGCGTGGGAAGGCCGCGCCGGAGATTCAGGTTCACGACGCGCGCTCGCGGATCGACTCCGCCCACGCCAGCGCCAGGACGAGGGCGGCGCCGAGGAAGCCATTGTAGATCGCCTGCGGCAGGACGACGTAGGTCATCAGCTCGCCGAACGACGCCGGAAAGTGGAACAGCTGCAGCAGCGCGAAGCGGACCACGCCTTCCACGATCGACAGGACGACGAGCCCCGGCACCTGCACGAGCGGCTGGCTCACGCGCAGCCGGCCGCCGAGGGCGCCGACGCCGAAGCCGATGACCGACTTCGTCAGAGCCTGGACGCCGAGCAGACCGCCGGTGGCGGCGTCCTGCAGGAGGCCGGCCAGGAAGCCGGCGCCGCACCCGAACTCCGGCCCGCGACGCATTGCCAGCATGACCACCACGATCAGCGGAATGTCGGGGGCGACATCGGCGATGCGCAGGGCCGGCCCCATGGTGGCGTGCGCCACGCCGCCGCTCAGCACCGCCACCGCCAGGAACGTTCGCATCAGCTGGCGCCCGGGAAGTGGGCGGCGACGTCGCGAGCGGCGTCGCCGGTCAGGAGCAGCACCTCATCGATGCGCGCGAAGTCCACGGCCGGCGCGATCTGCGCATAGTGGAATAGCGCCGAGCCGCGATCGTCGATCGCGCGCACGCGGCCGATGGGGATCCCGCGCGGAAACAGTCCGCCGAGCCCCGAGGTAACGACCATGTCGCCGACCTGCATGCCGGCGCCGTCGCGCGCCATGTACTTGAAGCGGATGGTGCCGCGAGGCTCGCCTTCGATGATGCCCGGCGTCCGCGTGCGGACGACATGGGCGCCGACGGTGGAGGCAGGATCGGTGAGGACCTGCACCACCGAGGATCCTCCGCGGACATCGACGATGCGACCGATCAGTCCGTCGGGGCCGATGACGGCCGTGAGGCGGACGACCCGGCTGCTGCGACCGCGATTCACGGTCAGTGAGCGGACCCAGCCGCCCCACTCACGCCCGATGATCTCCCCGGAGATCGTCTCCAGCGGTAGCGCCTCCTTCAGCTGCAGCAGTCGCCGCAGACGCCGGTTCTCCTCGTCGACTTCCGAGACGCGCAGCGACTCCACGCGCAGCCGCTGGGCCTCGTCCCGCAAGCGCCGGTTCTCGGTGCGGACGTTCTTCCAGTCCTGGTAGGTCGACCAGAGTCCGAAGGCCGTGCGGTTGATGCGCGAGACGACCGTCTGCACCGGCGTGGTGAAGATCGCCAGCGCGTCGGAGGCGCCGGCGGCGCGGCCACGCATCTGCAAGGTGAGGAGGAGCAGGCAAACGCCGGCCACGATGCCGAGCAACGCCAGCGCGCGGATCCTCACCGTGAATCCCCCCGTCTACGCGGGGATCGCGACCTTCTTCAGCAGATCGAGCTCGTCCAGGACCTTGCCGGTGCCGAGCGCCACGCACGACAGCGGATCCTCACCCGGCGTCACCGGGAGGTTCGTCTCCTGCCGCAGCAGGTGGTCGAGCCCACGAAGCAACGCACCGCCACCCGTGATGACGATCCCCTTGTCCACGATATCGGCGGCCAGCTCCGGCGGCGTCCGCTCCAGGCAGGTGCGGACGGTCTCCACGATCGTCATCACCGGCTCGCGGAGCGCCTCGCGGATCTCCTCGTCGGTGATCACGATCGTCTTCGGAATGCCGTCGATCAGATCACGTCCCTTGACTTCCATCGTGCGGCGGTCGCCGCCCATCGGGTAGGCCGAGCCCAGCGTCACCTTGATCTCCTCGGCGCGGCGCTCACCCACCAGCAGGTTGTAGTGCTTCTTGATGTACTGCACGATCGCTTCGTCCATCTCGTCGCCGGCGATGCGCACGGACTTGGAGTACACGATGCCCGACAGCGAGATGACGGCGACCTCGGTGGTGCCGCCGCCGATGTCCACGATCATGTTGCCGCCCGGCTCCTGGATGGGCAACCCGGCGCCGATGGCGGCGGCCATGGGCTCTTCGATCAGGTAGACCTCGCGCGCCCCTGCCTGCATGGCCGAGTCGCGCACGGCGCGCTTCTCGACCTGCGTGATGCCGGACGGAACGCCGACCACGATGCGTGGGCGCACCAGCGTGCGGCGCCGATGCACCTTGGAGATGAAGTAGTGGAGCATCTTCTCCGTCACGTCGAAGTCGGCGATGACGCCGTCCTTCAGCGGCCGGATGGCCACGATGTTCCCCGGCGTGCGACCGAGCATCGCCTTCGCCTCGTGTCCCACTGCCAGTACCGAATGGTCGGCCTGATGAATGGCCACGATGGACGGCTCGTTGAGCACGATCCCTTCGCCGCGGACGTAGACGAGGGTGTTCGCCGTACCCAGATCCACCGCGAGGTCGTTCGAGAACATCCCGGCCAGCAGGTTGTAGAACATCAGCACTCCATCATGTCAGGGTTACAGGGATACGAAGTGACAGGCACACTAGCACAGTCCGTGCCATTTGTGAAGAAAAACTCCTATTTTACGGGCGTTTAGGGGTCTGTCGGCCCGGGCTGGTACGGCGCAGAAGCGGACGCCAATCCCGTGAAAAGGTAAACGTTTTCAGACGCTGCTTGGACGCCGTTGCCCGGCTGGTGCGCCGCGCACCCCCCGCGGTCCTCGCCGTGATCGCCGTTGGCGACCGGCCTGGAATCTGTGCCGCGGATCACGTCCAGAATGGCACCCGCGATGACGTCAACCGTCAGGGTGGCGGCGGGGCGCGGCAAGATCAGGGCGCCTGCACCTCGTCGCGCGGGGGCGGCGCGATCCGTTGACGATAGAGCGCGGCCGCTTCTCGCACGATGCGCTCGGCGTCTTCCCGACCCCGCATCGGCGCCAGCGCTACCGTCTTGCGCTCCAGCACTTTGTAGTCGAGAAAGAACCGCTCCAGCTCCGCGAGGCGATGCGGCGGAAGCTGGTCGAGATCCGTGTAGTGCGCGTACTCGGGATCGTCCACGTGGACGGCGATGATCTTGTCGTCCTGGCCCTTTTCGTCCCGCATGCCCAGCACGCCGATCGCCTTGGCGCGCAGCACGCACAGCGGCACCACGGGCTCCTGACCAAGTACCAGGACGTCCAGAGGATCGCCATCGTCGCAGAACGTGCGCGGGAGAAATCCGTAGTTCGCCGGATAGTGGACCGCCGAGTGCAGGATACGATCGAGCCAGAGCAGACCCGTCACCTTGTCCAGCTCGTACTTGACCTTCGATCCCTTCGGGATCTCGATGACCGCGCGAAAATGACGCTCGATATGGTCGCCCAGCTCCACGTCATGCCACGCGTGCATGGCCAACACTATACTGAAGCCACATGCCACCGGCATTCGACTGCAAACGAATTTCACCGGCCGCGTCCGCACGACGCCGTCCATCGCGCATACCCAGCAATCCAATCGCTGGCGCGCCGCGTCGTCGAGCCGCAGGGATGCCCCGACAGGCGCATCGAGCGGCGAGACGGCCGCGAACCCAATCGGGGCCGATGCGCCGTCATCGAGGCGCAGTCCGCGTCCCCCGGGCGCCGCGTCGCCGAGCCGCAAGGATGCCCCGACAGGCGCATCGAGCGGCGAGGCGGCCGCGAACCCAATCCGGGCCGATGCGCCGTCATCGAGGCGCAGCCCGCGTCCCCCGGGCGCCGCGTCGTCGAGCCGCAAGGATGCCCCGACAGGGGCATCGAGCGGCGAGGCGGCCGCGAACCCAATCCGGGCCGATGCGCCGTCATCGAGGCGCAGCCCGCGTCCCCCGGGCGCCGCGTCGTC
>Ga0209382_10007643_pt1 | contig 13702 bp, 15 predicted proteins | sample SoiMetdeltSBSDD5_FD_187599 | JGI IMG/M metagenome (GOLD analysis project Ga0209382, IMG submission 187599) | Bulk soil microbial communities from a Populus tree surrounding site in Tennessee, USA - Soil MetaG P. deltoides SBSDD5 (SPAdes) (version 2) | ecosystem: Environmental > Terrestrial >... | reverse complement strand
TTTCTGCCGATGCGAACCAAGAGTTCGTCGAGCTTCGTGCATACGATCGCAAGATGGGATAGCCAGAAACAGCCAGGATTTCCGCTATGCGGTTAACTCTTTTCTCTCGATTGATTCTTGGATATCTCGCTGTTTTCGCCCTGGTGATCGCGGTGAGTCTTTATGCCCTGCAGGAACTCCAACGCTTCGACGATATCACCCAGTCGATTCTCGATCGAGACAATCGCATTCTTGATTATGAAAAAAAACTCGGCGACAGCTTCCTGTCACAAGTCCGCTACGAACGGAAGTTTGTCATCGCGAAAGACCAGACACTCTACCGAGAGTTTCTTAAGTTCAAGGGTGACTTTGAGCGTTATCTGAACGAGGCTTCGGGGATTGCAGACCCAAAGCTAGCGGCGTTATTGAACCAGGTTAGGCAAGATTACGATCGCTATCATGAGTTGTTTGACAAAGAAACAGTTCAAATTAAGGCACATCGGGAATACCCTCAAGGCTGGTACAATCGCGAAAAAAACCAGATCACGGACAGGATCCTGGGGCTGTTAGAGCAACTACAAGCGGAAAGGCAGCAGGGTACGTACAGAAAGGTCAGGGAGTTGGCCGACGCCGGGGCCCGCGCCCGGGACGCGGCGCTAACGATTACGGTTGCCTCGCTGCTTTTTATTTTGGTACTGTCGCTGGTTATTGCGCGGAGTATTACCAGACCGATCTCGATTCTGAAAAACAAGACCCGGGAAATCGCCAGTGGACGATTTGAGGCTGACCTGCGTCTCTCGTCTCCGCCAGAAATAGGCGAGCTCGCCGCTTCATTCAACCTTATGTGTCGTAAGTTGAGTGAAATCGACAAGATGAAAAGCGATTTTTTTGCTTCCATGTCCCATGAGTTGCGCACGCCTCTAACCTCGATTAAAGAGGGGACGGGCCTGTTGCTGGAAGGCGTCGGAGGGGCAACGACAGAGAAACAGAGAAAACTGCTGACGATCCTTGCCGAAGAGAGCAATCGGCTCATTGGTCTCGTTAATTCTCTGTTGGATCTGTCGAAAATGGAGGCCGGGATGATGAATTACAGCTTTGAAAAAGCCAGCCTGGCCCCGTTGATCAAAAAGGCTGTAGGTGAGATAACACCTCTAGTAGAGGCGAAAGGCATACAGTTGGAAACCGAAGTCCCTTCGGGCCTTCCAACGGTGAAAGTAGATCGCGAGAGAATACTACAGGCGTTGCGGAATCTGATCGGCAACGCAGTCAAATTTACACCCAAGGCTGGACGCGTCAAAGTTGCCGCGAGGCCCGTTACCGGCAAAGTTGAAGTTTCGGTTCAAGATACAGGTCCCGGAATCGCGCCTGAAAATTTGAAAACCATATTTAACAAATTTCACCAAGAAAATTCGGGCGGAGCATTTTCGGCTAACGGTAGCGGACTGGGTTTGGCGATTGCCAAACATATCATTGTATCTCATGGCGGAGAGATATGGGCGGAAAATCATCCAGATCAAGGCAGCACGTTTATATTCGTATTGCCCTGCTGATTCTCTTCTGCGGGGGCTGCGCCTTATCCAAAAAAGAGGTGCCAAAAATAAAGCCTCGGGTGCCGGAGGTGGTTCTGGAGTCCCAGGTGCTCCCGGAGCCACCTCCGGTTATTGAAGAGCCCAAGGAAGCTCTGGAGCGTCGCGAAGCTAATGAATATTTGACATTGGCGCAGAACCTTCTCGCCAAAGGCGATTACGAGGGGTCCTTGCGGGAAAGTCAAAGGGTGTTAGCTTTGTTGAAGGATGAACCTCCAGCTGATACAGCTATCTTCAATATGGGTCTCGTTTATGCCCACCCGAAAAATCCCAAGAAGGACAACAAGCGGGCCATCTCTTTTTTCAGCCGGGTGATTAAGGGTTACCCGGATAGCCCTTGGGTCGAGCAGGCGAAAATCTGGGTGGGCGTGTTAGACGGTGTGGAAAAACTCAAACAAGTAGACCTTGAAATTGAAGAAAGGAAACGTGATCGATCGCGTTAGGGGGGCTAATGGCGTCAGGAAAGATTCTTGTAGTGGACGATGATGCAAACCTGCTCGAGCTTGTGAAAATGAGACTCGAGTCTGCGGGTTACGACGTCGCGGCAATGCTCGAGGGAGGGAATGCGATGGCCGCGGTTAAAACGCAGTCGTTTGACCTCTGTCTGCTTGACCTTATGCTGTCGGACCGTGACGGTATCGCCCTTATGGAAGAGGTCCATGGGGTCAATCCTGATTTGCCTGCTATTATTCTCACGGCTCACGGAACAATTGAAAGTGCTGTGGAGGCCATGCGCAAAGGAGCCTACAGCTATCTTACTAAACCTTTTGAGCCCCAGGATCTGCTGCTCCAGATCGAAAGAGCCCTCGACCACAGAAGGCTCAATTCCGAGATCAAGCGACTGAAAGGGTTATTGGAAGAAACGAATAATTTTGGAAATATCATCGCCCGCAGCTCAAGAATGCGGTCCGTTTTGGACGTTGTCACCCGGATTGCCAAGCTCGATTCGACGGTTTATATCCACGGCGAGAGTGGCACCGGCAAGGAACTTATTGCGAAAGCGATTCATCTTGCGAGCGCAAGAAGCGAGAAAGCATTTGTCCCCCTCAACTGTGCGGCCCTGCCCGAAACACTTCTTGAGAGCGAGCTCTTCGGTCACGAGAAAGGTGCGTTTACCGGTGCAGTGAAAAGCACCAAGGGACTATTCACTCAAGCGCATGGGGGTACTCTCTTCCTAGACGAGATCGGGGACATGCCGCTTTCGACGCAGTCCAAGTTGCTGCGTGTGTTACAGGAGCGACAGTTCTATCCGGTGGGAAGTGAATCGCCCATTGACGTTGATGTTCGCGTGATCGTTGCGACGAACAAGGATTTGGAGGACCAAGTAAGAAAGGGACTGTTTCGCGATGATCTGTTCTACAGAATCCATGTCATTCCGATCTATCTGCCTGCCTTGAGAGAGAGAAAAGAGGATATTGTGCCCCTGGTTGAACATTTCTTGAAGAAATACAGCCAGCAGATGAAAAAAGAAGTGAAGGGGCTGACTCCCGAGGCCCTCAGGAAATTGATGCTGCACGACTGGCCAGGGAACGTTCGGGAGCTAGAAAATACGATCGAATACGCCGTGGCCATGGCGCAAAAAGACGTCATCACCGATGACTCTGTGCTTCAATCCAAGACCGTTCCGTTGGACGGGGGAAGGACATCAGACTTTGAGAAAAGAGACGGATCTCAGGATCGGCTGAGACCCCTTAAGGATGCGCGAGATGCGTTTGAAAGAGATTACTTGGTTCAAGTGCTTTCCATGACCGAAGGCAATGTGAGTCAAGCCGCAAAACTTGCAGGCAAATATCGCGCTGATTTCTATGAGTTGCTTAAGAAGCACGACCTTAAGGTGGAGGAATTCAAGCGGATGAAAACTGGCCTGCCAAACTGATTTTGCTGCAAGTTACTTTCCTGCCAAAATTCATCTTTCCTAGTATCGATTTCTAAAAGACAGCCGCAGAACTTGCCGGTCTCGCCGGCGACAACTGCTATCAGCAAGCCAAGGCTTGGTGAAGGAAAAGCCATACACTAAATTGGCAGAAAATGAGATAAGCTAGAATAAAGCTGTTATAAATCAATCGCCTAGATTCGGTATAGGTTTTGGTACAGCGCTTGCTGCGCTTTTGGAGCATCGTGTTGAGCCAGCAGACTATATTGGTGGTGGATGACGATGAGTTATTGGCGCGAATGGTCGCCGAGTTACTGCGAGTGGAAGGCTATGAAGTTTGGACGGCTCGCGATGGCCTGCAAGGTTATTCAAGTTACTATCAACATGAAGCGCAGACGGTTGTGACGGATATTGATATGCCGGAATTGGATGGTTTCGAAATGATGCGATGTATTAGAGCGATCAACCCGTGTGCCAGAGCAATTTACATGAGCGGGGCGCCCGAACAGTATCGCCGGACGTTAGTGACAGAAGCTCAGGATTTTGGAGCGGGTGTCCTCAGAAAACCTTTCGAAGGAATAGAATTACTCAAGCTGATTCCGTCGTTTGCGAGCGAGAAAATAAAGCCCGGCTCATATAAGTACGAATGGTTGCCCGATCAGAAGAAATTTGTTTGGAAAGAAGAAGCAGTCTAACTCAGGAGGCAAAGGAGAGGACAGAATCTAAGTGGTCGCGACGATGCGAGGAAAATTGCAACCGTGAAGGGTTTTCCCTTCGCCTAACGTCGGAATAAGGACATCATATAATAAGGGCCAAACAAAAGGAGGAGAATGTTTTATGAAAATTTACTCCCAGACGGGGACTAGGTATTTTGTCGCAGCAGGCGCGTTAGGGTCGCTTCTGCTGGCGCAGGGTTGCATCGCAACGCGTGATTGGGTGAAAGAGCAAATGGATCCTCTGTCCAATCGAGTGTCGACGAATGAGCAAAAATTCGAGAGTCAGATCGGAACTCTCAACAACCGGACGAACGGAATCGAAAGCAAGCTCGGTCAGTTCGAAGGTCGACTGGGTCAATACGAAGGCCGATTGGGTCAGGTGGATGCGAAAACGGACAAAGCTCTCAATACTCTGGCCAACTTGAGGTTGGAGCGCCGGTTTATCATCGATATGAAAGAAGGAGCCAACTTTGCTTTTAATTCGACCGCTCTTCCAGCCCAAGCCCAGAAAGAAATCGACGGGTTTCTCAGCGACCTCAAAGGAGACGCTGCCGGGGCGGACACGATTTTTCTCGTTGCCGGACATACGGACAACGTAGGTTCCGAGGACGTTAACTATGAACTTGGCAAGAAAAGAGCCGATGCGGTGACCCGGTATTTGATCACCCAGAAGAAGATGGACCCACTAAAAGTGATCTCTGTTTCGTACGGTGAAAGCGCTCCTTTGCAGGATAATAGCTCCAGCCAAGGTCGTGCTAAAAATCGTCGGGTCGAGATTCTGGTTTACCGTGATGGGATTACTTCTGCCCCGAGTACCGCTACCGCGCCGTCATCACAGGCCGAGCCGCGCGCGTCTGAGCAGGGTGGAGAAAGACTGAGCCAGAGTCAACGATAGGATGCACAAAAGTTACTCGTGACATGACCAAAAGGCGGGGTTTTTTGACCCCGCCTTTTTTTTATCGGTAGAGTTGATCGATATAGCTGCTATCGTCCAATTCGCGAACGTAGTGACTGTCCCATAGCGCCAATGGATTAAAGCTCGCGATCTCCGGGTTACGCCTGACCGCAAGCCGGAAAACATTGGCGATGGCTTCGATGGCCGGGTAAGGTTTGCGCTCCAATGAATGGGCCCATTCCTCGTAGAGCGTCTCTACTTCTTCATCCGACTGTAGATGCAGAATCGGGCTCGCATGCTCTTTGAGGATCTCCAGAGTCTCTTGCTTGCGCGTGATAAAGAAATGGATTGCATCCACAAACCCTCGAATTAGAAGCCGGATCTTCGCTTCATGATTTTTCACGAAGCTCATGGTTGTGGTCAGTGTCACGCCGCGTATCATGGGCATGGCGCGCACGCGAATCACGTGGGCTCCGGCTCTTTCTGCACGAGTGTCGTGGGGAAGGGTAACGAAAGTTCCCGCGAATTCGCCGCTCAACACGCGCTGCCAACGTTCCTCCACCGGCCCATGCAATTCCACAAGGTCTACATCGCCGCGATCCGCGTCGAGTCCCTCCTGCCGTAAGAATAGCCAGACATTCAGCCCGGCGTGAGAGGTTAGCTTGTCGACCGCTACTTTCTTGCCTTTGAGATCGATGACTGAACGGATGCCATGAGCCACCACCAGCCGGTTTTCCGTCCAATTGTTACCTGCTTGAGCTAGGTGGACGAAATCCTCACCCTTGGCATTTCTCACGTAGAGGTTATGATGGTTTCCGGAGATTAGATCGACATGGCCATTCCTTAAAGCTTCCACCGCTTTCTCGCGTACGAGTTGAGGCGATGTATTAACCGCGAGAGTGTTTTTCTCCCAAACCCCGGATTTTTCAGCCACGACCCAAAGCGGCGCGTGGGATTTCGAACGATAAATAATTCTGAGTTCTGCGAAAGCCATTGGAATTCTCCTTGCCTATAATACTTTTCGCTCACGGGACCCGAGCAAAGATCCTTTAACCGCGTGTTGAGACTAGGAGCGGAGTCGCAGTCCCAACCATAACGTAATCAAGGCAAGGATTAAAATGAGCCCGCTCGAGCTTTTAAGTTTTCGGATGGTTGAGCCGAATTCCTGAGATGTGATGATATCCCCGCTTTCATGTCGTTTCACAAATCGGTGCGCTATCCCCATGGACTGGTAGACACTAAAGAGCACGAGGAAGAATGCGACGAATAGCTTTATGCCCAGGTTATAACCGAGCTGTTTGACAAACAGCTCGCGATACGCGGCCTTGAGGTCCGTGAGTTGGAAAGCGCCGGTGAAAAGGAGAACGCCTAAAGCGCCAATTTGTATAGGATTGTAAAGCTTAAGGGCGCGGGCGAGAAATTGGATTTTGTCCTTATAATTCTCAAGGGTCGAGTTCGCCGGGAGCAACATTATCCAGAGACTGACAACGGCTCCCAAATAGACGACAAGAGCTATAAGGTGAAGCCATGAGTTGAGCATGAGACTAAAAGTTCAGCCCCATCCGAAGCGCGAATCCTTTTTGATTGGTTTGCCAGGCGCGTCATAAGTCTCGCCCATGGCGTCCAGTTGCTGACGAATCTTTTGCAGTTCGCGTTGCTGGTGAGCCTCGAAGGCCTCTGCTTCCTTGGCCCGGCTTTCGACAAACTCCGTAAGCTCCCGTTCACGTTTCGTCTGGAATTCGTTTTGTTCGTTTTGCCATTTGTCGTAGGAATCCTTCAGCAAGGTTCGGACATGAAAGTTCAAATTGTCGCGTACCACCATGGACTTGTTGCAGTGTGGACAGAAGATGACATTGCCAATCATGAAGTTCCGCACGGGTTCGACATGCGGCTGGTTGCACTTAAAGCAGCGAACCGGAATGTCCCAGGAGTCGATTTCAGGTAGAGGGACAAAGTTGACTTCGGACTCCGCATAGGCCGACACAGCCGCACTACTTGCTGGCATGGTTGCGCTTGTAACTTCGGTTCCGGTGTTACCGGCCGTAGATGGAGCTTTGGCCGGAAGATCGTTCTTTGCTCCTCCCGCTGCTGACTTGCCTTGGCCCTTTCGGAATCGGGACTCAAAGTTGTCGTCGAATCGCGTATCCGGATGTAACGCCCGCGCACGCTCAATCAATGCCTCTTCCGTCTCGATATTGTTTGGATCAGTTACGCAGCAGTCCACCGGACACACCGCGGCGCATGCCTCGTAGTCGTGAAAACCAACGCATTCTGTGCATAGCATCGGATCGATGACAAAGATCGTTTCCCCTTGCGAGATCGCGTTGTTGGGACACTCGGGTTCACAGGCGCCGCAATTAATGCAATCGTTGGTAATCATCGTTGCCATTGACTCTATCCTCCTAATGCGGTTGGGTGGAATTGGAACGGAGTGAAAGCAAATTGATGTTAGACGAAATCCTCGGAGGTTGCAAATCGACGGTCGGCTAAACGGCGCCAAGCTCGATTCGTTGGCGAGATTAGATCCACTGTAACGGTTGAGTTTGCATAGGGCTACGAACGGCCTTTCATCTCGATCAGTTGAATCGCTCCAATGGGAGCCTATTTTGCGCTTGGCCCGGAGAAGAATGTGGGTTATAAAGAATTTATGAGAATCTCACAGTCAACAGTCCTGCTTAACGCCATTGCCATTTTAGTTACCCTTGGACTCATATTGAGTCCCAATCTCTGCGCTGCCGCGGATAAATCGAAGAAACTCAGGTTAGCCTACTCGGGCTGGGAAATCGGAACCGCGGTGGCCTATGTGGGGGTGGATTCCGGTCTTTTCAAAAAGCACGACGTAGATATTGAAGAGCTCCCGATCCGAGACACGCTTTCGGCCGGGGTCCAGTCTTTGCTCGGAGTCGATCTTCTCATTGGCTTTGGTAATCCGCTGGCGATCCTCCAACCCGTTGCCGGCGGCGCAGATATCAATTTGATCGGTGCTCACGTCAGCTACGACCATTATGGCATGGGCGTAAATTCCTCCATCTCAGCTATTAAAGAATTAAAAGGTAAGAAAGTCGGCGTTTCCGCCTTGGGTACGCGATCCGACCTGATCGCCCGCGTCATTTTGAGACGCGCTGGCCTGGACCCTGCCAAAGATGTTGAAGTCGTTGCGGCAGGCCTTTCGCCATCGAGAGCGCTGGCAATTTCCAAGAACCTTGTCCAGGGTGCGCCTTTGAGTCCCGACGTCGCTGCTGAGGCACAAAAACTGGGCATTAAGATATTGGAAGTAAAGCCCGTCCCCGTGGTGACGGATCTGATCATGACGACCCGCTCATTCATTAGGAGAGAAGAGGATACCGTACGGCGCTTCATGAAGGGCTACACCGCCGCAATCCATCATTTTGTAACTAAACGCGACGATAGTCTCGCCATCCTCAAGAAATATTTTCCTGGCAATCAATCGGTAACCGTAGATGCTATGTACGATAGCTTTGCAGCCCAGCTCCGACCGCTTCCGGAGCTGACCGTTGAAGCGATCCAGGCTCTCGTGGACGTCGGAGCTGTCGCGGATGAGCGTACGAAATCGCTAAAGCCCACCGATATCACCGAGCCGCGCTTTCTCGAAGAGCTTAAAGGAAGCAAATTTCTTAAGGACCTTTACACTGAAAAGGTCAGTTTATAACTCAGTCTGCAATTTTCGTTTTAACTTCCTAGTAAGCGACGACTGCTTCACGCGTCGTTCGGGGTAGAATACTAGGATGGCTGCTCCTATCACTATCAAACGAAACAGAATTATTATGGAGAAAGATATGCGGCTCAAAGATCAAGTTGCGATTGTCACTGGCGCAGGACGCAATATCGGAGAGGATATTTGCAAGCTTTTTGTCCAGGAAGGAGCCAAAGTTGCGGTGGTCGATCTAGACCCTGGCAGAGGTAGTCGCGTGGCAGGTGAGATCAACGCCGCTCAGCCAGGAAAGGCAATTTCCATTGTTTGCGATGTGTCCTCGGCAGGCTCGGTGGAGAATATGGTTCAGCTAGTGGTGGCAGAGTTCGGGGGCGTCGATATCTTGGTGAACAATGCAGCCTGGACGGATCATAAGACAATCTTTGATATCACCGAAGAAGAATGGGATCGGACGATGAATGTGTGCCTTCGAAGCGTCTGGTACTGCACCCGATCAGCAGCGCAAGCCATGATCGATCAAAAGCGAAGAGGCAAGATCATTAACATTGCATCCACCTCTGGCCATTGGGGCCGTAAAGAGGCAACTGCGTATACGACGGCCAAAGCTGGAGTTTTGAATCTGACTCGCTCTATGGCCGTTCAGCTGGCGCCCAAGGGTATCCGCGTCAACTCGATCTCTCCCAACCGCATCGGCTCGCCGGTCGGTCAGGAAGCAGCCCCGGAAAACCGTGTCGTCAGAAACCTTGCCGGGCGGCGAGGAGTACCGATGGACATTGCGAAGGCGGCGGTTTTTCTCGCATCGGATGAGGCCGACTTTATCTACGCTGTCGATCTGCCAGTGGACGGAGGCGCTCTCGCGGTCCGCGACTAAATTCGTATCTAAACTTGTGGTGCCCCGGAGAATTGAGATCCTTAAGGAGATTCCTGTCACTTTTTTGAAACGGCACCCAGGCAGGATTTTTCGATTCTGGAGAATGCTTGGTCCGCTGTCTTATCCCATTCCAAATTTCGCAGCTGCATCCGGATCCGATTGAGTAGGTCCTGGTTGTTGACGGGTTTGGCGACAAATTCGCTGACCCCGAGATCCATGGCCGCAGCCCGGGTTGTCATGTCGTCTCTAGCCGTGAGCAAAATAATTGGGATCGCAGGAGCAATCTTTTTGAGCTCCTGGCAGACCTCAAGTCCGTCCATCAAAGGCATCATCACATCTAAAATGATGAGGTCAACGGGCTGGCTCTTGATGATATCCAGACATTTGCTACCGCTCGACGCACCGATTACGGACAGCCCGTGTTTGGAAAGCAGCAGCAGAAGGAACTCCAAAACTCCCTTGTTGTCGTCGACGACTAGGATTGTGGGCTCCAGTCCCTGCTGTGCGATCGGTTCCGCTGCACTCATTATTTTTCTCTAATCATTCCGAACATCTACCTATTTTTACCGGCATCGGAAGCTGCCAGGAACACCGATAAAGGCTGTTCCGGCTCTGAAGCTAGTGTGAAGGGTTCACCGTGGGATCTCGGTTTTCGTCGGAGTTTCGCGACCAGTGTCGTGCGTTTCAATCCCAGCATTCTGGCGGCCGCGCTCTTGTTACCGTTGCTAAGGCGCAATGCTTCTTCCATCAATCGATACTGAAGCTGCTCTGTCGCGTCGCGCAGATCGATCCGACCGCTTCCCAAGGTAGGTTGAGGACATTTCTTATCTGAAACATAAGAGCGAATGTTTGGTGGCAAGTCCTTGAGATCGGTGACGCCATTATCACTTAGGAGGACTAGCCGTTCGATGAGGTTCTCCAACTCTCGGATGTTCCCGGGCCAGTCGTATTCCCAAAGGTAAATCATTGCCTCTCTGCTGATACTCACTGAGACACCATGCTTTCGGGTTGACCTATCGAGGAAATGATTCACGAGAAGGGGAATATCGGAACGCCTAGCCCGAAGCGGTGGTAGATGGAGCGGAATAACTTGAAGCCGAAAAAAAAGATCCTCACGAAAGGAACCTTTTTCCACTTGGTGAGCCAGGTCTTTGTTGGTCGAAGCAATGACTCGTACCTGAACCTCGACAGGATGATCCGTCCCGATGGGTCTTACTTTTCCGTCTTGTAGTACGCGCAGAAGCTTCGCTTGTAAAGGAAGCGGCAGCTCGCCGACCTCGTCGAGCAGAATCGTTCCGTGGTTGGCGAGTTGGAAGAGCCCGGCACGGGAGGAGTGGGCCCCCGTAAAGGCCCCCCGGGCGTGGCCAAAGAGCTCGCTCTCGAGCAGGTTTTCCGGAATGGCGGCGCAATTTACTGGAACAAATGGGCGATCAGCCCTGAGGCTAACGTTGTGAATCGCCCGCGCTACTAATTCCTTGCCAGTGCCGCTTTCACCTGTAATGAGGACGGTTACGTCAGTGGCTGCGACCCGTTGAATAATTTCATAAATCTTTTTGATCGAGGGGTGTTCGCCGAGCATGACCGAAGAAGAGGACAGCATGGAAAATTTGGTGTCTATGACCTCCATAAGCCTTCGTTACAGAGCGGGATTTTGGCCATTTGGGGATCAGGCGCGGAGGGATGGTTTGATTTTGCGAACACCTAAATTGTTCAAAATTGGTCTACTTAAGAAGCTAAGTTTAAGTTAAGCGTGGAGTTTTTGCAATCACACTATGAGTTTCAGGAACAGTGACGCGCCAAATTTTTAACAGCTGAGGCCGGAGTGTTAATTTTTCGCCAGCGTGAATATTTTTCTCTCTACCGTTACTATTCGTAAGATTCTTTCGTTCTTTCCGCGTCTTAGGCGAGATCAAGAGGATCGAAAACGATGTGGCATTGGGTTTGCTCGAGACACTGCCCGTTCAAATAATTGTCATGCCATCGGAAGAAGGAGAGAGGATGCAGCTGGAGATCACTCGACAGTTCGAAGTGTCCCAATTAAATAATGCACCGAGCAACCCTTTAGTCGGGAATAGCGCGGAGATGCGCATCGTACGGGCGCTGATCGCCAGATTGGCGAATAGTAACTCCACTGTCTTGATCACGGGTGAAAGCGGTACCGGAAAGGAGCTGGCGGCGCGTGCAATCCACGAGCTGAGCCCGCGGCAAAATGGATGTTTCGTGCCAGTCAATTGCGGCGCGATCCCAGAGGAACTTTTGGAAAGCGAGTTGTTTGGTCACGTGCGTGGCGCTTTCACCGGTGCAGTGAATGCGCGCCAGGGTCGTTTCCAATTCGCCCATGGCGGAACGCTTTTTCTCGATGAGATCGCCGAGATGAGCGCGAAACTGCAGGTAAAGTTACTGCGGGTACTTCAAGAGCGGCAATTTGAACCTGTCGGTAGCGACAGTCCCGTGCAAGTCGATGTTCGAGTCGTCGCGGCGACCAATAAAGATCTTCGGGTCGCAGTGCGGGAGGGAAAATTTCGAGAGGATCTCTTTTATCGCTTGAACGTTCTTCCATTGGAACTTCCACCTTTGCGTGAGCGCGACTCGGACATAGCGCTTCTTGTTGGTCATTTCTTGTCCCTTCACGCGCGTAGGAGAGGGAAAACGGCTATTCAAGTGGATGGGGATGCCATGGCAATCATGGGGAGATACGGCTGGCCAGGAAACGTCAGAGAGGTGGAGAATCTCGTTGAGCGTCTCGTGGTGCTGAATGAGGAGGGTATCGTCCGGCCCACGGATCTTCCCGACTACGTCATCCATAATTCGACGCCTCAACACCAAACGATGGCGCAGGTTTCTTTGCCCAGCGAAGGAGTGGATCTCGATGGCGTCCTGGAGAAGATCGAGAACGGCTTTATACGGCAGGCCCTTGAACGCTCGCGAGGAAATAAGACATTGGCAGCGGAGCTACTCAACCTAAATCGTACGACCTTTATCGAGCGCCTGCGCAAAAAAGGGATGCTCCAGTCCACGCGCCACGCTTCTTTGCCTTCGGCAGTCGTCAATAATGTAACGGCCGATGGTACTCTGCTGACGGAGTCGAGGTACGAGCAACCGAGCCCAACTGGGCTTGCGCCTGATGCGGTGAAAGTCGGCAACCTGTCATTTTAGTAACACCCTCGCTGCTGGCATATGCCTTGCTCGAATTTTTTCGGCACGACTATCGTTCTTTTGGAATGAATTTGAAATCACAAATGCCGGCGCTCAACCAACCTGAGGAAAACGTTCAAGCCCTCAAGGGTCTCATAGGCTGGTTCAATCAGAGCAGTCTTGAGCTGATCCAGGAGTATCGCCGTCTCGAAGATCGGGCAGACTATCTCAAAGAACAACGTGAGAGTTGCGAGAGCCGTGCTGCCCGGGACAGAAAAATTTCCACGGCCATTGGACAATGTCAAGATAGTGGTAAGAGGAGCAACGGATCTTTCGTTAGTCCCGGTCCGAGATGTCTATGGTCCTGATGGTTGTCATACTGGCTCCTCTGACTTTAGCCCTCCTGCTGAGAGCGCGGCATAGCCGGCAACTGCTGCGCATCGCATGCTCCTCAAGAATCGCAGGCGGGCTAGGAGGGCTGAAGTGAGAGGGGTAATGGAATCAATGAATAGCGAGCCCCCAGGGAGAGCGCGAAATGCAATTCGGCCGCGTCTTTGTGGAATTCTGCCTTGCAATCCCATCATCCGGGTCTGCGATTGTTTTAACCATAGAAGCGGTTCGAAAACCATGCAGTCGTAGACTCGCGCTCGCCATGGAAATTACGACATAACCGACGAGTGCGCTTTCCGATTACGACGATATCGGCCCAAGTCGAAAAGCCGTGGGGTCTTGCGGATTCGGAAGCCTCTTTTTCATAGACCGAAAGCGGATCCATGCCAATAGCCCTATTTTTGTCGTGAGCGGTTTGTTGAGCGCGGAAGCTGTGTTGGCATCATACTCTTTTACGATAGCCGCCGCGGCCTTGGCGGCCTTCAACCGGTATCGTGGTGTGGGTGTACCACCGGCCGGTCAACGCGGCCGCATCAAGGCATCTTGAGGCAGCGTGCATATGAATCAAAAATCAATGTCGTCCA
>Ga0209382_10007642_pt1 | contig 13703 bp, 13 predicted proteins | sample SoiMetdeltSBSDD5_FD_187599 | JGI IMG/M metagenome (GOLD analysis project Ga0209382, IMG submission 187599) | Bulk soil microbial communities from a Populus tree surrounding site in Tennessee, USA - Soil MetaG P. deltoides SBSDD5 (SPAdes) (version 2) | ecosystem: Environmental > Terrestrial >... | reverse complement strand
CGGGTGCGGCGCTCACTATCGCCTCACTTGGCCTTTCTCTGCCAGGTCGAGATCAGAAACCCACTTCCTGGGTGACCAAGGTCCTGATCGCCGGCGCCCTCGTGCTCTCAGTCGGTCTCATCGCCGTAGTGATCTTCGTAGGCCGTTCAGGGCTCGTGTCTTCAATGCCGCTGTTTGGCGCCGCCTCAGCGATGGCAGCGTGCCTCAGCGCGGCTTCCGCTGGAAGCTACTGGCTACTCAGATTCTCCGGTCGTCGCTCTCGGCGACTCGAGGCCTCGGTGGTCCTCCTTCTGGCTTGCCTCTTCGCCTCCGTAGCTGGCGTGAGGTCGTACTTCTTGGCCCAGCTGTCTTGACATGCCGCCTAGCCCCTCGTTGCAGCGGACGCTGAACTCAAAACCGTTGGGCGAATGCCGGCACATGGTCGGCTGGCTACCGATGAAAGGAGAGGACGTGAAACGAACCGCAGGTCTGCTGGCGACACTACTTCTCGTCGCGGCCATCAGTGGGGCCGCGCCCGCCCGCAAAGACACGATTGCCATCCTCGCCATCTCACCAGAACCACCTCTTGAACGGGGTGTCCCGATCGAACTGACCGTCGATGTGGAGGCCGATCTCCAATCCAGCGACGCCGCTACCGCCATGATCGGCTTCAACACCGACAACCCTGTCTCGTTCAAGATGATCGACAGTCACAAGCTGTTGTCTGGTGCGCAGCGGTTCACATTCGTCGAAAAGGTCACACCCGTGGACTGGGGCGATCGTGGCGACTTCACGGTAGTGGTGCACATCCGCTCCGAATCCAGCGGCGATTCGTGGCGCCCCACTGCAACGGCTCGGCGAGTCCTCGCGACCGAGCCATAGTGTTCTTCGCAGATGCGGGTTTTGTAAGGTTCCTACCCAGTCGTCCAGTCCCTCGTTGCAGCGGACAACGCTGACCTCATCCGCCGTAGGCGACCGAATGAACATCCGCGCCCTCCAAACACGCGCCCTAATCGTTCTTGGCATTTCAGTGCTCGCTGGGGGCGCTCTTTCGTGGTGGCTGGGAGGTCAGCTCGTAAAGCCGGTCAACCACAAGGTTGCCGCGCCAGCTGATCTCCCGGCACGATCGGTCTCGATTCAGGGGCGCGGTCACGCCATAGCTGGCTGGTGGCTCGATCAAGGATCCGGCTCACCAGCAGTGCTTCTCCTTCATTCACTCCGCGCCGACCGGTTGTCAATGGTCTCGCGTGCCCAGCTGCTGATGCAGAATGGCTTCTCGGTCCTGCTCATTGACCTCCAAGGCCACGGCGAGACGCCTGGCGACACGATAACTCTCGGCTGGCGCGAGTCCGATGACGCTCACGCCGCTCTAGATTGGCTTCGGCTCTCGGCTCCATCGCGGCGTGTCGGCGTCATCGGCTGCTCGCTTGGCGGCGCAGCCGTGCTTCTTGGCCCTCAACCCTCTGGCTACGACGCCGTCGTCCTTGAGGCTGTCTATCCGCGGGTTTCGCGCGCGGTCGAGAACCGCATCCGCATCCGACTCGGGCCGCTTGCTCCGGTCCTGACGCCTCTTCTCCTCGTCCAGCTTCAACCGCGACTCCACATCTCGGTCGCTGATCTCGAGCCCATCCGCGCCATCGCCAAGCTTGGCTCTCCAGTCCTCGTGGTGGCTGGTTCCAACGACGAGCACACGACTCTTGGAGAGTCACGGGAGCTCTTTGTGGCTGCTTCGCCACCCAAAGAACTCTGGATCGTCGGCGGTGCCAGACACGAGGACTTCCTTGCCTTCGATCCCGCTGGCTACGAGCACCATGTCGTTGCCTTCCTCCATCAGCATTTGCGACCGGTCGCCTAACCGTCCCTGCAGCGGACGGTACCCTTCGAGGGTCTCCCTCGGAGCTCGCATGCCGCAACAACCGCCACCGGCCCTAACTGTGGGCACTGCAAGAGCATCCCCAACTACGGCGATGACAGTGCCGGTCAGGGCGTTCGATTTGGCAAGAGAAAACCAACCGCTGAACCCAAACGCCGTTGGGCGACCTAGAGACTAAGCCCTGTCCAGGCAACGACTTCGCTGACAGGATGCGTGCCCGCGTCTCTGGTCTGTGTCTTGCTGCCCACAGGCAAGCCACGCCAGCGATGCTGTTGGCGTGCAGATCTCGGGGGTGACCATGTACGCAGCAGTGGTGAACTTGACCATTGATCCCGCCAGGGCATCCGCCGCGGCCTCTGCATTCACCGACGAGGTGCTCCCACGAATCAAGTCAGCACCCGGATTCCTCGGTGGCTATTGGCTCGACCCCGTTGATGGCAGGGGCTTCGGCCTCGTCCTCTTCGAGGCGGAGCAGCAAGCACGCCATGCGGTCCCTCCAACCATCAGCTGGTCGGCACCAGGCGTCGAGATCACCGGAGTGGATGTACGACGTGTGGCCGTGGCGCTCCCGCAGACAGTTGGCAGGTAGTCGAAGCCGAAGACCTTGCCGCTCGCAGCGGTGATCGGTCGCAGCGGATCACACCGCTGAGCTCACACGCCGCTAGGCGTCCAATGGTTGTGGTCGCTGGAGCCGTCCGGGACTAAACTCTTCGGGATCAGCGTACTGCTGTCGATCCACGCCGGAGGTGATCGCACCGCCATGACATGTCGGAAACGTCGGGAGTGGATGGCGGCCTTGGTCGTTGTGGCGGCCGCAGCGAGCACTGGCTGCTCGCTCCTTTTCGAGGAGCCACCCGACTGGCCCGAGCGCCTCGCGGAGGCAGAGGCCACGCTCGGCAAGACTCCTGCCGTTCCCGAGGACCACTTCTATGCCCTGACCGACGGCGCGAAGGCCGCCTATGAGGTCGGTGATCTCGACAAGGCGGAACGGTTCGCCCGGCAGTTGCTCGCGATGGCTCCGACGTTCCCCAAAGACTGGAACTACGGCAACGCCATCCACGACGGCAACATGGTCCTTGGTCGCCTCGCACTGCGGCGCGGCGATGTGGCAGGCGCGACCCAGCACCTGACCGCCGCGGGAAACACGCCCGGATCGCCGCAGCTGAACTCGTTCGGTCCGAACATGGCCTTGGCCAGCGACCTCCTCCAAGTCGATCAGCGCCCCGCGGTTCTCTCCTACTTCGGACAGTGCAGGCGCTTCTGGGAAATGGGGGACCGTGACCTGCGCCAATGGGAGGCACTCGTCAAGGACGGCCAGCGGCCCGACTTCGGCGCGCATCTGCTCTACTGACCCGTGGCTGTGGCCCAAGGCGGGCGGGGCCGGGTACCAGCCCGTCATGGCCTGCCGGTAATCAGAGATCGCGGACCGCGAGGAGCTCCACCATGGCGCAGACGCCTACGACCCGGTGTCGGTGACCACGAACGGAGGCGAGTCACAGCAGCGGAGTAACCCCTCCGCTCCCCTCCGCTCCGCTCTGCTCTCCGGCGCGCCTACTGCCCGCCTCGCCCCTCCGGCGCAGGCGGCGGCGGCACGACGAACGGCTTCGGTGGATGCGCCTTCAGCTCGTCGAGCAACATCTGGATCCCCTTCTCGAGCGTCGGGTCGTGCCCCTGCGCGACGAGGTCGGGGCGGTCGACCACCTCCACGTCCGGCTCGACGCCGATGCCCTCCACTGCCCACATTCCCTCGGGGTCGAGGAAGCGGAACGTCGGCACGTTCATCGCGCCGCCATCCATCAGGTTCGGGTTCCCCGAGAGACCGATCAGCCCGCCCCACGTCGTCGTGCCGACCAGCTTGCCGAGACCGCGCTGGCGGAAGTAGTACGGGAAAGCGTCGCCACCGGAGCCGGCGTAGCCGTTGGTCAGCGTCACCTTCGGGCCGAGGTTGAAGTAATCCGGCGTCGGGAAGGGCGGCAGGTCGCGGCGCGCCCAATACGACAGCAGCGGACGCTGCAGGAGCTGGATCATCTGGAAGGGGATGAAGCCGCCACCGTTGTAGCGGTCGTCGAGGATCAGCGCGTCCTTCGTCGACTGCGAGTAGAAGCCCCTGAACAGCTCCCGGTTCCCTTCGACGGCGGTGTTCGGGAGGTGGATGTAGCCGATGCGTCCGGCGGTCGCCTGCTCGACCCGGCGCCGGCGCGAGGCCACCCAGTCGAGGTAGCGCAGGCTCGTCTCGCTAGAGATCGGGCGCACGCGCTCCTCGTGCGCGCCCTTGCCGTCCGCGGCCGCGGCCACGCGCAGCGTGACGACGCGCCCCGCCTTGTTCTCGAGCAGCCGGTAGAAGTTGTCGACCCCCTTCGTCGAAACCCCGTCGACGGCCAGGATGAGGTCGCCCTGCTTCACCTTGACGCCGGGCTCGGTGAGCGGCGAGCGGAACGCGTCCTGCCAGTTCTCGCCCGCGAAGATCTTATCGACGCGGAAATGCCCCGAGTCGTCGGCAACGATCTCCGCGCCCAGCAGCCCCCCTTCGCGGCGCGGCACCTGCCAGTCCTTCGACGTCTCCACGTAGACGTGACCCGAGTTCAGCTCGCCGGCGAGCTCGCCGAGGATGAAGTCGAGGTCGACGCGGTGCGCGACGTGGTCGACGAGCGGCTCGTATTTTTGGCGCATCGCCAGCCAGTCGTGGCCGTGCATCTTCGGGTCGTAGAACCAGTCGCGCAGCAGGCGCCAGGCGTCGACGAACTCCTGGCGCCACTCCCCGGGCGGCTCGATCCGCGCCTGCATCCCCTCGAGGTGGAGCGCGCTCGCTCCCAGGTCCTGCGACGCCTGCGGCGCGACGATCGAGAAGCCGGCGGCGCCGTCGCGGTGGACGAGCACCTTCTTGCCGTCCGCCGAGAGCGAGTAGCCGGCGACGCCCGAGGCCACCGTCTGCTCCTTCTTCTCCTCGAGGTTGAAGAAGATCAGGTCGCCGGCGCCGTCGCCCTTCACATAGAGCAACCCGCCGGGAGTGGCGGCCAGCGACCGGTAGACGCCGTTGTCGCCCGGGAGCGCCTTGACGCGCTGCTCGAAGCCGGCGACGTCGATCTCCACGCGCACCGGCTTGCCGGCCGCCTTCGCCTTGGAGTCCGCGGCGTCGGCAACGACCGCGGCATCGGCGACCGCACGCGATGACGCCTTCGCACCGCTCCCGTCGCCCGACCCGGCGTCGCTCACGGCGCCGAACGTGCCCGGTGGCGATTCGGGCTTCTCTTCGTCGCTCACGGGGAGGAAGAGCGCCGGCCCGTCGGCGGCGAGGATCCCGACGTAGACGCGCGTCGGTTCCGTGTAGACGAAGTCGAACTCCCAGCCGCTGAACGTCAGGTTGAAGTCGCGGTTGCTCAGGAAGTAGAGGTAGCGTCCCTTGGGGTCCCAGGCGGGCGAGAACTCGCCCATCTCGTCGCTCGTCAGCCGGTACGCCTTCCCCTGATCGCGCGACCAGACCCAGATGCTGCCGTTGCGCGTCGACACCGCCTTCGAATACGCGAGCCAGCGGCTGTCCGGGGCCCAGGTGTAGTCGGTGATGTCGTTGAACGTGCCGCGGTCGACGTCGGCAACCTTGCCGCTTTCGACCTCGACCACGCGTAGCCGCGCCTCGCGGTCGCCGAAGGCGAGGCGCTTCGAGTCGGGCGACCAGAGCGCCACGTAACGCCAGGTGGGATCGCTCGCGCCGTCGGTGGTGACGCGGCGCGCCAGCCCGGTGCCATCCGACGGCCGCACGAAGAGCTCGTATTCGCCCGTGCTGTCGCTCCAGTACGCCACCCACCGACCGTCGGGCGACCAGACCGCATCGCGCTCGCGCACGTCTGGAGTGCGCGTGAGGTTGCGGACCTCGCCTTCTTTCGCCGGTGCGGTGAAGATCTCGCCGCGCGCCGTGAACAGCGCCCGCGCGCCGCTCGGCGAGAGGTCGAACGATTCGACCTCGTCGCTCACGTCTGCGAAGCGCGGCAGCCGGGCGGCGAAGTCGCCGACGGCGTGGATGGGCACCCGCACGTCCTCGCCGGTCGCCGGGTCGAAGCGCCAGACATGGCCACCCGCCTCGTAGACGATGCGCTTGCTGTCGCCGCTCGGCCAGAGCACGTCCCAGCCGTCGTGGTGCGCGACGCGCTGCGTTTGCTTCGTACCGAGGTCGTACGCCCAGAGATCCACGGTGCGCTCGCGGTCGGAGCCGAAGTAGATCCGGTCGCCGATCCAGACCGGGTGATTGTCGGTGCCCTTCCAGTCGGTGATCTGCTCCGCCGCCTTCTTCGCCAGGTCGAAGATCCAGACGTCCTGCTGCTGCCCGCCGTGGTAGCGCTTCCAGGTGCGGAAGTCGCGGTCCATGGGCGTGTAGGCGATGCGGTTGCCGTCGGCAGAGAAGGAACCGCCGCTTCCCTCGGGCGGCCCGAGAGGGCGCTCCATGCCGCCGGCCGCCGGCACGACGTAGTGTTTGCCACGCCGCTTGTCCCATGGCTGGCGGTGAGCGACGAAGACCACGCCCTTGCCGTCGGGGGTCCAGTCGATCACCTGGTTGTCGAAGCCGCCGCGCGGCGGGAGCTGGCCGACGTCGTTGTAGAAGGTGAGCTGCTTCGGCGCGCCGCCGTCGACCGGGATCACGAAGACCTGCCGCGTGCCGCTGTATTCGCCCATGAACGCGATCTGCCTGCCGTCGGGCGAGAAGCGCGGGAAGAACTCGAGCCCCGGGTCGGCCGTGAGGCGTTTCGCATCACCACCGTCGGCGTCCACGACCCAGAGATCGCCGCCATAGCTGAAGACGATGGTGTCGCCGGTGATGTCCGGGTAGCGCAGGAGGCGCGTCAGCCCGGCGTCGGCCGGCGGTGCTGCAGTCGTAGCCGCAGCGTGCGCCGCTGCTGCGCCACCGAGCGCGACGAGAAGCGTGAGGAGAGCGACGGCCGGCTTCGCGACAGGGGATCGGCGCATGAAGATCCTCTCGGGTCGACGGGCCCGCGCATCCTACAGCTCCGCAGCGCGCTCGAGGTGAAAGCGACCACGCTCTGGCTGCGTGGGACGAAGCGACGAGCGGTCGGCCCGGCTCCACTCGCTTCAGTGGCCCAGGTACCAGTCGTACCCGTGCTCGTACCAGAAGTCGGTCGGCCGCACGAAGCTGTAGCGCAGCGTGCCGATCCGCTTCAAGCTCTTCACCCCGTATTTCATCGGCGCGACGAGCCGCAACGGCGCGCCGTGGTCCCACGACAGCGGCTTGCCGTTGATCGCGTACGCGAGGAGCGTCTGCGGGTGCAGGGCGCTCTGCATGTCGAGCCCCACGTAGTAGCCGCGGCCCGGCGTCTCGAGCGCGAGGAACGGCGGCATGCTGTCGCTCCGTCGCAGGTCCGCGGCCGCTCCGTCGCGCCCGGCGGGCGGGTAGGCGGCGATGAAGTCGGCGAGCCGCACGCCCGTCCAGTGCACGACGATGGTCCACCCCTCGACGCAGCGCAGCTCGGTGACGAGGTCGTGCGCCGGCAGCGCCTGCACGTCGGCGAGGGCGAGCGTGAGCGGGCCCGCCGCCGCGCCCTCGACGGCGAGCTTCCACGCGGCGGGGTCGGCCTTGGCGTCGAGCCCCAGGCGGCCGTTCACGCGCGGGTTCTTTGCCGCCGCCGAGCGCGGGTAGGTGGGCGCGAGGCGTGTGGGGTCCCAGAGCGCTTCCCAGAGCGCCTCGTTCGTCTGCAGCGCGCGACGGAGGGGCCACGGCTGCCCCGAATCGCCCGGGCGCGAGATCAGCCAGCGCCAGCCGAGGACGGCGCTCGCCCCGCCGGCGGCGAGGGTGAGGAAGCCCCGCCGCGACAGGCGCGTGAGCTGGCGCTCGACGTCGGCGTCCGTGGCCGTCGCGGCGAGCGACGGCATGGCTGCGACGACCGTCGACGGCACCTTCGGCTCGTCGGCGGCGGCCTCGTTGGCCACGAGGTCTGCTGCAGGCTGCGTCGGCGAGGCCGGCGGCGCGCTCTCGGCCCGCGCCTCGCCCTCCTTCGCGCCTTCGGATTCGCGCCCGCCGTCGCTCTCGCTCATGAGGGCTCCTCGGTCGCCGGCTCATCCACGACCTCGACGCCGATCACCATCGCGCGGAAGTTGTTCCAGCCGGCCTTGACCACCTGGCCGACGTGGACGAGGAAGAAGAGCACGTAGCCGACCGTCAGCCAGAAGTGGAGGAAGCGCGCCGTCGCATAGCCGCCAAAGAGGGCGGTGAGCCAGTTGACCTGCACCGGCTTGTAGATCGCGAGCCCGGTGAGCAGCGACCCGAGCCCCATCACCACCACCATGGTGTAGGCGATCTTCTGCGCGCCGTTGAACTTCCCCTGCGGCGGCGCGACCTTGGAGAGGTGCAGGTCGTGGAGCATCACTTGCCACGCCTCGCGCAGCGAGCGGCGATCGGGCAGCAGGTGGCGCCACTCGCCGGACACCGCCGTGTAGGCGACGTAGAGCACGCCGTTGATCGCGAAGAGCCACATCAGGAAAAAGTGCCACGCCATCCCCTGCGCCAGCCGGCTGTTGACGTGGAGGAGCTGGTAGAGCTTCGGGGAGAGCTTCATCGCCAGCAACGTGTGCTCCCCCCAGCCGATGCGGTAGACGGGGTTCGCCCAGTAGATGAGGAACCCGCTCCACACCATGAGCGCGAGCAGGGGGAAGTTGACCCAGTGGAACCAGCGGACGGCCAGTGGGTGCTTCGGCACCAGGCGCTTCATCGACCCTCCCTCGGAATCGTCACTTCCCGGGATCGACTCCATCGTCTCACCTCGGGTCCTCTGGTGGGTACGGCCGCCGTCCACGGGCGGTTCATCGTGCCTCACCGATGGGACGGTGCCGACATCGAGCACGGCGGGTGACGATAGAGTCGCGCGGTGCCCGGGCAGCCCCTCGAGCCGCTCCCGCCGACGCTCTGCGCGAACCTCTTCGCGCCGCTGGGCGAGCGGCTCCTCGCATTGCTGCGCGGCCTGCCGGCGGAAGCCTGGACCCGGCCCACGGTCTGCCGTGCATGGGCCGTGCGCGACATCGCGGCGCACCTCCTCGATACCGCGTTCCGTCGCCTGTCGTTCGGCCGCGACGGTCACCTGCCGCCACCACCGCCCCACCCGATCGGCAGCTACCGCGACCTCGTCGCCTTCCTCGACGGTCTCAACGCCGAATGGGTGACCGCGAGCCGCCGCCTGAGCCCTCGCGCCATCGTCGATCTCATGGCCTGGGTCGAGCCCCAGCTCGCGGCGCACCTCGCCGCCGTAGATCCCCGGGGAAAGGCGCTCTTCCCCGTCGCCTGGGCCGGCGAGACGAGATCGGCGGCCTGGTTCGACGTCGCGCGCGAGCTCACCGAGCGCTGGCTGCACCAGCAGCAGATCCGCCTCGCCGTCGGTGCGCCGCCGCTCACCGACCCCGTGCTCTCGGCGGCGGTCTTCGACACCTTCCTGCGCGCGCTACCCCACCGGTACGCCGCGGTGAAAGCGGCGCCCGGTACCTCGATCGCCATCGCCATCCGCGGCGAGCGCACGCTCCGCTACGCGCTGCGGCGTGAACCCGACGCGTGGAAGCTTCTCGCCGGCGAGGGTCCCGACAGGCGCGCCTCGCTCGCCCTCGACGAGGAGGACGCCTGGCTCCTCCTCACCAAGGGGATGCCGGGGGCGGAGGTGCGCGAGCGGGCCACGCTGGCGGGCGAGGCCGAGCTCCTCGACCCCTTCTTCTCCACCCTCGCCGTGATGGCCTGAACCCCTCGACGATCCCGACCACCCGGAGACGCAACCATGGCCCGACTCGTGCCCGCCCCCGTCGTCATCGCCGCCGCCGGCAACAAGCCGAAGATCATCGAGGAGTTCGTCGGTGGCCCGAGCACCGGCACGAACGAGGTGAGCGTCGCCCGGATGCGCTCCCCGGGCGGCTGGCAGGAGCCCGGCCAGCGGCCGCAGTTCCGCGAGATCACCGTCGTGCTCCGCGGCCGCGTGCGCATCGAGCTCGAGGACGGTGCCGAGGTGCAGGTGGACGCCGGCCAGGCGGTGATCACGGAGCCCGGCGAATGGGTGCGCTACAGCACGCCCGGCGACGACGGGGCCGAATACGTGGCCATCTGCCTGCCGGCCTTCTCGCCGGCGCTGGTCCACCGCGACGATTGACATCCCGGCCGAAGATCCGAGAGGAGCCGACACCATGAACCGCCGCCCCGCGGAATCCGAATACGCGCCCTCCTACGCCGCCTACGTCGGCAAGGTGAGCGACAGCACCGACATCCTCGCCACTCTCGAAGGGCAGCGCGGCCAGCTCGCCGCACTGCCCCACAACGTCACCGGCGACCTCGAGACGCACCGCTATGCCGAAGGCAAGTGGAGCGTCCGTGAGGTCATCGGCCACGTCTGCGACGCCGAGCGCGTGTTCGGCTACCGCATCTTCTGCATGAGCCGCGGCGACACCCAGTCGCTGCCCGGCTTCGACGAGAACGTCTACGCCGAACGCTCGGGCTCGCACCAGCGCCCCATCGCAGACCTCGTCGCCGAGCTGGTCCTGTTGCGCGACGCCAACCTCTCCCTCCTGCGCAACCTCGACGCCGAGGCGTGGTCGCGCACCGGCGTGGCCAACAACAAGCCGTTCACCGTGCGCGCGCTCATCCACGTCCTCGCCGGCCACTGCCGCCACCACCTCGACATCCTGCGCGAGCGGTACGGCGTCACGATCTAGACGCCACCACAGCAATGAACAAGGCTCGGCGCGCGCCGCTACTCAGCCGGCAAGAGTTCGCGAAACGGATGCTCTTGCATGCCGTGGTTGCCGCAGCGGTCATCGCCGTCGCGCTGTCGATCGGGGTCACCGGCTACCACGTCACGCAGGGCCTCCCCTGGATCGACGCCCTCCTGGAGGCGTCGATGATCCTCTCCGGAATGGGCCCGATCCACGAGGCGACGACAACGGCCGCCAAGCTCTTCGCGGCCGGCTACGCCCTCTTCTCCGGCGTGATCCTCCTCGGCCTCGCCGCCCTCATCCTGGCGCCGGTGATGCACCTCGTGCTGCACCAGTTCCACCTCGACGAAAAAGGCGGCGATCAGTGACGCCCGACGACGGAACAGATGGGCGGGGAAAGACTGCGAGGCCCCGTGGTACGGCACGGGGCCCCGCGGGACGGCCGGTATCCCACCGTGCTCAGGGCCGCAGACGGCCCTTCCGCGCGGCGGGAGCCCTCCGTCCGGCGCGCCCCATGCCTACCCGGACCAGACCCGGCGCAGATCGTTCCTGTCTGATTCCTTCGCTCTGATCCGGAGCGGCGTTCCATCAGGCGACCGGGGCCGGTGGGGGGTTCGCCGCGGCCCCTGAGCACGGCCTGGGGCCCCACTTGCCCGTTCCAATGACTGTGGCGGTGAACCAGAGCCGCGAGCCAACGGCGAGCGGCGACGTCGTGGAGCGGCCGACCCTTGGGGCGGCCGCGGAATCAACGCGCCGGCGCTTGCCTGAGGCCCCTGATAGGGCGGCCGCTGACGCTCACCCCGCGTACTTCGGGTTCACGCCCGGGGGCCTCAGGCCGGCTCGCGCTGCGCGAGTCGTTCGCCGGCGCCCGACGCGGACCTCGTCGCCGAGCTAGTAGGGTCAGGCCGCGCGCACTGGGGCCGCTGCGAACCCCCCACCGGCCCCATCGAGCCGTACCACAACCGCCGCGCGCCTCACTCCTCTGGGCGAACGCCACGAATCTCAGCTAACCACGAAGCGACGGCAGCCACCGGCCAACGCGACGCGCGTACTCCTCGTACTGCTGACCGAAGCGGCGGCGCAGGGCCGGCTCCTCGTAGGCGAGCACAAAGACATTCACGACGACGAACCACACAACCCAATACACGAACAACGCCCGCGACCCCACCAGCAACGCCTCGCCGAGCAGGATCAACGTGACGCTCAGGTACATGGGATTTCGCACGTAGCGATAGAGGCCGCGAACCACGAGCTCCTTCGGCGGGTCCACGGGAGCGAGCGTGCCGCGCCCCGAGCGCGCGAACTCCCAGATGCACAGCGCGAGGAGGAAGACCCCGGCGCCCATGCAGGCGATTCCCGTGACCTGCCGCACGCCAACCTCGTCGAGGCGCGCGCGATCCAGACCGAAGAACCTCCACGGCACGTAGCCCGCCACCACTCCGGGAAGCAGAGCGGCCCACAGCAGACTCCGCAAAGCGAGCAACGTCGCTGGCAGGACTCCGCGTCGCGTCGCGACTTCGCCCTCGGTCATGCCGAAGACTCTGCCACGATTCTCCATTCCGTTGCCGAGCCGATCCCCGACGTGATGGGCGACTGTGGGCCGCTCGCACTCCGAACCGCGCGCAACGCTTTGCTAGGCTCCCCACACACCGCTGGAGGAGCCCATGGGACTGCTGATCGTCGCCGCTTTCGGACTGCTGGTGCCGAACGCCCTGTTCGTGCACTGGCTCCTCAACGACTTCACCACCGTCGAGGCCGTCCTCGCCGACCACCTCGCCGTCTCCTTCATCCTCGACGCCGTCATCGCCATGGCCCTCGTCGCCTGGCTCTTCGCCCTCGCGCCGCGCGGTCCCGTGCGCTGGCCCTGGTTCGTCGTCCTGTCGTTGCTCGGCGGGCTCGGCTTCAGCATCCCCTTCTATCTCTGGCTCAATCGCCGCCTAGATCCCGACCCCAAGGCGACCTTCGCCGAGTGGTGGCGCTCGCGGTGACCGCGGCTTCGACCTGTCGAGGCCGACTGACGAGGAGCTGCGCCGGCCAGTCCGCGTAGCCGACTCAGTCCGTGTAGCCGACCACCTCGACCACCAGGTGCGCCGCGCGCGAGGCGCGGGCCGCGAACGCGCCGCTCGACGACAGCGACACCAAGGTACCGTCGAAGATGCCTCGAGGCGGACGGAACGTCAGCGCCACGCCGGTGCGGGGTGCGGCGCCGGCGGCGAAGAGCTGCAAGGTGCCGCGGCGAGCGACCTGCAGCGCCGACACGTTTGTGGTGATCGATCGCGCGCCCGGTGGAACGCCACAGCGACCGGCGGCGCCGAACTCCCGGCTCGCGTTGGCGACGAGCGCCGGGCCGCCGAGCTCGCCGGCCGGGTTGCGCGTGTCGACCAGGCGGCACGGCGGCAACGGATGGAAGCCGCCGCCACCTCCACCTCCACCTCCGCCGCCGTCGCCTCGCCAGCCGAGCTCCACCACCTCGAAGTCGCTCGCGTGGAGCGAAGCGAACGCCGGGTTCAGCACGTCGTTGTCCCAGCGGCGGTCGTAGGTGCCCTGCACGTACATGTTCGAGCCGTTGTCGGCGACGATGAGCCCGTAGGTCTTCATCGCCTGGAAGATCCTCTGCAGGTACGGCGGGTAGCCGGAGATGTCCTTGCTCGCCTTGAGCCGCAGGCGCCCGCCCATCGGCAAGGCGCCGGGCGAGCTGCCGGCGCGGTGCGAGGCGGGCCAGACGTACCCGTTGGTGCGCTGCACCGTGAAGCGGAAGGCGTGGCGGATCGGTTCGCTGCCGAACGCCTCGTCGTGGCGGATGAGGCCGGGGAAGATGGCTAGACCAGCCGCGTCGGCGCTCGTCCACCCCTCGGTTCGCCGATGGTTGCCGTCGAGCGGGAACACGGCGCCCGAGCTCGCCTCCCAGTGACCGTTGCGCCACGCGGTGTTGAAGAGCTCGTAGAGGATGCGGCGGTCGCGGTCGACGATGAGCAGGTGGCGGTCGCCGTCGGCGCGGTCGTCGTCTCCCGCCCAGCCGCCCTCGATCCAGCGCGTCTGCGTCCTCGCCTCGGCGGGGATCGGATACCCGGGCGGCCTGCCCGGCGCGCCGGCGTCGCTCTCGTCGCCGTAGTCGACGAAGGTGACCGGCACGAGGGGCTGGTCCTGCCCGACGCTGGCATAGGGG
>Ga0209382_10007641_pt1 | contig 13703 bp, 12 predicted proteins | sample SoiMetdeltSBSDD5_FD_187599 | JGI IMG/M metagenome (GOLD analysis project Ga0209382, IMG submission 187599) | Bulk soil microbial communities from a Populus tree surrounding site in Tennessee, USA - Soil MetaG P. deltoides SBSDD5 (SPAdes) (version 2) | ecosystem: Environmental > Terrestrial >... | reverse complement strand
CGACTTCGCCGGCGCGTTGGGATCTCCAACCAGGAACTTACTCTTGAAAGGTACATTTACGACAAACTGCTGTCCGTCGGAAGACATGTCGAACACGGTCGTGCCTATGACCGGGACCTGGGCTCGCATCCGTATTTGTCCGGGGCGGTCGACAAGAATCAAACCGGTGGTCTGGTGATACTCCTCCAGGATTCCCGTTTTTCGTGCGCCACCAGAGGCGTCCAGAGTGACCCTGGCGTTCAGCGTCGTGATCGCCTTGCTTCGGGTTTCCAAATCGTGCATCAGCTCAGCTCGAGTCTTCGACAGAGCCGCAAGCGGGCGCTGGTCGGCCGGGATGCGAGTCTTACGGCTGATGCAGCCCGACATCACGAGCGTGGCCAGCACGAGCAAAGCGGCTACGCTCTTCGTGCGCCGCTTGATCAGAATGTAAATGAAGACGCTTACCAGAATGGCAGTGGCGAGACCTACACCGATCTTGCCGAAGTTGTCATGAACGAACTGGATGGCATAGGGCCCGTACTCGACCGCAAGGAATCCCTCGGCAAAATATCGGAGCCCGCGGCCGACGCCCACCGCGAGAATGAAACGCGACCAGGAAATGCCGAAAGTTCCAGCCGACAGAACGAAGATTTTGAACGGCGTTGGCGGCGGCAGTAACGATGGGACAATGATCGCCAGAATTCCGTACTTCTGGTACCAGTGACGGATCCGGAGCAATCGCTCACTGCTGAATCGCTTCTGAAGAAAGGCTTCCCCTCCCTTTCGTCCGACCGAGTACAACAAAGTACATCCGATAATGGAACCGAGCGTGGTCAGGAAGGCAAGCTTCGGCATGCTCGAGGGATCGTCTATCGAGAATGTCATCAGCAGGAGGTCATTGACTTCCGGCAGCGACAGGAAGGACGAGTCGCAAATTGCCAGCAACATCAAACCGAACCCGCCGTAAGGCAGCAATGTCGCCTTCAGCCAAGCTGAGAACGCTTCAAATATTGGCATCTAAATCCAACGGAGTGGTCTTATCGTGGGGCTTTCCCGTAGGGCCCAAGCTGCGAAATCGAACGATATACTTTAGCACGGCCCTTGACTCCGTCCCGCCGGTAAAATTTGGTCACTCACGGCTTTTTTCGCCACGCGCACCCGACCCTTAACAGCATAAAATAGACGAACTTCAGAGGAACTCATGAGACGAATTCTTTTTAGTCTATTGTTGGTAGCCTCCCTGACGGTTGTGGCATCGTTTGCGGGCTCTTTCCAGGAAGTCAAGGACCCCGTTAAGGAAGCCGCGCGAAAACTGGACAAACAGGTCAAAGCCCAAAACCTGAAGGAACTCAAAGAGGCGTCTGCCGAATTGATGGCGCTGACCAAAGAGCTCAACGACGAAGTCGAAAAGAGCGGAGAAAACGTCGTTTCGGCTCGCATTTTCAACAAGGTTGAACAGATCGAGAAGGTCGCGAAGCGGATCCGGGATAAGGCTAAAGGACCGTACGGCCTGTAAAGTTCATGAAACCTAAAGAGGTTGTGGAGTTTGCCAAGGAAAAGGGAGTGAAGATCGTCGATCTTCGCTTTATCGATCTGCCGGGCGTTTGGCAGCACTTCTCAATATCACTCTCCGAGTTCAATGAGGACATTTTCGAGGACGGGATCGGCTTTGACGGCTCGAGCATCCGCGGATTCCAGGCCATTCAAGAGAGCGACATGCTTCTCTTTCCCGACCCGAATGCGACCTTCCTCGACCCGTTTGCGGAAGTCGCGACACTGAACGTCATCTGCAACGTCCGGGACCCTGTTACCGGCGAGGCCTACACGCGCGACCCTCGTTACATAGCCCAGAAAGCGGAGAGGTATCTGGAGTCGACCGGAATCGGCGACACCGCTTATTTCGGACCGGAACCGGAGTTCTTCATCTTCGACGACGTACGCAGCGGACAGGGACCCAATTACGGCTACTACTATCTCGATTCGAATGAGGCTGCCTGGAACTCAGGCCGCGAAGAAAAACCGAATCTTGGGTACAAGATCCGTCACAAGGAAGGCTACTTTCCCGTCCCTCCGATGGATCAATTACAGGACATTCGGAGCGAGATGATGCTGACGCTCGAACAAATCGGCATCCGCGTGGAAGTCCACCACCATGAAGTCGCGACCGCCGGACAATGCGAAATCGATATGCGCTTCGACACGTTGACGCGCATGGCCGACAAGCTCCAAATGTTCAAGTACGTCATCAAGAATGTCGCCGCCCGGCGCGGCAAGACCGCGACGTTCATGCCCAAGCCCATCTTCGGCGACAACGGCTCCGGCATGCACATTCACCAGAGCATCTGGAAAAAAGAAAAGAATCTCTTCTTCGAACCGGGCAACTATGCGGACATCAGCAAAGTCTGCCAGTACTACATCGGCGGACTTCTGAAACATGCACCCGCGCTACTTGCGTTCGCGGCGCCGACCACCAATTCCTATCGCCGTCTTGTTCCCGGCTACGAAGCGCCGATCAACCTGATTTATTCGAACCGCAATCGCAGCGCGTGCATCCGTATACCGGCGATTTCGAAGAGTGAAAAAGCCAAACGCCTCGAATTCCGCTGTCCCGATAGTTCCGGCAACGGGTATCTCACATTTGCCGCATGCTTAATGGCCGGTTTGGATGGAATTCAGAATAAGATTGTTCCGCCCGATCCGATCGACAAGGATCTGTACGATCTGGAGCCGCACGAGAAAAAGGACATCCAATCCACACCGGGCAGTCTTGAAGAGGTGTTAGATGCTCTGGAGAAGGATCACGCGTTTCTGCTCAAGGGTGATGTCTTCACCAAGGACGTGATCTCGACATGGGTCGAGTACAAACGGATTAAGGAAGTTGACGCGATTCGCCTGCGTCCGCATCCGTTCGAGTTCAACCTTTATTTCGATATCTAAAATAAGTAACCAAATTATGAAATTGATTAAAGCCATCGTTCGTCCGAACAAGCTCGAGGAAGTCAAAGACGCTCTTAGCCGATTGAACGTCACAGGAATGACCGTCACGGAAGTCCGCGGTCACGGCCGGCAGAAGGGACACAAGGCGATCTATCGCGGCACGGAGTACAGCGTGACTCTGCTTCCGAAAATCATGATCGAGATCGTGATCCCCGATGAACTGGTGGATGACTCCATCAAGACCATCATAGAAACCGCGCGCACCGGAGAAATCGGCGACGGCCGCGTCTTCGTGCTTCCCCTCGAACAGGGCTACAACATCCGCACGGGCGAGAGAGACGTGCTGTAGGTTCCCCTCTCCCTCTGGGAGAGGTCGGCGCCGCGAAGCGCGAGCCCGCTAGGGCGAAGCCTAAAGTAAAGCGCCGGGTGAGGGTTTGAAAATTCACATCGTCCGGTCTAACCCTCACCCGGCGCTTCGCGCCGACCTCTCCCAGAGGGAGAGGGGGCGTCGCTCAATTCGGCAAGTAGATCGGATTCCAACAGGTGTTCTAAATCCCCAGTCAGCTTTTGCCCGTCGCGGGTGAGATAAAACACGTCCAGAGCGCGCTGCCCTTCCGTGCCGATCAATACCACCTCAATGTTGCAGCCGTGTCGCGAGATCACGCTCGAGATCTGGTACAGCAAGCCGAAGGCATCCTGCGTCGCGATTTCCATGATCGTGCAACGCCGGGAGAACTGATCTTCAAAGTGGATGCTGGTCGGAATCTGCAGCGTGCCGCGTTTCTGAAAGACGATGCTACTCGTCTTCCGCAGCAGCAACTGCGGCAGGTCCGTCTTCAACTCGATCACATCAGTCAGCAGCTGCGCGAAGTGTTCCGCTTCCGTCGGATTCTTTTCGAAGACGCGATCGACATCTTCGAACGTGATCAGATCGAAAATCGTGCCGTGCCGATTTGAAAACGCCTGGCCACGAAGAATATTCATTCCGAAATACGACAGCACACCCGTGATCTTCGAAAACAGAAACGGTCGATCAGCGGTCATAACCAGCACTTCGTAGGCGTGACCTCGCGAGACCAGGTGCATCATGACGGGTTGCTCGACCAACCTCCGGGACAGTCGGAAATGCTCGGCGATTTCGGACTTCGGCGTGTTTTTGAGGTACCTGCGCGGGAACCCATCCAGGAACTCACGGACCAATTGCGACGGCGTTCCTTCCGGCAGCAGCGAAGTGATCGCCGCGATATCGTCTTCCAGCGCCGGCTGCTGTGTGTACTGGTCGTCGGCCAGACCGAGAGTGAACCGGTTATACGTCTCGATGTACAACTGCCACAGCAAGTCCTCTTTCCACGGCGTGAGGACCTCGTTGTTGACGGCTTTGACATCTGCATACGTCAACAGCGTCAGCATACGCAGGTTCTCCATGTTGCCCACGAGGTCGGCAAACTGGTCGATCACCATATCGTCGCTGATGTCCCGCCTGAGAATGACCTTCGACATCTCGAGATGGTTCTTTATGACAAACACGACCTTCTCGGCATGGTTCTCCGGCAAAACCAATTTTGAAAGGATGTCCTTGACGCCCTCCGTGCTCGGATGCACGTGATTGCCTTCGTCATGACGATGCGCCTTGCCGATGTCATGAAATAGCAGCGATAAAAGCAGAAGCTCGGGATTCTCGAGTTCATTGAGGATGTACGAAAACCGGTGTGTGACTGGGAGCTCTTCAATGTTGCGGACCGCAATGAGTGAGTGTTCGTCGACGGTGTACTTGTGAAAGAAATCACGAATCACACGGCACCGGATTTCCTCGAAATCCGGAAAGATACTCCCGAGCAATCCGACTTCGTGCATCACCAGCAATGTTTCGTAAATGCCGCGGCGATCCCTCATCATTTCGAGCACGGCGCCGCCGGCTCGCGGATGGTTTGCCAGCGCGTCACCGATATCGTTAACGCGACGCCGTATGCGGTTCAGTGTTTGCGCATCGAGTTTGACCTTCCGGCGATGCGCTTCGGCGAAGGCGTCGATCATTTCAAATGGATCGGCGAAATCGGATTCGATCAGTATTCGGTTGGGCATTCCGACGATGGCTTCTTCCCAGCCGGCTGCGCGTCGCGAGATTTCAGCGGCATTCCGGAAGTAGTCGCGCATCAGGTTCTCGGCAGCCTCGCCATGCTCGGAGTCTTTGTAGCCGAGTTTTGCAGCGATCTGTTCCTGAAATTCGTATGACAGAACGTTGAAATTCCGGGACGAATGAAAGTGCAGATAGTTACGCAGACAGTGATGAAACGCGAGCACCTCTTCCGGCACGCGGCCATCCGCCTGATCGTTCGTGCCAAGCGCCTTGCGCGCCCAATCGGACCAGTGCGCGTCGCGCAGGCCCCCCGGCGAATCCTTCACATCGGGTTCGAGCTGAAAGATCGTCTGACCGAACTGCTGATGGCGCTGACGCTTCATTGCGACGAGCGCGCGAAGGAACCGATCTCGATGACGATTCATCAGACTCGGCAGCATCTGCAGTTCGAACTCGCGGGCGAGCTCGAGGTCGCCGGCGAGATATCGGGAATCGAGGAATGCGGTGTATGACTCCATCTGAGCTTCATCGAACTCCCGGAAATCCGAGGAGTGACGAATCTGGTGTCCTACGCGGAAAGGCAAATCCCAAAGCGGGTGCAGGACCGCCTTAATCGCGTCCTCGTCGATCTGGGATTTGAAGAAAAACAAAAGGTCGATGTCCGACTCCGGATGTACGGTCTGGCGGCCGTATCCGCCAACGGCGAAGAGTGCAAAGCCGGTCGAATCGCGATTGCCGGAATACCAGAACCCCTGGATGACTTCATCCATCTTGTTGCTGATAGCGCGCTCGACCGCGATCATGCTAGGGGTTTCCAGGAAACGAGTCTTCAGGTTATCGAGAAATTTGCGAATTTCAGAGCGTGTCATGGACGTGTAGCTGCCGTTCGGCATCGTACCATTTCCACCCCTGTTGTGTAGCGCGGTCGTCAGTTTCAGACTCGAAAGGATTGATTAAGCGAAGTTAAGTTATGGATTTTCATTCAAATGCCGGAATTGTGTGCGCCAGCGAACAGATGGCAGAAACGTTGCTTGTCTGCTGCGCATCTCAGACAGGGCGAGGGGCTATGTTAGAACAGCCGGAAGTGCAAACCGAACAGGTGACGATCGAAGAACCGCTTCGCGAATCGGTCTTTTCCCTCAGCGTCGAATTATCCCGCATCTCCGAGGAAATCAAATCCATCGATTGCGGCTTTCATGACGAGCTCGAACAGACCCTTGCCGAGACCCAGGCGGCCATGGAAGCGCGTTACGCAACGCAACTGGAGCGACTCCATACCGAACTCGAGCAGTTCAGAGCGCACGCGGAAACTGTGAAACGGGAGATCGAGCGCGCCTCGAAGGAATTCGATACTCTTTCGGCGGAAATCGTCCTCTTGATCGAGGGTACGTCGGTTGGACTTGGCTCCCTCATGCGAAAAAGGGGCGAAGCGGCCGGCTTAAGATCCTACCTCGCCGGCCTGCGTTTTCTGGCCCCGCCTAATTCGAAATAGCAATCGGCGGCATCGTAGTAAAGAACGACAACGTCGGATCAAACCGCAACGCTACCGACACCATCGGATTCGTACACCAGAACTGCATTCTTCCCACCATCCCCGGCGCTCCGGGGAACAATTCGTGGATGAAGATCGACATGTGTTGCAACGGGGCAAGATCGCGGATCTCACTGGCTATCACTTGTCCGGCAGTATTGACTAATTCGAAATGGATATGCAGCGGCGCTGTATTCGGATTCGCGATAGCGACACCGGTCTTGAAACCGGACGTCGTGTCCACAAAGATAGCCTGTTTTCCCAGCGGAATTGCCGCGGGAACTCCGGCTTCGCTCAACATGCGTCCGGCCGCGTCGAACTGCGTGAACATGGCAGTCCCCAATACGGCCGCAGTGGCTTGTACGGTTGCATAGCCGGTGTTCAACGGTTCCGCAGCGAGCGATTCAAATTTGCGCGTTTCACCCGGTGTCAACTGAAAGCCGATTTGATTACCTCCGCCAACAGGGTTGCCGCCTTCATCGACAAACGTGATATTGAACGGCGATCCATCCGATGCGGTGAACGTGATCAACCCGTTTGCCGTCGTTGTGGAGGAATTGCTGATGAAGACCGTGGTCTTCCATGCACCGTCCGAATAGAAGCCGCTCGCGACTTGGGGAAAGTAATACGTGTACTGCTGTGCAGACGCAAAGCTACTGGTCACGAGGATCAACAGGAATCCGAAAAAGGCACGTTTCATATTTGCTCCTTGCAGCGGGCAAAGAAGCCCCCATCGTGACTGCAAGGAACATGCCTAAAGGCGGGGCGTTGTGAAGGCGGCCAGAAGCCCGATTTTCCAATGATCTCGGAAAAGACGGTGTCAACCGGCCGCCGATCGGAAGAGAATGCGGCTATCCCAAACGGAACTGAAGTGCTGCCATGAAACGCGCCAGCGACATCAGCGGCTGCGCCCACGGGCGAGCTTCGAACCACTTCATTGCCGGCTCCATCATCGTGGCGACCTGGACCGGCGGCAGGGTTGTGAAAACGCCGCCTGGAGCAAATCGCAACGCAATGGCAAGCAGACCACCCTCAATCGACATTGTTCCGGACATGGGTGGAATGCCTGGGAAGAACTCGCTGAGAAACGCCGCTTTGTGGTTCCCTGACCCGAGAGCACTAGTCGTCGTCAGTACCTGCTGTGCGTTGGAGTTCAAAACTCTTAATGTGACTGTGGCAGCACCCGCGTTGGGGTTCGCGTAAGCGACACCAACATCAAAACCGGCACCGATATCGACAAAGATGGACTGCTTGGCATTCACAACCGCAGAAGGCACTCCTGCTTCGGCAACCAGTTGCGTCCCCGCATTGTTGTACAACGAGAAAACAGCGGTCCCGGAAATCGGCCCAGTGGAGTTGACGGTGGCGAAACCGCCCGAGAACGCTCCTGCTCCGGTCGAGGTGAATTTTTTGCTGCCACCACCCGCGATCTGAAATGGGATGGTGTTTCCGCTTCCGGCCGGCGCGCCGGTTTCGTCCGTAAAATTGACGTTCATTGCGGTTCCCAACCCGTTCGGATTCGAGTCGTCTTTCGTCAGCGTCACCGAACCACTAACCGCAGGCGATCCTGCGGCCGCAGGATTGGTAAGGAAAATTGTAGTTTTCCACACTCCCCCGGCATTGCCATTAACGACGTGGGCAAAATAGAACGTGTTTTGCCCAAACGATAGTGAAGCCGAAAAGAGAATCAACACAGAGACAAGAAGCACGCGTTTCATGGTGTCTCCTGAAAAGACGCTTATCGCGTCGGTGCTGAAATCGGCGCCGGGATAGGGGGCTGCCCGGGCGCATGACCTAGTTTTTTCCATTCACGTTCCGCTTCTGCTGCATCTCCGGATCGTGCAAGAGATGAAGCGAGCAGATATCGCGCGTCCCGGAAATCCGGGCTCCACTCCAGGACCGATCGAAGCCGGGGGATGGCTTTGTCGAAACGGCCTGCCGTGTAGTGGACGATTGCGATGTTATATTGCGACGGCCAGTGGTCCGGATTCAAGTTTAATGTTCGTGAATATGCCTCCAGAGCTCGCGAATTTTCGCCCAATGCCAGGAACGAATTGCCAAGGTTATTCCAGGCCGGCCAGTACTCCGGATTCATTTCGGTTGTTCGCTGATATAACGTGATCGCCTGTCGGTAATTGCCGCGATCCTGTTCGATGATGCCGAGATCGTAATACGCCTCAGGAAAGTTCGGCTCGAGGCTCAAAGCCCTCGTAAACGCCACACGAGCCCGGTCGGGATCGGATTTCAGGTACGCGCCGCCCAGATTGAACCATGCGCGTGCCTTGTTCGGCGCATGCAGTACCGTATCCTCCCAAAGGCTGCTCTGTGAGGCCCACACGCGTCCGCGACGGACCGTCAGAACACAGCACAGCAATAAAATCGGAACTGCGATCATCGCCGACTTCTTTACTCGCGCGGCCAGCGATGCGGCGAACACCGCGAACGCGAACATGGGCAGGTAGAGACGATGCTCAAAGGCCGCGTCAGCGCTTGGAATAACACTCGACGTCGGCGCCAGGAGGATAAAGAAGCCCACGACCGCCAATCCTGTAACCCGCCACTTATCCAGCCGTGCCAGCATCAATCCAACAGTGACAATCAGGAAGACACCTGCGAGTTGAAGCGCAACGTTCAAGCCGAAATGACGGATCAGCGAAAAGTCATACTCCAGCGACTGCGGTACTGGGAAAAACAACAAACGCAAATACGTATAAACCACGCGCGTCTGCGTCATGAAATATGTCAGCGGAGACACTCGTTCCGCGACCCCGAATCCGACGGTCGCTTCGTCCCGGTATGCCAAAAGCGCCAGTGTTGCTACAGCCACCAGAACTACCGCCAATACGACGACCGGGGCGGCCAAAGACCTTCTGCCAGGTTCCACTCTGCGGCCGCGGCTGAACTGGTAAATCGCGATCAGCAACGGGACGGCAAGAGCGGACTCCTTGGATTCGAACGCCAAAAAGAAGCACAGGAGCGACAGCCATGGACGATGGCGTTCCAGTGCCAGTAGTCCCAGCAGTGAAAAGAAGGCCGCCAACAAAACCGACCGCTGGTAGATGTACAAAACCGGCTCGGTCTGGATTGGATGCATGAGAAAGACAGCAGCGGCAATCCATGCTATCCGCCGATCCACCCATTTATTGAGAAGCATGAAAAACAGAATCGCATTGGCAATATGCAACGCCACATTTAATGCGTGGTACGTCCCGGCATTCGTTCCCGAAAGGATGTGGTTAACGTAGAACGTGAAGAATGTGAGCTGCCGCAAATGCAGCGGATTCAGGAAGTGATGCCAACGCGCGGGATTGGTAACGTTGCTGTCGTTCAGAAACAGCGCGTCGTCGAAATGAAAGGGATCGTTCAGCGAAGCTCCGAACAACACCAATCCGGCCAAAGCCAGGCCGAGCGTGGCTTTCAGCATCGTGGGTTCGTCGGCTGCTTTCATGTTCGCCCGTTGAAGGGGCGATTGCCGAACAGGCGCTGCGAGGGTCCCCTCCTGTAACAGGAGGGGTGGACGCGACCTAAGAAAATGCCGCGAAGCATCCTTTGATAGGAGCGGACGGGGTGGTCGGTCCAAGACATTTGTATGTGAGTGACCACCCCGGCGCTTCGCGCCACCCCTCCTGTACCAGGAGGGGAGCCCGTTTCACCGAGCGAACCGTTGAGCAATGGCCCCAGAAGCCGCGAGCCTCACGCCCGCGTGTGTTATAGTCCGGCCCGATTATATGCGCGTTGCGTTCGTTCATGACTGGCTGAATGGGATGCGCGGTGGGGAGAAAGTCCTGGAGGCGCTTCTCGCCATGTTTCCCGGATCGACGATCTACACACTCCTTCACGAACGCGGCAAAGTTTCTCCATTCATCGAGTCTCATCGGATCGTCACGTCCTGGCTGAACAATGTGCCCGGAATCTACAAGACTTACCGGAATCTCTTACCTCTCTTCCCCGCGGCTATAGAGTCACTCAAACTCGAAAAGTGCGATCTCGTCATCAGTTCCAGCCATGCTGTCGCCAAAGCGGTGAAATCCCCAGGCGCACCGCATGTCTGTTATTGCCACACGCCAATGCGATATATCTGGGATGCCGAGGATGATTACCGCATGAGCTTTGGTACACAGATGGTCTTTAAAGCCGTGCGACCGCGGCTGCAGAAATGGGATTGTGAGACATCGCGCCGGGTAGATGCTTTCATCGCAAATTCGAACTTTGTTCGAGAGCGCATTCGGCGTTACTATGGTCGCGAATCTGAGGTCGTTCCTCCCCCGATCGACACCGATTATTTCAGCCCATCGAAGGTACACGTGCGCGAGGACTACTATTTAGCAGCAGGCGCGCTGGTGCCTTACAAGCGATTCGATCTTGTCATTCGTGCCTTTGGCGCAATGAACAAGCGTTTGGTCGTCGCCGGCAGCGGGCCGGAATTGAAGCGCCTGCGGTCGATGGCGACATCCAATGTCGATGTTCGGGGCTGGGTTTCGAACGACGAGCTGCGGCGGCTCTATCGGACGGCCAAAGCGCTTGTCTATCCTGCTCGTGAGGATTTCGGGATCGTCGCAGTTGAAGCGCAAAGTTGCGGCTGTCCGGTGATCGCATATGGCGTTGGCGGCCTGGCGGAGATCGTTAGGGACGGCGTAAGTGGGGTGTTGTTCACCGAACAACACGAGCAGGACATAACCGAAGCGATCGCGCGTCTTGACAAACGTGCATGGATACCTGAAAGAGTCTGCGAAGGAGTCGAGAGGTTTTCTCGTGAGGCATTCCAGGGAAAGATTCGAAAAGTCATCGAGGAACTTATACTCGCGAGTTCGCACCGCGGGCTGGCGGTACTTCCCGCATAGGTCGGTCAACGGAGCAGGCGGACTCACCAAACGGGTATTTGACATCGCAGCTTCAGCCATCGGCTTGATGGTTCTTGCGCCGCTAATGCTGGTGATCGCGATCGCCGTCAAACTCTCCGATCGCGGGCCGGTCCTCTATCGGCAAGTCCGCGTAGGACTTGGCGGCCATAGATTCACGATTATCAAGTTCCGCACGATGAGCGAAGAGGCAGAAGTGCACCTTGGACCGATCTGGTCCGTGCCGAATGATCCTCGATGCACTCGCATCGGACTGTCCCTGCGCCGCTACGGCCTGGATGAACTGCCTCAGCTGTGGAATATCCTTCGCGGCGAGATGAGTCTGGTGGGCCCACGCCCCGAACGTCCGGAGTTCGTCACCGAGTTCCGCAAAGAGCATCCTCTCTACAATGTTCGCCACACTGTGCGCTGCGGCCTCACCGGGTATGCGCAGATCCACGGCTGGCGAGGCTACACAAGTCTGGAGAAGCGACTGATGCACGATCTATACTACGTGCGCAACTGGTCGCTCGCTCTGGATGCCCGCATCATTGCACTCACATTGATCCGCGGTTGGAGCGAACGAACCCGTAACGGGATCTAGCTGGCTGTAGGGGCGCTCTATGAGCGCCCTCGCGCGGTCACAGACCGCGCCTACAGAATTCGCATATGAAACGTGTTCTCGGCAGCACTCTTATTTCTTACGAGCAGATTCAGCGCCGCATCGCGGATTTGGGCCGCGAGATTTCGCGGGACTACGCCGGCACGAGCATTACCTTCGTCGCGATTCTCAAAGGCAGCTTTATCTTTGTGGCCGATCTGATCCGGCAGATCAGCCCTGAGATTCCCGTGGAGATCGACTTCATGTCCGTGTCGAGCTACGGCAACGAAACCGCATCGTCCGGCACAATCGTGATCGAAAAGGATGCTGAGGTTGTAATCGATGGACGCGACGTCATTATCGTCGAGGACATCGTCGATACCGGCCTTACACTGACTCATGTTTACCGGATCCTCACCGACCGCGGCGCGCGCACTTTGAAAACAGCGACACTGCTGGAGAAACCTGGCAACTCGAGATACGAACGGAAACTGGATTATGTCGGTTTTCAGATTCCGAACCAGTTCGTGGTCGGGTACGGGCTCGATTACGCGCAACATTACCGGAACCTCCCCGACATTCGAGTACTCGATGAAGTCTGACTTTGGTCGTTATATCGACCACACCCTTCTCCGGCCGATCGGCACGCCAACGGATATTCGGAAGCTCTGCACCGAAGCAATCGAATATGGAATGGCCGCCGTGTGCATTTTTCCGTCGTACGTTCCGCTTGCCCGCGATCTGCTGAAGGGTTCCCGCGTCAAGATCGCAACGGTGATCGCCTTCCCGTTCGGCATCACGTTCACAGAAATCAAAGAAGCCGAAATGAGATCGAGCGCGGCGCGCGGCGCCGACGAAATGGATTTCGTCATCAACATCGCGGCCTTGAAAGCAGGCGACGACAAATCGATCGAAGAAGAAATGGAATACCTGACGGCGAAATCGCGCACGCTGGGCGTGCACACCAAGTACATCATCGAAACCGCGTACCTGACGGACGACGAAAAGATTCGCGCCTGCAAAATCGCAAACCGCGTGAAGCCGGACTTCATGAAAACATCCACGGGTTACGGACCATCCGGCGCCACGATTGAAGATGTCCGTTTGATGCGGTCGCACCTGATGCCCGAGATTAAGATCAAAGCCGCGGGCGGCATCCGGTCTTACGCCGAAGCAGTTCAGATGCTGCAGGCAGGGGCATCGCGGCTCGGCACCAGCTCCGGAATCAAGATCATCGAGGAGGCCTCGCGGGCATGAGGCCGGAACACGCAGTTTTGTCGGATGCGCGCTTTCTTGCGACGCTTATTGAAATCAATCACGAGATCACCTCGATCCTCGATCTCGATCAATTGCTGCGCAAAATCGCCGAATTGACGCAGCGGATTGTCCCCTACCAGATCTTCGCAATCTTTCTGCTCGACGAAAACCTGCAGGAGCTTTACTTCCGATTTGCTGTCGGCCACTCGGCCGATATTGTCCAGAACCTTCGGATTCCGATGGGTGATGGCCTCGTCGGAACCGCGGCGCAAAATAGAAAACCGGTCGTCGTCGATGACGTGCGGACCGATCCGCGTTACATCGAAGCCGTAAAGGCCGCGCGCTCCGAATTAGCCGTTCCGTTGATCATTCAGAACAAAGTGGTCGGAGTTCTCGACATCGAAAGCCCGGAGGTTGGCTATTTCAACGACGACCAGGTCCGGCTGCTGAGCCTTCTTGCCAGCCAGATCGCCATTGCCATCG
>Ga0209382_10007640_pt1 | contig 13704 bp, 12 predicted proteins | sample SoiMetdeltSBSDD5_FD_187599 | JGI IMG/M metagenome (GOLD analysis project Ga0209382, IMG submission 187599) | Bulk soil microbial communities from a Populus tree surrounding site in Tennessee, USA - Soil MetaG P. deltoides SBSDD5 (SPAdes) (version 2) | ecosystem: Environmental > Terrestrial >... | reverse complement strand
CGCAATGGCCTCATCCAGGAGCGCGATTGCGAGGGCCTGATGGCCACCTGCATCCAGCATGAGATCGACCATCTGAACGGCATCCTGTTCATCGATCATATCTCGCGACTGAAGCGGGAACGCGTTGTCAAAAAGTTTGCCAAGGCGGCCAAGCTGTCACGGGAGCCCGTGTGAGCCTCAAGCTCATCTTCATGGGCACCCCGGATTTTTCGGTTCCGACGCTCGAACATCTGGTCGGCCAGGGGCACCAGCTCCTCTGCGTCTACAGCCAGCCGCCGCAGCCCGCCGGCCGCGGCCTTGCCCCCCGCCCGTCCTCGGTCCACCAGGCCGCCAAGCGCCTGGGGATTGCGGTCCGCACCCCCGCCTCGCTGAAATCCGGGATCGAGCAGGACGCGCTGCGGGCGCTCGGCGCTGACGCGGCCGTCGTCGTCGCCTATGGGCTCATTCTGCCGCCGCCGGCGCTCCACGCGACGCGGCTCGGCGCCTACAATCTCCACGCCTCCCTTCTGCCGCGATGGCGCGGCGCCGCGCCCGTCCAGCGGGCCATCATGGCGGGCGATGCCGAGACCGGCGTCGTGGTGATGCGGATGGAGCAGGCTCTCGATGCCGGACCGGTGTGCCTCGAGGAACGGGCCGCCATCACCCCGGGGATGACCAGCGGCGAGCTTCACGACCTCCTGGCTCGCCGAGGTGCCCTGTTGATGGGGCAGGCACTGAACGCCCTCGAGCGCGGCGCCCTGGCCTGCCGGCCCCAGGGCGCTGACGGCATCACCTATGCCGCCAAGATCGACAAGGCGGAAGCCCGCATCACCTTCGATCGGCCCGCCACCGAGGTGGTGAACCTGATTCACGCGCTTTCGCCCTATCCCGGCGCCTGGTGCCTGCTCGCCGGCAAGCGGTTGCGGCTGCTCAAGGCCATTGTCGAGACGGGCAGCGGGCCACCCGGCACCTGCCTCGATGACCGGCTGGCCATTGCCTGCCGCGACGACGCCATCAGGCCGCTCCTCGTCCAGCTCGAAGGCAAGGCCGCCCTGCCGCTTCCGGATTTTCTTCGTGGTCACCCGGTTGCGCCAGGGACCCGACTGGCGTGAACTGGCGCCATGCCGCGCTACCGTTTCCTCGTCGAATATGACGGCACCCCCTTCCATGGCTGGCAGCGCCAGAGCCATGGTCAGCCCTCGGTTCAGGGCGCGATCGAGGACGCGCTCGAGCGCCTGACCGGCGAGCACCCGGTGGTCATCGGTGCCGGGCGAACCGACAGCGGGGTCCATGCTCTCGGGCAGGTTGCCCATGCCGACCTGGAAAAAAGCTGGACCGGCGGCCGGCTGCGGGATGCGCTCAACGCGCATTTGCGGCCGTTTCCGGTCACCATTCTCGCCGCAAGCGAAGCCGATTCGTCCTTTCATGCGCGCTTCTCGGCCACTGGGCGCCTCTACCTTTACCGCATCGTCAACCGCCGCCCGCCGCTTGCCTTGGAGCACGACCGCGCCTGGCAGGTGATGCGCCCGCTCGATGCCGAAGCCATGGCGAGCGCTGCCCAATGTCTCGTCGGCAACCATGACTTCACGACCTTCCGGTCGAGCGAATGTCAGGCCGCATCGGCAGTGAAGACCCTCGATTCCCTGGCCGTGACGCGGCACGGCGAGGTCATCGAGATCGCCGCCCGCGCCCGCTCTTTCCTTCACAACCAGGTGCGCTCGATGGTCGGCTCGCTCAAGCTGGTGGGTGAGGGAAAATGGAGCGAGAACGATCTTCTCGCCGCCCTGGCGGCCCAGGACCGCGCCGCCTGCGGTCCCGTCGCACCGCCCGGCGGACTCTATCTGGCGGCGGTGTTTTACGAATAAGCTCAGCCGATGACCGCGTCGGTGCCGAGGCTGAGCAGCAGCTCGCCGAGCACCAGCGCCGCCGCGACGAAACCCGACACCTGGAGCCCGGTCACCGCCACGATCCAGCGGATCCACAACGCCGCCGCCATCGATACGAGACCGAGGATCCCCATCGCATCGCGCCCGATCAGACCGGTGTCATACAGCATGAGCGGCGGCAGCATCACCCCGATGACATAGACCGAGGACCAGTTGAACGCGACCATGTAGCGGACGAAATTCGCTCCCCAGCCGAGCGGCTTGCCGATCGCCGCGATAAGGAGCGGCCAGGTCACCCATTGGATGAGCAGCGACAGCACGGTCAGGAGCGTCGACGGCGGCTCGCCGCTGCCGCTGGCCGTCTCGAGCCGCTGACCGACATCGATGGTGTAGAGATAGAGCGGCAGCGCCGGCAAGATGGCGGCAAAGGATCGCCAGAACCCATCCTCGCTCAGATTCATCAACCCGTAGGCGGTGCGATCGCCGCGGGCGAGGAGCCAGGCGGCGGCCAGCGAATGCCGGGCTTCGGCAACCAATGTGTTCATGTGCGGAACACCGTGAAATAGCGCTCCAGAATATTGCGATAAATATGGGATAGCGCCTGCAGCTCTTCGACCGAAATTCGCTCGTCGACCTGATGAATCGTGCGGCTCACCGGACCGAATTCTACCACCGGGCAGAGATCCTTGATGAACCGGGCATCGGAGGTGCCGCCGCCGGTGTTCAGCCATGGCACGATCCCGGTCTTCTCCGCGATGGCCGCGGTCACCAGATCGACCAGCGGTCCCGCCTCGGTGAGGAAGGCGTCGCTTCGCGCCTGGATCTCGAGATCATAGCGCCCGCCCAGCTCGGCCACCACCTGGTCGCAGCGCTGGCCGATCCAGCCTGCCAGACTTTCGGGCGTCTGGAGCGTGTTGAAGCGGATGTTGAACCGCGCCGTGGCGCAGGCCGGCACCACATTGCTCGCCGGATTGCCGGTGTCGGCCGTGACGCATTGCAGCGTCGAGGGGCCGAACCAGTCATTGCCCTGATCAAGCGGCTCGGAATGCAGCCGGTCGATCATCCGCGCCAGCAGATGAATCGGATTGATGACGCTCTCCGGATAGGCGACATGGCCCTGGCGTCCGATGGCGGTGAGATGGAAATGGGCGCTGCCGCGCCGGCCGATCTTGACGCCATCGCCCAGTCGCTCGCGCGACGTCGGCTCGCCCACCAGGCAGTGATCGGGAACCTCGCCATTGTCAGCCATCCAACCGAGCACCTTGGCGGTGCCGTTGATCGCCGCGTCCTCCTCGTCGCCGGTTATCAGGAAGCTCACCGAGCCATCGAGACGCCCCTCCTCCGCCAGCGCCAGCGCCGCCGCCGCGAAGGCAGCGATGCTGCCCTTCATGTCGACCGCCCCGCGCCCCCAGACCTGGCCATCCGCCAGCACGCCGGCGAAAGGCGGATGGGTCCAATCCGAATCGCGGCCGGGAGGAACGACATCGGTATGCCCGGCAAAGCAGAAATGCGGCCGGTCGCTGCCGTAGCGGGCATAGAGATTGTCGACATCGGCCGTGCCAGGCTCGGAAAACGGCAGCCGGACGGTGCGAAACCCGGAAGCCTTGAGCAGCCGCTCCAGATGGTCGAGCGCTCCCCCCTCGACCGGCGTCACCGACGGGCAGCGGATCAGGTCCTGGAGGATCGGAACGGGGTTCATCGCTCAATCGCGCAGCAAATCGTTGATCGAGGTCTTGGCCCTGGTTTTGGCATCCACCCGCTTGACGATCACCGCGCAGTAAAGCCCGGGCCCCGGGCTGCCATCGGGCAGCGGCTTGCCGGGAAGCGTTCCCGACACCACGACCGAGAACGGCGGCACCCGGCCGTAGAAGATTTCACCGGTCGCCCGCTCGATGATGCGCGTCGAGGCGCTGAGATAGACTCCCATGGCCAGCACCGAGCCTTCGCCCACCAGCACGCCCTCGGCGACCTCGGCCCGCGCGCCGATGAAGCAATTGTCCTCGATCACCACCGGGTCGGACTGCAGCGGCTCGAGCACGCCGCCAATGCCGACCCCGCCCGACAGGTGGCAGTTCTTGCCGATCTGGGCGCAGGAGCCGACCGTGGTCCAGCTATCGACCATCGTCCCGCTGTCGACATAAGCCCCGAGATTGACGAAGGATGGCATCAGGATCACCCCCGGCGCGATATAGGCCGAATGCCGGACCAGCGATCCCGGAACGGCGCGAAATCCCGCAGCCTGGAACTGATTATCGCCCCAGCCGGCAAATTTCGAAGGCACCTTGTCCCACCAATGCGCCCCGCCGGGTCCTCCCGGGATCGCGGTCATGCCATTGAGGCGGAAATAGAGAAGGACAGCCTTCTTCAACCATTGGTTGGTATGCCACTTCCCCTCACGCTTCTCGGCCACCCTGAGCGATCCTGTGTCGAGTCCGTCAAGCGCGTGATCGACCGCGTCGCGGACCTCGCCGCGGGTCGCGCTGCTGAAAGTGTCGCGTTCCTCCCAGGCCCGCTCGATCACCGCCTGAACTTCGGCCATGACAATCCTCGATTGTTCTGCCAACGACGGCGGTGAAGCTAGCGCGGCGCGATGGAGAAGCGAATAGCGAAGTGCGAATAGGCAGTAGGCATTAGGCAATAGGCAGTGACCGAGCCTACTGCCCAACGCCGACTGCCTTTTCCCGCAGGAACCCGGCGAGATCGTCGGTCACATGATCGACATGGTCGGCCGCGACGCCGCCCGACTCGGCATTGAGGAGATTGCCGTCGGTGTTGTCGGGGCAGGTGACGAGGACGGTCGTCATGCCGAGCCGGTGCGGAATCGCCAGGTTCCGCGCAATGTCCTCGAACATCGCCGCCCGCCGCGGCTCGATGGCATGGACCGTGACGAACTTCTCATAGGGCTCGAGCTGCGGCTTGGGGATGAAGTCCGAATGGACGATGTCGAAGATCCCGGTGAAATGCGATCCCACCCCGAGCCGCGCCAGCACCTTCTCGGCATGCGCCACCGTCCCGTTGGTGAAGATCAGCTTGCGCCCGGGCAGCGCTTCGAGCGCCCGCGCCAGCGGCTCGTCCGCCGGAATCGGCGAATGGTCGATGTCATGGACATAGTCGAGAAAGGCATCCGGCGGCACGTCATGCTCGAGCATGAGGCCCCTCAGCGTCGTGCCATAGCGATAGAAATAGTCCTTCTGGACGGCCTTTGCCGCGGCACGATCGACACCCAGCAGCTCCGCAATGAAGCTGCCCATGCGCAGGTCGATCTGGTCGAACAACCGGCAGCTCGCCGGATAGAGCGTGTTGTCGAGGTCGAAGATCCAGGTCTCGACCTCGGCAAAGCCGCGCCCCGCCATCAGCGCTTGCCGCTATCCGCATTCGGCGCCGAGCGGGCGATCCGGGTGCCGACGCCATGCGGCGTCAAGAGCTCCATGAGCACGCAATGCGGCACCCGGCCATCGACGATGACGACGCCTTCCACCCCGGCCTCGACCACCTCGACGCAGCTCCTGACCTTCGGGATCATGCCGCCGGTGATGACGCCGCGCTCGATCAGCCGCGGCACCTCACCAATGCTAAGCTCCTCGATCAGCTGGTTGCCCGCATCGAGCACGCCGGCGACATCGGTGAGGAGCAGCAGCCGCTTGGCCTGCACCGCGGCTGCAATCGCGCCGGCCGCCATATCGGCATTGACATTGTAGGTCGCGCCATCCTCGCCCACCCCGATCGGCGCAATCACCGGAATGGCATCGGAGTGGATGATGGTGCTGAGGATCGATGGATTGACCCGCTCCGGATCGCCGACGAAGCCGAGATCATAGGCGATGTTCTGACCCGTTCTCGGGTCTTCCTTGATGAGCTCGAGCTTCTTGGCGATCAGCAGGTTGCCGTCCTTGCCCGAGATCCCCACCGCCTTGCCGCCGGCGCGATGGATCGACGCCACGATCGCCTTGTTGATCGATCCCGACAGCACCATTTCGACCACGCTCATCGTCTCCTGGTCGGTCACCCTGAGCCCATCGACGAAATCCGACTTGACCCCCATCCGGTCGAGCATCCGCCCGATCTGCGGCCCGCCGCCATGCACCACGATGGGGTTGATGCCGCAGAGCTTGAGCTGGACGATGTCATTGGCGAAATGTCGCGACAGCTCCGGATCGACCATGGCGTGGCCGCCATATTTGATGACCACCGTCTGATCGTCATAGAACTGCATGAAGGGCAGCGCCTCGGAGAGGATCCGGGCGATGTCGGCGCGGTCGATGGCGGCTGCCGTCACAGGATTGTCCATGGCGTGGCTTATATAGTGAATGGCGCAGAGCGAACAGTCTCGTGAACGCCTGTCCGGTCAGCTGCGGCTGCCGGCCGGGATCAGCCTTGCGATCGTTGCCCGCAGTTCCGGGATCCCCGTCGATTTCACGCTGGATGTGGCGAGCACTTGCGGGTGAGCGGCCGGCCGCTTGCCGAGCCGCTCCGCGGTCTCGGCCATGACCCGCTCGAGCGCCTCCGGCTTCAGCTTGTCGATCTTGGTGAGCACCGGCTGATAATTGACGGCGGCCTCGTCCAGCAGATCGAAGATCGCCTCGTCCGCCGGCTTGATCCCATGGCGGGCATCGATCAGCACGAACACCCGCCTGAGCGATGGCCGTCCCCTGAGATAGTCCCTGGCGAGCCCCTGCCATTGGCGCACCAGGCGCTTTTCGGCGCGGGCATAGCCATAACCCGGCATGTCGACAACGGCGAGACGACCATCGCCGACGGTGAAGAAATTAAGCTCGCGCGTCCGCCCCGGCGTGTTCGATACCCGGGCAATGTCGCGCCGGCCGGTCAGCGCGTTGATCAGTGACGATTTTCCGACATTGGACCGCCCGGCAAAGGCGACCTCGACCGGGAATGACGGCGGCAGGCCGGCGATGTCGGCGACCCCGAGCAGGAACGCCACCGGACCGGCGAAGAGCATCCTGCCCTCTTCAAGCCGCTCCTCGTCCCGCTCGCCCATCAACGTCATGCTCTAGGCGCCCGAGCGGCTCTCGCCCTTGCGTTTGAGGAACGGCAGGCTGTCGCGGATGTTGCCGAGCAGATCGATCGGCACCCCGTTCTTCCGCATGATCAGCGCCTGCTGCAGGATCGACAGCAGGTTGTTCCACGCCCAGTAGAGCACCAGGCCCGCCGGGAACGACGCCAGCATGACGGTGAAGATCAGCGGCATGTAGTTGAAGATCTGCGCCTGGATGGGATCGGGCGGCGGCGGGTTCAGCTTCATCTGGACCCACATGGTGATGCCCATGATGATCGGCAGCACGCCGATCAGCAGCAGATGTGGCGGCGTCCACGGGATCAGCCCGAACAGATTGAACAGGCTCGTCGGATCGGGCGCCGACAGATCCCTGATCCATCCATAGAACGGCGCGTGCCGCATCTCGATGGTGACATAGAGCACCTTGTAGAGCGCGAAGAACACCGGGATCTGCACCAGCACGGGCAGGCAGCCGGCAAGCGGATTGACCTTCTCCCGCTTGTACAGCTCCATCATGGCTTCCTGCTGCTTCATCCGGTCATCGCCGAGGCGCTGCTTGATGCTCTCCATCTCCGGCTGGAGCTTCTTCATCTTGCTCATCGCCTCGTAGGATTTGTTGGCGAGAGGGAAGAAGATGAGCTTGAGCAGCACTGTCACGATCAGGATCGCCAGGCCGAAATTGCCGACCCAGCCCTTGATTGCGTGGAGCGCCCAGAACATCGGCTTGGTGATGAAATAGAACCATCCCCAGTCGATCAGCAGATCGAACCGGTCGATGTTGAGCGTCTTGCCATAATCGGTGATGGTTTCGACCACCTTGGCGCCGGCAAAGACCCGGCTCTCGGTCGCCCCCGTGTTGCCCGGCGCCACCGTGATGGGCGCCTTGTTCAGATAGTCGGCCTGATAGACGTCGAGCGCGCCATTGAGCGTATGGCGGAAGGTGCCGACGATCTCCGCCGCCTGATCGGGCACCAGCGCTACCGCCCAATATTTGTCGGTGATGCCGAGCCACCCGCCCTGCGACGGCGTCGCATCCGGGTCCGGCTGATCCTTCATTCCGGCGTAGGTGATTTCCTTGAGGCTGCCGCCGAGCACCCCGACCAGGCCCTCATGCAGCACATAGACGCCCTCGACCCGTGGCGTCCCCTGGCGCTGGACCCGGGCATAGGGGAAGAGCGAGACCGGCGTCCCGGAACGATTCTCCACCTCCTGGCGCAGGGTGAACATATATTGCGGGTCGACCGAGAAGATCCGTCGAAAGATCAGTCCCTGGCCATTGTCATAGGTCAGCGTCACCGGCTTGCCCGGCTCGAGCACCGCGCCCGCCGGTACCGCCCACACCGTGTCCCTGCCCGGCAGCTTGACCGTCCCGCCCGGCGGTTGCGAGAAGCCATGTTCGGTGAAGAATCCGCCCACCGACCCGGAAGGTGCCAGCAGCACGATGGTCGGGCTCTTCGGATCGACCGTCTCGTGATAGCGAGTTAGCCGCAGATCGTCGAGCACACCGCCCTTGAGATTGATCGACCCCTCGACGCTCGGCGTCCGGATCGGCAGGCGCGGCGATTGTTGCAGCACCGCCTCGCGTGGCTGCGGCACGCCGGGCGCCGGCGCGACCGACGACTCGGCGGCGGGCGGCGCTGCCTGTCCCTGAGTCCCGGGCTGGGGAACGGTCTGCCCCGGCACCGGCTGACCGGGCTGACCGGGAACCTGCGGCGGCAGCTTATGGGTCTGCTCGGCCTGTTGACGCTGCTTCTCGAGCATCGGCTGGGCATAGAAATAGTTCCAGCCGAGGATGATCAGCATCGACAGCACGATCGCCAGGATGAAATTGCGATTGTCTTCCTTCATCACGTCCGTTCCGAGCGCTCGCTGCCGACCACCAGCCTCAGTGCCGCGACCGCCGTCCGGGCGGCGGTGGCCGATCCTCTGCACGGTTCAAGGCCGACACGGCGTGTTCGATGTCTTCCATCAAGAGGAGAAAGGGCCGACCGGCGGTTGCCGAGCGACCGATGAACACATAGTCGGTTCCAGCCTGCAGTCCAGAGGCACCGCTGCGGCGGACTGCCTCTTTCAGCCGCCGCCGGATCCGATTGCGCATCACCGCCGAGCCGAGCTTGCGGGTCACCGTGAAGCCGACGCGCGGCGGCCCGTCGTCACCGCGGCGCCGTGCCTGGACGACGACGCCTTGCCGCGACCACGAACGCGCACGCGCCGCCTCCAGGAAGTCCTGGCGGCGTTTGATCCTTTCCATTCTGATGACCCTCCGGACGGACCGGAGCAACCCGGCCCTGCCGCTTCGTTAGGCCGACAGACGCGCCCGCCCCTTGGCGCGGCGACGCGCCAGGACGCGGCGCCCTCCCTTGGTCGCCATGCGGGCGCGGAAGCCATGCCGCCGCTTGCGAACGATCTTCGAGGGCTGAAAAGTGCGCTTCACCGCAAAAGTCTCCAATTCATTCTGGCGGGATCGGGAGGGCTTATACTGGCCGGAAACCGCCACGTCAACGCGAAGGCGCCAACATCGCACTTGATCCCGACGGTCAAGCAATGGCCTAATTGAACTTGAGGGAAAGGCCATGACTGGCGCAGTCGAGGGACCCAAAAGCACGAAAAAACCCCCTCCGGTGGCTCGCTTGCGCGGGCTCTCCGGCAAGGTCCTGACGCTGGCCATCATCTTCGTCATGATCGGCGAGATCCTGATCTTCCTTCCTTCGCTCGCCAATTACCGGGTGACCTGGCTCAAGGGCCGGATCGCCATGGCCGAGGTCGCCGCCCTCGCTGTCGAGGCGGCACCCGACAACCAGATCTCGGACGACCTGCGCAAGGAGCTGCTATCCGCCGCGGGCGTCGAGGTGGTGGCGCTGAAGCGCGATCAGTCGCGTCATCTGGTGCTGATGACCGACGAGCCCTCCACCGTGGTCGCCCGTTATGATCTGAGGGACAACCGCACCTTCCAGCTGCTGCTCGATGCCGTGACCACCATGCTGGCCGGCGGCCATCGCGTCATCACCGTCGTCGACAAACCACCCAGCATGTCGGGCGACGAGATCGAGCTTGCCATGAGCGAGGCGCCCCTCTTTGCCGCCATGGTCGGCTATGCCGTCAGCATCCTGGCCTTGTCGGTGGTGCTGTCGATCATCGTCGCCGGGTTCGCCTTCATTGCCCTTGACCGGATGCTGGTGGTGCCCATCCGCCGGCTGACCCAGAGCATGGTCCGCTTTCGCGAGCAGCCCGAGGACCAGAGCCGGATTATCGAGCCATCCGGTCGCAATGACGAGATCGGCCTTGCCGAGCAAGAGCTCCGGGCGATGCAGCGCGATCTTGCCGGAACCCTGCAGCAGAAGAGCCGGCTGGCCGCGCTGGGGCTCGCCGTCAGCAAGGTCAGCCACGACCTGAGAAACATGCTCTCCACCACCCAGCTGATCTCCGACCGGTTGTCCAGCGTCCAGGATCCGACGGTCCAGCGGGTCGCGCCGAAGCTCGTCTCCTCGCTCGATCGGGCAATCGGCTTCCTGGCCCAGACCCTGGTCTATGGCCGGGCCGAGGAGGCCCCGCCGCGCCGCGACCGCTTCCCGCTGCGCCTGCTGGTCGAGGAGGTCATCGACATGGTCGTGGTCCAGGCCTCGAGCCGCACCGTGCTCTACAACGATGTCCCCGCCGAGGTGGTGGTCGATGCCGATCGCGATCAGCTGTTCCGGGTCCTGATGAACCTTGCCAGAAACTCGACGGAGGCCCTGGACTTGCAGGAAGATCCCGCGGCAGCGCCGTCCCAGACCGCCGACGGCATGGTGCGGGTCACCGGCTGGCGCGAGGGCAGCGTCGTCATGATCGAGGTGCGCGACAATGGTCCGGGTGTCTCGCAGCGCGCCCGCGAGCACCTGTTCGAGGCCTTCCGCTCATCGGCCCGCACCGGCGGCACCGGCCTCGGCCTTGCCATTGCCAGCGAGCTGGTGCGGGCCCATGGCGGCGACATCCGGCTGGTTGCCGAGGCGGTCCGCGGCGCCGTCTTTCACATCTCGATTCCTGACCGCGTTGCCGAGCTCCGCCCCGGCCGGCGCGGCCAGCGCGAGGCCTCCTAGAGCAATCATGCTACCGGCTCACCGCGCGCTGGTCATCACTGCGCCCTCCCGGCGCGGATCGACCCCGCCATCCATCCTCTTGTCGACGATTCGTATGCCCTGGAGTCCGCTCTCCAGCTGGGTGATATCGACCTGATGGCCCATTGCCGCGAGCGCCGGCGCCAACTGTTCCGCCTGTGTCCCCCTTTCCAGCTCGGTCTCGCCATTGCGGTTGAGAATATGCGGCAGGGCGACCGCCTGCTGCATGGTCATGCGCCAGTCGATCAGCGCCACCAGGGTCTGCGCGACATAGCCGATGATCCGGCTGCCGCCGGGCGACCCGACCGCCGCGAACAGCGCCCCGTCCGGCCCGAACACCAGCATCGGCGCCATCGACGAGCGCGGCCGCTTGCCGGGCTCCACCCGGTTCGCCACCTTCAGGCCGTCCCGCTCCGGCTGCAAGGCGAAGTCGGTGAGCTCGTTGTTGAGCATGAACCCGGCAGCCATGATATGGGCCCCGAAGGCCTGCTCGATCGTCATGGTCATCGACACCGCGTTGCCCCGCTTGTCGACGATCGCCAGATGGCTGGTGCCGGCCTCGGCGCGGTCGCTGTCGCCGGCCTGCGCGACCTGCTCCGCCATCGGTGTTCCCGGCGCCGCTTCGCCCATGTCGCGGCCGGGATCGATGGCGCGGGCCCGCCCCTCGAGATAGGCGCGCGACAGGAGTGCCGCGCTCGGCACCGCGACGAAATCGCCATCCGCCATGTAACGGTCGCGATCGGCGAAGGCGAGCCGGCTCGTCTCGGCGATGAGATGCGCCGCCATCGGCCCGTTCGGAGCGAGATCCCTCATCCGGTAGGGCTCGAGCATTCTGAGGATCATCAGCGTGGTCAGCCCGCCCGAGCTGGGCAACGGCATGCCGCAGATCCGGTGGCCGCGATAAGCCCGGCAGACCGCCTCGCGCTCCGGTGCGGTATAGGCGGCGAGGTCCCACGCCGTCATCAGCCCGGGATTGGTCGGATGGCCCCTCACCCGCGACACGATCTGAGCCGCAATCTCACCGGTGTAGAAGGCTGCCGGCCCGTCAAGCGCGATGCGTCGCAGCGTGAAGGCATAGGCCGGATTCCTGAGCGTCGCCCCGGTCGCCAGCGGCACCATCGGTCCGCCCGGCTCCTCCTGCCGGAAGAACAGCTGTCGCGCCATCGGATCCTCCGCGAGGCGGGGCGCGTCGGCGATCGCAGACCCGAGCCGCGGCGACACGACGAAGCCCTGTTCCGCCAGGCGGATTGCCGGCGTGAACAGATCGCGCCAAGGCAGCCGGCCATGGCGGCGATGTGCCTCGAAGAGCAGCGCCACCGTGCCGGGAACGCCGACCGAGCGGCCGCCGATCTCGACCCACCCGCGCTTGAATGGCTGCCCGTCGGCGCCGAGGAACAGATCCTCTCCTGCTTGCAGCGGCGCCTTTTCCCGCCCATCGATCGCATGCACGGTCTTGCGGCGCGCATCGTAGAACATCATGAAGGCGCCGCCGCCGAGCCCTGACGATTGCGGCTCGACCAGCCCGAGCACGAGCTGGGCCGCGATCGCCGCATCGACCGCGTTGCCGCCTTCCTTCAGCATCTCGACGGCTGCCGCCGACGCCAGGGGATTGGCAGTCGCCACCATGTCCCGCGGTGTCTGGCTGCTCTTCGAGCAGCCGGAAACAGCGAGGACGAGCAGCACGACGGCGGCGACGATGGATCGGCTGGCGGGCATATGGCCTCCTGAATGGGCGTTGCCCAAGCTTAGCAAAGGGCAGTAGGCAGTAGGCAATAGGCAGTGGACGAGCCCTGCCTGCTGCCTGCTGCCTGCTGCCTGCTAGAGTGGATCGCCAGGAGAAGGACCGAGCCATTGCCCCTTGCCCGTCCGGGACCCTTGAATCTCATCACCGATGTTGCCGGGCTGACCGTCGGCAATGCCGAGGACCGCGGCATCGTCACGGGCGTCACCGTGGTGGTGCCGGACGAGCCGGCCGAGGCTGCCGTCGAGCTCCGGGGCGGCGCCCCCGGCACCCGCGAGACCGATGCCCTCGATCCGACCGCGCTCGCCGGCCAGGTCCATGCCGTGGTCTTGTCGGGCGGCTCGGTCTTCGGCCTCGATGCTGCGAGCGGCGTTGCCGACATGCTGGCGGCCCGCGGCATCGGCTTTCGCTTCGGCATTCAGCCGCTCGCCTGTCCGGTGGTGCCGGCCGCCATCCTGTTCGACCTGTTGAATGGCGGAAACAAGGATTTTGCCGCCGCGCCGCCCTATGCCCGGCTCGGCCGCGAGGCGCTCGCCAATGCGGCCGAGCATTTTGCCCTCGGCAATGCCGGTGCCGGCCATGGCGCGATCTGCGGCCGCCTGAAGGGCGGGCTGGGCAGCGCCTCGGCGGTGCTCGAGGGCTTCACGGTCGGAGCGCTGGTTGCGGTCAACAGCTATGGCTCCGCTGTCAATCCGGCGACCGGGGCGCTGTGGGCGGCTCCGTTCGCCCTCGATGGCGAATTTGGCGATGAGCCCGGCCGGCGCCCGGCGGACGAGACCTGGCATGCGGTGTTCGCCGGCAGCAAGGCGGAGCGCGCCGACCCGGCGCCCGGCCAGAGTACCACCATCGCCGTGGTGGCGACCGATGCCTGCCTGTCGAAGACCGAGGTCACCCGCTTCGCCATCATGGCGGCGGACGGGCTTCCCCGCGCCGTCCGCCCGATCCACACGCCCTATGACGGCGACTGCGTCTTTGCGTTGGCGACCGCAC
>Ga0209382_10007639_pt1 | contig 13707 bp, 10 predicted proteins | sample SoiMetdeltSBSDD5_FD_187599 | JGI IMG/M metagenome (GOLD analysis project Ga0209382, IMG submission 187599) | Bulk soil microbial communities from a Populus tree surrounding site in Tennessee, USA - Soil MetaG P. deltoides SBSDD5 (SPAdes) (version 2) | ecosystem: Environmental > Terrestrial >... | reverse complement strand
AAGGCGACGGCGGTCTTCGGCTCCAGGCGGGCCGTCTTCACCTCCACGTGCGCCGCCTCCTTCGAGCGCCGCCGCACGCGGGCGTCCAGCTCCAGCCCCGGCGCCGCCAGCGCCACCGCGCCCTCCAGCGCCTCGTCCCGGGACTTGAGCAGGCCGGAGAGCTTCACCTCGCCCTGGAGCGGCGCGCGCTGGGTCCCGCGCAGGTCCACGCTCACCTCGAACGACGCCTCCGGTCCGGACCAGGCCGCGGTCCCCTGCCCGGCCAGCCCGTCCAGGCTGAGCTTCAGGTCCTTCTCCTCGCCGTGGCGGACGAAGTCCACCGTCCCGCCCTCGATGAACAGGTGCTGGAGGGTGAAGGCCAGGCGCGAGGGCCTGCGCTCCTCCGGCCCGGTGCGCTCCAGCTGCGCGCGCTTGGCGGCCACGGCGCGGGAGAGGTTGAGCCCGCGCTCGTCGGAGACCAGGTAGAGGCGCGGCCGGAGGACGTTCGCCTCCCGGATGACGATCCGCCTGCGGAGGAGCGCGGAGGGGGACACGCGCAGGCGCACCTCGGCGATCTCCGCCACCAGCTTCCCCTCCGGGTCGTAGAGCTTGAGGTCGCGGAGGGTGATCTCCTGGCCCTTCAGGCCCAGCTCGCCCAGCGCCACCTGGCCCTGCAGCGCGTCCTGGACGAGGGAGAGCGCCCGGCGGCGGACGGCCTCCTCGCCGGTGCGGCTCTGCAGGTAGATGAGCGCCCCGCCGACCAGCAGGAGCGCCAGCACCAGCAGCACCCCCAGCGCGCGCGCGGCCCGCCGCCACCACCGCCGCCTGCGCTTCGCCGTGGGGCCGGGCGGGCTCAGAACGCCTCCCCGATGGAGAGGTGGAACGCGCACTGCCCCTCCGGCGAGCCGGCGTAGGCGGGGTCGCTGCCGGGGAGCAGGCCGAAGCACCCGGGCTGCGGCTGCGGCGCCAGCGAGGGGTCGCCGGTGATCGGGAGCGGCGCGCCGATGTCCAGCCGCCGGGCGAGGTCGATGCGGATGGGCCCCACGGGCGTGAGGTAGCGGGCGCCGATGCCCACCGCGAACATGGTGTTGCCGGGCACGAAGCCGGGGGCGCCGAAGTTGAACGAGCCGATCGAGACGAAGCCCATGTCCAGAAAGAGCGCCAGCACCAGGTTGTCGGTCGCCCGGTAGCGCATCTCCACCGAGGATTCGAACAGGCCGTTGCCGCCGATGGGGATGGTCTCCACCCCCAGTCCGTCGGCGGTCGGGACCACGAGCATGGGCGAGAGGCGGTGGTTGCCGAACCCGCGCATGGAGGCCCCGCCGCCGGAGAAGAAGCGCGCCACGATGGGGCTCTCCCGCGTGCCCCGCAGCGGCACCAGCGTGCCCAGCTTCAGCTTGGCGGCGAGGGTGAGGCGGTCGAAGGGCTGGAACGTCTTGTAGAAGCGGAGGTCAGGCTGGAAGCGGACGTAGTCGAAGTCGCCCAGGGCCAGCCCGCCGGCCCCCTGGAGCGACAGCGCGCCGTAGTACCCGTTGCGCGGCTCGGAGCGGTCGTCGCGCTGGTCGTACTCCAGCGTCAGCTCCCCGAACGAGAGGATGACGTTGCAACCGCCGGGCTGGGCGCCGATGCCGCAGCCCAGGCGCTGCGGGTCCACGTTGGTGTTCTCCCCCGTCAACCGGTACACCTCCAGGTTGTAGGAGGGGAAGATGGACAGCTCGGGCCACGGTTGCCAGATGGCGCCCAGCTTGAGGCGCCCCTCGAAGTAGTTGTAGGCCGGCTCCACGCCGCGCTTGAGGCCCAGGGTGGCCTGGCCGCGCACGTCCCGGAACAGCAGGCGCGGCTGCTCGAGCTCCGCCAGCGTGTCCAGGGTGACGCCGTGGGTCTCGGTGGCCAGCACGTTGGGGATGAGCGCGTAGCCCATCTTGGCGCGGAGGGTGAGGCGGCGCAGTCCGCCGAAGAAGTTGCGGTCGGTGTACTCGCCGAGCACGCGGCCCTCGTTGCGCGTGGGGTCGATGCCGATGCCGCCGCCCAGCTTCTGGGTGTGGAAGGGGGCCTCGCGGACGTCCACCACCACCGGGACGGTGGCGGCCTGGCGGTCGGGCGCGCCGCGGTTCACCTTCACGCCACCGAAGACGCCCATCTTGAAGACGCGCGCCTGCGCCTCGGCGAGCGCGCTCTCCGAGTACCAGTCGGTGGCCTTGATGGCGCCCTGCGCCTGCTCGAGGATGCGCCTGGCGGGGACCTTGGGCCGGTCGTCCTGCGCCACCAGGATGGTGCCGAAGCGGTAGCGCTGGCCGGGGATGATGTCCAGCTCCACCCCCGCCTGGCGGGTCGTCACGTCCACCGCCACCTCGCCCTCCACCCGCGCCTCGGCGTAGCCCTGCTCGCGCAGGGCGAACTGCATCTTCTGCTTCAGGCCGGCCCAGTCCTCCTCGTGGAAGACGGCGCCCTGCTTCAGCGGGAGGTCCTTGAGCGCGGCGTCCTGGTGCTCCCGCGGGAGCGACTCCAGGCCGCGGATCTCCAGGTGGGAGATGGTGGTGGGCTGTCCCTCGGTGACCTCCACCTGCAGGCGCACCCCGTCGTCGCCGTCGGGGTTGACCTCCTGGCGCAGCACCTGGGCCTGGTAGTAGCCCTGGGCCTGGTAATAGCGCTCGATGCGGCGGAGGTCCGCCTGCCACGCGTTGGGGTCGAAGTAGTGGATCTCGTTGAACGGCCAGATCCGCCCCCACCAGGGCGTCTCGGTGGTGAGGATCTTCTTCTTGATCTCGTCCTCGTCCAGCTTCTTCGTCCCGTCGATGCGGATGTCCTTCACCATCGGCTGGTCCGGCACCGCCTCGCCCTTGTCGTGCGAGCAGCCGGACGCGGCGATCAGCGTCAGGGCCGTGAGGAGGAGACGCCCGTGGACCACGGGGGAGTCTTAGCGCGGAAGCCGGGAGCCGGGGAAAGGGTCGCTCGGCCCACCGCAGGGCCGATGTTCAGAAGTGGGGCGCCATTTTCCGGGCGCGATGGCCGTGCGTGGCGGCGGCGCTCGAACGGGTCTGGTGACCACCTCGGAGCTCACCGCTTCCCGGCGGCGGTCAGGGTGGCCAGCGCCCGGGCGGCGCCGCGGGTGTGGTCCGCGGTGGCCAGTTGCTCGGACGGGGTGTCCAGCCGGTAGCTCCAGTTGGCGGCGGTCATGGAGCCGGGGAGGTTGATCCGGTCCGCGGTGCCCATGACGTCCTGGTACGGCAGCACGCACAGGTCGCTGGCGGAGCTCAGCGCCGCCGCCAGCAGCCCGGAGTGGATGGTCTCCGTGAACGCCGGCGTGAGCGTGGCGTGCTCCAGCTCCCGGTACGCCTCCGCCACCTGCGCGCGCTCGCCGGAGGCGGCCGCCTCCCACCACTCCTTGAGCGTCTCGGTGTCGTGCGTCCCGGTGGTGGTGAGCGAGACCTGCGGGTACTTCTTCGGGTCGCGGAACACCCTGGTGTCCTTCTCCCAGCGCATCACCTTGTACCCGGGCAGCCCCAGCTCGATCAGCGTCGCCCGCACCCAGTCCGGGATGACGCCCAGGTCCTCCGCCACGATGCCGGTGCCGGACTCCAGGAAGAGCTTGAACAGCTTCTCCCCCAGCGCCTTCTGCGCCGTCTCCTCCGCCGGGAGGAACCGCCCGGTGGGCGTCTTGGCGTCGCGGATCCACTGCCGGAAGTAGCCCACCGCGTGGTCCACCCGGCGCAGGTCGAAGTATTCGGCCGCGTTCCTCCCGCGGAACTTCAGCCAGGTGTACCCGTCCTCCTCCATCGCCGCGAAGTCGAAGTACGGCAGCCCCCAGTCCTGCCCGGTGGCGGAGAACGCGTCCGGCGGGACCCCCAGCCGCGCGTCGCGCCGCAGCAGCGTGGGGTTCGCCCACACGTCCGCGCTGTTCTGCCCCACGATGAACGGCTCGTCGCCGCACAGGAGCACCCCGCGCTCGCGCGCCTGCGCCCGCACCCGCTCCCACTGCGTCTCCGCCACCCACTGGCACCACTGGTGGAACAGCACGTCCTGCGAGAGCCGCTCCCGCTCCTGCGCCACCGCCGGCGACCTGGCGTCGCGCAGCGGCTCCGGCCAGTCCCAGAACCCCTTCTGCAGCTGCGCGTCGGAGATGGCGCAGAACACCGAGTACGACTCCAGCCAGGCCGCCTCCGCCTTCACGTACGCCTGCATGGCGCGGGCGCGTTCGGAGCCGGCCGCCCACTGCTGCTGGTGGAAGCGTTCGAACGCCCGGCGGAGGACCGCCATCTTCAGCGGCATCACCAGGTCGTAGCGGATGCGCGGCGCCGCCCGCGCCTCCTCCAGGCCGCGGCGCTCCGCCCCGGAGAGGCCCTGCGCGCCGCCCGCCTCCACGTATTCGGGGACCTCGTCCAGGTGGATGAACAGCGGGTTGAGGCCGAAGGCGCTCCGGGTGGCGTACGGGCTGGTGTCCCCCGGCGCCGTCGGGAGCAGCGGGAGCATCATCCACAGCCGCTGGCGCCCGTCGCGCAGCCAGTCCAGGAAGCCGCCGATCGCCCCGAAGTCGCCGATCCCGAAGTCGGTGGCCGAGCGCAGCGAGAAGAGAGGCAGTAGAACGCCGGAGATCCGACCGGTCTTCACCATGACGAGCACGTTGCAGCACATCGCGGCGCCATCCGACAAGCTCCCTCGTTCGTTCTATGACCGCCCGGCCCTGGCGGTGGCGAGGGACCTCCTGTGCAAGGTGCTGGTCCTGGAGGAGGGCGCCGGCCGCCGCGCGGGCCGCATCGTGGAGGTGGAGGCGTACGTGGGCGAGTACGACCTGGCCTGCCACGCCGCCAGGGGCCGCACCTCGCGCACCGAGGTGCTCTTCGGTCCGCCCGGCCACGCCTACGTCTACCTCATCTACGGCATGCACCACTGCTTCAACGTGGTGACCATGCGGGAGGGCCGGGCGGCCGCCGTGCTGGTGCGCGGGGTGGAGCCGGTGGAGGGCCTGCCGGAGCGCAGCCGCACCGACGGGCCGGGCCGCCTCTGCGACGCCCTGGGCATCACCCTGCGCCACAACCGGCTGGACCTGCTGGGGGAACGCCTGTTCATCCTCGACGCCCCGAAGGTGCCGGCGTCCAGCGTCGCCCGCGGACCCCGCATCGGCGTGGACTACGCGGGCGAGTGGGCCGGCAAGCCCTACCGGCTCTGGATCCTCGGCCACCCACATGTCAGTCGAGGACCCCCAACCCGGGCCCCGGCCCCGGCCGCCCGCCCTTCGCCGCGAAACGGCGCGCGCGGCGCTTGACGGGCGGCGCCGCCGCTGAAAGTTTCCTGGATGAGCATGGACACGGGCTCCACCGCGGACGTCGGGTCGGGGGACGGGGACGGAGATGCCCTGCTCCAGCGGGCCCAGGAGGGCGACACCGCCGCCTTCGAGGCCCTGGTGGAGCGGGAGCAGGACAAGGTCTACGGCCTGGCCCTCCGGATGACGCGGTCGGAGGCGGACGCGGCGGAGATCGCCCAGGACACCTTCCTCTCCGCCTACCAGCACCTCAAGGACTTCCGAGGCCAGGCGGCCTTCGGCTCCTGGGTCCACCGCATCGCCGCCAACAACGCGCTGATGCGCCTGCGCCACCGCCGGGTGGTGGAGAAGCTGGAGAAGAGCGAGGAGGCGCTGGACGAGCCCGGGTTCACCCGGATGGGAATCCTCCGCCGCCCGCCGCAGCAGTGGGAGCGCCCGGCCGACGAGCAGGCCCTCGACGCGGAGCTGGGGGAGGCCATCGAGCGGGCGACGGACCGTCTCCCCGAGGGCTACCGGGAGGTCTTCCTGTTAAAGGACGTGGAGGGGTTGAGCTACGAGCAGATCGCGGAGATCACCGGGGACTCGGTGGCGGCCATCAAGAGCCGCCTCCACCGGGCGCGGCTCTCGCTTCGGGAGACCATCGACCAGTTCTATAGTGAAGAGTGAAACGCGTTTTGAGGGCCGGCATCTGAAGGCTGGTCCAGAAGGTAGGACGCCAGCGTGGGACTGATGGGCCTCTTTTCTTGCAAAGACTGCGTGGACGTCCTCCGGGCCTACCTGGACGGGGAGATGACCGCGGAGGACGAGGCCCACTTCAAGGCACACCTGGGCGACTGCCCGCCCTGCCTGGAGTTCCTGGAGTCGTACAAGGCCACCCCCGGCCTGTGCCGGAAGGCGCTGGCACGCAGGATGCCGGAGGAGCTGTCCTCGAAGCTGAAGTCGTTCCTCCGCGAGAAGACCAGCCGGTCTTGACGTCGACCTTCCGGCTCTCCCGGCCCCGGCCCCCGGCGTGAACCTCAAGAACCTCTCCCTCCCCGAGCTGCGCGCGGCGCTGGAGCCGCTGGGCGCCTCCGAGGTCGCGGTCCTCAAGATCTTCGCGGCGGTGTTCGCCAGGAACGGGCGGGACGTGGAGGAGGTGGGGCGCGCGCCGCAGGTGCCCCGCGCGGTGCGGGAGGCGCTGGTGGCCACGGCGTCGCTGCCGCGGCTGCGGGTCGTCGAGCGCCGCCGGGCCGCGGACGGCTTCGTGAAGTACCTGTTCGAATCGCCGCTGGGCGGGCGGGTGGAGGCGGTGCGCATCCCCATCTTCGACCAGAAGTACGTGGTGTGCGTCTCCTCGCAGGTGGGCTGCGCGCTGGGGTGCGACTTCTGCATGACCGGGAAGCTGGGCTTCTCGCGCAACCTGGAGACCTGGGAGATGGTGGACCAGGTGCTGGCGGTGCGCGCCGAGGCGGACCGGCCGGTGCGGGGCGCGGTGTTCATGGGGATGGGGGAGCCGCTGTTGAACTACGCGGAGTCCATCCGCGCCGCGGAGATCCTCCGGCACCCGGCGGGCCCGGCCATCTCCGGCAAGGCGATCACCTTCTCCACCGCGGGGCACGTGCCGGGCATCCGGCGCTACGTGCGCGAGGGCCACCCGTACCGGCTGGCGTTCTCCATCACCTCCGCCATCCCGGAGAAGCGCGCCGCGCTGATGCCGGTGGAGCGCACCTACCCGCTGCCGGAGCTGGTGGAGGCGATCCGCGAGTACGCCGCCGTCCGCCGCCAGCGCGCCATGCTGGCCTACGTCGCCATCCGCGGGGTGAACACCGGGCGCGAGGACGCGGAGGCGCTGCGCCGCGCGTTCTTCGGCATTCCGATCAAGATCGACCTCATCGAGGTGACCGACCCCACCGGCCGCTACCTGCCGCCCACGGAGGAGGAGCTGTCCCGCTTCCGCGACGAGCTGCAGATCCTGGGGGCGCCCATCGCGCGCAGGTACTCGGGGGGCAAGGAGATCGGCGCGGCCTGCGGCACGCTGGAGGCCTCCGCCCGCGGCGGCGAGGTGATGGCCCCGGCCTCGCTCCCGCAGTAGGAAGGGCCCATGGCGTTCGCGGCGATCGTCGGCGGAGGCATCAGCGGGCTGGCGCTGGGGCACGGGCTGCGCGCCAAGGGCAAGGACGTGGTGGTGCTGGAGGCGTCCGGGCGTCCGGGCGGGACCATCCACTCCTTCCGCGAGCAGGGCTTCATCGCCGAGGCGGGCCCCAACGGCTTCCTCGACAAGGAGCCCGCCACCGGCCGGCTGATCGCCTCGCTGGGGCTCACCGCGAAGGTGAAGGTCGCCGAGCCGGCGACGAAGAAGCGCTTCGTCTGGCTCGGGGGCGCGCTGCAGCCGGTGCCGGCCTCGCCGCCCGCCTTCCTCCGCAGCCGGCTGCTCCCCTTCGGCGCCAAGCTGCGCGCGCTGGGCGAGATCTTCGTGGGCCGCTCGGACGTGGGCGGCGACGAGACGCTGGCGGACTTCGCGCGCCGCCGCTTCGGCCCCGCGGTGCTGCCGCTGGTGGACGCGGTGCAGACCGGCATCTACGCCGGGGACGTGGAGAAGCTCTCGCTGCTGGCCACCTTCCCCCGGCTGGCCTCGCTGGAGCTGGAGCACCGGAGCCTGATCCTGGGCGCCCGGCGCGAGGCGCGGCAGAAGGCGGAGCGCCCCACCTTCTCCGCCAGCGACCCGGCGCCCGGGCCGGCGCAGCTGTGCAGCTTCGAGGGCGGGCTCTCCACCTTGATCGACTCGCTGGCGGCGTCGCTGGGCCCCGCGCTCCGCCTGGGTGCCCGGGCGCGCGGCCTGCGGCGGCAGGGCGACCGCTGGGTGGTGGAATTGGAGGGGGAGATGGTGGAGGCGGAGAGGCTGGTGGTGGCCCTCCCCGCCCACGCGGCCGCGCCGCTGCTGGCGCCGCTGGACGCGGAGCTGGCGTCGGAGGTCGCCTCCATCGACCACGCGCGCATCGCGGTGGTGCACCTGGGCTTCCCCAGGCGCGCGCTGTCCGCGGCGCCGGAGGGCTTCGGCTTTCTGGCGCCGCGCGCGGAGGGCCGCCGCCTGCTGGGGTGCATCTACGTCTCCAGCATCTTTCCGTGGCGCGCGCCCGGGGACCAGGTGCTGCTCACCTGCATGGCCGGCGGGGCCCGCTCCCCGGAGCTGCTGGACCTGGACGACGGGGCGCTGCAATCGCTGGCGCGGGACGAGCTGCGCGCGGGGCTGGGCATCGCCGCGGAGCCTTCCTACGCGCGGCTGCAGCGCTGGGAGCGCGGGATCCCGCAGTACAACGTCGGCCACCTGACGCGCGTGGACCGCATCCTGCGGCGCGCGGCGGCGCTCCCGGGCCTGCACCTGGCGGGCAACTCGTTCCGCGGCGTGGGCATGAACGACTGCATCCGCACCGCCGCCGAGCTGACCGAGGAGCTGTGCCGGACGCCCGGTGCAGCCCCTCAAAGACCGCAGGTCAAGATCGCGAAGACCCGCTGACTACGACAGGGGTGCCGCCGTCAAGCCGCTCCGCACCATCCGCTGGCCCGCCGAACGAATCGAACGGATGCCCCCTTGCGGAGGGGCCGGGCGCTGGCAATCCTAGCGTCCAGCATCCGAGGGGAGGCCGGTGATGCTTCAGGTCACCCAGAGCGCGACGGTCGAGGAGGCAGGGAACGACCTCCTGGGGTTCATTCTGGACCCCGTTCACTGGGTCGTCCTGGATCGGCTGGCCACACAGCCGCAGGAACGGCCCGGCGCGAACGCCAATTACCAGCGGCGCGTCGGTCCCATCTCCATCTGCGCGTCGGTGGACGTGACGGCGGACCTGGGCGTGTTCCTCCGGATCGCCTTCCGCGCCAGCAAGCTGACCCCGGTGAAGGCGGCGGAGCACCTGGAACAGTTCCTCCGTTCCCGGCTGCCGCTGCTGCCCAACACCGAGTGGCAGGTGCAGATCGACGAGCGGAAGTGGATCCACTTCATCCGCCGCTGGGTCGGCGACAGCCTCACCGCCTGAGCCCGGAGCGGGCGGGGCCGCCACCACTTTATTGCGGTGCTCTCCACCGTCCGGTATTCCGTGCGGGTCCCCTCAGGGTCCGAAGGAGCGTTTCCATGGCACGGGTGCTGGTCTCGGGGTTGGCGCTCATGGCGCTGGCCGTTCTCGCCGCATGCAAAGGTGACAAGGGGGACACCGGAGACACCGGTCCCTCGGGGCCCACCGGGATGCAGGGGCCGGTCGGCCAGCAGGGTCCCCCCGGTCCGCCCGGCTCCTCCGGAGAGAGCGGCTGCCCGGGCCCGCGCATCGGCGGCGTGTGCCTGCTCTCCTACGACAACACGCAGACCACGGCCTTCGGGATCGCGGCCCAGAAGTGCGCGAACCAGGGCGGCGACCTGTGCACGGACAGCCAGTCGTGGGTGCTCTCGGTGGGGTCCTGGCAGAACATCTACCTGGCGCCGTCGGTGCTGAACGGGCCGCACTGGACGGCGTCCTTCGCCGACAACGACCAGGCCTTCTGGAACGGCGTCAACAACGGGACCGGGGACGACCACGGCCCCAACTCGTCCTACGGGTACGCGTGCTGCGGCGGCTACACCCCGCCCACGCCGCGGGTGCCGGTGCAGACGTTCAACGGCGTGAAGGTGGTGGCGATCCACAACATGGCGGACACCTTTTGGCCCGGAGCGGTCGCCTACTGCGCGGCGTTCGCGGCGGACATCTGCTCGGACTCGCAGACCCTGCTGCTGCGCGACGCCATGCAGCTCTCCGTCAGCGCCTGGACCAACTCCCACTCCGACAACGACGGCAGCATCTACAACGCCATCACCGGCGGGACCGCCGACGACACGCACCCCAGCCACCAGCACGGCTTCGCCTGTTGCCCGTCGCAGCGCCCGGCGGACCTCGCCTGCCCGGTGACGCGCACCTCCGGCGTCTGCGCGCCGATCATCCACAACACCTCGGACGCGGACTTCCGCGCCGCCTCCACCGCCTGCGCCAACGCCGGCTACGACCTGTGCTCCGTCGGCCAGTCGGCCGTGCTGCGGACCGCCGGCGCGCTCACCGTGCCGGTGTGGACCAACTCGCACTCGGACAACGACGGCAACAACGCCACCGTGGGCGTGGGCGCCATGGCGGACAACCCGGTGCTCACCGCCAACGCCGGCTACGCCTGCTGCCTGAACTGAGGCGAGGGCCGGGGCGGCCTCTGCTGGTCCGCCCCGGTCCCGACTCCCTGACTACGTCCGCGGCTTGAGCGGCCCGGCCGCGCCGGTGGGCCCGGTGGACCCGGCCAGCATCCGGCCGATCAGCACCGACGCCAGCCCGTTCGCCGAGCCGTCGCCGGCCACCGAGATGTCGGGCACCAGCTTCATCTGGTGCTCGGCGAGGATGGAGGCCAGCTGCATGGCCGTGTAGCTCTCCGCTCCCAGCGACTCGCGCCCCAGCCGGTACGCCTCGGCCTTCGCCGCCCCCACCGCCCGGGTGGCGTCCGCCTCGGCCTCGGCCTTGAGCCGGGTGGCCGCCGACTCGCCCTTCGCCTCCTCCGCCGCCGCCAGCGCGTTCTTCTCGGTGATGCGCACCATCTGCTCGCTCCGGACCACCTCCGCCTGCATGTTGGCGACGGCGGTCTCCCGCTCCAGCTCCTGCCTTTTGACCTGCGCCTCCCTCTGCGCGTCGTAGGTGCGCTTGAGCTCCTCGGCGATCTTCCGGTCGGTCTGCGTCTTCATCAGCTCGGCCGGGGGGACGATGTCGCCGATCAGCGTGTCGATGCACTCCACGTCGTATTCGCCCAGCGCCCCCTTGATCGCCTCGTACGCCTCGGACTGCCGGTCGCTCCTGGCGGAGAGGAACTCCAGCACCGTCACCTCCTGCGCCGAGTTCCTGAAGTAGTTGGCCACCGTGGGCTGCAGCACGTGGTCCACCAGGTTCTGCATCGACCCCACCCTGGAGATGACGCGCGGCGCGTTCTTCATCCCGATGTGGATGATCTGCGACACGTCCAGCATGAAGGAGAACCCGTCCTTGGAGCGCACGGTGATCGGCGAGAGCTTCTCGTCGTACCGGTGCGCCTCGGTGCGGGCCGCCCAGTTGAGGACGATGTTGGTGGTGGGCACCAGCTCCACCTTCATCACCTTGGTGTTGAGCGGGTGCTTGCCGGGGAGCAGGGGCTCGATCCACACGCCCTTGCGCCCCTTCTCCACCAGGTCGCCGTGGGTGAAGTCCGCCCCGGAGAGGTCCAGGTGCTCGCGGCCCACGTAGCTCACCACCACCCCCACGTAGCCGATGGGGATCTCCGTCATCGGGATCTCCTCCACCCGCGCGAACCACGGGTTCAGGTTCCAGCTCCCGGAGAGCAGCACGTCCTCCTGGAGCCCGCGGAAGCCGCCCGCCTCCATGAAGGCCTGGCCGCGCTGGAAGCTGTCGTGCCCGGCCACCGACCCACCCGCCAGGTCCCCCGCCGGGATGGGCCTCCCGTCCAGCGTGGTGACGATCCCCACCTGGTCGGGGGAGATCTCACGCACCCGGAGATCGGCGATGTCTAGCCCGTGGGCCTGCGCGTTGCGCGCGGAGATCGCCTCGAACAGCGCCGGGTTGATCCGGTAGCTGCCCGCGGTGAGGAAGGCGATCTGCCGTCCCCGCTCGCCGCCGTTGCGGAGGAAGTCCTCCGCGTCCTGGAACCGGTCGCAGTCCACCTCCTGGCCGAGGATCCGGTCGGAGGGGATGGCCTGGCCGTCCCTGGCCACCACCAGGGCGATGTCCCCCGGCCGGACCTGCACCACCGGGACCTTGAGCACCTTGTACTGCCAGCGCCACAGCCCGAAGTGCCAGCCCGGGGGCAGCATCCGCGCCTGGTAGCCGGCCTCGCCGTTGAGCGCGATCAGCCGGCCCGGCGAGAGCGGCCGGCCGAACTTCTTGATCACCAGCCCGGACTCCTGCTCGCCGATGATCCAGGCCCCGGAGAGCACCAGGAGCAGCGCGCCGAGCGCGGCGCCCAGCACCGCCCACAGCGCGAGCTGCAGCGGGCTCGCGGTGATGATGAATTGCAGCATGGCTTGCCACCTCCTGTGGCTTTGACAGACGGCCTCGTGGTGCACGGGACCGGCCAGCCGGCAAGCGGGCGTGGCGACTGGGCCTCGCGGCCCGCGGGACGCGCTTCCAGCGCAGCGCATTGCGGGCGGGCGCAGTGGAATACGGCCCGCGCGCCGCGGTTCCGGGGCGGCGGGTCAGCCCCTATCATGCGGCGCCGTTTTTCGACCCGAGGGGGTGATCAGTGCGGCGGTCCAGGTCCTGGTTGATGTGGTCGGTGCCCGCCGTCCTCGCGGCGATGGCGTTCCTCGGCTGCCCGCCGCCGGGAGGGCGCGTCCGTCCGCCGCCGCCGCCGAGCGTGGGCCGGCCGATCTCCGACCCGCCGCCGTCGCGGGTGGTGGTGCACGCCACCATCTTCCGCGAGGGCCTCACCAAGGCGCTGGCCTCCGCGCTGCCCCGGCAGGGCGACGGCGACGTGGACCTGGTGGCGGGGAAGAAGCTCCACTACTCCTGGCAGCGCGAGCCGGTGACGCTCCGCTTCGACCGCGGGCGCATCGTGGTGGGGGTGACGGTGAACGCCAGGACCAACCTCCTGGGTGAACGGCTGATCCCCATCACCGTCACCATCTACGGCGAGCCGGTGGTGACCGCGGACTTCAAGGCGGCGCTCCAGTCCACCGACGTCCTCGTCAGGGCGAGCAGCTCGCTGGACACGGTGAACAAGGCCGTGGAGGAGAAGCTCCACGACCTGATCGCCAAGGCGCTGGAGGACTTCCGGATGGACGTGCGGCCCCTGGTGATGAACGCGTTCGCGCGGATCGCCAAGCCCATCGAGATCCAGCTGGCGGATCAGATCGCCTGCGTGGAGCTGAAGATCGTGGCGCTGGAGGCGGGCCCCACCGTGCTGGCGGACGGGGTGGAGAAGGACCTGGGCCTGGTGGTGCTCCCCTCGGTCACGCTGCCCTGCACGCCGGTGGCCTCCCTGCTCGCGTCGGCCTCCGCTCCGGACGGGGGGACGCCGGACGCGGGCGCCGCCGGCGCCGGAGGCGGGGATGGAGGGACGCCGGGGGATGGGGGGACGCCGCTGCCGAACCTCAAGCTGCCGCTGCTGCAGAACGTGGCCTCCCTCCCCACCGGGCCGTTCACGGTGGTGGTGCCGGTGGCCGCGCGCTACGAGGAGCTCTCCGCGGCGATCGAGAAGGCCCTCCCCAACGGGAAGCTCTTCTTCTCCGAGAACCACCCGGACCTCTACCTCCACCACCCGCGGGTCTACGCCTCGGAGGAGCAGATCGTGATCCGCGTCCTCCTCGGCGGCAAGGCGAACGTGGCGGGGTCCAAGCTGGACATGGACGGGGAGATCTACTTCTCCGGCCACCCGAAGGTGATCGACAACCAGATCACCGTCCCCGACCTGGACATCACCCCCGGCACCGCGGGCGAGCTGGTCAA
>Ga0209382_10007638_pt1 | contig 13710 bp, 14 predicted proteins | sample SoiMetdeltSBSDD5_FD_187599 | JGI IMG/M metagenome (GOLD analysis project Ga0209382, IMG submission 187599) | Bulk soil microbial communities from a Populus tree surrounding site in Tennessee, USA - Soil MetaG P. deltoides SBSDD5 (SPAdes) (version 2) | ecosystem: Environmental > Terrestrial >... | reverse complement strand
CGCGGCCGGGGTCGTGATCTCCCAGACCGTCCCCGCTCCCCCGAACTCGAGCACGTAGATCCGGCCGCCGAGGATCTCCGTGTCGATCGGGTTCAGGAACCCGCACACCAGGCTCTGCGCCCGCACCTCGTATCCGGAGGCGGTTTGCTGCAGGTCGAGGAAGACGAGGTCCTGGCTCGCGTCGCGGAAGGGCCCTTGCACGGAATCGCCGTTGGGATCGCCGCGCGTCCAGCCCAGGATGAAGGCGCCGCCCCGGTAGCGTCCGGCCAGGGAGTTCGAGGTGTCGAAGGACAGGCCCAGCGGCGAACGATGCGTCGTGAACGTGCCCAGGGACCGCCCCACCTCGCTCGCCTTGACGAGCGCGCCCGTCACCGGATCGCGGAAGGTGTTCGCGTCCGGGCCCAGGTTCGGGATGGGATCGATGAGAGGCACGGACGGCCGGGGCGGGTAGGTCGGGTCGTCGTGGAAGAAGCCGTGCTGGTAGGCGTAGAACCGGTGGTCGACGAGCTTGTCCGCCTCCGGGTTGTAACCGGGCTGCTGCTGGGGCGTGTCGTTCGTGCCCATGCGCCAGGGGAAGCCGTAGTGCCCGCCTTCGCGCAGCCAGTTGAGCTCGTCGCTGTCGTCGCGGTCGCCGGAGTTGTCCCCCGAGAAGAGCTCGCCCGCGGCGTTGAAGGCGGGGTCGAAGCTGTTGCGCACCCCGCGCGCGAACACGTAGCCGGCGGCGGTGAGGAAGGCCTCGTCGTCCCGCAGGACGATCCCGTTGCCGGTGGCGGGCAGGCGGAAGATCTTGGCCGTGAGGGGCACCTCGCGCAGACCCGGGAAGCGACCGCCGCTCGTCTGCACCTCGCCGTGATCGGTGCGCGAGCCGCTGCTCAGGTACACGAACCGGCCGTCCGGGCTCACGACGATGCCGTTCCATTGGTGGTCGAAGGCGGTGTTGCTCCGCGGATAGGGGACGGTCTGGGCGAGGGTCGTCCACACCCGCTGATCGCCGCTGGTCCGCGTGCCGCGACGGATGGTCGCGAAGTTGTCGAGGTCGGAGATCTGGTTGCCGACGATGTACAGGGCGCCGTCCGGGGAGAAGGCCATGCCCTGGGCGTCGGAGACGCCGGTGTCCACCGCGCGGTAGAGGCGATCGAGCGTGGCCTGACCCTGCGCGGGAACGCTCAGGCGGAGGACGTCGCCCGCGCGCTGCAGGACGAAGAGGGCGCCGGAAACCGGATCGCGCACGAGCCGCACCGACATCTCGGGCCCGCCCGTATCGACGATCCGCCGGATCGTGAAGTCCGTCGCCGGCGTGGGGCCGCCCGGTCCATCGCTGCTCCCGCACGCACCCGCCAGCAGGAGAAGTGAGGCGCCGAGGATCCTGCGCCGCATCCCTCCGGCTATCCCGCGGCCACGCGCGCTTCTTCGGTCCCCCGCAGGGCCTCTTCCGCCGCGCCGGCCAGCGCCTCCAGGAAGGCGATGACCTCGGCGGGGGTGTCCACGGAGTAGCGCGCGGAGGAGGTCCCCTCGCCGACACGTACCGTCCAGGCCTCGCCGCGCAGGCGCTGGAACAGGTCCTCGTCCGTGCGATCGTCGCCGATGGCGAGCCGGAAGCCGGCGTCGGGGCGGAGCGACTGCAGGCGGTCCACGACCGTGCCCTTGTTGGCCCAGGCGAAGCGCACCTCGACCGTCTTGTTGCCGCGGATGGCCCGAAGCTCCGTCTCCGCCAGCATCTCGTCGAGGGTGGCCACGAGCTCGTGGGCCAGCCACTCCCCGAACTCCGGATCGGCCAGGCGGTGGTGCCACACCAGGGCGAGCTCCTTCTCCTCCAGGAAGCTTCCGGGCGTGCGGTCGATGAAGTGCTCGAGCACGGGCAGGACGCGCGCCTTCCACTCGTCGCCGGGCATGGGCCGCGCCATCTCCCACTCGCGCGTGATGGGCGAGCGGACGCATCCCCCGTGCTCGCCGATGAGCCACAGGTCGGGCACGTGCCCGAAGAAGGCGTCGAGGTCGGCGCGCGACCGGCCGGACACGATGGCGGCGGTGACGCCGGGGGCGATGGCCAGCCGGGCGACGAGGTCGACCACGCGCGGAGTGGGAACCGCGTCGCGCGGGCGCGGAGCGAAGGGGACGAGCGTGCCGTCGTAGTCGAGGAGGATGAGGCGGCTGCGCGCGGCACGGAACGACTCGAGGGCGACCGCCACCGGCAGCGCGTCCGGCCGCTCCGGACGGGCGGCCAGCCGGCCCTCGGCCGCTTCCTCGAGCAGGGCGAGGAAGCGCTCGCTCCAACGGAAGACGGTGTTGCGGAGGACGCGGCGGTGGAGCATGACCATGCGCTCCTTGCGCTCCTCCGCCGGAAGCTCGAGCACCCGCTCCAGGACCGCGGCCACGCGCTCCTCGTCGTAGGGATTGACGAGGAAGGCCTCCCCCATCTCCGCCGCCGCCCCCGCGAACTCGCTCAGCACGAGCACGCCTTCCCCGCGCCGTTGGCAGGCGACGTACTCCTTGGAGACGAGGTTCATTCCGTCCCGCAGCGGCGTGACCCACCCGACCTCGGCCGCCGCGTAGAGCGCCACCAGCTCCGAGCGCGAGATCCCGCGCCGGATGTAGACGACGGGCGTCCACTCTGGCGTGCCGAACTCGCCGTTGACCTCGCCCACCAGGCTGTTCACGGTGTTGCGCAGCCGGTCGTACTCCGGGATCCGCTCGCGCGAGGGCACCGCCACCTGGACGAGGACGATCTGGCCGCGCAGGTGCGGCGCGCGCTGCAGGAGCTTGCGGTAGGCGCGCAGGCGCTCGGGGATCCCCTTCGTGTAGTCGAGGCGATCGACGCCGAGGAGGATGCGGCGGCCGCGGTAGCGGCGCCGCAGCGACTCGTAGGCGCGCTGCGTCTTGGCGTCGTTCTCGATGTATCCCGCGAACTCGTCGGGGGCGATGCCGATGGGCAGCGCGTCCAGCCGCGTCGAGCTGCCCTGGGCGGTGACCCGGTCCACCGCGCTGGGCAGCCCGAGGACGCGCAGCAGCGACGACCGGAAGTGCTGCAGGTCGAGATGGGTCTGGAAGGCGACGAGGTCGGCCCCGAGCAGGCCGCGGAGGACCTCGTCCCGGTGGGGCAGGATGCGGAAGGTCTCGGAGGCGGGAAAGGGGATGTGCAGGAAGAAGCCGACGCGGGCCTCCGGGGCCACGTCGCGGATGAGCCGCGGCAGCAGCATCAGGTGGTAGTCGTGCACCCACACCGTGTCCCCGGGCTCCAGGTGCTCGAGGACGGCGTCGCGGAAGCGGCGGTTCGCGGTGACGTAGGCCGTCCAGCCCTCGGGGTCCGCTTCGAAGTTCGTGGCGAAGTTGTGGAAGAGGGGCCACAGCGTCTGGTTGGCGTAGCCCTCGTAGAAACGGCGCGCCAGCTCCGGCGGCAGGTCCACGGTGACGAACCCGTGCTCTTGCCGCGCGGCTTCGAGCAGCGTCTCGCGGCCCGCGTCCGCTTCGCGCGGGGCGTGGCCCGGCCAGCCGATCCACAGCCCGCCGCGGGCCTTCAGGATGGGGTTGACGGCGCTGGCCAGGCCGCCCGAGCTGGGCTCGGCCACCCATCCGTCGGGGCCGCGGCGAACGGAAAGTGGCAGGCGGTTCGAGACGACGATGAGCTTCCCCTCGGCCATTGCGCCCGCTCCCTCGTTGCTCTCCAAGCAACCTACCATCGCGGGCGCGGCACGGGGCCGGCGGGCGTGCTTATGCCGGTTTGGGGCGGCGGGAGGCTTCGGCGCGCGGGCTCATGAGCGCTCCGAACACGAGCACGAGGCTCGAAACGTAGGCCCACAGCACGAGGGAGACGGCGAAGGCGAGGGGGCCGTAGACGGCCGGGAGGTTTGCCCGCGTGAGGTTGATCACAAAGAGGTACTTCGCGCCCTCCCATCCCGTTCCCGCCCACAGGGCGGCCCGCGCGGCCACGCCCGTCCCCACCGGCGGGTCCGGAATGACGCGATAGATGAGGAAGAAGACGAAGCAGGTGAGGAGGAACGCGATGGCCTTGGCGCCATAGGTGGCCAGGGTCGGCCACTGGCTTTTGTAGCTGCGGGCCAGGGACGTCAGCGCGACCGACCCGAACACGAGCGCGCTACCCGAGATCGTCATGACGAAGGCGAGGAGGCGGCTGAAGACGAAGTGGCGTGGCTGACCGGCCCAGACGCGATTGAGGGCCATCTCCACGGGCATGAAGATGCCGGACGAGCCCCAGACCACGAGGACGAGCGAGAAGACCTCCAGGGTCTTGGCCATCCGGCCCAGCGAGCGCAGCGACGTGGCCAGCATCTGGTGCTCGAACGGGATCAGCTCGTTGATGAGCGAGAGCAGCGCGGGGCTGGCGCGGCGGCTGTCTCCGAGCTGCTGGGCCGCCGCCACCAGCACGAGCAGGAGCGGGAACAGGCAGAGCAGGAAGTTGAACGCGATCGCGTTCGTGATCACCACCACGTCACGGGAGAGCAGCACTCCCACCGCCGACCACGCGCGCGCGAGCACGCCCCGGGGCGCGCGGCTCACGGGCGGGCGACCGCCTCCAGCCGGTCCGCGGCCTGCCGCAGGGCCTCCACGAGCGCCGCCGCCTGCGCGGAAGCGCGCGCCACGTCCTTCTCGAGGATCGCTTCCCGCACCCCGGGCAGCGTCTCCGCCGCGTAGCTGGGGAGGGGCGCGTAGACGAGGTGACGAAACCAGGGCCGTCCGGGCAAGCCGTCCGCCCGCGTGAGGTCGCGCTCGGCCAGGAGCAGCGCGTCGTTGCGGCGACGGCGATCGTCCGCGCCGCCGTCCGTCGAGGGCAACGCGAGCGCGGCCAGCCGGCGCGCTTGATGGCGCGCCGGACCGAAGTCCACGGCGATCCGCTCCGGTCGGGCCAGCGCCTCGACCTCGTCGAGGTAGACGGCGAGGTCGCGGCCGTAGGCGGAGTAGTCCAGCGGAAGCACGTCCGCGTTGGCGAGGCGCAGCGCGGCCACTCCCCACAGGGAGGCCATGGCCGCGTGGTATTGGAAGCTCGGATCGCCCTGGCGGCGCATCCATTCGTGCGAGTCGTAGATCGAGTGGTACACGCCGTAGGGTCCGTCGAACAGGAAATCGGCGGAGGGCACGCCCAGGTGGTTGAAGAAGACGGTGTAGTCGCTGCCGCTGCCGAGGATCGCGACCCGGGGCTCGGCCGTGCTCTCCCCCGCCACCACGCCGTATCCGCGGATGTTCGAGGCGTCGCCGGCGCGCCAGACGTCGTAGACCGATCCTCGCCCCTTCGGGTCCGGGATGCGCCGCGCGACCTCGTGGAAGAAACGCCGCAGCGACGGCACGGCGCTGATGCTGAAGCGGTCGCCGGAGGTGGACGCGTCCACGTTGAGGCAGGCCACCGCCTTCGCGCGCAGCTCGTCCGCGTGCTCCTCGCCCCATTCCGTGGAGCCGGTGAGCGTGAACTCCTCCGCGTCCCAGATGCCGAAGACGATCGTGCGGCGCGGCCGCATCCCGCGCCGCGCGAGGTCGCCGAGGGCGCGCGCCAGCTCCAGGGCGGTGGTGGTGCCCGAGGACGGGTCCACCCCGCCGTAGGTCCAGGCGTCGTGGTGGTTGGAGAGCAGCACGATCTGCGAGGCCACCGCCGGATCGGGATCGGCGCCGGGCAGGCGCGCGATCACGTTGCGGATGGTGCGCACCTCGCGCGGGATGTCGAGGGCGATGTGTAGTCGGGCCGGGCCCGGCCCCACGTGGTACGTGAACGGGCCCCCGCCCTGCCAGGAGCGCTCGGGGCGGACCGGCCCCCCCAGCGCCTGCAGGATCTCGCGCGCGTCCTGGAAGGAGAGGGGAAGGCTGGGAATCCTGGGCAGGATGGTGGAATCCGCTTCGGGGATGCGGCGCGCTCCCGCCACCGACGCCCACCCGGGCGTCAGGGGATCACCGGGCACGATGAAGTCGTAGACGTTCGCCCCGCGCTGGAAATGGCTCTCCGGCCCCCACGGACCCTTGGGATAGACGTCGCCCTGCACGTAGCCGTCCTCCGCCGGATCGGAATAGGTGATGAGCGCGGCCACGCCGCGGCGCTCCGCTTCCAGGCTCTTGCCCCCGCGGTAGCCGCCGAAGTACCGGGCCAGGGCGATGCGGCCGCGTACGTCGACGCCGAGGCGCGCGAGCGCGTCGTAGTCCTCGGCGCGGCCGTGGTTGACGTAGACGACGTCGGTCGTGAGCTCGGCGCTCTTCGCATACGCATGCCAGGGCAGAGCGAGGGACGGGTCGCGGCTGGAGGGATCCTCCGGCAGCACCGCCTCCGGCCGGGCCAGGCGGACGGGGCGCGGCGAGACCAGCTCCACTTCGACGCGGCGGGGCGAGGAGAGCAGCACGTCGTAGCTCACCACTTCCGTCTCCAGGCCCGCCTCGCGCATGCCCGAGGCCACCCGTTCCGCGACCCGCCGCGCGCCCTCCGTCCCCGCCACGTGGGGCGCCCGCGTGAGCTCGGCGTGGACGGACTGGCAGCGCGCCGCGGACGGAAGGGCCAGGAGGGCGATCTCCACCTCGCGCTGGCGCGCGGCGGACGCGGTCGTGAAGCCCAGAGGCGGCGGCTCGTCGACCGCACGCGCGGGGATGGCGAGGAGCAGAGAGAGCGCGGCCGCGGCGATGCGCGCGGGCGTCATGTGGCGCGGATTGTACCGGAGGCGGCGCGGCCGGGGTGCGCGGAACCCGCGTGGTAAACTCCGGCGAAACATGGCCGACGAGATCGTGGTGCGGCCGGCGCGCGCGCGCGCCGATTACGACGCGTGCGTGCTGCTGCAGCGCGCGGTATGGGGGCTCGAGGACATCGAGATCACCTCCGCCATCCAGCTCATCGCCACCACCCACGCCGGAGGCATGCTCCACGTGGCCGAGACCACGGGCGGCCAGACCGTGGGCTTCGCCTACGCGTTCCCCGCCCTCCGCGGCGGCACCCCCCACCTCCATTCCGACATGCTGGCCGTGGTGCCCGAGTACCAGCAGCGCGGGGTGGGGCTGCGCCTGAAATGGGCGCAGCGCGAGGAGTCGCTCGCCCGCGGCCTCTCCCTCATCACCTGGACCTTCGACCCCATGCAGGCCCGCAACGCGAACCTCAACCTCCGGCGTCTGGGGGCGTCCGCCACCGAGTTCCTCGAGAACTTCTACGGCGTGACCACGGCCTCGCTGCACCACGGGCTGCCCACGGACCGCCTCCTCGTCCGCTGGGACCTGGCCGCGCCGCGGGTGCAGGAGCTGACCGTCCAGGGCGAGCCGCCGCGCACCGTGACCGCGCCCCCCGTGCCCCGGATCAACGAGGTGAAGTGGCAGGCGGGCTGGCCCGTCTCCTCGGAGCCGCGCCTCGACCTCGAAGCCCCGGAGCTGCTCCTGGAGATCGCGCCGGAGTGGGACATCCTGTGCCGCGCCGCCCCCCGCGTGGCGGACGCGTGGCAATCGAAGGTGCGTCAGGCCCTGCAGACGTACATGGCCCGCGGCTACGTGGCCGCGGACTTCGCGCCCACGCAGGAAGGCGGACGCCGCCGCCCGCTGTACGTGCTGCGGCGGGCCTGACCGGTGAAAGGGATCATCCTCGCCGGCGGCACCGGCACCCGGCTGCATCCGCTGACCCTCGCCGTCAGCAAGCAGCTCATGCCCATCTACGACAAGCCGATGATCTACTACCCGCTCAGCACGCTCATGCTGGCGGGCATCCGCGAGATCCTGGTCATCACGACGCCGCACGACCAGCCCGCCTTCCAGCGCCTGCTCGGGGACGGGACCGCGCTGGGCCTGCGCTTCGCATACGAGGCCCAGCCGCGCCCGGAGGGTCTGGCCCAGGCCTTCGTCATCGGCCGCCGCTTCGTCGGATCGGACGCCGTCGCCCTGGCCCTGGGCGACAACGTCTTCTATGGGAACGACCTCGTGGAATCGCTGCAGCGGGCCGCGGCCAAGACGCGGGGGGCGACCGTGTTCGCCTACCGCGTGCGCGATCCCGAGCGCTACGGCGTCGTCGAGTTCGACGACACCGGCCGCGCGATCAGCATCGAGGAGAAGCCGCCGCAGCCGCGCTCACCCTACGCGGTGACCGGTCTCTACTTCTACGACAACCAGGTGATCGACATCGCGGCCGCCCTGCGCCCCTCCGCCCGCGGCGAGCTGGAGATCACCGACGTCAACCGGACCTATCTCGGCAAGGGCGAGCTGCAGGTGGAGGTCCTCGGACGGGGCATGGCCTGGCTCGACACCGGCACCCAGGAGGCCCTCCTGCAGGCGTCGAACTTCATCCAGGCCATCGAGCAGCGCCAGGGCCTGAAGGTCGCCTGCCCGGAAGAGGTCGCCTTCAAGATGGGCTTCATCACCGCCGAAGACGTCCTGCGCCTGGCCCGCGCCATGAAGAAGACGGAGTACGGCGAGTATCTCGAGCGCATGATCGAGGACGAGGCGCGGTAGCTCTTGCGCTTCGTCCCCACCGCCATTCCCGACGTCATCCTGGTCGAGCCCGACGTGTTCAAGGACGATCGCGGCTTCTTCCTGGAGACCTATCACGAGCGGAAGTACGCGGAGGGAGGAATCCCCGGCCCCTTCGTGCAGGACAACCACTCGCGCTCCGTCCAGGGCACGCTGCGCGGCCTGCACGCCCAGGTCCGCCGTCCCCAGGGCAAGCTCGTGCGCGCGGTGGAAGGCGAGATGTTCGACGTGGCCGTGGACATCCGCCCCGCCTCCCCCACCTTCGGGCGCTGGGTGGGCGTGCGCCTCAGCGGTGAGAACTTCCGGCAGCTCTACGTGCCTCCGGGCTTCGCGCACGGCTTCTGCGTGGTGAGCGCGCAGGTCCACGTCGAGTACAAGTGCACGGCCTTCTACGACCCGGCCGACGAGGTCTCGATCGCATGGGACGACCCCGAGATCGGGATCGCGTGGCCCATAGAGAAGCCCATCGTGTCCGCGAAGGACAGGAGTGCGCAACGGCTGAAAGAGATGATCGATCGACTTGGTTAGCAGATAAAGGGGTCTGTCACCCAGGTCGGTTTGTCTTCCTACGAACGATCATTCCCCAGTGGCGGCTGGTAGTTGCGCGTCCGCGGCCCACTCGCTCCACGAGCCCGCGTACAGACGGCCGCGTAATCCGGCCAGCTCCAGCGCCAACAGGTCGTGACACGCGGTCACGCCCGACCCGCAGTACACGATCGGCTCCTCCCGATGCGCACCGAGCGCCTCGTAGCGCGAACGCAGGGCCGCGGGAGCGAGAAACACGGGCACGGGATCGCTGGTGAGATTCTCCTTGTACGGCGCGTTGCGCGCGCCCGGTATGTGGCCCGCGCGGGGATCGATCGGCTCCGAGTCGCCGCGGTAGCGCTCCGCCGCACGGGCATCGAAGACGAGCGCGTGCGGACGTTCGCCCACCATCGCCGCCTTGTCGAGGACCCATCCCGCGCGCGGTCGCGACACGAAGACGGCCGGGGGCGGCGCGGCGGACGCGGTTTCGAGCGCACGTCCTTCCGCCGTCCACTTGGGCAGGCCGCCGTCGAGCACGGCCACCGCGTCGTGCCCGTACGCCCGCAGGAGGTACCAGAGGCGCGCCGCCATGGCGCCGGCCTGGTCGTCGTAGGCGACGACGCGCGTCGCCGGTCCGATCCCGGCCGCGCTCATCACCCGCGCCACCTGCTCCGGGCCCGGCCAGGGATGGCGGCCGACGAGGCGGCCGCGGCCTCCCCCGGGCGCGGAGAGGTCCTCGTCCATGTCGAGGAATACCGCGCCGGGGATGTGCCCGGCCTGGTAGGCCTCCCGGCCGCGGCGGGCGGGGTCGAGATACCAGCGCACGTCGGCGACGCGCAGGTCGGGCGCGCCGAGCTGCGCGGCCAGCCACTCCGTGGTGACGAGCGGGTTCACGGCGACGGACGCGGCGGACGGTCGCCGCCGAAGGGCGACTCGATCTTCTTGTAGTCGGCAGGGGCCACGAAGACGGAGCCGGGGATGGGCCCCTTGCGCACCTCGGTCGCCTCCGTGGAGACCTGCCGCCGCGCCACCCGCATCCGATAGTCGAGAGCGGTGGCGAGGGGGAAGCCCTTGATCTTCTTCATCTCGTCGAACAGGCGGTCGAAGCGCCGGGCCAGGGGACCCATGGACGCGTAGAGCACCTTGCGCGCGTCGAAATAGCGCGCGGGCGGCTCGAGGGCGGTCGTGGTCCAGACCTCCATCCGCATCGAATCGCCCATGGTCAGGACGTACGGCTCGGTGTCGTAGCCGGCGACCTTCCTCCCGCCCGTCCCTTTCTCCACGGTCACGCTGGCCGTGGCCCCGATGGCCCGGTCGAAGATCGGCCGCCCGGCCATGGCGGAGTCGATCTGATCGAGGAAGGCGCGCAGCTCGTCCAGGGTCGTCGCGGAGTACTCCTTGCGCCGGTTGTCCAGGATCGTGATCTGTCCGGAGCCGAGGTCCACGATGGTGTCGCGCTCGTCCCCCGACATCCGCAGGCGGGAGGACGAAAGATATTGGGTCTGGGTGCGCGTCGTTCCGCGCGGCGTGGTGACGGTCGAGACGATGGTCAGGTCTTCGGCACCCGCGCACGGGATCCCGGCCGCGGAGAACGCGGCCACGACGAGCGCGGCCGGGAGGGCGCCTCTCATCCGTTTCGATTATGACACGCGGTCCGGACACGCCTCGTACAATGGGGGCCATGCCCAAGCCCGAGCGTCAGGTCCTCGTCTGCACGAACACGCGGCCGCCCGGCAATCCCAAGGGCTCGTGCGGCGAGAAGGGGTCGGACGCTCTCGCCGACCGCCTCAAGGCCCTCGTCAAGGAGCGCGGGCTCGGCGCGCGCGTGATGGTCAACAAGACGAGCTGCCTCAAGCACTGCAGCCGCGGGATCACCGTGGCCGTGCAGCCGGACAACGTCTGGTACGGACAGGTGACGGCCGGCGACGTCGACGAGATCTGCCGGCGGCATCTCGAGGAAGGCGAAGTCGTCGAACGGCTGTCCATGCCGGACATTCCCTGGGAATAGCGCGTCCTCCCGCGTGTGACTTCCGTCTCCCGGCATGCCCTTTGCACCGTCTCGAGTCGGAACGGGTCGGGGGACCCGGGAGGATGTCATGGGCCGTCAAGAGCTCGCGTTCCTGGCCGGCTTCGGAAAGGCAGCCCTCCTCGCCCAGCAGGTCAAGGCACACCCGCCAAGCCACACCACGCCCGAGGAATACATGCGTGACGTGGCCCATCTCCACGGCGACTCCGAGGACCTGCTCTCGCGGGGCCTGGCCGTGGGGTGTCTGTCCGCAATCGAGCACGAATAGGTCGCCCAGGCGACACACCGAGCCCATCCGCGGACAAATGTCGGCGGGCCGGGCTCTTCTCAGGCCCGCGAGCGCCGGCGTACGGCGTGCGGGCGGGTGGACGGCCGCGGCGCGCGCGGGAGCGCGCGGCCCACGGCCGGATTGAGGCGGGCCAGCTCGCGCAGGAACGCGGCGGCGTCGATCTCGCCGTCGCGCAGGAACTGATTGACCTCCCGTGCGAATTCCCCCACGACTTCCGGCCGGTTCGAGGCCTCCCGGTGCACCACCGTGCGCTTGTGGAGGCGTCCCTCGCGTATGAGCCTCTTGACGAGGCTCACCCGCGCGGCGCTCCACAGACGATAGCCCTTGCGGTTCCGCGGCGGCTCCGGAATCTTGCCCGCGTAGAGCCAGTTGAGGAGGGTCTGCTTGCTGACCTTGAGGTCGTGAGCCACTTCGAGCGTCGTCAGATACTTCATTTCGAGCCCGCGTAATCCGAGAAGTAGCGCGCCACGGTTGACACCGCGTCTCAATTCGATCGTCACACGCGCCCCGGGGGCCGTCAATGAACGCGCAGAAAACTCCCGCGAGCCGTGACAGAATCGCCGCCCGGCCACAAATCGGGAATAAAGGGAGGCGGGACCGCGATTCCCCCGAGGGCTGTCCCGCAGTCGGATTGACACGTGAGGAGAGATTCGAAGCGGAAGCGCTGCCCCATTTGAGGGCCCTGTATGGGACCGCGTATCGGATGACCAGGAACGCCCACGACGCCGAAGACCTCGTCCAGGAGACCTATCTCCGCGCCTTCCGCGCCTTCGACCACTACCAGCCGGGCACGAACATTCGCGCCTGGCTCTTCACGATCCTGCACCGCGCGCGCACGGACAGCTTTCGCCGCCAGTCGCGCTCGCCGCAGACCGTGGAGCTGACCGGCGAAGGGCCGGCGGTGCCACCCGCGCAGGACGCGCTGGCCGCCGGCGGTGAGGACATCGTGCGGGCCATGGAAGCGCTGCCCGAGGTGTTCCGCAGCGCGGTCGTCCTCCGCGACATGGAGGACTTCACCTACGACGAGATCGCCCGGATCCTCGAGGTGCCGGTGGGCACGGTGATGTCGCGGATCCATCGCGGCCGCGCGCTGCTACGCGCCGCCCTGGCCCGGCGGCCGGCATGAGCACGACCCCGGCGCCCGCCTGCGACGGGACTCGCGTCACCGCCCATGTGGACGGCGTCCTGCCCGCGGAGGCCCGCGCGGATATGGAAGCGCATCTGGCGGGCTGTGCCGCCTGCCGCGAGCAGGAGGCATTCGAGCGCGGCTTGCGCGAGCGGATGCGGGCGCTCCCCGCCCCCGTCGTGCCCGCGGGCCTGGAAGATCGCGTCCGCCGCCGCATCCGGCACCGCCCCGCGCCCGCCGCCGTGCGCTGGCTGCCCCTGGCCGCCGCCGTGGCTCTGGCCGTGATCTGGGGCCGCGGGGCGGCGCCCTTCGTCGCCTGGGAGCTGGCGCGCGACCATAGCCACTGCTTCGCCATGGAGCACCTGCCGGCCGAGGTCTGGACGTCCGACACCGGCGAGATCGCGGAGTGGTACCGGCAGCGCGGCACCGATCTGCCCCTCATCCCGGCGTCGGCCGGAGGGGTCGAGCTCGTGGGCGGCCGTTACTGCCCGCTCCTCGACCGGAAGGTCGCCCACCTTTACTACGCGGGCGAGAAGCGTCATCTTTCCCTCTATGTGGTGCCGGGACCGGCGCGGTTCGGGAGCCGTTTCGTGACCCGCCAGCGAGGTGAGAGCGTGCGGCTGGTCCATACGGGCGGGATGACGCTGGCCCTCGTGGGCGAGGACGCGGAGACGGTGGACGCGTTCCATCGCGCCCTGTCCATGAGCCGCGCGGACGCCTCTTCCCTGGCGTCGCCTCCCCTGACGGGGGCGCCGTGAAGGCGGTGCGCTGGGAAGACGTCTCCGTCGAGCCCGTGACGGACGTCATCACCCGCCAGGTCGTCACCGGCCGCAACGAGATGATCGCCCGCGTCGTCCTGCGCCGCGGGGCGATCGTCCCCACCCATTCGCACGTCAGCGAGCAGGTCACCTGGATCCTCGAGGGTGCGCTGCGCCTGTGGATCGGAGTCCCCGAGGAGGAAGTGACCTTGCGGTCGGGGCAGATGGTGGTGAGCCCGCCGGACGTCCCGCACCGCGCGGAGGCCCTCGAGGACACCGTCGACATCGACGTCTTCAGCCCGATCCGTCAGGACTGGCTGGACGGAACGGACACGTACTTCCACCGGAAATAAGCGGTCGGCCGAAACGGACGGGGACGGGCACGGAGACGGAAACGGGCCCGGGAACGGCGCGGAGCCTCGTTGTTGACCCGACCTGACGGGCTTTGGTACGATCGCTTTTCACTCCCGTGGGGCTGTAGCGCAGCTGGGAGCGCGCGTGAATGGCATTCACGAGGTCACGGGTTCGATCCCCGTCAGCTCCACCAACTCCGGCAGCG
>Ga0209382_10007637_pt1 | contig 13711 bp, 10 predicted proteins | sample SoiMetdeltSBSDD5_FD_187599 | JGI IMG/M metagenome (GOLD analysis project Ga0209382, IMG submission 187599) | Bulk soil microbial communities from a Populus tree surrounding site in Tennessee, USA - Soil MetaG P. deltoides SBSDD5 (SPAdes) (version 2) | ecosystem: Environmental > Terrestrial >... | reverse complement strand
GGAGTTCCGCTCCACTTTGTACAGACCTTGACAGCCAGCCCAGATCCTTATCTACACGGCCTTGGGGCTAGCCGGCCGCTCGCCGCTTTGTCGGTCCCTCGGCCTGTCAGCCCAGACCACCGAGTACAGGATGTGAGGGGATCCCGGGTCAGCGCGACGCTCGAAGCCCGCTCTGGTGACCGGCGGCTGCGAGGGACCTGAGCCCGGGATCCTGGGTGGCTCATTGGCCGGAGCGGGCGAGTTGGCTGCGGGCGTGCGCCAACCGGTAGGAGTCGGTGCCGGTCTCGATGATGTTGCCGCCGAAGGTGAGCCGGTCGACGATCGCGGCGCAGAGCCGCGGGTCGGTGAAGGTTTTTGTCCAGCCGGAGAACGATTCGTTGGAGGCGATCGCGACTGAGGCTTTCTCCTCGCGTTCGGTCAGGACCTGGAAGAGCAGTTCGGCGCCGCGGCGGTCGAGTTCCATGTAGCCGAGTTCGTCGACGCAGAGCAGGTCGACGCGGCCGTAGCGGGCGATGGTCTTGGTGAGGACTTTCTCGTCGGCGGCCTCGACGAGCTCGTTGACCAGCTTCGCGGCCAGCACGTAACGAACGCGGAAGCCTTCCATCGCGGCAGCGGCGCCCAGAACCGATGAGCAGGTGGGATTTGCCGGTGCCGGGAGTCGCCGATGAGGCAGAGTGGCTCGCCGGACCGGATCTAGTCCCGCCGAATCGCCTCGAACAACACGCGACCGGAGCCCGCGATCCACTTCGGCGCGCGAGCGACCTGATGTAGTCGGCAAGACGCTGCGCCTCCCGCCCGGTCAGATCCGACGGCAGGATCAGCGGCATCACACCCATGCGAGGCCGAACACGTGCGGCACCAAAGCGGTCACAGTGTCGGCCTGCAGCAGCGGCTCTGCCAGATCGCCGAGCAGCACGGCGCGGTGCACCTCCTGCAGGCCGGGTCCGGGCTCGGTGCCGAGCTCGTCGACCAGCCGCAACCTGATCGCGGTGTAGTGCTCCAGCGAATCCGAACCGCGTCAGGTGGCGTAAAGCGCCCTGCATCAGCGCCGCCACCAACGGTTCGGCTAGCGGGTACTCCGCCCAGCTCGGTCAGCGGCGCGATCGTCCCGTCGACCTCGCCCAGGCGTGCTTGGCACCGGCCCATACCACCGGCGGCCTGCACCCGTTGCTGATGCCAGCCGCCCGCGCTCGCGTCGCCCACGGGCCGGGCAGCCCGGCCAGCGGCTGGCCGCGCCACAGCCCGAAAGCCTGGCGTAGCAACCCCACCCGCTCCTGGTCGGCGCGCAAGGGCTGGGCCGCCTGCGCCACCGGGTGCCGGAACCGGTGCGCGTCAACCTGATCCGGGTCGACCCCCAACACGTACCCGCCGGACAAGCTCACCATCCGAGCCTGCGCCGGACTGGAAGACGCTGTCAGCGCAAGTGTTTTGCGGATTCTCGTAAACGTGCGAGTGCAGCGCGGGGGGCACCGGCCGGAGCCGTCTGCCCCCACACGCGATCCACCAACTGCTCTGAGGTCACCAGGCGCCCTTGCACACACAACAAAACCGGGCCGAGAAGCCCGAAACTCAGCACGACCCATCATCCCCGGCGGTGTCTATGCCATCGAGTCACAACAATTCCACAACAGTTCGAACTACACCGCGCCGCGATGCTTGATGCGGCACGAACAACAGGATGGGGGTGTGCCACATGGCGAACCGACTTCGCTGGTTGATTTTCATCCTCGCGCCGGCCGTTGCCGTTGCGCTGTTACCTTCCTACGCGCGGGCGCAAACAGCGCCCGCCGTCGCCTTTCCTGCGGTAGTGGATGGCGCCGCGCCGGTGGACCGGCCGGCGCCTTTCGCTGCCCGGCCGGATCAGGCGCTGCCGCCGGAGAAGGTGCCGCCGCCGGTTCCGGCGGGGATCAAGGCCGGAGGTGCGCCGGTGGCGTTGCCCGCGGCGGTGTGGGAGCAGCTGCGCGGCGCCCGGATAGCCGCCGACGAGCCGGTGTTCTCGAATCTGTTGCTGCGTCCCGGTTTCGTGTTGGGTGACACATCGCTGGTGGTCTACTTCGACGTGGATGATCGGGATCCGGCATGGACGCAGTGGAAGGTGCGCCTTTACGAGTTCGGGTCGCAGACCGAGCAGGCCTCGACGACGTTGGAGCGGTCGGATCTGGTGGCCAACTGTGGCGCGGTGCGCGAGTTCTGCCGCTCGTTCGGTGCGGCGCAGGGCTGGGTGCTCGACCCTGCCAAGGAGTATGTGGTCACGATTGCAGCGCTGTTTCCGGATGGGCACGAGGTGGTGTCGCCGGATTCGCCGAAGTCCCAGCCGCGTAACACGGTGATACCGCCGCCGATCCCGGCCAAGCAGGCCTCGGGTTGCGGGTGCGGTGCGGCGCTGGGGATGACGGCGGCCAAGCAGGCCGTGCGCGGCGATGGTGTGAACACGGCGACGGGTGCGTTCACGCGGGTCGAGTCGGACGTTTCCATGGCCTCGTTCGCGATCCCGTTCGCCTCTGTGCGGGTCTACTCGTCGGCCAACGCCGCCGTGCCCGGGCCGTTCGGTCCCGGGTGGGCGTGGTCGTACGACATGCGGGTGACCGGAGGCACCGAGGGTGCCGTGGTGCGCGCCGATGACGGTGCGGAAGTGCTGTACCGCTTGGTGGATGGGGTTTATCAGCGGCCGGCCGGGGTGCGCTCGAACCTGCGGCGTGCCGGTGAGGGTTGGGAGCTGGTCACTCTGCGCGAGGTGGTGTATGGCTTCGACGCGCAGGGTCGCCTGAGCTTCATCCGCAGTCCGCGCGGGATAGGGGTGTCGCTTGCCTACACCGCTGCCGGTATCACGATTACGGATCCGTCCGGGCGCGCGGTCGAGGCGGCCTGATCCGTGACATCCTGCTGCCGGATCAGCGCAAGGTGGCCTACGAGTACGACACTGCCGGCCGGTTGACCGTTTACAAGGACGCGCGGGCGCGGCAGTGGCGCTACACCTACTCGCCCGCCAACCAGATGACCGAGCCGATCGATCCGCAGCCGAATCGGGTGGTGTTGGCCCGCAACGAGTACGGTGCCGACGGCCGCGTCGCCAAGCAGATCGACGCGATGGGCAACGAGACCCGGTTCGAGTGGTTCGCCACCGACCAGGTCGCCAAGACAACGGACGCGGACAATGTGGTGGTCTTCGACGGCTACCGCGACAACGTGCTGCTTTTCAGCCAGCGCGGCAACGGTGACACCGACAACCACCGCTACGACGGTTCACTGAACAAGAACCTGGTGGTGGACGGTAACCACAACCAGCACGAGGGCACGCACGACGGCAACGGTAACCCGACCCAGCGCAACGCGCCGCAGTCGATGGGGTTCAACGAGAAGACGAAGTACGACGAGCACAACAACCCGATCGAGTTCACCGATGGCAACGGCGTTGTATGGAAGAACACCTTCAACGAGTTCAACGAGCTGGTGTCCAGTGTGGACGGTGAGGGGCACACCATCCAGTACGGCTACGACTTGCGCGGCCTGCTCACCAACCAGACCGATCAGCGCGGCAAGGTGACCCACTTCGAGTACATCCCGGCCGGTCAGCTCAACTCGGGCCTGGCGCTGGCGGCGATCACGCCGGAGGGCAGGCGTTCGGAGCAGCGCTACGACGCCACCGGCCGCCGGATCGCGCTGATCGATGCTCGCTCGTTCACCACCACCTTCACCTATGACGAGCAGGACCGCATCCTGACCGTGACCGAGCCGGGCAAGCTGCATCCGTCGCGCAGCACCTACGACGAGGTGGGCCGGCTGGCCTCCGCGGTCACACCGATGTCGCTGGAGACGCGCTACAGCTATCTGGACAACGGGCGGCTGGCTTCGGTGACCGACCCGCGCAAGACGACGCACATCACGTACACCAACGCGGGGCGGCGCGCCTCGGTCAGGATCGGGATGAACGGGCAGGGCCCGGACATCGTGACCACGTACCGGTACAACGTCAAAGGCCTGCTGCACGAGACGACGTCGCCGCGGGGCAACGTGCCCGGTGCCAACCCGGCGGATTTCACCACGACGTACCGCTATGACGCCAACGACAACCTGCGCATTTCGCGGCCGTACCCGGACGGTCAGGTGGTGCACAAGGACATCAAGCCCGACGAGCTCGACCGGACAACCGCGACGGTCGACGAGTTCAACAGCACGTCCTCCTTCACGCGATCCAACACCGGCCAGGTCACCTCGATGTCGGACACGCTCGGCCGGAACGTGTCGATGACCTACGACCGCAACGGTCAGCAGACTGGCATCACCAACGCCGGCCAGAACACCTCGAAGTTGAAGTATGACGAGGCCGGTAACAAGATTCGCCAGGAAACGGCGACCGGTGGCGTGACGACCTGGACGTACACCGATGATGGCCTGCTGGCGACCATGACCGAGCCGCGCGGCAACGTCGCCGGTGCCGACCCGGCGCGGTTCACCACCCGGTTCGAATACGATCTCAACGGCAACCAGGTCAGGTCGATCGATCCGCTGGGCAACGCCACGGTGTCCACATACGACGCCAGCGACCGGGTCGCCTCGGTCACCGACGCGCGAGGCAACACCACACGTTACGGATACCGTGAAGACGACCAGATCGAAACGGTGCACGCACCGGACGCGGTGTTCCACCAGGAGGCGCCGCACAACAACGCCACCGTCTTCAACTACACAGAAGACGGCCTGCCGGCATCGGTGCGCGACCCTAACCTGCATGTGACGCGGATGGAGTACGACACCGCCGGCCGGATGGTCGCGTCCATCGATCCGCTGAACCGGCGCAACGAGATCGCCTACGACGTCGAGAACAACGTCGTGTCGGGACTGACGCGGCTGGAGAACGAGAGCCTGACCCCGGAGCAGCGGGCGGCTCGCACCCTCGTCGACACCTATGACATCGTCAACCGGCGGGTGACCCGGGCGCTGGGCACGGGCGGGCCGGTCTACTCGTGGCGCTATGACGCCAAGGACCGCATCACCGCCTTCGTCGACCCGGCCGGGGTTCGGGAGGTGAAGTACGACAACGAGGATCAGATCGAGCGCGTGACGCGCACCGAGCCCGGCGGCCGTACCGAGGCCTTCGTTTATGGGTACGACGCCCGGGGCAACGTCACCGACCGGACCTATCCGGACGGCACGCACGTCGAAAGCACCTTCGACGCCGACAGCCGGATCAGCCGGGTGGAGGTCTCCGGCGGCGCGGCCGGTGCCACGCCGGCGGTCTGGACGTTCGGCTACGACGTGGCCGGGCGTCGCACCAGCACCACGCTTCCGGGGCCGACCGGTATCACCGAGCGGCGCACCTATGACGAGGCGGGCCGGCTCACCGCGGTCGGCGCCACCCGCGAGTCGCAGGAGATCGTCTCGGCGTTCCGGCTCGACCTCGATCCGGTGGGCAACCCCATCAAAGTGACCGCCACCCGCGGCGGGGTCTCCGAAGCGGTGGCGTACTCCTACGACAAGGCCGACCGTGTCATCGCGGCCTGCTATGCGGCGAACAGCTGCGAGCCGGGTGCGGCGGCGGCCGGGCGGATCGACTACACCTACGACCTTGTCGGCAACCGCAAGAGCCAGAAGAAAGCCGGCACCGCCGGCAACGACATCACGACGTATGAGTACGACGTCGCCGACCAGCTGACCCGGCAGACCGTCACCACCGGCTCGACGGCGACCGCCACCGACTTCGGGTACGACCTACAGGGCAACCAGACCCGAGCCGGTCCGGACACGTTCACCTACAACCTGGATCACACCCTTGCCACAGCCACCGTCAACGGCAGCACCACCAGCTTCCGTTACGGCGCCGAGGGACTGCGCCTCGCGGCGACCGCCGGCGACGGCGCGGCCGCGGTCACCCGGCACTGGTCGTGGGACATGGTGGGCACCCTGCCACAGATTGCTCTGGACACGGTCACCACCGCGACCGGCTCGCAAGCCGACAAGCGCGGCTTCGCCTACGGTCCCGATGACGAACCGTTGGCGTTGTTCGACCCGGCCACCGGAGCGCACTCGTACACGCACGACTGGCTGGGCGGCATTGCCAACATGCTCTCCCCGGCCGGTACGGTCGAGGCGGGCTACGACTACGACCCGTTCGGCAACCCGCGCGAGGGCGACACGCTGACCGGCGGTGGCGGGGCTCAGTTCGTGGACGGTGGGCGCAGTAGCGGCACCACCGACACGGCGCAGAACAGCCCCGCGAACCCGTTGCAGTACACCGGCGCCTACCAGGATTCGAGCTCCGGCGAGGGTAACTACTTCCTGCGGGCCCGCAACTACAACCCGGGCACGGGAAGGTTCACCAGTGTCGACCCGATGCCCACCGGCGATGCGGCCAAGTCCACCTACGCCTACGCGGAGAACAACCCGCTGGCGTTCACGGACCCGACCGGAGCCACCCTGGAGGGCGGGGGTGGCGGTGGCGGTGCGCCGCTTGAGACCGGCTCAACCGAGACCGACGGTCCCAGCCCGGAGGAGCTGGCCAAGGCGCAGCAGATCCAGAGCAAGAGCTGGCTGGACGTCATCCTCGAGGCCGGCGGCCAGATCCTGATGGAGTTCCTCGGCATCAACGACCTGATGAACTGCCTGGGCGGCGACATCGGCGCATGCGTCATGCTCGTCGTCGGCTCGCTTCCCTGGGGCAAGATCTTCAAGGCCAAGAAGATCGCCGAGGCGATCTTCCGCGCGGGCAAGGCCGTGGTCACCTTCTTCCAGGAACTGAAGTGGGCCAAGGCCATCATCAAGGGTGCGGAGAAGGCGGCCGAGGCGGCCAAGGCCGCGGCGGCGGCAGCGGCGAAGGCGGCCGCGGAAAAGGCGGCCAGAGCCAAGGCGGCAGCGGAAGCGGCGGCGCGCAAGGCGGCCGCGGAGGCCGCGGCACGTGCTAAAGCCCTTGCCGCCAAGGCGAAAGCCGCCACCAAGAAGAAGGCCGAGGGCTGTGGCTGCGTCTGCGAGGTAGTAGCGCACAGCTTCCCGGCCGGGACCAAGGTCCTCATGGCCGACGGCGCGAGCAAGGCCATCGAGGAGATCAAGCCGGGTGACACCGTCCACGCCACCGAACCGGAGACCGGCCATAGCAAGGATCGTCAGGTCACTCACACCATCCACACCGAGCACGACAAGAAGTACGTCGATTTGTCGATCCGCGACGGTAAGGGCGGGGAGCACAGCATCACCAGCACGGACAACCACCCGTTCTGGTCGGTGACGCGCCAGGACTGGGTAGAAGCCGGCAGGCTGCACACCGGAGAGCTGCTGCGAACCGCGGCGGGGACCTACGTACAGGTCAGCGCCGTCAGCCATCGCCAGACGCAGCAGCCGACCTATGACCTCACGGTCGACGACCTCCACACCTTCTATGTAGTCGTTGGGGACGTACCGGTCCTGGTCCACAACGTCGGCAAGAAGAAGTGTGGCGGCTCAGGGCCGTCAGATATCGGCAGACGCGGCGTGGACCATCTCGAGCGGGAACTTCGCGCCGCCGGGCACGACATTGTCGGGCGTGAAGTGCACGCACGAATTCCTGGAACTCGTCACGCAAAAGGCAACTACCGCAAGTATGATCTTGTGACTCAGAAGGACGGCTACATCTTCCTGCACGAGTCGAAAAACGGTCCGGGTGCGAGATACGAGCCGGATCAGGAGGCAATGGACAATCTCTTCACGGAGACCGGCCTCATCCTGTATGGTCGGTTCGCCCGTAAAGCGGGGATCAAGGGCTACCATGATCCGTCGCGGTTTGTCATCGCTATCCATTACCTGGACGTATAAACGCTCGGCGCACCCTGCCCTCGCGGATCGCCGCGGAGGCAGGGTGCCTTTGTGGCGTGGAGGATTCGTGATAAAGAAATCAGCACTTTTCTCGGCGGTAGCCGGCGAGATGAAGAAACTGGGCTTCAAGCGGTGGAAGTCGAACTACGAGTATGTCATTGACCTCGGGCCTGGGTTTGAGGGCTACTGTTCGTTCGCGGATTCCACCCATCGTGAAAAGACCGCCGTGTGGATCGCCACGTTCGCGGGCATCCGCTGCGAGGCGATCGAAAGCCGGATCGCGGCGTGGTGCGGCGACGTGATTCCAGGCTGGGACGGCTCCTATGTGCCCACTGTTTCAGCGAACATCGGATACTTCACTGAGCGGGTTGAGTGGTTGGAGCACCGGGTCGACCTCACCGGCGATTCGATTGAGGACGGTATCCGGCCGAGCATCTCCGATGTCACGGAGGTCGGTCTTGGCTTCATGAGGTCACATGCTTCCTATCCGGGCCTGATCGAGGCGCTGGAGTTTGGCAGGGGACAGTTGACAGAACGCCGCCTTGAGCGGACCCCACTCGCCTACGCGCTCGCGCAGAATCTCGAAGGCGCCTACCGGGAGCTGGAGGAGATGAAGCGGATGGTGGACGAGGGATCGCTCATGGCCGTGCGCTACCTGCGGTTCATTGAAGGCTTCGAGAGCGAATTCCGGTTGTGAGCCGAGCCGGCGCACGTGACCGCAGCATGCGGAAGGGCACCCGTTAACTACGGTAAAAGAACAGCTGCCTGGCTCCAACACCGTCTGCTTTACTCACCACTCGCCCGCAGAGCGCTGGCCACCGAGACGCGCGGACAAAGTTGTACCCAGGTGTTCCATTACGGAGGCGGGCAATTCGCGGAGCAAAAACTGATCCTCTTGCCGAAGAGCCTCAGCGATCCAGATCAACCATTTGACCAGGCTGCCCAACGTCGTAGATGAGCCCCTAGCCGCCGAGGAGCTTGTCGAAGCTGCGCCCGGCCTTCGGCCTGGGCGAGGATCGCAACCCAGATGTTTGAACCGGGCGTTGGCGAGCTGGACGGAGTCGAACACCGCCAGCGTCCGCTAAGGCTGATCGGAAGCCGGTCCGTCGCAGTTGCCCATGGATGTGCACGGCTTCACCAGCCGCAACCACGAATAGGTCGGCGGCTGGAACATCGGCATATGGACCACGACAATCAAGATGAGGCTCGCGCAGCACGACGGGTTCGGGCTCGTCAAGTTGCGCCACCGGGACGGTATGTTCCAAGCGCATTGCCTCATCGAGGTCATCGAACGCCTCGTCCGGCATACCCTCGGCGGACTTCAGGTCGGCGAGGTCGGCAAGGACCCGGGCAAGGTGCGGAAGGCAACCGACGTCGACCCGCGCTAGCTAGCCATCCCTGCCAACGCGCCGACCACAAAATCGGCATTCTGGTGCCTCAGACCCAGGATGTCGGCCCTATCGGGTTGATCATCTGTCTATCCGGCGTTCGACGGTTCCAATGTCGATATGGGGATAGTTGTCGCGATGCTTGCGGGGTTGCGGTGATACCGGGGCTAAGGGATCGTGACGGAATTGTGATCTTCACGATGTGTAGCCGACGGCCGTGGCTGGTGGGCGGGTGATTGGTCTCAGCAGCGCCGGATTCATGATCGTACAGGATTGGTTACTGTCCGGAGTGGACATCTTGCTGGTGGGGATTGTTCTCATGGTGAGGGTCCTGTGCGGACGGTTTTGTTGGTCTAGCGTGAGCCTCCCCATCCCTACAAGGGTTCGGCTGTGGTGTCCGCGCGGACACCGCAGCCGTAGATGTTCTCACCATCGATCTTGGGAGGATCTGTGAGAACAGGGCTTAGTGTAGCGGCGCGTGCGCGTGTTTGGGTGAGCGCCGGTTTGGTGCTGTCGTTGGTGGCGGCGTTGGTGTGGGGTCTTCCTCCAGCGCGGGCCGCGGCGGGCGAGCCCGGGGATGGGGAGCCGGTGGAGCAGCCGGTGCCGACGACACCGCTGCCGGTGCAGCCGATACCGCCGCCGCAGATGCCGCAATGGTCGGCGCCGGCGGCGCCGGTGTGGCCGTCGGCGGGCACGGCAACCGTGGATCTGGCCGGGTCGGGCTCATCGTCGCCGTTCGGTGGTCGTGTGGGGGTGGCTGGGTCGGCATCGCCGGGTGGGTTGCCGGTGACGGTGACGGTGCCCGGGTCGGGCGACAGCGTGCAGGCCGAGCAGCGGCTGATGCGCGGATTGGATGCCGCAAGCGTGCCGATCGCGGTGTCGGCGGTGGAGGTGTCCACTTTGGACCAGAGCGCGGCGGCCGGGTTGGGTGTGCGTGGTGTGGTGTTCACGTTGGCCAATGCGGGTGCGGCGGCGGCCGCGCCGGCGCCGGTGCAGGTGGCGATCCACCACACCCGACACCCGGAAAGCTCGAAGAAGCGTTGCCCTCCTCGCTGATCATCACTTGCTTGATGGAGGAGGACGATCAGATGGGACGCGTCATCATCGGCATGGACCCGCACAAGCGGTCCGCGACCATCGAAATCATCAACGACCGCGAACAAACCCTTACCCAGGGCCGGTTTAGCACCGACACCGACGGCTACCAGGCGATGCTCAGACTCGGCCGGCAGCACAAGAATCGGATCTGGGCGGTGGAAGGCTGCAACGGTATCGGCCGGACATGTCGCCCAGCGTCTGGTCGCCGACGGCGAAACCGTGGTGGACGTGCCATCGAAGCTGTCGGCGCGGGCGCGGGTGTTCGCCACCGGCCAGGGCCGCAAGACCGATCCGGTCGACGCACACTCGGTGGCAGTGGTCGCGTTACGCACCAACCGTCTACGCCAGGTTGCCGCGGATGACACCACGGTCGCGTTGCGGCTGCTGGTCGACCGCCGTGATGTGCTGGGCGCGCCCGCACCGAGACGATCAGCCGGTTGCACCATCTCCTGCTCGAACTGGTGCCCGGTGGAGCGAAGAAGTACCTGTCGGCGCCGCAGGCCCGTGCCCTGCTGACCACCGTCAGACCGCGTGACATCGTCGGGCGCACCCGCCGCCAGCTCGCCTCCGAGCTGATCACCGAACTTGCTGTGATCGACAAGAAGATCAAGACCGCCAACGCTCAGCTGACCGAGCTTGTCAAAGCTACCGGCAGCAACCTGTTGCAGCTCAATGGGATCGGCCCGTCCGGCGCCGCGAGGCTGCTCGGCGACATCGCCGACATCAGCCGCTTCGCCAGCCATGGCCATTTCGCCTCCTGGAACGGCACCGCACCTCTGGACGCCTCCTCCGGCGACCAGCAACGCCACCGGCTGTCGCGGGCGGGCAACCGGCGCATCAACCGGGTCCTGCACATCATGGCCGTCGTCCAGTTACACCACGACACCGAAGGCCGCCGATACTTTCGGCGCAAACTCGCCGCCGGCAAAACAGCGATGGAAGCCATGCGCTGCCTGAAACGCCGATTGTCCAATGTGGTCTACCAACAGATGCTCACCGACGCCAAGGCGAGCCCGGGAGGGCACCTGGGGGCGACTCTGACATCCGGCGCGGCCGGCCCAACCCCGACAGCCGACTCTTCGGATAAGCCACTTCCCGGACTCGACAACTACCCTACGCCGCCACAGACATCCGCGCTGACCAGCACCGTCACCCGAACGGCACGAGCATCACGGAAAAGATCACTCTCAACCTCTTGACATAGAGGGGCGCCATCTTCAGCGCCGGGCAACAGACAGGTCGGGTGGACCAACAACCAAGGTCCAGTCACGCTCGCGGCCCAGCGCCGGTGCGGGTTCGAATCTGATACATGTCAGGCGTGTCCGATGAGGACTCGTTATTGAGGCCACGTCAAAGCTGTCCGAAACGGCGCCCTCATTGAGAACGACAGCAGCATCAAGATCTGTCGTACCAAAGCTTCGGTCGGCGACTCCTCAACGAAGTAGGATCGTGCAAGGAGGCGGAAGCATTGTCGTATCGTTTCCCCTGTTCGCGATGGTGTTATGGGATTTGTCGATATCCCATCCGGGCACGTGCCCCCTCGCATGAACAGGTGGATAGACCATGCAGATCGCGATCATCACTGGCGCCAGCTCGGGGATCGGCCGGAGCGCGGCGGTCCAAGTTGCCAGGCGCGGGGTGGGCGTCGTGCTGACTTACCGCGGCAACCCGTCCGGAGCGAAGGAAGCCGTGGCCGGCATCGAGCGCGAGGGCGGGACCGCGTGCGCGTTGCCGCTCGATGTCGGGCGCAGCGACACGTTCGCGGAGTTCGTTGAGGCGCTCGCCGGTGTCCTGCGGGACAACTGGCGCCGCACGACGTTCGACTTCCTGGTCAACAACGCCGGGTTCGGCGGGATGTCGATGTTCGAGGACACCTCGCCGGAGTTGTTCGACGAGTTCTACCGTGTCCTGCTCAAAGGGCCGTACTTCCTGACACAGACCTTGCTGCCGTTGCTGGCAGACGGTGGCGCGATCGTCAATGTCGCTAGCAACTCGGCATTGCCGTCCAGTGTCGAGCCCGGCTACTCGGCATACGCGTCGATGAAGGGCGGGCTGATCGTGCTGAGCCGTTACCTGGCCAAGGAGCTTAGCGGCCGGGGTATCCGGGTGAACGCGATCTCGCCGGGGTCGACCCGGACTCGCATCGGCGATGACGCCTTCGAGCGGTATCCCGAGGTGATCGACGTGCTGGCGGCGAAGACCGCGCTGGGCCGCATCGGCGAGCCGGATGACGTGGGCCTGGCGATCGCGGCCCTGCTCGGCGAGGAAGGCCGGTGGATCACCGCGCAGAATATCGAGGTGTCCGGTGGTTTCAACCTCTGAGCTCCCCCGGCATGGATGGGTACAAACATGTTTGCTTTTTTGAAGGCCCTGGGTGCGCGTCCGCGGGGACAGCGGCTACGACGGTTGCGGCGCTCACCGCATTACCTTGACGGCTCTTTCCACAACAGTCTTCCGACCGGGACGCTGATGGTCGGCAGAAGCGGTCGCACCGCACGGGATTTCCTCGACGTTTGGCGGGGACGGCGCCTGCGCGGCGCGATCCCGGTGTCGCGCCTCCAAGTCCCAGGGCAGGGCGGCCTGCAGGTGACCTGGTATGGGCATGCGACCGCGCTGGTGGAGATCGAGGGCCGGCGGATACTGCTGGATCCTTTGTGGAGCGACCGCGGCTCGCCGTTGCCCGGGGTCGGACCCAAGCGCCTGCATCCGATGCCCGTAGATCTTGCGGATCTGCCCCGAGTCGACGCCATAGTGATCTCGCACGATCATTACGACCATCTCGACATGCCCACCATCAAGGCCCTGCATCGCAGTCAGGACGCGCCTTTCGTGGTGCCTCTCGGGGTGGGCGCTCATCTGGAGCGCTGGGGCGTCGAGTCGCGCCGCGTCATCGAGTTGGACTGGAACGAGCAGGCTGAGCTGCCCGGCATCGTCTTGACGGCGACCGAGGCACGTCACTTCTCCGGCCGGCTGCTACGACGCAACGGGACCCTCTGGAGCTCATGGGTGATCGCCGGCGAACGGCATCGTGTCTTCTACAGCGGCGACACCGGCTACTTCGATGGGTTCACGCGGATCGGCAAGCGGTACGGTCCCTTCGACGCCACGCTGATCCAGGCCGGCGCGTACAACGATGCCTGGCCTGACATCCACATGCTGCCTGAGCAAGCGGTCGCCGCTCACCTCGACCTGCGCGGCGGCCTGCTGATCCCGGTGCACTGGGGGACATTCACCCTAGCCCCGCACCCGTGGTCGGAGCCGGCCGAGCGGCTGTGGGCGGAGGCCAAAGCGCGCGATGTCCACTTGGTGGTGCCCAGACCGGGTCAGCGGATTGACGTGGCGGCGCCGCCTGAGCTCGATCCGTGGTGGCAGGTAGTGGCGTGACGTGAGGCCGCGCCGTTTCCCTTATGGGGCAATGGCACGGCCCGCTTATTGTCCAATGT
>Ga0209382_10007636_pt1 | contig 13714 bp, 17 predicted proteins | sample SoiMetdeltSBSDD5_FD_187599 | JGI IMG/M metagenome (GOLD analysis project Ga0209382, IMG submission 187599) | Bulk soil microbial communities from a Populus tree surrounding site in Tennessee, USA - Soil MetaG P. deltoides SBSDD5 (SPAdes) (version 2) | ecosystem: Environmental > Terrestrial >... | reverse complement strand
GGCTGCGAGCTTCCGCACCGCCTGCGCGGTCGAGGGGCCCGGCCCGTCGTCGAAGGTCAGGGCGACGTAAGGCCGGTCGCGCCCGCCGCAGTAGACCGGCGTGCCCTGCTTGAGGAGGCGGCGCACCCTCCGGTCGGCGACGGCGGCCGACACGGCGGGCGCCCGCGCGGCGGCGCGGGCGTCGCCGCTGTGCCGCTTGCCGCCCGAGGCCGTGATCGCGACGACCAGCAGCACGATCACTGCCGCCACGACGGCGAGCGCGACGACGCGGCGTAGGCGGACCTGGCGGCGGCGCATCTCGCGCCGGTGCGCCGCCTCGCGGGCGCGCGAGCTGCGGGGATCCTCGACGGGCATCGCGCCGTGCGAGGGTACTCGCCCGACCACTACGCCCGGTTGGGCTGAGCGCCCTGACCGGACGGGTCCTGTGGCTGCGGCTGAGCGCCCTGGCCGGATGGGCCATCGGGCGGCGGCTCGGTCGGGGTCGCCGGCTGATCGCCTTGCCGGCCGGCAACCGCCATGGCGGCCAGCCAGGCGACCACGGCGGAGATGATCGTGAGCGGGATCGCGTTCGCGCCCGCCGAACCGACGAGCAGCGAGGCCAGGAGCGCGCCCGTGAAGGGCGTGCGAAGCCCCGCCGCAGTCGCGGCGGCCACGCCGACCGCGACCGCCGCCGTGATCGAGTAGCCGCCGAACGTGACGCTGGCCAGCACGCCCATCGCCGCGCCCAGGAAGACGGCGGGGAACACGGGTCCGCCGCGGAACCCGGCGCCGATGGAGATCGCATAGGCCAGGGCCTTGGCAACGACGACGCCGACGAGGACGGCGGCCGACGTCTCGGCCAGGACCTGGGGGGTCGACGTCTCGCCCGAGAACAGGACGAGGCTGAGCGGGCGATCCGCTGCTTCGTGGAAGATCCAGGCGATCAGGCCCACGCTGAAGCCGCCGGCGAGGAGCACGGGCAGGCGGCCGCCGATGCGGTGAAAGCCGATCGACCCGATGCGCCGTGCCGCGATCACGATCGCCGCGACCACGAGGGCGACGAGAATGCTCAAGGGAATGTCGACGACGCGGACGCTGCCGTAGTGCGGCAGGTTGGGAAGGTCGAGCGCCGTCTCGTGCACGCCCGACCAGCCCGCCACGCCCGTGAACACGAGCTGGCCCACGCCGGCCGCCAGCAGACCGGGGAGCAGGAACCGCGGCAACATTGCGGAAGCGAACTTCCCGCTCGCGGCCACGGCCTCGAAGAGCAGCAGCGACGAAGTCAGCGGCCCGCCGAACACGGTGCTGATGGCCGCAAAGCCCCCGGCGAATGTGATGATCGAAGAGATCACTTGGTTCTGTCGGGCCAGGCGGGCGGCCACGGTGCCGAGGGCCAGGCCGATGGCCACCAGCGGCGCCTCCGGGCCGAGCACGATCCCGAAGACCAGCGCGGCGGCCGCGGCGAGGATCCCCCCGGCCGCGAGGCGCGGCGGCAGTGGCGCCAAGCTCAGGCCCTCGGCGGGCGAGTGTCCGCCGTGGCCTGGTAGACGCAGCGCCCCCGCCGTGAGCAGGCCCGCGAACGTGGGGAGCAGCAGCACGTACCACCACGGAGGCTCGCTGACATCGAGCAGGTCCTTGGGGATGTCGGTCCAGAACAGCGTGGTCAGGCCGTGGACGACCGAGTCGAAGGCGACGGCGACGGCGGCGATGGGGAGGCCGGCCAGCGCCGCCACCAGCAGCGCGACGAGGTATGCGCGGTTCTGCTCCTTGTTCATCGCAGCGGCCTTCCGTGGAGGAGGGCGGCGGCGACTCTAACCGAGGCGGCCGATCGCTACGGTGCGTCGGGCTATGAAGCTCGAGGGCATCCACCACATCACCGCGATCACCGGCGACGCGCCGGGCAACGTCGACTTCTACACGCGCGTGCTCGGGCTGCGGCTGGTGGCCAAGACGGTCAACCAGGACCAGCCCGACGTCTATCACCTGTTCTTCGCGAGCGAGGCCGGGAAGCCCGGGTCCGAGCTGACCTTCTTCGAGTACCCGGGCGCGATTCCGGGGCACGCCGGCGAGGGGATGGTCCACCGGATCATCTCCCGCGTGGCCTCCGTGGAGGCGCTCGACTTCTGGGCTCGGCGCCTGGCCGACCTCGACGTCGGGGTGCAGCGCGAGGACGCAAGCGTGCGGTTCGCCGATCCCGAGGGTCTGGAGCACGAGCTCGTCGTCTCCACCGCCGACGAGCCGCTGGTCGCCGAGCATCCGGAGATCCCGCCCGAGTTCGCTCTCGGCGGCTTTGACGGCGTGCGCGCCTACAGCAACCGGCCGGAGCGCTCGGCGGCGCTGCTCGAGCGCGTCCTGGGCGCGTCCCCGGCGGGCGACGCGACGTGGGAGCTGCGCGGCGAGCGCCGCGGAAGCACGATCGCGTACGACGCGTCGCCCGGGATCGGGCGCCAGAGCGCGGGCAGCGTCCACCACGTCGCGTGGGGCACTACGGCCGCCGAGCATCCGCGGTGGCTGGAGCAGCTCCAGCGCGCCGGCGTGCCGTCAACGCCTGTCATCGACCGCTACTACTTCCACTCGATCTACTTCCGCGAGCCGTCCGGGGTGCTGTTCGAGATCGCGGACGATGCGCCGGGCTTCACGGTCGACGGAACGGTGGAGGAGCTGGGGACGCGCATCATCCTGCCGCCGTTCCTCGAGTCGCAGCGCGACGAGATCGAGGCCAGACTGACGCCGCTGCCCGATCCGCGGGCGCGGTCTCCGCGGTAGCGCGAAGCCCGGGTTAACCGGGGTTGTTTCTCGCCCGCGGGGAAGCGAGAGTAGGCAGGACGTGACCACCGCCGCACAGCGTCGCCGGGAGGTCCTCGAGCGCGCCCGCGAGCGCCGCGGCCGTCTGGCCGCCGAGCGCGAGCAGCAGCCGCTGCGTCGCGCGATGTTCCTCGGCGGCGCCATCGGGCTGGGGGTGGGCATCGTGCTCGGCGCGCTGTTCTGGGACACGGATCGGGCCGGTCCCTCGATCGTCGCGGTCGCAGCCGTCGTCATCGGGACGGCCGTCGGCGCTGCACTGGGCCTCGAGCATGAGCACGCCGGAGAGCGCAGGAAGGCCCGCGAGGAGGCGCGTACACGCGATGAGGAGCGCGCTCGCCACCGCGAGGAGGCGCAACGCGAACGGCGCGCACGGAAGATCGCCGCGGCGCCGAGCCCGCGCGGCGACGACGACTTCCTCGTCCCGCCCGGCTTCTACCCCGACCCCGACGGCAGCGATCGCCGCCGCTGGTGGGACGGGGTCAAGTGGACCTCGAAGCGCGCCGCCTGACGCCCGCTGCAAGCGCGGCTGCAGCCTCGGCGCCGCTGGACGGGCATCGTTGCGGCGCTCCGGATGTCGCGCCGCCTCGTCCACCTGCTCGTCGCGCTCGCCTTCGGTGCGGCGCTCGTTGCCGCCACCGCGGCCGCCGCGCCCACGCCCAATGGGCTGCAGGACCGCGTCTCGCGCGCCCAGGACCGCGAGCGGGCGCTGCGGGGCTCGATCAACTCGGACACGATCAAGATCCAGGGGTTCCAGGGCCGGCTCGACGACCTGCTCAGGCGGCTGGCGGGCATCCAGGCAAGCCTCGACTCCGAGCGTTCGGAGCTGCAGCGCCTGCAGAGCCAGCTGCGCTCGTCGCGGGCGCACCTGGCCATTCTGCGGGCCCGGCTCGAGCAGGGGCTCGACGCGCTCAGGGCCCAGCTCGTCGCGAACTACGAGTCGCCGCAGCCCGACGTGGTCAGCGTGATCTTCAGCGCGCACGGCTTCAGCGACCTGCTCGACCGCGTCGAGGGCCTGCGCCGCATCGAGGAGCGCAACGTCGCCGCCATCCGCGCCGTCAAGACCCGGCGCGGCGCCGTGACCCGGGAGACGACCCGGCTGCGCGGCCTCACCGCGCGCCAGCAGCGCGTCACGGCCGCCACGCTCGTGCAGCGCAACCAGGTCGCGACGCTGAAGAACGCCGTGCTCGCGCACCAGCTGCACTACAAGCGGGCACGGGCGAAGAAGACGGGCCGGCTCGCGAGCGTCCGTTCCGCGCGCCGGGCGCTGCAGCGCCGGCTCAACAAGCTCATCTCCGCGGGCGGGTTCCTCGCCCACGGCGGGGAGTTCGGCTTCTTCCCCGCTGCCGGCACCAACTACGCCGTGGGCGACGAGCCGACGCTGGCGCAGCGGCTGGACCGGCTCGCGCGCGCCCTGCACCTGCACCTCATCGGCCTGTCGGGTTACCGCACGCCGCAGCACTCGGTTGAGGTGGGCGGCTTTTCCAACGATCCCCACACCCGCGGCCAGGCCTCGGACACGCCGGGTGTCGAGGGCGTTCCGGAGGCCACCCTGAACCGGTTCGGCCTCACGCGGCCGTTCGGCGGCGCCGCCGAGGCCAACCACATCCAGCTCGTGGGCAGCGCGAAGTAGCGACGGCATGCCCGACGTCCTGCTGAGCGAGCGGCCGACTCCGAAGGTCCGGCTGCTCACCCTCAACCGGCCCGACCGCCTGAACGCGATGACCGCCGAGCTGTGCGCCGCCCTGCACGGCGAGCTCGGGTCGATCGCGGCCGACCGGGCCTGCCGCGCCGTCGTGCTGACCGGCGCCGGCAGGGGGTTCTGCGCCGGCCTCGACCTCCAGGGCTACGGCGACGCGCCGGGCAACGACGGCAGCGACCAGGCCCGCGACCGTCTGGGCAACCAGGAGCACATGTCGCGCCTGATCCTGCGCCTGCGCGACACCCCACAGCCGATCATCGCCGCGGTCAACGGTCCCGCGGCCGGGTTCGGGCTGGCGCTCGCCCTGGGCAGCGACATCCGCTTCGCCACCCGCAGCGCGGTGTTCCGCGCCGCCTTCATCAACATCGGCGTCTCCAACTGCGACATGGCGGTGAGCTGGCTCCTGCCCCGCCTGATCGGCGCCTCGCGCGCCCACGAGCTCATGCTGACGGGCCGCCGGGTCGACGGCGAGGAGGCCGAGCGGATCGGGCTGGTGGCCGACACCGTGCAGGACGAGGGCCTGCTCGAGCGCGCGGTGCGGGCCGCCGAGCAGATCGCCGAGCTCGCTCCGTGGGGGGTGCGCCTGACCAAGCAGGGCATGTGGACGGCGCTCGAGCTGCCCTCCGAGCTGGCCGCCGCCGAGTACGAGGACCGCCAGCAGATCATGGCCACCTACGGCGCCGCGCCGCCGGAGGCGATCACGGCCTTCCTGGAAAAGCGTCCGGCCGATTTTGCAGACTGAGGCCCGTGCGCGTCCTCATCGTGATCCTCGCTCTCGCCGTTCCGCTCGCCGCCGCGCCGGCCTTGGCCGCCGCGCCCGAGACCACGCCCTGCCCGACCTTCCGCGTCCTCCACGACAACACCATGACGGGCTACGTCAAGGGGACCTACGACATGCAGGCGTGGGGCAACGTGACCTGCAAGCAGGCGGTCAGCGTCTTCAAGCAGTACCTCACCAACCCGCGCGCGCTGCCGCGCGGCTGGAAGCCCGACCCGACCCAGTCGGCCTTCAACCGGGGCACCTCCAGCGGCTTCTCGCTCGTGCTGGTCAGAAAGCCCAGGACGCCGAGTCCCAACGGCTCGGTCGGCAACTGCCCGACGTTCCGCGTCGTCCGGCCCGATCCGGAGGCCGGCTTTGCCGCCGGCACCTACGAGTTGCAGGTGTGGGGGACGACGACCTGCGACCAGGCCGCGCAGGTCTTCAAGGCCTACCTCGCCGATCCGGCCACCGGGCTCCCGAGCGGCTGGAGGCACATCACCTCGCCGCCGAGCTTCCGCAACGGCACGAGCGGCTTCACGGTCTTCCAGCCCTGATTTTTCTAGCCTGGACCGGGTGTGGACGCTCGTCGCCGTGGGAGGCGCGATCGGTGCGGGCATCGCGATGCAGTCGGCCATCGGCTTCGGCGCGGGCCTGCTCGCGAGCCCGCTCCTGCTCCTCTTCCTCCAGCCGCCCCAGGTGGTCGGGCTGTGGCTCGTGTGCGCGCTCCTGGTCGGCCCGCTGATCCTCTCCGAGCCGGGGCAGCGCGGCCGGGTGCAGTGGCGCGAGGCGGGCGGCCTGGTGGCCGCGGCGGGCGTGGGGCTTCCGCTCGGCGTGCTGGTGCTCGGACTGCTCGGCCGCCACAGCATGCAGGTGCTCGTCGGCCTGCTGGTGCTGGCGACGCTCTTGGTGCAGCGGCTCCGCCCGGCCCGCACCGGTATGGCGAGCGGCGCGGTGGCCGGCACGGTGGCGGGCGTGCTCACGACCGCCACCAGCATCAACGGGCCGCCGCTGGTGCTGTGGCTGCGGGGACGGGGGCACGCGCCCGACGTGTTTCGTGCCACGATGACGGCCGCCTTCCTGGCCCTCAGCCTGATCGGTCTCGCGTTGATGCTGGCAGCCGACGATCCGCGGCTCAGCCCCGGGCTCGTCGTCGCCGGTCTCGCGGGCGCGATCATCGGCTGGCGGGTCGGAAGGCTGGTGTTTCGCCGCCTGGCCCCGGGCGATCACCGCCGCGCCGTGACCGGGTTGCTGGTCACGACGGCGGTGGCGAGCCTCGTTGCCGGCCTCGCGTCCTGATCCCGCCAGCAGGCGGATGCGCGATTCGAGAGACTGCGCGCGGGGTGGTCGCGCGCGCGGACATCGTGCGCCGGTTGTTCGAGCTGACTCAAGCCGGCGCTGTGGAGGAAGTGGTGGCGCACTATGACGAGGACGCCGTCGTCGAGGTCGCGTTCCAGCAGCCCGCGCTGCGCGGGGTCGACGAGGTGCGCAGCTACCTGAACCGCGTGGCGGCGAGTCCCGAGCTCAGCTCCGAGGTGGGCGACCTGCGCTTCGAGGAGCACGGCGACGCCGTGCTCGTGACCGGGCGCCTCCGGCTGCGCGACGACACCCAGCGCTCGCTGGTCGACTCGCCGGGGGCATGGGTGTTCCGCTTCCGCGGCGAAAAGGTCATCGAGGTGCGCGCCTTCCACGACAGCGCGGCGGCGCGTGCAGCGGCGCGAGGCGACGCGGCATGACCAGCACCGAGACCAGGGACCACACCACGCCGCGGGAGCTCTGGCGGGCGTTGCGGCGCCATCCGCGCGACCTGCCCGAGCGCCTCATGGTTCTCGCGGTCACCCATCAGGGACCGGACGCCAAGGCGTGGGCGCGCGACCGGGTCGCGCAGGGATGCACGCCGCGGCAGGAGAGCGAGCGCCTCCGCCGCTTGACGCTGATCGTGTCGCGGGCGGACGGCGCCGTCTCGGGAACGCCGTTCTTCGTCGCCCTGGTGCCGGCGTACGTCGCCTTCCTGTGGGCGCAGACGCGGATGGTGCTGCGCATCGCCGCGCTCTACGGGCATGACCCCACCGATCCGCACATCGCCGCCGAGCTCCTGGCCCTGCGCGGCGTCTACCCGTCGGTGCCCGAGGCGGAGGCGGCGCTGGAGCGCATCGGCCGGGAGCAACCCCCGTCCGGCCGCGTTGCCCGGATCGAGAGCTGGGTGGACATGGTCAAGCGGATCCTCGTGCTCGCGGCGTTCACCTCCGCCAGCAACCCGGACGAGAAGCCGGGGCGGCGTCGCCAAGCGGCCATGTTCGTCATCGGAGGCGCGATCTGGGCGGTGACGTGGATCGTCCCGCTCACGTTCATGATCCTCATGGCGTGGAGCTGCGACACCAGCACGCGCCAGCTCGGCGCCATCGCGCTCGAGTTCTACTCGGGCGAGGGCGTCCACGATGCCCGCGGCCTCAAGTCGATGCGCACGGCACCGGAGCCCGGCTCGGGCCGGCGGGCTTTCGTCCGCTGGTTCCTCGTCGTCGTCGCGACGGCGATACCGCTCGTCCTGCTCGCGCTGTCGGTCGGACAGGGGGACGCGCTCAGCGACGGTGGTCGCGTCCTGGCCGGGCTGCTCGGCCTCTCGCTCGTCATCGTGCTGTCGATGGTCGCGCGGCGCTGACCGCCTGCGCTACGTCCTGACGCCGAGCGCGATCGCGCCGGTGTAGCCGCCGCCCGCGCGCCGCCGCAGGGCGAGCAGCGACTTGCTGCCGCCGTCGGCGTAGATCATGTCCGTGGCGTTGGTGGTGTCGGCCTGGCCATGGGCCGCGTACGCCGAGGTGCGGTAGACGGCCGCGCTCGTGGCGGAGCGGAAGAACAGCTGGCCGGTGTGCACGACGTTGCCGCCGACGTGGACCTTGACGTGGATGTGCGGCGTGCGGCCCTGGTACCAGCCGGGGTAGATGGTGTCGATGACCGCGAGGCCGCTGCGGTTGGTGCGCTGGCCGCCGCGCAGGTAGTGCGTGGTGGTCCCCGCACCGTCGAAGCCCGAGTACTGGCCGATGGCATCCGCGTGCCAGACCTCCACCGTTGCCTTCGCGATCGGCTTGCACGAGGAGGCGTTCTGCACCGTGAGCCGCAGTTGCAGCGGCACGCCGTCCTTGCCCTCGGAGATGTCCCGCCGGATCAGATGGTCGTCGAGGTAGTACGGCCCCTCGGTCATCTCGGGCGCGAGCACGCAGCTCGCCGCGCTGTCGCCGGTGGCGGGTGCCGGCCGCAGGGCATAGACGCCGGCGCCGGCGGCGATCACGCCCGCCGTGACCAGCGCCTCGCGGCGGCTGATGTGGATGTCCTTTGCCATGGGGCGAAGGTGACAGCGCTCCGACAGACGAACGTAAGAGCCATCTACAGTCGCAGGTGGTGCAATGGATCCTGACAGCCCTCGGTGCGACGGCGGCCGCGGGCCTCGAGTTGCTCGAGGCGCTCGCGATCATCCTTGCGGTCGGCGCCAGCCGGCGCTGGCGCGACGCGCTGCTGGGGGCGGGGGCGGCGGTCGTCGCGTGCTTGGCGGTCGCGGCCGCGGTGGGGCCCGCGCTGCTGGCGCAGGCCTCGGGCGATCCCCTGCGCGTGATCGTGGGGGTGCTGCTGCTCCTGTTCGGGCTCGAATGGCTGCGCAAGGGCGTCCTGCGCCTCGCCGGCCGGCGCGCGCGCTCGTCCTCGGCGGCCGAGTACGACGAGACGCGCTCCGAGCTCGAGGACGACCCGCTCCCGCCGCCGGGGCGCCCCGACTGGGCGGGGCGCATCGTCGCCTTCAAGGGGGTGCTGCTCGAGGGCATCGAGGTGGTACTGATCGTCAGCGCCCTCGGCGCGCGTCCCGGCGGGCTCGCGCCGGCGCTCGTCGGCACGGCGGTCGCGCTTGTGCTCGTCGTCGGGCTCGGCGTCTGGGCCCGGCGACCGCTGAGCCGCGTGCCCGAGACCGAGCTGAAGTGCGGCGTCGGCGTGGTACTGACCACGTTCGGCACCTTCTTCTGCGCCGAGGGCCTGGGCGTCGACTGGCCCGGCGGGGACCTCGCGCTGCTCTACGTCGGGGCGGTCGTGGCGGCCGTGGCCGCGGTGCAGGTCGCCGCGCTCGCGCGTCCGGCGGCGAGGGTCAAGGCGTGAGCGTCCTGCGCGAGCTGCGCAAGCTCGTCCTCGGCGAGACCTGGGTGCTGCCCTTGGGCGTGGCGGCGCTGCTCGCCGCGTCGCTGATCCTGCGTGCGGTCGCGCCGGACCTGTGGGAGGACGCCGGCGGCTTCCTGCTGCTCGGCGGCGTCGTCGGCCTGTTGGCGGCGGTCAGCGCGGGCTCGACCTCGCGGCGCCGCAGTGGCTGAGCGCTCCTACCGCTCGGGCTCGAGCACGACGACCGGGATCTCGCGCTCGGTGCGCTGCTGGTAGTCGTCGTAATCGGGCCAGACGGCGGTCATCTTCCGCCACATCTCCGGCTTCTCGTCGGCCGTGGCGGTGCGCGCTCGGGCTGGGAACTTGTCGCCCTTGATCTGCACCTGCACATCAGGATCCGCCTCGAGGTTGCGGTACCACGCGGGCGCGCGAGGGGCGCCGCCGCGGGACGCGATCACGAGGTAATCGTCGCCGTAGGGCTGGTAGATCAGCGGTGTGGTGCGGTGCCTGCCCGAGGACCGGCCGGTCGTCGTCAGGAGCAGCACCGGCGCGCCGTTGCGCCAATCGTGCCCGTCGCGCCCGTCGGTGGCCTGGTACCGCTCGACGTGTTCCTGTCCGAACAGATGGGCCATGGTTCACGGCGATGGATACCCATCGGACAGCGAAGCGATTCGTCGGCGAGCGCGAAACGGTCCGCGACGGGTTCGTCGCCGGCTCGGTGGCGGCGGTGGTCAGCGGGGCGCCGTCGACGCTCTACGCGCTGGCCACCGGCGACGATCCGTTGGCGGCGACCCTCGCTGCGGGGGCGATGGTGATGCGCCGCGAGCGGCGGATGGCGCCGCTGGTCCTCAGCGCGGTGCCCGTCCACATCACTCTTTCGTTGGGCTGGGCGCAATTGCTCGCGGCCGCGCTGCCGCGCCGGCGCACGACGGCGTGGGGCGCGGTCGCGGGGCTCGGCATCGCCGCGCTCGACCTCGGGGTCATCGGCCAGCGCTTCCCCAGGGTGCGCGCGTTGCCGCAGCTGCCACAGGTCGCCGACCACGTGGCCTACGGCGCGACGGTCGGGGCCGTGCTGTCCGTGCGACGATGGTGGCGGGGAGGCGGCTAGGCCCCCGCTTCTCCCGCCGCGGGCGCCGCGAGCTCTTCGTGCGTCTCCACGCGCCCCGGCGGCAGCCGTATGAGCGCGACGACGAACGTGGCCGCCATCACCCCGGCCACGATGTAGAAGACGGTCTGGGTCGAGTGGGCGAAAGCGAGCTGGACGCTGTGAACGGCGGCGCGCGGGTGGCGGGCGGCACTCCCCGCGGCCGCCTCGGACCCGAGCGAGGACGCGACGGCGTGCGCCTGCGCCTTCGTCGCCCCGATCTTCGTCAGCGCGTTGGTCACGTTGGTCGTGTTCTCGCTGACCAGGATCGCGCCCAGGACGGCGAGGCCGAGGCTGGCGCCGAAGTTGCGGGCCGTCTGGGTGATCCCGGTGACCTCGCTGTAGCTCGAGCTGGGCGCACGGTTGACCGCGTCGGTGCTGGCCGTCCCCAGCATCAGGCCGACCCCGCCGCCGGCGAGCGCCACGTAGAACCACTGCGCGCCCAGCGACAGGTCGGTGAGCTTGCCGGCGAGCAGGTAGAAGCCGACGGCCGAGATCACGCATCCGCCCACGACCGCGGGCTTGGCGCCGCGGGTGTCGAGGATCCGCCCGCCGACCTGCGCCAGGATCACGAAGCCGAGGAAGAAGTAGAGGAGGTACTGGCCCGCCTCGGACGAGCTCTTGCCCAGCGATACCTGCGCGTACACGCTGCCGAGGAAGAAGAACGGGATGAAGACGACCGACATGAGCCCGAGGACCAGGGTCTCGGTGGCGAACCCCCGGTCGGCGAAGATCCGCAGTCGCAGCAGCGGCGACGGGATCCGCAGCTCGAACACCACGAACACCGCCATCAGCACGAGACCGGCGACGATGCAGAGCCAGGTGGCCGCGCTGCTCCATCCCCATACGGCCGACTGCTGGAACCCGAGCACGACCAACACCATTGCCGCCGTTACGAGCACCGTGCCGCGGTAGTCGAGCGGGGTCGGGCGCCTGGTGTCGTGGGGCTTGGAGCGCCAGATCAGGTAGAGCGCGATGAGGGCGACGGGGATGTTGATCCAGAAGATCGAACGCCAGGTCCATTCGGTCAGGAAGCCGCCGGCGATTGGGCCGATGGCGGTGAGGCCCCCGGAGATCCCGAAGAAGATCGCGATGGCCCTGCCGCGCTCCCGCAGCGGGAACGACGCGACGACGATCCCGACGGCGGCGGGGAACATCAGTGCCGCGAAGCCGCCCTGGACGACGCGGAAGACGATGATCCACGTCTCGGCGACGGCGCCCGTCGGCGTCGCTCCGCACAGCCGACGCCGCTGCGAATCCGACCACGCCGATCACGACCACGCGCCGGCGGCCCATGACGTCGGCGACCTTACCGCCGAAGGCGAACAGCGCCGAAAGGGCGAGCAGGTAGCCGTTGATGATCCACTGCGACCCGGTGGCCGAAGCGACAGCTCCTTCTGAGGTTGGGAATCGCGATGGCGACGATCGTCTGATCGATGAACGTCATCGCGACCGCGAAGACCATCGCGGCGAGCACCAGGTTCTTCCGCGTCGCCCCCGTCGTGTCGGCGCTCGCGGCCATCCGCACATTGGTAACACGACGGGCGCGAGCGCAAGGTCCGGCGCGGCCTGACGCCGCGCCCGCGTCCCTGGTCGGGTCGCTCCTAGGGCGACGGCGCCAGCTGCTGGGTGAGCGATGCGAGGTCGAGCCAGGCGCTCTCGCGCGCGATCAGGTCGCGGTCGAAGTCGAAGACGTGGAGCATCCGGACGTGGACCTCGCGGCCACGGCCGTCCATGCCGAACGGCCGGCCCTCGGCGCGGGCGTGCAGGATCGACTCGTCGACGAGGTGGTGCTCGCCGTACCAGCGGCGGACCGGCTCGAAGCGGTCGATGCGCAGCTCCTCGAGCAGGCCGCGGTAGAACGCGTCGATCTGCGCGTGCCCGTGCAGCGGGCCCCCGGGGCGTCCGGCGACGTCGTGCTCGGCGTTCGCGACGAAGCCGGCGACGACCGCGTCGATGTCGGCTGCCTCCTCGCCGCGGAAGTGGCCGTCGGCGAGCTCGTCCATGCGCTGGCGGGTGATGGGAGTAGATGTCAGCATCTTTCTATAGTGACAAGGTCCTTATGTAATGTCAAGAGCCTGATACAGTTCGCCGCCGTGACGTTCGACGCGGACATCAAGCCGCTCTTCCGGCCCGAGGACCGCGAGTCGATGGAGTTCGCGTTCGACCTCTGGTCCTACGCCGACGTCAGCGCGCACGCCGAGGCGATCCTCGAGCGCCTCCAGAACGGGTCGATGCCATGCGACGGCGCGTGGCCCGGCGACCGGATCGCGGTGTTCCAGCGCTGGATCGAGGACGGCAAGCCCGAACGGTGACGGCTCTCGCCCGGGTGGTCGCGCCGCCGCGCGGCTTCGAAGGCGAGGCCGGCGACGACGATGCCCGCGACAACAGCAGTGCGCCCAGCAGGTGGAAGAAGAGCGCCACATCGCGCATCGGGCGCAGCTTGGCGCATCGTGAAAGAGTGGCGACGGCATGGGGATCGCCACGCCCGAGCAGTACGCCGCGATGCTGGACGCGGCGTCGGCCGCGGGATACGCCTATCCGGCCGTCAACGTCACCTCCTCGCAGACGCTCAACGCGGCCCTGCGCGGCTTCGCCGAGGCGGGATCGGACGGCATCGTCCAGGTCACGACCGGCGGCGCGTCGTACCTGTCCGGCACGGGCGACGACGCCGGCGGCGCGCGCGCATTCGCCCTCTTCGCGCACGTCGTCGCCGAGCAGCACCCGACGCTGATCGCCCTGCACACCGACCACTGCCCGCCCGACCGCGCCGATGGCTTCCTCGGTCCGCTGCTGGAGGAGTCCAGGTCCGCGTCGCCGGCGGCGGGACGCCGCTGTTCCAGTCGCACATGTTCGACGGGTCGACGTTGCCGCTGGAGGAGAACCTGCGCCGATCGGCGGCGCTGCTGGATCGCTGCGCCGCCCTCGGCATCGTCCTCGAGCTGGAGGTCGGCGTCGTCGGCGGCAGCGAGGACGATGTGAGCGCCGAGGGGGTGGGGGAGGAGAAGCTCTACACCACCACCGAGGACCTCATGCGGGTCGTCGAGACGCTGGGCACCGGCGATCCCGAGCGCTACCTGCTCGCGGCGACGTTCGGGAACGTCCACGGCGTGCACGCCCCGGGGCGGGTGCAGCTCCGTCCCCGGATCCTCGCCAGCGCGCGCTCGCGGGGGCCCGCCCGGGCGCGCGCTTCCTC
>Ga0209382_10007635_pt1 | contig 13715 bp, 14 predicted proteins | sample SoiMetdeltSBSDD5_FD_187599 | JGI IMG/M metagenome (GOLD analysis project Ga0209382, IMG submission 187599) | Bulk soil microbial communities from a Populus tree surrounding site in Tennessee, USA - Soil MetaG P. deltoides SBSDD5 (SPAdes) (version 2) | ecosystem: Environmental > Terrestrial >... | reverse complement strand
GGTCACCCAGCCGACCATAAAGAGGTGAAAGTAGACCGGTCCCCATACCGCGACGGCGGGCGGGACGGGCACGACGGCCGGGGCGGCGAGGACCACGCCGAGCAGCAGGGCCGCGACGACGTAGGCCAGGCCGGCCTTGATAAACCACCGCGTCACCGCAGGCATCTCGACACCCCGAGTTAGGCTTTTACGACCGTCGCCCGCGGCAGGCCGGCCTTCGCAAAGTCCCAGATGAACGCGATGACGCCGGCGGCGAAGACGATCGAGGTGGCGAGCCACATGAGGTAGTGCACCTGGATCTTCTGCTGCGTCTCCAGGTAGCCGAAGCCCATGATGCGTTCCAGATACGTCTGCGTGATCCCGGCGGCGGCTAGGGCCATGGTCATGCCGAACATGCCGCCGACCATGAGCCAAAAGGCCCAGAGCCCGAGGCGCGTGTCACGAGATTCATCCGGCACGCCCGCAAATGCCGGTAGCGCGTAGGTGATCATGGCGAGATTGATCATCGCATAGGCGCCGAAAAAGGCCATGTGCCCGTGCATCGTGGTGATGTGCGTGCCGTGCGTCCAGCGGTTCACCTGCGGCCAGGTGTGCGCCAAGCCCAAAAGGCCGGCGCCCAGCATCGACATCACTGCCGAACCGATGGTCCAGTGCAACGCCAGCGTGTTCGGGTGCGCCAGTCCGGACCGCCGCATCAAATTATAGGCGTAGGCCGTCATGGCGAGAAAGGCCAGCGGTTCCAGGGCGGAAAAGACCCCGCCGATCCAGAGCCAGTACTGCGGCACGCCGATCCAGTAATAGTGGTGCCCCGTGCCGAGGATGCCGGACAGAAAGGTCAGCCCCACGATGACGTACAGCCACTTCTCCATGACCTCGCGGTCCGCCCCCGAGAGGCGGATGAGGAGAAAGGCCAGCATGGCGCCGAGGATCAGCTCCCACACCCCTTCGACCCACAAGTGCACCACCCACCAGCGGTAGAAGCGGTCGAGCGTGTAGTTGTCGAAGGGGATCATCCCCGAGACGAACAGCAGGGCGGCGGACGCCAGGCCGCCGATCAGGACCCCCTGCGTGGTCGTCCAGCGCCCGGCTTTCCGGATCGTCAGCAGAATATTAACGAGAAACATCACCATCACCACCACCACCCCGTACTTGAGGGGTTGCGGCATCTCAAGGAACTTCCGCCCCGCGGTCACGCCGAAGAGGTATCCGACCACGGCGATCACCCCGATGGCGAGCCACAGGGCGAGCTGGACGTACGCCAGGCGCACGCTGTAGATCTCCACCCGTGACTCCTCGGGGACCATGTAGTAGGCCGCGCCCATGAAGCCGGTGAGCACCCACACCAGGAGCAGGTTCGTATGGATCGCCTTGGAGGTCGCGAAGTTCAGGACATTGAGGAGCGGGTCGGGACCGAGATACTTGGCCAAGCTCACGAAGCCGAACGCGACCTGCAGGCCGAACAACAGCACGGACGCCAGGAAGTAGGCGTAGGCGATGCGCTGCGACTGATACGTCATGGCTGCCCTCCTCGCTCCCCTACTGTAGGGTCATCATGTAAGCGACCAAATCCTCGACCTCTTCAGGCTTGAGTGTCCGTTCGTACGTGTCCGGCATGAAGGACACCCGTTGCGGGCTGGCATACACGCCATCGTGAACGATGAAGGCGCTGGGCTTCAGGATGGCCTCTCGCAAATACTCGGCCGCCGTCCGCGCCGTCCCGCGGTACTGTGGATCGTGAATCCGGGCCTCCGCCGCCTTGACGACCCCGGAGAGGGAAGGGCCCACCAGCACGACCCCCGGCTCTATGGAGTGGCAACTGGCGCAGACGGCGGGGCCGTTGAACAAGGCCTTACCGCGGCTGGAGGGGTCATCGGCACCGGCGACGCCGGCCACCCCCGGCATGGCGCGGACGGCCACGCCCGAGGTCAGGATCGGCCGGGGGGGCCAGCCGTTCGTATCGATCCGGCCCACCCAGTCGAGGAACGCGATGACGTCGGTGATCTCCTGGGTCGACAGCCCGAGCGTCGGCATGAGCCGGCCGTCGCGCGCTTCGGAATAGAACTGCGCCGGGTTGGCCATGAATTGTGTGAGGTAGGCGGCCCCCCGCTGTTGCACCACCTGGGTCAGGTCCGGCGCGTAATAGGCCCCCTCGCCGAGGAGCGTGTGGCAGTTCTCGCAGTTGTACCGGGCCCAGACGTGTGCGCCCCGACGCACCTCGTCCGTGAGGCGGTCCTCGTGGGTGCGGCCGGCGATCGTAGTGTGGGTGTGGATGGTGAGGGCGATGAACGCCAGGGTGAACACGGCGGTGCCGATGAAGAACCATCGACGCGTGGTCGCTTTGGTCACAGCTTCCCCTCCTTTCCACCGTCGCCCCGGCCCCTGGCCGCCCGCCCCGTCACCACGGCCACCAGGACGAACGCCCCCACGCCCGCCCCTGACGCGAGCGCCATCACCACATCCGCCCAGCCCGGTAGCCCCACCCGGCCGAGCAGCGGGGCCAGGAGGATGAGCCCGGCCGCGGCCGTGACCAAAGCGACGATAACGACCTCAGTGCGATCCGCGCCCATGTTAGACCCTGATTCGTTGGATATTCATGAGACCGATCGCACCGGCGTACAGGAGCGCTGCAACAATAAGCGCAATGATCACCATGCTCAGGATGTGCAGCCAGGTGCTTCCCGCCGAAGCTTCCGGTTCGGCCATGTGACCCTCCTTTCCGACTCCTGTTCACCCCGATGCGCCAGATGCGCCCGGTGCCACGGAACCCCCCATCCTCATTGAGCCGGGCCCGAACGGAACACGCTGAGGTTCTCCGGCCCCTGGACGTGCAGGAAGCCGACCAATCCCCGCTCCACGCGGGCCAGGGCGTGGTCCACCAGGATGTAGCGGCCCGGCACCTCGAGCTTCAACTCAAGCACGGCCGCGCCGCCGGCCGGCACCAGGGTTGTCTGCACGTCCGTCAGCGGCGGAGTGGTGACCGCCGCCTGGTGGTAGACACGGTCGAAGATCTCGCCGATGACGTGGAAGGACGACGTGTAGTTCGGCCCCCCCACCCCGAAGAACAGGCGCACCGTCTCGCCGACACGGGCCTCGAGCGGGTGCGCCTGCGTGAGCGCCCCCACGGCGCCATTGAACAGGACGTATTCGGCGCGTTCAGCCAGGAGCTTCTCCAGGCTGAACTCCTGGGGCCCGTGTTGACCGAAGGGGTGCTGCGTGTAGACCTCGCCCTGCATGACGTAGAACTCCCGGCCCACCGGCGGCAGTCCGCCATCCGGCTCGACCAGGATGAGCCCGTACATGCCGCTGGTGACGTGGTGGGCCACCATGGGCGTGGCGCAGTGATAGACGTAGAGCCCCGGGTTCAGCGCCTGGAAAGTGAACACCCGGGCCTCCCCGGGCGGGACCTGCGTCAGGATCGCCCCGCCCCCCGGGCCGGTGGCGGCGTGGAAGTCGACGGAGTGGATCATGCGGCTCGCCGGCCGGTTCTTCACGTGCACCTCGACCGTGTCGCCGACGCGCACACGCACGAACGGGCCGGGCACCCGCCCGTTGAAGGTCCAGTAGGGGTACGTGGTGTCCTCGGCCAGGCGCCCCACCACCTCGACCGCTTCGAGGTCGATGCGCACCGTCGTCGGCGGCCGCGGCATCAGGGGGCCCGGCAGATCGGCGGGATCGCGGACGATGCTCACCAGGGCCGGGGCTGGGGCGGCGGGTCGCGGCGCCCCGACGATGAGCGTGCCCTCCATGCCGGCCGGGCGGTGGCCCGGCACGGAGCAGAAGTAGGCAAACTCGCCCGGTTTGTCGGCCCGGAAGACGGTCACGCTGCTCGCCCCTTTCTGGGCCACGCGCTCCGTGGCCGCATCGAAGTCGGGGAAGGCGACGTCATGCTCGATGCCGTCGTCGTTGAGGAGGTCGACTTGGACGACGGCTCCCTCCCGGACCCGCAGTGTGGGGTTCACGACCCCGTCGATGTCGCCGCCGACGCCGACGAAGGCGAGCTTGCCCTCGGCCAAGGCCGTCCGGAGGCGGACGCGGACGTCAGGCACGTACTCCGCCGCGGGACTCTTCGGTGCGCTCTGGGGGCTTGCGGCCACCCCCGGCGCCTGGGCCATGTGGTGGATAGGGGGCGGGGCGGCGGCAAAGCCGCAGGTCCCGGCCAGCACTACAAGGAGCAGCAGCACGACCGCAAGACGGGAGCCAGCGCTGGTAGTCTGCATAACGTCATCCTCTTCTTGGGCCTGAATAGGGCATTCTCGGCGTGCACGTGCCTCTCACGGATTAATCCGGGAGTTTCCACTCTATTCATATAAAGTAAAGGCCAACATATTTTCGCCGAGCGATGTCTCGGCCAGCATTACCGGGCCATGATGGCCTCGCGGAACACCTGCCAGGCCTGGTCGGCGTGGGCGGTGAGATCGAAGGCGCCCCCGCTGATGTGCCAGAGGAACGCCGGCGGTTGGATCAGGCCGAGAAACAGGAGGGCCAGGGTGTCCGGCGTTACATCGACCCGGATGCGCCCGGCGTCTTGGCCCTGCCGCATGAGGTCCCTCACCCGCTCGAGGTAGCCTCGGATGATCCGGTACACGAGCGCTTGCCGTTCCGGGTGCCCGTGCGAGACCTCGTCGGAGAAGACGATACGCGGGATCGCCGGCGTCTCCCGGATCAGCTGGAGCTGGCGCCGCAACAGCCGCTCGAGGCGCTCTAATGGGTCAGCCACCTCCTCGCAGACCGCCCTGACGTTGCCCAGGAGCCGGGTGTGGATGCGCGCCAGGATGGCGGTGAGCACCTCGTCCTTACTCCGGAAGTGGCGATACATCGCCGACGGCGTGAGCCCGACCTGACGGGCCACCCGCTGCACGGTCAACCCCTGGAGCCCGTGGCTCGCCACGACGCTCAAGGCCGCATGAATAATTTGTTCCTGCCGGATGTCGGTGTGGAGCTTGGCCGCACGCATCGCGTCATCTTTGTGAATGTATGTTCACAATATATGCCCCTCGCTCCTGCCGTCAAGAGGGGGGCTCTCTGGGCCCGATGGCCACGCTATCCAACAGCAGCGGGAAGACTTCTACCTTCTCCAATGGCATGCCCCAGGAGCTCTGGGTTTCCACTGTTGGCTCGCACATACTTCTAACATAGCCGAGAGGACATCGTCATGACGGCGATGCACAGCATGTGGGGGATCAGGAACGTGCTGGCGCCACGCGCGGCGTGAGGACAGGCGCGGACATGTCAAGGGCCGCTACCCTTTAAAACGAGAGGGGTAATCTTCCAACTTCCATTTTGGAATACATGAGGGCCTTACGTCATCAGCGTCACGAACGACCGGATACTATCGGCGAACCTATTGCAATGCCCACGGCCGACCTTTCTGCACGGGATTTTCCAAGCTCTCTCTGTTCGAAGCAGCCATATGCGGGGTGAAATTTCCGGCACTTCGGGGTTCGCCAGCAGTAGTTCATGAGTGTGTCTCACCACCGCGGATGAAAATGGCTATACTGGGCGGCGGACCGTGTCGTGAAGAAGGTCGATTGATTCTAGTGCCGCCAGCCTGCCAACAGTCGGGCCTGGGTGCTCTGAGGCACCACCGTCTGTCGCCCCCGTCTGGGGAAGCACGCAGCAGAGACTCTGTCTTGAAAGCGCACCCCCTGCACGGTCCCCATAGGGAGGTGTCCGATGGACGTGATCTACGCGTGTTGTTGTGGCTTGGATATCCATAAAAAGACCGTCGCGGCGTGCCTCATGACCCGCGCGAAAGGGCAGCCGCCCCCGAAAGAGGTGCGGACGTTCCGGACGATGACCGCGGAGCTGTTACTGTTAGCGGACTGGCTGCAGGCCGCTGGCTGTACCCACGTGGCCATGGAAAGCACCGGCGTCTATTGGCGCCCCGTTTACAACCTCTTGGAAGGCTTGTTCACCCTCGTGGTCGTGAACGCGCAGCACATCAAAGCCGTGCCCGGGCGCGAAACGGATGTGAAGGATGCGGCATGGATCGCCGAGTTGCTGCGTCACGGCCTCCTGCGGGGCAGCTTCATTCCCGCCAAGCCGCAACGGCAGCTCCGGGAACTCACCCGGCACCGCACGACCCTGGTGCAGGACCGGGCCCGGGTCATCAACCGTGTGCAAGCGGTGTTGGAGGATGCGAACATCAAGCTGGCCTCCGTGGTCACGGATATCCGCGGCGTCTCTGCGCGGGCGATGCTGGAGGCCCTTATGGCTGGCCAGCGGGATGTCACAGCCCTCGCCGACCTGGCGCGCGGGCGGCTGCGCACGAAACGCGCCCAACTCGAGGAGGCCCTGCAGGGGTATTTCACACCCCCTCATAGCTTCCTCCTGACCGAGTACTTCAGCCAGATCGATGACTTCGATGACGCGATTGCCCGTGTCAGTGCTGTGATCACGCAGCACCTGGAGGCCGAGCAAGAGGCCATCGCCTTGCTGGACACCATTCCTGGGGTCAGTCGACGCACGGCGGAGATCCTGCTCGCGGAAATCGGAACCGAGATGACACGGTTCCCGAATGCCAAGCATTTGGCCTCTTGGGCGGGCATGGGCCCAGGCAATTACGAAAGTGGGGGTAAGCGCCTCAGCGGCAAGACCCGCAAAGGCAGTCGATGGTTACGCCAGGTGCTGGTGGAAGTCGCCCATGTGGCGGCCAAAACCAAGCAGACCTACCTGGCTGCCCAGTATCAGCGCATTGCGGCCCGGCGCGGCAAGAAACGCGCGCTAATCGCACTCGGACACACCATTCTCGTGATCGTGTACACCTTCTTGACCCGGAAGCAGCCTTATCAAGATTTAGGCGCGGCTTACTTTGACTCCCTCGCACAACAACGGGTCAAGCGCCGGTTAGTACAACGCCTGGAGCGTTTAGGCTATCAGGTGTCTCGCCAGCCGAGTAGCCTGTGACCTCGTACGCACTTATTATTTTCAGCAGAGCATCCGACCGTTTGTGAGATGAGGTCTAACCCTCGCTGTCGGCGCGTGATGTTCTCGCGCACCTACAGCGAGGCCACTTGCATGCGGCGTCGCTCTGTGCGCAATATTACCCATTGAACGATGTCGCTCGATGATCCTGAGTATGCTGGTGAGACGTCATGGAGGTGCCATCATGGACGAACCGCACGAAAGCGGACAGCAAGAACGGCTGCGCTCACATCCGTCTGGACGCTTTGCCGGCGACAGTCACGCGTTCCATTTGGGTGAGGTATTGGGGGCCCTGCGCGCGGAAGTGCACCCGGCCGAACGCGGTCATCGTCAGATGACCATCTTTCAGCGCCCGCCCGTGACCCAGGTCCTGTTTGCCTTTGACCCAGGCGGCGAACTGGCCGAGCATGCGGCGCACGGGCTGGTGACGATCCACGTGTTGGAAGGGCGGCTGGCGGTGCAGGCGGACGGACGCGACCACGAGTTGCGTGCGGGGTCTCTCCTGGTGTTGCACCCGGACGTGCGCCATCACGTGCGTGCCCTGGAAGCCAGCGCCATGCTCCTGACGGTCCATCTGGAACGCGACACATGACAGCAGTGCGTGCAACAACGTCCCCCATGAGGCACGCCGTCTCGACAGCGCTGAAAGACGCCGAGACACGCGAGCCATCGAGATGTAGCAGTATCGCCACGACGCGTGTGTCCGGCGTGTCCGGGCGTTCGATGCTGCCGTGGCGTCGTGACCGGGAATTATCGCCCAACACAGTGCGGCAAACCGACGGACTCCTGCGTCACTCCCGCTGCCGGCGGCGGCCACTGCTCGCGTAAAGGCTGCTGGCGTGGACGTCCCTCTTGGGCTATGTGGGTTCCAGGCCGCAACCGTGCGAAAACCTAGGCTTTCGTTTCAGTGCGGCCGCTAACCCAGATTCGCGGATATAGCACTCAGGGGGTATTAACCACAGTGAACCAAAAACTCCCTTATGGCGCCGGCCGTTCCTGGCCTTCCCGCACGGCCGCGACCACCTCGTCACACTTCAGCGCGACATCGACATACCCCACATCGAGCGGGGAGCCGGACGCCTGCGTCGGCCTGATCGTATAGGTCGTGCCGTCTCGGCGGCGAATTTGGACGGCCCCTTCCTTGAGGGCCTGCTCGAGGACGGCCGCGAGATGTTGCCGGGCTTCCGTAAAGGTATAGACTGTCATGGCGCACACCTCCAAAATTTCCACCCCGAGCGACTGGCCCGCCTGCAGCAAGCCGCGATCGAGCGATAGCAGGGGACAGCGCTGCTGCTCAGCGCGCCTCGTACTGGGGTCCCATTAAAAGCCTTGTGCATCAACCCCATTCGACCGTATCGCATGGAGCCGCGCGTCAACAAACGGCGACCCAAGTACTTCCCCTTGATGATCAACCCTCGGCATGAACTGCGTCAGCAGCTGATCCAGCCAGCGCTCAGTGGCTAACTTAATGCCATTCGGCCAAGAGCCTTAAATCGTTCAAATCCGTGGACACCATCCGCGGACACTACAAGTTGAGTGGACTGTCCGCATATCGCCTCCGCGGATGTGAACAGGTGAATCTGCAAAATTTAATTTTCTGCCCTCACACGTGGCACATAGAATACCCTCACACGTCCGTGACTGTAGGAGGCCATGATGACGCGCCACACCATCAGGGTATGCGTCACCTGCGCCCTCACCACCCTCGAGGCGCCGCTTTTCGCTGGTCCGGGAGGCTTCTTGGCATCCGTCCAGGGTGCGGCGTGCCCCTGCTGGATGAGGGCAGAGCGTTGACAGCGCTGATGAGTACTCAACTGCACAAGATCTTTCTTGGGCATAATGCCCTCCCTTCCACAGGGACGTCTGGCCAAGCAGCTGGACCACAGGACCGACGGTCACGGACCACGAGTGTCGGAGGTTACCGGGCGCAACTCGGTGCGTCGTGTGCCGCACAGCCACACCCGTGGCGCTCCGGAGCAGCCGAACAGACGGCCAGAGGAGGGTACCCATGAGTGAGGTCGTCAACTGCGCAGCGTATGCCGGTGGCCGCCGGGTCACAGACGTGGAGATCGAGGACATCAGCGAGGTGCTCAAACAGCCGGACCACTTCATCTGGATCGGGCTCCACGAGCCGAGGGAGGCATTACTGAGACAGGTCCAGCAGGAGTTCGGCCTGCACGATCTCGCGATCGAGGACGCGCTCAGCGCGCACCAGCGGCCCAAACTCGAGCACTACGGCGACTCGCTCTTCGTCGTGCTGCACACCGCCTACATGAATTGCGAGCACGGGGATATGGAGTTCGGCGAAACCCACCTCTTCGTCGGACCGAACTATGTCATCTCGGTGCGCCACGGATCATCGCTCTCCTACGCCGCAGTACGATCACGCTGTGAGGCTACGCCACCGCTGCTCTCCAAGGGGCCCGGGTTCGTGCTGTACGCGCTGATGGACTTCATCGTCGATCAGTATTTCCCGATCGTCGATGTCCTCGAGGACGAGCTTGAGGCGCTCGAGTCGGACATCTTCGGTGATGCGCTCAGCCGCGACACCACCCAGCAGATCTACCGGCTCAAGCGGCGGCTGCTCGACGTGAAGCGGGCCGTCTCGCCGCTGGTCGACGTGTGTAACCGCTTGATGCGTTTTGACCTGGTGCTCATCCCCGAAGATACGCGACTCTATTTTCGCGACGTCTACGACCATGTGATCCGCATCAATGAGATGGTGGACATCCAACGCGAGCTGCTGACCACGGCGCTAGAGGCGAACCTCTCGCTCATCGCGGTCGCCCAGAACGACGTGATGAAACGGTTGGCAGGCTGGGCCGCCATTATCGCCGTGCCGACCATGATCGCCGGCGTGTATGGCATGAACTTCGAGTTCATGCCCGAGCTCAGATGGCCCTTGGGCTACCCACTGACATTGGGGACGATGCTGGGGGTCTGCGGGTTGCTCTACGTCTACTTTAAGCGCTCAGGGTGGTTCTGAGTGGGAGCAAGGGAGCGTCCCGCCATTGCGCATCGCGGCCATCAACCTGAAGACGGTCTAGGCCCTCGGCCTCACCATTCTCCCAACCCTGCGGTTCCAGGCCGGCGATGTGCTCCGCTGAGCCATGATGCCTGATGATCGCACGTCGGGATGTGTGGTGCAGATTCACCTGTTCACATCCCCTGGCTTCATCAACGCGAGATGCTCCTCGTCCGCTATCACTCACCCCTCCTCCGCCAGCCCCCGCGCCAGGGCTTTTTGCACGAGCAGGCTATTCATCCTCGACCACTCGAAACGTTCGGACGTCGCCAAAGAAGACGTACACGTGTACGTCCAGCCTATAGCTCAGCCATATCCGGGGGAATCGCCCCATCGAGACCCTGGAGATAGGCCCATAGGGCCACTTTCACGACGTGGTTGTGGGGTTGTCCGCGCCTGGCCGCCTCCTGCTCGACCGCGGCCCGGAGCGCGGGGCTGATGCGCAGCGTCCAGGGGGCCCGCGGCTCGGCGGGCTGTGGCGGCTCGTCTTCAGGTGTACGTGTACGAATACGTGTACGGGTGAGGGCCTTAACCTCGGCGCTGAGCCGAGCGAGTAAGGTGTGGTGCGATTGCAGCAGCTCGAGGAGCTCCCGGGGGAGGGTGTCGAGTCCGGGGGGGCCGGGGCAGGAGGTTTCTCGTGGACGTGTCCGTCTTCGTGTCCGTCGGCGGCGGGAGGATTGCCGGGGGACTCACCCCCGCGCGTGCGCCGGCCACCCCGGCGCCTGGGGGCGATTTTCCCCTCCCCTCGGAGGGTGTGGGCGCGGCTCTTCACCGTGCCGACGCCGATGCCCTGCGCCGCGGCGATGACGTCGATCGTGGCGCCGGCCTGCCACAACTGGATGAATTCGGGCTCCCAGGCCCTCATACGGGTGACCTCCCCTCCTGGAAAGGCCCCCTGCACAGCGCAGGGAGCAAGCCGTGCACGGGAGCGACCCGGCTGCGTCCCACGGTCAGGCCCCGTCAGCCCCTCCCGGTGAGGGGGAAGGTGACCGTCACGGTCGTGCCGCCGCGGCGGCCGAGGGCCATCGTGCCCCCGAGCTGCTCGGTGAGCAAGCCGACCAGCTGCCAGCCGAGCGACGGCGTGGCGCGCACATCGAGGCCCTCTGGCACCCCCACGCCCGTATCCCGCACCATCAGCTGCACCTGTCCCTCGGGCCCCCGGCGCAGCCCCACGGTGACGTCGCCCGCTCGGCCCGCCGGAAAGGCGTGCTTCAAGGCATTCGAGAGGAGTTCGTTGAGGATCAAGCCGCACGGGATGGCGATACTCATCTCGAGGGCCACCGCTTCCAGCTCCAGCGTGAGCGTGATGCGGTCGCCGGAAGGCTGGGAGGCCTGCAAGAGCCGCGTGCACAGCTGCCGTACATAGTCGGCGGCGTTCACGTGCGCCAGGTCGTCGGCGCGATACAGGCTTTCGTGGATGAGGGCCATGGCCTGGATCCGCCGCTGGCTGTCCTCGAGGGCGGCCAGGGCGCGCGGATCCGCGAGCGCGTCGGCCTGCAGGTCCAGCAGGCTCGAGACGACCTGCAGGTTGTTTTTGATCCGGTGGTGCACTTCTTGAAGCAGCACCTCCTTGGCCTGGAGCGCCGCCTGGAGGGCCGCCTCGGCGCGCTTACGCTCGGTGATGTCCGTGGAGATGCCGCAGATGGCGTCGGGCGCCCCGTCGGGCCCGTAGAGGGGGACCTTGACGGAGAGATAGGTGTGGAGGCCGTCGTCCTGGAGGACAAGCTCCTCGAACTCGAGGGGCGTTCTGCTCTCGCGGACGGCGTGGTTGTTGGCGCGGAAGGCCGCGGCGACCTGCGGGGCGAAGACCGCCTCCAAGGGCTGGCCGGCCACCTCGTCGTTGGTGACCCCAAAGAGCTGGGCAAAGCGGCGGTTGATGAGGCGAAAACGGTCATTGGCGTCCATGATATAGATGACGGCCGTCGTATACGCTAAGATGGCCTGCAGGCGCGTCAGGTGCTCCCGGAGGGCGGCCTCCAGGCGCTTGCGGTCCGTGAGGTCGCGGACGACGGCGATCCGCCCGACGATCTGCCCGTCCAGCATGAGGTTGGCCATCGACAGCTCCACCGGTACCTGCCGGTTGTCGCGGCGCACCAGCGTGGCCTCCAGCAGCGGCGGCACCGCCTCCCCCCGGAGTGCCCGGGCGCGGCGCTCGAGGAACACCGGCCGGTCCGCCGGCGTATAGAGGACGACAGACGGCCGGCCGTGCAACTCGCGGACGGCATACCCGCTGAGCCGTTCCATGGCGGCATTGGCGAATAGGATGCGCCCGTCGCGATCGACGGCGTAGACGGCATCGTTGAGCGAGGCGAAGAGGGACTGGTAGGCTTCTATCTTGACGATCGCGGCGTTCATCTCCTGCTCCTTCAGCGGTGGCGAGGCGTCTCGGCGGCTCCGGTCGACGTGGGTGCGCGGAGCCCTCGTGACGGGATGAAATGGTACAGGGTGGCGTGGTCGACCCCCATAATGCTCGCAATCGCCGCCTTGGATACCCGCAAGGCCAACAGAGGGCGAAGTCCCTCCTACCCCCCTGGGGTCGTCGGCGGGAGGGGGGGGCTAGCCGGTGGGAGGAGCCCCGGTGTCGGAGAGGTGGGCCTCGATGAAGGCCTGCAGGTCCTCCTCGCGGACGCGCCACTGCTTGCCGAACTTGGCACCCCGCAGCTTGCCGCCGCGCGGGTGGCCCTTCCGCAGGTACTCCAGGACCGTGTACACGCTGAGCTGCAGCCGCTCCGCGACCTGCTCGGGGGTGAGGAGTGGCTCGCCCATCACGCCACCTCCCGCTGGGCCGGTCGGGGAGACCGCCGCAGCACGCCGAGGATGGTCGCGGCGGCCCAGGTGCCCCCGCGCGCGGTGGGGATATGGGCGGCGTTCAGGTCGTCGGCGATGGCGCGGTAGGTGGCGCCCGACGCCCGGAGCGCGTGGATGCGCGCCAGCGTGGCGGGGTCGTCGACCACGGGGCGGCTGTAGACCCGGCCCGCGGCCTTCAGGTGCCGCATGGCGTCCTTCGTGCGCCCGCCGATGACCTCGCGCTCCCACTGGCTGACCGACGCCAGCAGGTTCATCATCAGGCGCCCGGTGGCCGTCATGGCGTCGAGCGACTCCCGGAGGCTGACCAGCGCCACCCCGTGGCGCGCGAACAGCGTCGTGAGCCGGTCCAGGTCGGCCACGCTGCGGGTCAGGCGGTCGAGCTTGTAGACGAGCACGGCCCCGACCCCGCCGGCCTCGACCAGAGACAAGAGCCGCTGCAGGCCCGGCCGCGCCAAGCTCTTAGCGCTCTGACCTTCGTCGCGGATGACGGCCTCGACCGTCCAGTCCTTCACCACGGCGTAGGCCTCGATCTTCGCCTGCTGGGCCGCCAGGCTCACGCCTTCCCGCGCCTGGTCTTCGGTGCTGACGCGGACATACCCGACTACCTTCATACACTCCCCTTCCCTTCAAAAACCCACGAAACGCCGTTCTTGATGCCGAGTTTATACGCCAAGATGCCGAGCTGTCAACGGCGATTCGTGGGGATTGATGGGATTGTTCACAAGGGAGTCCTTGTTAATGCAGGCAGAGAATCCCGCCCCTCGGCCCAGCGGCCGCCCGCCGTCACAGACCTCGCTTCGCCGGAGCCTTCCAACCCACGCACCGCTCGGTTCTGCTAGGGTGAGGTCGTTCTGCACGCGGATCAAGCGCGCCACGAGCGCCAGGGCGTCAGCGTCGAGTAGGCCGCGCCTGCCGCCGGTGTGTGCCGCTGCGGCCAGCCGGCCGGTCAGACGCCGTC
>Ga0209382_10007634_pt1 | contig 13715 bp, 10 predicted proteins | sample SoiMetdeltSBSDD5_FD_187599 | JGI IMG/M metagenome (GOLD analysis project Ga0209382, IMG submission 187599) | Bulk soil microbial communities from a Populus tree surrounding site in Tennessee, USA - Soil MetaG P. deltoides SBSDD5 (SPAdes) (version 2) | ecosystem: Environmental > Terrestrial >... | reverse complement strand
GTCGTGCGACCGCGGGGATCGATGGGCGGGTCGCATTGACCGCCCGGGCTCGGGCCGAGGTGGCGGTGCAGGTGCACGCTACCCGCAACTCGTGGCGACCCGTCGCGGTCAAACGGGTGTACATCCCGAAGGCTCATGACAAGACCAAAATGCGGCCGCTCGGCATCCCAGTGATCATGGACAGGTGCCACCAGGCACGGGTCCGTCAGGCGCTGGAGCCGCAGTGGGAGGCCCGGTTCGAGGCCCGTTCCTACGGGTTCCGGCCGGGTCGCGGCTGCCACGACGCGATCGGAAGTCTGTACAACACTCTGGCCGGCCGGGCCAAACGGGTGTGGATTGTCGACGCGGACCTGGCAGGCGCGTTCAACGCGATCAGCCATGATCACGTCCTCGGCGTGATCAGCGGCTTCCCTGGGAAGGCGTTGATCGCTGGCTGGCTGAAGGCGGGCATCGTCGAGGCCGGCAAGGGGTTCGCGCCCACCACGGAGGGCGTGCCGCAGGGCGGCGTGATCAGTCCGTTGATCTTGAACATCGCATTGCATGGGCTCGAGGAGGCCGCCGGGGTCCGCTACCAGGGCGGTCGTCACGCCTGCGACGTAGCACCCGACAGCCCGGCCGTGACCAGGTACGCCGATGACCTGGTCGCCTGCTGTCACACCAGGCAGCAGGCCGAACAGGTCAAGGCGAAGCTGGCCGCGTGGCTGGCACCCAGGGGCCTTGCATTCAACGAGGCCAAGACCAGGATCGTGCACCTCACCGAGGGGTTCGACTTTCTGGGCTTCAACCTGCGCCGCTACCACTGCGGCAAGCTGCTGATCAAGCCGAGCCGGGTGGCGGTCAAGGAATTCCGCAGACGGCTCGCGCGGGAGTTCCGCACATTGCGGGGCGTCAACGTCGCGGCGGTGCTGGCGCGCATCGTCCCGATCACTCGGGGCTGGGTCGCCTACTACCGCACGGTGGTGTCGAGCAAGGTATTCGGCGACCTGACCGACTACCTGTGGAAGCTCACCTACAAGTGGGCCTGCTGGAGCCACCAGAACAAGCCGAAGCGCTGGATCGTCCAGCGCTACTACGGAAGGTTCAACAAGGTCCGAGGCGACCGGTGGGTGTTCGGCGACCGGGCAACCGGTATCCACCTGCCGAAACCGTCCTGGACCGAGATCAAGCGACATACCGTGGTCAAGGGCGGGGCCTCTGTCGACGACCCCGACCTGATCCGGTACTGGACCGAGCGCCGGCGCAAGGTCAAACCCCCACTGGACTCCTACACTGTGCGCCTGCTGTCCAAGCAGGACGGTCAGTGCACCCTGTGCGGGGAGGCCCTACTGGCCTTCGACGACCCGCCCCAGAACCCGCAGGGCTGGCAATGGTGGCACCTCTGGGTCACCAAGAAGGCGATCACGGCGGACTATCTCGTCCACCACGATCGGCCCGGTCCGTCACGCGATCAGCGAACACACCTGGTACACGCCAGCTGCTCCCGGATGAAACACCCCGTCCGGACAACCGCAAGCACCGCGATGTAACAGCAGAAACCCGAACCGCCCTTGTGGCTTGCTTGGGCCGTATGCGCGGGAACGTGCTTGTACGGTCCTGAGGGGGGACCGTCGCAGCAATGCGACGGTCCTACCCGGCCGGTTCAGAAGTCGGACTCGTCGATGAGGTCGGCCAACCCGGCGGCGAGTTGGTGCTCGCGGGCGGACGCAACGGTCTGGAACGCGACGCGGTGCGAGCCGGCGAGAAGGAGGGCTTCGCCCCTGCCGGCGGCCAGCAGCATCCGGGCTTCGCCACCGGTCAGGGCGAAGGTGTCGGCGATCAGGTCGATGGCCTGCGGGGCTTGGCGCATCAGGATCTGGGTGGCGGCGTTGGCGATGACCGCCTGCCCGAGGTCGCTGCCGAGAAGGTCGGCGGCGTCCTGGGTGACCACCGCCACGCCGGCGCGGCGTTTGCGGGCGGCCTTGGCCAGCCGGTAGAGGAACTTGGCGCCTTCGCTGTCCTTCAGCAGGGTCCAGGCTTCGTCGACCACAACAAGCCGCCGGCCCTCCGGGCGGGATCTGCCGGTCAGGCCGTCCGTGTCAACGTCTCGCCAGATGCTGTCGAGGGCGAGGAGCATGCCGGGGGCGCGCAGTTCGTCGGCGAGTTGTCGGGTGGACCACACCACCAGGTGGCCGCGGGGACGAAAGGTGGTGGGGCCGTCGAACAGGTCCCGAAACGATCCGGTCGCCCAGGGCGACAGCCGTGCGGCCAGGGTGCTGGCGGCCGAGTCTGCGCCCGCCTGCAGGGTGTCGGTGAGGTCGCGCAGCAGGGGTGCGGGCCGGGTCCAGGTGTTCGGGTCGTTGTTGATGCCGGCGGCGGCGTAGGTGGCGGTGATGGCCTTGTCCAACGCGGCCCGTTCGCCGGGTGGCGGCTGCTCGCCGAGCAGCACCGCCACCAGGGTGTGCAGGAACAGGGCGCGGCGGGTCAACGCGTCCGGGCGGCGGTCGCCGGCCGGAATGTCCAGGGGGTTGATCCGGATGCCGGGGGCACCGAGCTGGATGGCGGTGCCGCCGACCGCCTCGGCCAGGCGCAGGTACTCGTCCTCGGGGTCGATGATGCAGACGGTGACCCGGTCGTACAACGACCGGAGGACCTCACACTTGACGAGGTAGGACTTGCCGGCGCCGGATCGGGCCAGCACGACGCTGTTGTGGTTTTCCTGCGCCCATCGGTTCCACCACACCACCCCGTTGGAGGCGGTGTTCAGTCCATACAGGACACCGCCCGGGGCGACGGTGTCGCCGGGCAGCGGCGCGGGAAGATCGGCGGAAGCCAGGGGAAACGCGGCGGCGAGGGCGTCGGTGTCGAACACCCGCCGCATCCGCAACGAGTCCACGCCCAGCGGCAGGGTGGCCGTCCAGCCCTGTAGTTGCCGCCAGGTGGCCGGCTGGGTGTCCAGCAATACCGATGAGGCGGCGGCCCGCACCTCGGCGACCGCCTCGACGAGTTCGTCTTCGGTGGGTGCGTGCACGCACAGGTAATGGCCGGCGCGGAACAGCCGGGACGCGCCGCGGGCGACCCGGTCGGCCAGGTCAGCGGCGTCCTCTGCGGCGGCGTCGGTGGCCGGGTCGCCGAGGCGGCCCTTGTCGAAGTCGAGGCGGCGGGCCGATTCCAGCCGGGCGCGTTGGGTGCGGAGTTTCGCCGCGGCGCTCGCGGCGGGGATCGGCTCGATGTGCTGGGCGAAATCCAGCCGGCCCGGCCAGGACAGCAGGATGTCCGGCCAGGCCAGGGCGAGCTCGGGTGGGTAGCCGGTCATCGCGGTGGTGGCGGTGTAGCCGTCGCCGGCGTGCAGGTGCCGGGGGGCGACGTCGACGGCGGCCGGGCCGACGACGGCCGCCAGCTCGGCGGCGCTGTCTGCGCGGCCGGTACGGGTGCGGCCCTGCCGGCGGGGCCGGGGTTCGGCCTCGACTGCGCTGCCGGCGCGGGTCTTGCGGTTTCTGGTCAAGATGCTCACGGTTGCTCCGGGTAGGACTCGGCGGTGATCGGGGTATGCGGGGTGGCGCGGGGCCAGCTGGCGTCGCCGCCGGCATAGGGGTCGACCGCGGCGGTCAGCACGGCCAGGGCGGTGGGGCCGTCCAGCACCCGGGTCTGTGACCCGAGCGCGGCCAGGGCGGTGGCGGTGTGTTCGGCGCGGCGCATCGCCTCCGCTGCGGCGTGTGGCCCGGTGGCCCGGCAGGCGATGGTGACGGTGCGCCACAACGGATCCCGGCGTTGGGCGATGTCGTGCAGGAACTGGGCGTAGTCCAGGGCCGCGTCCGCGAGCGCGGTCTCGGGCAGGCCCTGCGCGGCGTCGGCGACCCGCCCCGCGTGGCTGGTCAGGTCGACCCGCTGCGCGGAGACCACCACCTGGACCGGGCCGGTGAGGCTGTTGAGCCAGCGGCCGTAGCCGGCGACCATGGCGGCCTGCTCGGCCGGCGTGCGCAGGCCGATGTTGACCGTGGTCGCCGCGACCAGCACGGTCGCCGAGCCGTCGGCGATGGTGATGACGCCGTCGTCGCTGATCGCCTCGGCGGGCAGCCGCAGCACCTGCGGACGCGGCCCCGGCGGGTCGGCGGCGGCGGGTGCCCAGGCCGGTGGGGCGTGGATGCCGTCGGCGGCGGGGACCTGCCGGTGTGGGCCGCGCCGGTAGCCGATCGCGGCCCACAACCAGAGGTCCAGTGGCAGTCCGTCGCGGCGGCCGATGGCCAGGGCCGCGGCCACCCCTGCGAGGGGGATGACCGCGGCGGCGAACACCGGCAGCGGCAGCCGGGTGCCGATCGCCTGCCACAGCAGGTATGCCAGGGCGGCGGTGGTGGCCAGGACGGCCACCTGCCGCGCGGTCAGCCCCCACAGGATGCGGTCGGGCGCCTCGACATCGGCGGGAATGCGGGCGTGAACGTGCACCTCGCTGTCCACAGTGGACTCCTCAGGGTTGTGGGTTGATGCGTGGCCTGACCCCGCCGGACGGGGTCGGCCGGCGGGGCCGGATGAGTGTCGGCACCCGTGCGGGCGCCGTCGGTTACGACCGGCGGGGCGGCCGGGGCCGGTTCCACGGACCGTTGACCGGCGGCCGGACCGGGCGGGTCTGCGGCATCGCGGTGGTCGGGTTCACAGTTGGCGGGATGACCGGACGGGGCCCGGATGGTGGTGGCGTCGGCGTGAGGCCGGCGGCCCGGATCGGTGGCCGGGTGGAGCGCGGCGGTGGGTTGCTCGATGCGCCCGGCGAGGGGCTGGCCGGCGTCGACGCGCGCCCGCCGGTGGTCGGCCCGGTGGTGGTGCTGGTGCCGCCGGCCGGGGACGGCCCCCGGTGCGGCGTGGTGGAGCTGGTCGCCGGTGGGGGTGTTCGGGTGCCGCCCGGTGCGGGCCGGGGCAGGCGGGGCCGCCAGTAGGGGATGACGGTGTTGGCCGCCGATGGACCGCCCGCCGTTGTTGCGGTGGCGGACCGCCGGCCGCCGGCACCGGCCGCGACGGCGGCTGCTCGGCCGCCGCGGCGACCGAACGGCAGCTGGACCCTCCGCGACACGGCCTGGATGAGGATCATCCGCAGGAACAGGCCGGCGTTGCTGTGCTGGCCGCCGCGGGTGACGTAGCGGCGCATCAGGCCGGGGATCTTCACCACGGCCCACAGCAGGCAGGCGACGATGAACAGGTTGATCGTGCCGGTCGGATCGGTTGGCAGGCCGAGCGCGGCCAGGTTGGCCTGCGGGCTGAGGAAGATGGAAAGCGTGGTGTGCAACGCCAGGGCCTGCAGCACCACCGTGCCCAGGCAGCCCAGGAAGGATCGCCACCACAGCCGGGCGGCGCCGTCGGTGTACGGGGTGGCGTGGCAGGCCAGGGCCACCGGGGCGATGCCGACCAGCACGATCAGCACGCCGAGGCGGACCAGCCAGGTGGCCAGCAGCATCGCGGTGAGCACCGCGATGACCAACCCGATGACCGCCAGCAGCAGGCCGCTGGCCGGGTTGGTCATCGCATCGGTGATCACCGGGTGCAGCTGGCCGAACGCGTCGCCCGAGGCGATGCCGTCCCCGGTCATCGCCGTCGTCAGCGCGTTGGCCAACTCGATGAGCGCCCGGCACAACGGGATGGCGAAGTTGGCGGCGATCCACCCGATGACCAGCCGTGGCGCCAGCTCCCCGACGCCGTAGCGGACCTGCAGCGTCTCGTGGGTCATCACGGTGATCCCGGCGGTGATGACCGCCAGCACGAAGCAGACGTTGACGATCGCCTGGGACCGGCTGGTGATCGCGGCGACCTGCGGCAGGGCGGTCACGTCCGGGGTGGTGAACGCGGTGCTCGACAGCAGCCCCCACAGCCCGGTGAGGACGGCCAGCACCTTCGCGACCAGCCAGTTGATCGCCGCGTCCAGCCACGGACCGACCAGCCAGCCCACGTCAGGCGCCCAGGATGTTCTTCAGGATGGTCAGGATGATCGGGGCCAGCAGCGCCAGGCCGTAGCCGATGCCGGCGGACTTCAGCGAGCCCTTGGCGCGTTCGACCTCGGACGGGTCACCGCCGGCCATCAGGTAGCGGGCGCCGCCGATGGTCAGGAACAGGGTGGCGACCGCGGCGATGATCCCGGTGATCCACACGGTCATGTTGTTGATCACCGTGGGCAGGTCGGCGACCGCGAGGGGCACGGGATCGGCCGCGCCGGCGGCGGACGCGGGTGCGCCGACGCCGAGCAGCAGCAGGACGGTGGCCGCGATGGTGATGACGGTGGCGGCGGCCAGGCGGATGGGTTTGCGGTACATGGGTGGCTCACACCTCCCGCCCCACGGGTGGGGCGTGTCCGGAACGGATGGGGTGGCGTCACCGCAGGAGTCAGGGGTGCCGGCCGTGGGAGCCGTGCTCCTTCACAGGGCCGCAGCGAGTGGGGGTGAACAGGCCCACTGCCGGCCGGCCGGCACCCCTGCCCGTGGTGGCGCGGGGAACCACCTGGCCGACCACTGCGGGGCGGGTCTTCCGGTGATTCCTTGCCCACCAAGGGCTCCGGTTGGGTACCCAACACAGCACCCGCCCGCGTTCGGGCACCCAACTGACCCAACCGACCCAACCGGCAGCGGCCCGGTGCCGCCGACCGGGCGCCCAACGGCGGGCAGTCCGGGCCGTAGACACAGAAGGCGGGGCGGCGACCCTGCTCGGGTCGCCGCCCCGCGCGAAGCGGTGCAACGGTGGTGTATCAGGCGGCACCGGCCATCACCGGCGTCTGCTGCGCCGGCGCCGCCGGGTCCCGGTGGCCGGGTGTCGAGGATGCCGCCCGGTCGGCGCGGCGCCGCCGCGGTGCCACTGCGGCGTGGGCGGCGCGCCGCCGGCGCGTCGTTTCCGGCAGCACGTGCGGCGCCCAGTCCAGTTCCCCCAGGCCGATCGCCTCGGCTAGGCGCCGTTCGGATTTACGCCGCCACGCGGCAGCCAGCGGCCCGCCGATACCGATCTTGTCGGCGACCACGTGGAGCGGGACGTCCTCCAGCCGGGTGGCGGAGATCAGCAGGTGCTCGTCGGGGTCGATGACCGCCAGCGCGACCGCGCGGGCCAGGACCCAGTCCGGGTGGTCCCACGGGTGGTGCGGCGGCACCGACCAGGCCCCGCCGATGTGCACGATGTCGGTGTCCTCGTCCCATTCGCGGGCGGATTTGACCGCGCGGGCGCCGGCGTCGACGAGCCGCCCGCAGATCCGCGGTTCGTCCACGTCGACGGTGCGCAGCCGGTCCAGGAACCCGGTCAGCAGCTCGGCGTCGACGTCGCTGGTGTCGCCGTGCCAGCCGGCGGCCAACCGGCCGGCGGTACGGCGCAGCCCCGGCATGGCCAGGCCGACCGCGGTGATCACCCAGGCCGGTCCGTCCCGGCGGGCGCGGACCACCACGTCGCGCCAGACCCGGTCGCGGACCGGCCGGCAGGTGGACTCGGAGATGAGCAGGCGGCGCAGCTCGCTCAGCGGCAGGCGGCGCTGCGGCAGGCCGGTCACGCCGCGGGCGTCGAAGTCCAGCGGCGCGGGTGGGCAGGTCAACAACTCGAACGCGCGCTCGGCCGCCGCCAGCGGCGATGCGGGCCAGCATTTCGACGAGGTCTTCGGCATGGTGTGCTCCCCGGTGTCGGGCTTGAAAGGCGTCGCCGACGGGCGGCGGCGCGGGGTGTCACCTGCTATCGGCGCACGCCGACCCAACGGGTTGGCCAACCAGCACCCACCGGTTTCGATCATGTCGAGATGGTCCACGTCTGGCCGTGGTTGGCCTGTTGGGTCCAGCTCAGCCGCGGGTTGGCCGCTCGACCCAACGGCGCCGGCCGGCCGTGCGGCACGGCGGCGGCAGTGTGCAAGATCCGGACGGCTTTGCGTAGGTCAACCGCCGCGTGTTGGGTCGGTTGGACAGCCGCTACCCAACCAGGACTGGAATGCGGCCGGGTAGCGCCGTCGAGTTTGGCGCCGGCGCGGGCGACGTCCGGGTGGCGGCGGTTCCACACGGGCCGCTGCGCGGTGTCGCGCCCCGCGGGCGGGTCGACCCGGCGGCCGGCGCGTGGTCGCAGGGGGCGCACCGCCAGCGACCATCGACCGGAGCGGTGACCGGTGGGGCTGCGATGCGGCCAGGATCCGTGACGGTCCGGAGGCCGCGGGACCCCTCGGCCGGTATCGCGGTCAGGACCGCGGTCCTGGGCCGTCCCCGACCGCGGTACCGCTTCAGGACCGGTAGCGGTACGCAGGCCCGGTCCCGCGGTACCGCACCGCGGCGTACCGCACGTCGACCGGTACCGCGTCAGGACCGGTCCAGGACCCGTCGCAACCGCCCGGGACCTCCCGGTACCGGTACGGCGCACCTGGCCACCGCCGATCCGGAACCGGCGGGGCAGGTACTCGCCCGGTCGCGCAGCGCTCGCCCCGCAGATCCACCACCCGGCTACCGTCTGCGACCACCGTGGCGGCTGCGGCATCCACGAGCTCCGGCGCTGGAAACAGTCGTTCGCGACCCTAGCCACGCGGCTCGCCGCCCCGCCCTTGGATCCGACTCCAACGGCCGGCATGCGCTGCGACCTGCACGTCGGTTCAGGCAGCTGCCGTGCGGCGACGACGGCGAGGCGACGCCGAACGCGAGACAGGGCGTCGCTGACCGGCACCTCGGTACAGGAATCCACCCTGCCCGCGGGGCACTGTCCGTGATGGCCCGGACCGTGCGGGAGCCGGTCAACGCAGGGCCGGCACGCCTGCACCGTGTCCATCGACGATCGCTCTCGACCCGCGGTACCGGTCCAGAGACCGGTCCGTTACCGCGTTCCAGGAGCGGTACGGCGGTCGTGTCGGGATCGCGTACCGCGGTCCAGACCGGTCCCGCGAACCGGGCCCCAGGACGGGGACCGGTACCGGACCGGGACCGCACCGGTACCAGTCCATTCGGCGGCGGTACCGCGGTCCCCCGAGCGTCGCCGGTACAGGTACCGGCCGCGGTACCGGTACCGGGATCGATGCCGGTACCGCGCGGTCAGGCGGGAGGACCGGTACGGACCGGGACGGTCGTGCTGCGGCAAGCCCTTCGGCCGCGCCGGCCGGCCCCCGCCCAAGGGACCATCCGGCACTCACGGCGTGCCGGCCGCCACGTCTCGGGCCATCCACTGACCAAGGGTTGATCAACGACTCCCGGCCGTGACCCGGTGACCGCCGGTGGCCTTCGATCGCGTGCGGGCGCCAGTTGGGTCGGTTGGGGTAACCAATGGCAACCCAACTGGCCAGTTGGGTGCCGGGTTGGCCGGGCTCCGCGCCGGTTGGGTGGCCGGTGACCAACCGGCCGCGGCGGGTGTGTGCGCGCGCACACCGCCCGGTTGGGTGCCGGTTGGGTGCCGCGCACGCCCCGACCGCTGTGGAGCGAGGGCCAGTTGGGCCATGCGTTGGCGTGAACAAGGCCCATCCAGCGCGGGAGCCACACCCGCCCATGACCTCACCGCACGATCCCATCCGCGAGGCACCCGACGGCCGCACCGGCTACGACACCGGCACCGGCCGCGACGGCGACGATCCGCTCGGCCTGTCGCAGCTGATCGCCAGCGGCGTCATCGACGTCGTGCCCGGCGACCCGCCGGTGCCGATCACCGTCTGGCGGGTCGCCGAACCGGGTCGCATCGCCCACCTGCTCGTCGGCCTGTACACCCGGGTCGGCGACACCATCGTGTCGCTTGGCCACGACCCCGACATCGCCGGCGCGGCCGGCGCCGGCGGCTGCCGCTACCTGCCGGTCGACGCCGCGCACCGGCTGGCCGACCTCGACCACGTGTCCGGAGCGGTCCGGCTGATCATGTTGCCGTGGCCACCCGCCACCCAGGCACGCACCGGCGCCGCCGCGTCGGGGCCGGTCGTGTCCGGGCCGGCGATGGATGCCGAGGCGATGGTGGACCTGTTCACCGCCTGCCGGGTCCTGCTCGCCGCCGACGGCTACACCATCGTCGCGGTCCCACCCGCCACCGCCGCGAACGTCGCGCACCTGTGGCAGCTGGTCCCCGCCGCCCGCATGGCCGGGCTCGGCTGGGTCGAACAGATCGTCGCCATCACCGCCACCATCGACGGCGATCAGCTCGACGTGCCGGCCGCGCCGACCGACCGGGCCACCCTGCGCCTGGCCCACGACCTCATCGTGCACATCGACCTGTATGTGTTCGTCATCCGGGGCGGCCGCCATGGCTGACCCGCGTCCCCGGCATGTCGCAGCCGTCGAACCGGCAACGTCCGGCGCGTCGCCGTCCACCCCGGCGACCGTGGATGCGACCCTACGTGTTTCCGTGCTGATGGTCGGGCAACGCAGCCTGGCCGCCCAGCGCCGGGGCCGGTACGTCGCCGGCTCCGGTGCCCACCCGGCCCGGATGGCCCCCGACCTCGCCCGCGCGCTCATCGCCGACTACACCCAGCCTGGCGACTGGGTCCTGGACCCGCTCGCCGGCATCGGCACCACCCATGTGGAGGCCATCCACCTGGGCCGCCACGCCTTCGGTGTGGAGATCGAGGCGGGCTGGGTTGCGCTGGCCCGCGCCAACATCGCCTTGGCCCGCTGCCAGGGCGGCACCGGAACCGGCCGGGTCATCACCGCCGATGCCACCCGGCTGCCGCGCGGCATCCCCACCGGACTGCGTGGCCGGTTCCAGCTCGTGTTGACCTCTCCGCCGTACGGGCGCACCATGCACGGCCGGGTCGAGCACCGCCACGGCCCCCTGACCCGCTTCCACAACAGCTACGGCTCGCCGGATCCGGCGAACCTGGCCCACCGCCGCCGGACCGGGCTCATCGACGGCATCACCGCCGTACTGGCCGGCTGCGTGCCGCTGCTCGCCCCCGGCGGCCTCGTCGCCGTCGTGTCCCGGCCGTGGCGACGCGACCACCTGCTGCACGACCTGCCCGGGCAGATCCTGCGGGCCGCCGTCGGCGTCGGGTTGGAGTTCGTCCAGGACCGCAAGGCGATCCACGCCGCCGCCCGCGACGGGCGGCTGCTGGCCCGGCACTCCTTCTACCAGCTGCATGTCACCCGGCAGACCCGCGGCAAGGGCCGCCCGGCGCTGCTGCCGCAACACGACTACGTCGCCATCCTGCGCCGGCCGCCCGACGCCGACCGTGCCAGGCGCCGATGAGCCGCCCCAGCCCTTCCTCTGGGCCGGGCCCGGACGGCGTGCCGGCCGGCCAGGTGCCGGGCGCGGCGGTCACCGGGCCAGCGGCGGCGCCGCGACGCGAGTCGCGCTACCGTGCCTACCCCGCTGCCTCCCCGGCAGTCGGGCCACCGGCGTCCGAGCCGGCGGCAGCGAAGCGCCGACAGGGCCGGGTCCTGCGCCTGGCACTGACCGAGCCGGACACCGCGCCGATGAGCGCCGAACAACACGCGCAGGCCGTCGACACTCTCGCCGCGATGATCGTCGCCTGGTGGCAACGGTCGCCGGCACCGAGCCAGAACCCCGATCCGGGACCGGGCCATCCGCCCGGTTCCCACGAATGACAAAGGAGTCCTCATGACCCAGCCCACCAGCCCACGCCGGCCGCGCGACGCCCAGACCGTCGCCGCCCCGATCCGGGTATCCACCTACGTCCACGGCGGACACGACGACGCGGTCATCCGGCAGCAGGACATCCTGCGCGAATGGATCGCCGCCCAGCCGGGCTGGCAGCAAAGCGGGCGGTACGTCGACGTGCGACCCAACCGGCAGGCGCCGCGGTTCGCACTGCGGCGGGCGCTGGCCGAGGCCCGCGCCGGACGCTACGACGTGCTGCTCGTACACGACCTCAGCCGGCTCACCCGCCGCATGTCCGAGCTGGCCGACATCCTGCGCACGCTGGAGCGGGCGCGGGTCGCGCTGCGTTCGGTCACCGAACCGGTGGACACCTCTACCTCGATCGGTCGGTTGTTCGCCCGCTGGTCGTGGCCTTCGCCGATTTCGACATCGCCGCGCCCCGGCTGCCCAGTACCGCGCGGGGCAGCCGGCGGCGCACCGGCCGCGAGCCCCGCGGCCGGGACCGGGACCGGTCCATCGGCGGGGGCACGGCCGCTGCCCCATAGTCACCCCGCGCGGGGCCGGGCCGAGCCCGGCCCGGTCCCGTCGACAGTCCTTTTAGGAGTCATATGGCCCGACGGACCCGAACCCGCACCATCGCCCACGCCGCCGCCGACACCGACCTGCGCGTGGCGATCTACCTGCGCCGCTCCACCGACGAGGAGCACCAGCCGTTCTCCCTCGACGCCCAACAGACCCGGCTGCACGCCTACATCGCCTCCCAACCCGGCTGGCGGCTGGTCGCCACCTTCACCGACGACGTCTCCGGCGCCACGCTCGACCGGCCCGGCCTCACCGATGCACTTTCGGCCGCCCGCGCCGGCGGCTTCGACATCCTGCTGGTCTACCGCGTCGACCGCCTCACCCGCCGCATCCGCGACCTGTCCTACCTCGTCGACGAACTCGACAAGGCAGATGTCGCGTTCCGCTCGGCCACCGAACCGTTCGACACCGCCACCCCGGCAGGCCGGATGATGGTCCAGATGCTCGGCGTGTTCGCCGAGTTCGAACGCGCCCTGATCATCGATCGGGTCATCAACGGGATGGAACGCAAGGCCGCCCAAGGCAAATGGACCCTCGGCACCACCCCGTACGGCTACACCATCGACCCCGTCGAGCACACCCTGCTACCCCACCCCGGCGAGGCCGCGATCGTCGGCAAGATCTTCCACCTGTACACCTACCGGCGGCTGGGCACCCGCACCGTCGCCGCCCACCTCAACCAGCGCGGCCTGCACCGGCGCAGCGGACGCCCGTGGAGCCACAAGACCGTCACCGACGTACTCGTCAACCGGGTCTACCTCGGCGAAGTCCACTTCCGCGACATCGTCGTCGAGCAGGCGCACGAGCCGCTGATCTCACCGCAGACGTTCGAGCTGGCGGACCGGATCCTCACCGACCGCGGCGAAAACCCGGCCCGCAAAGCCGCCGCCGCCACCGGTTACCACCTCAGCGGAAAGATCACCTGCCCGCGATGCGGCCACACCTACCTGGGCAGCAACGCCACCGGCCGGCACCGGGTCTACCGGTACTACACCTGCGCCACCCGCAGCCGCTACGGCGTACGGCACTGCCCCGGCCCCCGCATCGACGCCGACCACCTCGACGAACAGATCCTCACCGCGCTCTGCGACTTCTACCCCACCCACACCGACCTGCTCGGCGAGGCGATCGCCGCCGCCCGCGTCGCCTACCGCGCCGCCCGCACCGCCACCGAACAGGAACTCGCCACCGTCACCGGGCTGCTGGCGACCAAGGACGCCGCGGTCGACAGATACCTGGCCGACTTCGAGCACGACAAGCTCAGCCCCGCCGCGGTGTCCCGACGCGTCGACCAGCTCGCCGCGGACATCCGCCGGCTTCGTCGCCGCCGCGACGAACTGCTCCTGCGCCTCGACGACGACACCGGCGAACCCGCCCAACACCAGGTTGACCAAACCGTCGCCCAGTTTCGGCAGATCGTGCGCGGCGCGGACGCACCCCTACGGCGGGTGCTGTGCGACACGCTCATCGTCGGCCTGCACATCAACGACGACGCCACCGCAACGGCCGCCTTCGCCACGCCATCCGACGCCGGCCGCGCCAGTACGCCAACGTGACCGCACATAACCCGGCCCGGGACGACGGACGGGCGGAACCTGCCCGAGGAACACCAACACGCAGTTCACGATCCCATACGTGGCGGGCAGTAC
>Ga0209382_10007633_pt1 | contig 13715 bp, 6 predicted proteins | sample SoiMetdeltSBSDD5_FD_187599 | JGI IMG/M metagenome (GOLD analysis project Ga0209382, IMG submission 187599) | Bulk soil microbial communities from a Populus tree surrounding site in Tennessee, USA - Soil MetaG P. deltoides SBSDD5 (SPAdes) (version 2) | ecosystem: Environmental > Terrestrial >... | reverse complement strand
GCGGACCGCATCTTCAAGGGCACCGCGAGCGGGGTCGGCAACCCGGTCATCTACGTGGGGTCGAAGACCGGGCGCGACGGCATCCACGGCGCCACCATGGCGTCGGCGGAGTTCGACCAGCAGAGCGAATCCAAGCGGCCCACGGTGCAGGTGGGGGACCCGTTCACCGAGAAGCTGCTCCTGGAGGCGTGCCTGGAGCTGTTCCAGACGGACGCGCTGGTGGGCATCCAGGACATGGGCGCCGCCGGGCTGACCTCGTCGTCGGTGGAGATGGCGGGGCGGGCGGGGAGCGGGATCGAGATCGACATCGCGCTGGTGCCGCGGCGCGAGGAGGGGATGACGCCCTACGAGGTGATGCTCTCCGAGAGCCAGGAGCGGATGCTGATCGTGGCGAAGCGAGGCCGCGAGGAGGAGGTCCTCCGCATCTTCCACAAGTGGGACCTGGACGCGGCGGTGATCGGCAAGGTGACGGACAGCGGCCGGCACGTGGTGCTGGAGCGCGGGAAGGTGGTGTCGGACCTGCCGGTGGGGCCGCTCACGGACGGCGCACCCGTCTACGACCGGCCGGTGAAGCGGCCCGCGGAGCAGGACGCGCTGGCGGCGTTCGACCCGCTCTCGCTGCCCGCGCCCGGCGACCTGGGCGAGGCGCTGCTGGGGCTCCTGGCGCGGCCGACCATCGCCAGCAAGGAGTGGGTGTTCCAGCAGTACGACCACTCGGTGCGGCTGGGCGGGGTGGTGAAGCCGGGGAAGGGCGATGCGGCGGTGGTGCGGGTGGAGTGCGGCGAGAAGGGGCTGGCGCTGGCGGTGGACTGCAACGCGCGGATGGTGTTCCTCGACCCGTACGAGGGCGCGCGGATGGCGGTGGCGGAGTGCGCGCGCAACGTGTCCTGCGTCGGCGGCGAGCCGCTGGGGCTGACGGACTGCCTCAACTTCGGCAACCCGGAGCGGCCGGAGATCATGTGGCAGTTCGCGGAGGCGACGCGGGGCATCGCCAGCGCGTGCCGGGAGCTGGGCATCCCGGTCGTCTCCGGGAACGTGAGCCTCTACAACGAGACGGAGGGGCGGGCGATCCTCCCCACGCCGACGGTCGCGGTCGTCGGACTGTTGCCGCGCGTGGAGCAGACCTGCACGGCCGCCTTCCAGGACGCCGGCGACCGGATCGCGGTGCTGGGCGAGACGAGGGGCGCGCTGGGCGGGTCGGAGTACCTGCTGGCGATGCACGGGAAGACGGCCGGGAAGGTGCCGGCGCTGGACTCGGCGGCGGAGCTGGCGCTGCAGCGGGTGGTGCGGGAGCTGGTGCGCTCCGGCGCGGCGAGGAGCGCGCACGACTGCAGCGAGGGCGGCCTGGCGGTGGCGCTGGCGGAGTGCTGCGTGCTGGACGGGCGGGGGCTGGGCGCGAGCGTGAAGCTGGCGCCGGGGGCGGTGCCGGCGCACGCCTACCTCTTCGGCGAGGACCCGACCCGGGTGGTGCTCTCCTTCGCGCCGGGGAGGCAGGACGAGGTGGTGGAGCTGTGCCGCAGGAGCGGCGTCCCCTGCGCGGTGGTGGGCGAGGTGGGCGGCGACGCGCTCCGCGTGGATGGGATGTTCGACGTCCCCGTCGCCGCGCTCTCCCGCGCCTACCGCAGCGGCATCCCCGCGGTGCTCAAGCGCAAGGCCTGAGCTCAGCGTGTACAGTCCGCCTCCGTTTCCTGGAGGCGACATGGCCGCTCGATGCTGGTCCCCCGCGTTCCTCGCGCTGCTCCTCGCGGTGCCGGCCCTGGCACCCGCCGGGGGTCCCCCGAAGCGGGAGGAGCTGCCGCCTCCGCTCCGCGACTGGACGGGCTGGGTGCTCCACGGGGAGGCGCAGGCCGGCTGCCCCTTCCTCCAGTCCCAGGCGGTGAAGGTCTGCGCGTGGCCGGGGCGGCTCCAGCTCTCCCTGGACAGCAAGGGCGGCCGCTTCACCCAGTCCTTCCGCGTCTTCCGCGAGGCCTGGCTCCCGCTCCCGGGCGACGCCAGGCACTGGCCGCAGAACGTCCAGGCGGACGGCCGGCCCGCGGTGGTGGTGCCCGGCCAGGGTGAGGCCGGCGGCAAGCCGGTGGTGAAGCTCTCCCCCGGCGAGCACACCGTCTCCGGCGAGTACGCCTGGGACGCGCTCCCCGAGGCGCTGGTCATCCCCGGGGGCACCGGCCTCCTCTCCCTCACCGTGAAGGGCGCCGCCATCTCGCTGCCCAACCGCGACGCGGAGGGGCGCGTCTACCTCCAGAAGGAGCGCGCGGAGAAGGAGGCGGAGCGGGTGGAGATCACCGCCCACCGCCTGATCACCGACGACATCCCGCTCACCCTCTCCACCCGCCTCACCCTCAACGTCTCCGGCGCCAGCCGCGAGCTGCTCCTGGGCCGCGCGCTCCCGGACGGCTTTACGCCCATGTCGCTGGAGAGCCGCCTCCCCGTCCGCATCGAGCCGGACGGCAAGCTCCGCCTCCAGGTCCGCCCCGGGAACTGGTCGCTGGAGCTGGTGGCCCGCAGCGAGGGGCCGGTGCAGAAGCTGGCGCGCCCCAAGGCGGATGGCCCCTGGGCGGAGTCGGACGAGATCTGGGTGTTCGACGCGCGCCCCTCGCTCCGCCAGGTGCTGGTGGAGGGCGTGCCCGCCGTCGACCCGCAGCAGACCACCCTGCCGCAGGAGTGGAAGCGCTTCCCCGCCTACGCCATGGGCGCCTCGGACACCATGTCCCTCACCGAGCGCCGCCGCGGCGACTCCGACCCCGCGCCGGACGTGCTCCACCTCACCCGCCGGCTCTGGCTGGACTTCGACGGCAAGGGCTACACCGTCAGCGACCGCATCACCGGGCAGCTCCACCGCTCGTGGCGCCTGGACATGCAGCCGGGCACCGAGCTGGGCCGGGTGGTCGCCGCCGGCGCCGACCAGTCCATCACCCGCCTGGGCGCGGACAAGCTGGCCGGCGTGGAGCTGCGGCAAGGCGGGCTGGCGCTGGAGGCGGACAGCCGCATCGCGGGCGAGGTGGGCACCCTCTCCGCCGTGTCCTGGGACGCGGACTTCCACTCCGTGCGCGCCACGCTGCAGGTCCCGCCGGGATGGACCCTCCTGCACGCCGCCGGCGCCGACAGCGTGCCCGGCACCTGGGTGGAGCGCTGGTCGCTGCTGGACATCTTCCTGGTGCTCATCATCGGGCTGGCGTTCGGCCGGCTCTTCGGGACGCCCTGGGGCGCGCTCGCGCTGCTGACGCTGGTCCTCACCTGGCAGGAGGGCAAGCTGGTCCCCCAGTACGCGTGGCTGGCGGTGCTGGTGGGCGAGGCGCTGCTCCGGGCGCTCCCGGAGTCGAAGCTCCGCACCGCGGTGAGGATGTACCGGATGGTGGCCTGGGCCGCGCTGGTGATCTGGTCCATCACCTTCATGGTCCAGCACGTCCGCCAGGGGATGTACCCGGCGCTCGGGCACCAGCAGCAGTCGCTGGGCGGCGTGGAGAGCTGGTCGGACTACGCCGCCGAGAACAAGATCCAGTACGAGCGCTCGGCGACCGTCGCCGACTCGCTCTCCTCGCTCGAGCCCGCCAAGCCGGAGGCCCCACCACCGCCGCCGCCGCCCCAGGACCTCGAGGAGAAGGTGCCGGAGGAGACGGGCGAGATGGCGCAGGAACAGACCAACGCCCCCCTCTCCGGCGCCCAGGTGGCCCGGAAGCAGCGCAGCTTCAACGTCCGCGACTACGACAAGAACGCGATGGTGCAGACGGGCCCGGGCCTGCCCAGGTGGATGTGGGAGTCGGTGGACATCAACTACTCGGGGCCGGTGGACCGCACCCAGAAGCTGCGGCTGTGGCTGGTGAGCCCGGCGGCGAACCTGGTGCTGGCGGTGCTCCGCATCCTCCTGCTGGCCCTGCTGGTGCTGGCCACCCTGGGGCTCCCCGGAGGCTTCTGGCCGGAGCCGCTGCGCAGGTGGCTCCGCGCCCCGGCCTCGCCCATGCCCTGGCCCCAGCGCGACCGGAGATCGGCCGGGGCGGGCGCGGGTGCGGGAGCCGGCGCCGCCGCGGTGCTGCTGGCGCTGGCGGTGGGGATGGCGCTGCTCCCCGGCACGGCGCGCGCGCAGGACCATGCCCCGGACGGGCAGCCACTGCCCGGGCCGGCCGTCCTCCAGGAGCTGAAGCGGCGGCTGCTGGAAGCGCCGGACTGCGCGCCCAGCTGCGCCTCCAGCCCGCGCATGCTGGTGGAGGCCACGCCGTCGGCGCTCCGGCTCCGGGTGGAGGTGCTAGCGGGCGCGGAGACCGCGGTGCCGCTGCCCGGCAACGCGCAGCACTGGGTCCCGGACACCGTGCTCGTCGACGGCCGCCCCACCGCGGCGCTCTGGCGCGCGGGCAACGGCACGCTCTGGCTGGCGCTGAGCGAGGGCGCCCACCAGGTGCAGATGGAAGGGGCGCTCCCGCCGCGGGCCACGGTGCAGATCGAGCTGCCGCTGCGGCCGCGCCGGGTGGAGGCGAAGGTGGAGGGCTGGACGCTGGACGGCCTGCACGAGGATGGCCTGGCGGACGAGAACCTCCAGCTCTCGCGCGTGGGCGACAAGGAGAAGGGCGCGGGCGCCGCGCTCCAGCTCGGCACGCTGCCGCCGTTCGTCCGGGTGGAGCGCGACCTGGTGCTGGGCCTGCAGTGGACGGTGGAGACGAAGGTGGAGCGGATGACGCCCACCGGCGCCGCGGTGGTGCTGGAGGTGCCGCTGCTGCCCGGCGAGTCCGTCACCTCCAGCGAGGTGCGCGTGCAGGGCGGCAAGGCGCTGGTGAACATGCCGGCCAGCTCCACCGTGGCGGCCTGGAGCTCGGTGCTGGACCCGAAGTCGCCCATCGAGCTGACCGCGCCGAAGGGAATTCCCTGGGTGGAGGTGTGGCGCCTGGACGTGTCCCCGGTGTGGCACGTGCAGCTCTCCGGCATCCCGGTGGTGGCGCAGCAGGACGCCTCCGGGGTCAAGCTCCCCGAGTGGCGCCCCTGGCCGGGCGAGGGCGTGAAGGTGGAGGTGGTGAGGCCCGCCGGCGTGCAGGGGCAGACGCTCACCATCGACCAGTCCTCGCTGGTGGTCACCCCCGGCGCGCGCGCCACCGACGTCACCTTCACCGCCAACCTGCGCTCCTCGCGCGGCGGGATCCACCCCTTCACGCTGCCGGAGGGTGCGGAGCTGCAGTCGGTCACCATCAACGGCTCGCAGCAGCCCATCCGCCAGGAGGGGCGCGCCGTCGCCATCCCGCTGCTGCCGGGGTCGATGTCCATCGCCATCGCGTGGAGGCAGAGCACCGGCATGTCGGGCGTGTGGCGGACGCCGGAGGTGGACGCGGGGACGCCGACGGTGAACGCGGACCTGCACGTGAAGGTCTCGCCGGACCGGTGGGTGCTGTTCCTCTGGGGCCCGCACGGGGGCCAGGGCATGGGCCCGGCGGTGCTCTTCTGGAGCTTCCTGCTGGTGCTGCTGCTGGTGTCGGTGGGGCTGGGGCGGATCCGGTGGACGCCGCTGCGCACCCGGCACTGGGTGCTGCTGGCGCTGGGGCTGTCGCAGGTGCCCATCCCGGCCATCCTGATGGTGTTCGGGTGGCTGCTCCTGCTGGGCTGGCGGAAGCGCCAGGACCTCCCCGACACCGCGTTCAACCTGCGGCAGGTGCTGCTGGTGGGCGCCACGGTGGTGGCGATCGTCATCCTCGGGGTGTCCGTGGAGTCGGGGCTGCTGGGCCACCCGGACATGCAGGTGTCGGGCAACGGCAGCTCCACCTGGGAGCTGCGCTGGTTCCAGGACCGCACCACGATGGCGCTGCCGATCTCGACCATCGTGTCCGTTCCGATGCTGGTCTACCGGGGCGCGATGCTGGCGTGGTCGCTGTGGATGGCGCTGGCCATGCTGGGCTGGCTGCGGTGGGGCTGGCAGGCGTTCTCCGAGGGAGGACTGTGGAAACGGCGGCCGCCGAAGGTCATCCAGGCCGCGCCGGTATCGCCGCCGCCGCCGGCCGCGGGGGCCTGAGGCCGCCTGCTCGACTCACGGGCGGGGGGACGTGGTTTCGCGGAGTAGCCTGGCCAGGCGGCGCGGGAGTGCAGATTGCTCGAAGAGTGCTGAGAGGTGCACTCATGAGAACACTGGCAGGGATGGTCATCGTCTTCGCGTGCGCGTGCGCGGCGCTCCTCGGGTGCGGCACCGACGGGCGGCAGACCGGTTCGGGCTCCGTCGTGGTGGACCCGTGCCACGTCGGAGGGTGCTCCAAGGAGGTGTGCTCGGACCGCCCGGACGTGGTCTCGCCGTGCATCTTCAAGCCCGAGTTCAGCTGTTACCAGGCGGCCACCTGCGAGCCCCAGCAGGACGGGGCCTGTGGCTGGACCCAGACACCGGAGCTGACGGCGTGCATCGCCAACGCGACGCCGTGAAGCTCTCGGACGGTGAGAGGGGCGTGGAGCGTGCGCGCCGATCCGCGCGCGCGGTCGCCCGGGTGAATTCGAGACGGGTGAGCGCGCGTCCCTCCCTCCGGTGGCGCGTGGCACGACGGATGCTCCGGGGCCCCCGGAGGGAGGGACGGGCGTGCTGGGGCTCCTGGGCGAGTGGTTCGCCGGATTGATCGACGTGCTGTGGCCGGCGCTGTGCGCGGGCTGCTCGGCGATGGGCGGGGGCGCGGCGCCGTTCTGCGCGGAGTGTGAGGGCCTGCTCAGCCCGCTGCCGGAGGTCCGCTGTATCCACTGCGCGGAGCCGGGGACGTTCCCGGAGGAGGTCTGCCCGCGGTGCCGGGGCCAGCCGCCGCCGTTCGAGCGCGTCTTCGCTCCCTTCGTCCACGAGGGCCCGGTTGCGGGCGCCATCCACCGCTTCAAGTACGAGGACCGCCCGGAGCTGGCGGAGCCGCTGGGCAAGCTGGTCGCGGCCTCGGTGCCGGAGGCGGTCCGGCGGGAGGTGACCGCGGTGGCCGCCATCCCACTCCACACCGCCCGCTTCCTGGCGCGCCAGTACGACCAGGCGCAGCTCCTGGCCGGCCGGGTGGCGCGCGAGCTGAAGCTCCCGTTCCAGCCCCGCGCGCTCCAGCGCGTCCGCAACACGGCCCGGCAGGTGGGCGGGACCCTGGCGGCGCGGGAGGCGAACGTCCGGGGCGCCTTCCTCGGGCGGGCGTGCGTGAAGGGCGCCCGCGTGCTCCTGGTGGATGACGTGGTCACCACCGGCGCCACGGCGCGGGCCGCCGCCCAGGCGCTGCTGCTGGCCGGGGCGCGGCGGGTGGACGTGGCGGCCGCGGCGCGGGCATTTTCGGAGGAAGGGGCTGTTCAATGGTCCCGGCCAGTCGCCGGTTCCGGTTGAGCATTCGCGACGGACTCTCTACACAGGCTCCCGATGCGCTTTCGCACAAGACCCCGGGTGCTCCTGGCGGTGGCGGTGGCCGCCGCCGGAGGCGCCCTCGCCGCCTCTCCTCCTTCGTCCCCTGCGCCCTCCGATGACCCGGTGGCCGCCGCGGTGCGCCTGCACTCGCGCGCGGCGCTCAGCCAGGGCAGCTCGCCTCGCGGCGCGGCGGCGCTGATCCGCCTGCACCGGCTCCGCGACGAGGCGGACGACCTGGCGCCGCTGGTGGCGACCTACGGCAACATCGCCGAGCGCGCGGTCGCGGATCCGTTCACCCGCTTCACCGCGCGCTGGCTGCTGGCGGACGTGGAGCGGGCGCGCGGCCGGCTGCCCCGGGTGAACGACCTCATCCGCCAGCTGGGCTTCGTCACCGACTTCTACGTGGCCGGCTCCTTCGACAACGAGGGGAAGGCCGGCTGCGGGGTGGACTACGGCCCGGAGTCGAACCTGGACCTGAAGGCCACCTACCAGAGCAAGCTCCGGGAGGTCGGCTGGCGGCGGGCGGCGGTGCGCAGCCTGGACGGCTACGTGGACCTGGGCACCATGCTCCGGCCGAGCCGGGAGGCGGTCGGCTACGCGGTCACCGTCCTCCAGTCGTCCCAGGAGACCACCGCGGTCATCGGCCTGGGCACCTCCGGGGCGTTCCGGCTGTGGGTGAACGGCCAGTCGGCGGCCACGGACGACCGCTACAACCTGCCCCGCCCGGACCAGGCGCGGGTCTCGGTCCGGCTGCGGCGCGGGCTCAACCGGGTGCTCCTCAAGGTCTGCAACGACCAGGGGCCGTTCGGCTTCTACTTCCGGGTGGAGCCCCCGGCGTCCGTCCTCCCGGTGCTTACGGACGCGCTGCCGCCGCTGGAGCGCGGGCCCGGCCCGGCCGGCGCCCGGCTGCCCACGCTCACCTCCATGCTGGAGAAGGAGGTCAAGGCCAGGCCGAACGACGCCCAGCTCCGCGGCGAGTACGCCACCGTGCTGGGGTCGATGCGGGCGTTCGACGAGCGCGAGCACTCGGACCGGGTCCAGGCCAGCGAGGCGGCGGACGCGGCGAAGGGGGACGTGCTGCTCCAGCTGATCGCGGCGGACCTCCACGACGAGGACCACAACCTCCGCCGGAGGTACCTGGAGGCGGCGCTGGTGGCCGCGCCGCAGGACCCGCTGGCTCGCTATGCGCTCGGGCAGCACGAGCTGGCCCGCAACCACCCGGAGCGGGCGCTGAAGATCGCCTCCCAGCTGGTGAAGGACTTCCCCCGCTTCGTGCAGGCGCGGCTGCTGCAGGCGCGCGCGCACGAGGAGCTGGGGGAGTGGAGCCGCGCGGTGGCGGTGCTCGAACAGGCGTTCCGGGAGTTCCCGCGCTCGGTGGACGTGGTGCGCGACGCGGGCCGGGTGTCGCGGAGGTTCGACCGCGCCCAGGAGGCGATGGACCGGATGCGGGTGGTGCTGGCGCTCCGCTACGACGACGGCGGCACCCGGCGCGCCATCGCCTCCATGCTGGCGGACCTGGCGCGGGTGGACGAGGCGGGGAAGCTGCTGGAGGTGCAGCTGGAGCTGGAGCCGTTCGACCTCGAGGGGCGGCTGCGGCTGGCGGAGCTGTACGCCGCCAACGGCCGCGGGGACGACGCGGACCGGCTGTTCGCGCTGGCCCGGCAGATCTCCCCGGACGAGCCCGAGGTGCACGAACGCCAGGGCCGCGCGCTCCTGCAGGCCAGCCGGCGCCAGGACGCCATCGCCGCGTTCGAACGCTCGCTCCAGCTCCGGCCGCAGAACCCGGGGCTGAAGGAGGTGGTGCGCTCGCTCAAGGGGGACGACCGGGCGTACGGCTCCGAGCACCTGGTGGACGTGCGCGCCCTGGCGGGCGAGGCGTCGGCGGTGAAGGGCGAGGACGCGGTGACGCTGGTCGACTACAACTACACCCGGGTCCAGCCGTCCGGGCTGGCCTCGCGCTTCCACCAGCTGGCGGTGAAGGTCTACAACCAGCGCGGGGTGGACGCGTACCGCAGCTACCCCATCACCTACTCGCCCAACCGGCAGGAGGTGCGCGTCATCCGGGCGCGCATCACCAAGGCGGACGGCGCGGTGGTGGACAGCTACGGGGACTCGGACCGGAACATCAACGAGCCCTGGAGCGGGATGTATTACGACGCCCGCGCCAAGGTGCTCTCCTTCCCGCAGCTGGCGGCGGGGGACACGCTGGAATTGCAGTACCGGCTGGAGGACACCGCGCAGGAGAACCTGCTCTCCGACTACTGGGGCGACGTGGACTACGTGCAGAGCACCACGGTCAAGCTCCGTTACCAGTACTTCGTGGACATGCCGGCGGCGCGGCCGCTCTTCTGGGACAAGAAGGCGATGCCGGCGTTCCTGGAGCACTCGGAGCAGAAGCTGCCCGAGGACCGGGTCCTGTACCGGTGGACGGGGAAGAAGGTGGCCAAGGTGGTGCCGGAGCCGTCCATGCCCGGTTGGTCGGAGGTGGTGGCCACGCTCCACGTCTCCACCTACCGGACCTGGGAGCAGGTGGGGCAGTACTACTGGGGGCTGGTGCGGGACCAGGTCATCCCCAACGACGACGTGAAGAAGATCACCGCCAAGGTGCTGCAGGGGGTGAACCGCAAGGACGAGCTGGCGGTCATCCGGGCGGTCTACGACTTCGTGGTGACCAACACCCGGTATGTGGCGCTGGAGTTCGGCATCCACGGGTACAAGCCGTACCGGGTGGACCGGGTGCTGTCGCGGAGGTTCGGGGACTGCAAGGACAAGGCGTCGCTGATTCACGCCATGCTGCAGGTGGCGGGCATCGAGAGCCGGCTGGTGCTGCTGCGGATGCGCCACCTGGGGGAGATCGGCCAGGAGCCGGCGTCGCTGGCCGCCTTCAACCACGCCATCGCCTACGTGCCCAAGCACCAGCTGTGGCTGGACGGGACGGCGGAGTTCCACGGTTCCCGGGAGCTGCCGCCGTCGGACCGGGCGGCCAGCGTGCTGGTGGTGGAGCCGGACCGGCCCAGCACCTTCCTCACCACGCCGGAGGCGAAGGCGGAGGACAACGCCACCTCGCTCACCATGAAGGTGCAGCTGTCGCCGGAGGGGAGCGCCACGGTGACCGGCGAGACGAAGGTGAGCGGGAACGTCGCGCCGTCGTACCGGCGCAGCTACCAGGCGGCCAACGCGCGGAAGAACACCTTCGAGCAGGGGTGGGCGCAGACGTTCCCGGGCCTGAGCGTGAAGGACGTCCGGGTGAGCGACCTCACCGAGCTGGAGCAGGACGTCACCGTGGGTTTCGAGCTGGGAATTCCGCGCTACGCGGAGGTGCTGCCGACCGGGCTGCGCTTCTCGCCCTTCGGCAGCAGCAGGAACTACACCCAGAGCTACGCGCCACTCACCGAGCGGAAGTTCGACCTGCTGATGGACTCGCCGTGGGTGAGCCGGCTCACGTTCGAGTACGCCATCCCGGCCGGGTACAAGGTCGCGGAGGTGCCGGTGGCGGCGAAGGAGGAGTCGCCGTTCGGCCGGCTGAGCGCGGCGTGCGAGAAGGCGTCGGAGGCGAAGCTGGTCTGCACCTCTGAGGTGGCGCTCACCGCGGCGCGGGTGAAGGCGAGCGAGTACCCCGCGTTCCGCGCGTTCCTGGGGAGGATGGACCAGGCGTTCGCGCGGAAGGTGATGCTGGGGGGGGCGCCGGCGCCCGCTGCCAGCAGCAGCGGCACCGGGAAGTGAGCCGGGAGGGCAGGAAGGTCACTTCACCAGCCGCCCTGCCTCGATCCCAGACCGTTCACGACTGGGCCCTCTTCCGAGGCCTCCGGGCGCTTGATCGTCTCCGCTCAGCCTGCGTCGGCCTGGGTGGCTTCTCGGGCGCAAGCTGATGGGGCCACGGCAATTGTGTCACCAGTGGCGACACTTTTGGGGCCTCCCGATATGCCTCGTAGAACTGGCGCATCCGGAACAGGTTTGGGCGGGAAAACCGCGAAGCCCCGGATGCTTCCGGGCAATCACCGCCGCGAGCCACTCTACGGCGCTCTCGCCCCACTCGGCACCGTCTGAACGCGATGAGGAGGACGCCGTTGCGCGAACTGGAGGGTGAGCCAGGAAGATAGGAAGGTCACTTGACCAGCCTGGGAACGCGACCCCGGCGAGCGCCGGTGAGCGCCTTGCGCATCTCGTCGAGGCACCAGGTGTAGGAACCGGGCCGCTCGCGGCCGTCATAAGGGCTCGCGCTGCGGAGCGTGGCGATAGTCGCTGGAGCGAGGAGAAATTCCCGCACCTCCGGCCTGAAATTCTTGAGGTGCTTGTACACCGAGCCGAGGCTGCTCATCGAGGCGGCAGACCGGACCGACTTGTCGTGAGTAAACGCGACCAGCGTCTTGCACTGTTCGAGCGTCAAGGCGCCACGTAGGTAGTACGTCACCAGTATCCCTCGGTTCGCGATCCATTCGTCGGGATCCATCACCAGCGTCCAGATGGGTTCCGCGTAGATCGGCCCATCCTGGGGGTTGAGCCCCAGAAAAGGGTTGAGCGACCAACCGAGAGCCATGCGCCAGGCTTCATTGCGGCGACGGAGACGCCAATATTGGAAGAAAAGGCGCTGGTACGCCGATCTCGGCAAGCAGGCGAAGCCCGGAGACTGGATGGCTCGGTGGTCTCTGGTTGCCTTCAGTAGGTCGGAAACAAATCTGTGGTCGATTCTATAGCGCCCGGTCCGAACTCCTCTGTAGCCGAGGAGGGCACTGCGGCCCCCATCTTGGAGCATGATCACCGTGATGGCGAGATCGAGCTGTCGTCGCGGGATTTGAGCCGAGGAAAGACGAAGAATTCGATCTGCCAATGTGGCCTTCATTGACGGAACCAGGTGATCTTCCCCTTATCACCGGAGCAGTCGAAGCCATTTAATTCTTTACTACAGGCCTCCTGGCAGGTGGCGCGGGTATGCTCCGCGACGCCACTGCCGTCTGGCACCTGCCGAAGCCCAGGGAGGCCCGGCCCCTTTCCCCTGCCCCAGCATCGACAGCCGCGGCACAGGTCCGGCGGGTTCCTCGGTGCTGTGTCGATCTCGGTGGGAGGCGTCCCCGCTGGCGGATCCGGGAACTGATTGGCACCAACCACGACCGTCCCCACCGCCACGGTGACCACCGCAGCTGCGGCGACCTGGGCGGCACCCGCTGTCCCCACGGCCACGCCGACCAGGACCGGCGCATCCTTGTAGGGTCGTCCAGTCTTCGGCTGGGCCGCGCACCCCAGCAACAGCAGCACTCCCAGAGCTTGCCGCATGAACGCGCCTCCTAATTCGAGCCTGCGCCATAGCTACGCGAAAGCGGATTCTACGAGGCTCTTGGGGTGATGACCAGTGGACGGCATGGTAGATGCCCCACGTCAGATGGCATTGCTGGGTGGGGCCCGTACCGGAAGGGTCCTCCGGCTCCGGCCATGCTCGCTTGAGAGTCGGGTCCCACATCACAGCGAGTGCCCGGGCTTCCGGCTATTGTGCGTTCTCAGGGAAGCGCCAGATGCCGGATCATCCTCGGGTCCTCATCAGCTACAGCCACGATTCCGAAGGGCACCGCGAGCGCGTCCGCCAACTCGCTGCCCGCCTGCGTGCTGATGGCATCGACGCGTGGATCGACCAGTACTCGCCGGCGCCAGTCGAGGGGTGGCCTCGGTGGATGAAGGCGGAGTTTGCCCGGGCTCACTTCATCGTCGTCGTCTGCTCGCCCGGCTATGCCGAGCGCTTCGACCGCGGCCCCGGCCATGGCTCCGGTGTGGGGTGGGAGGCCATGCTCATCCAGCAGGAGCTCTACGAGAGGGGAGGGAACACTCGATTCATTCCGGTCTTCTTCGATGGCGAGGAGCAGGCTGTTCCCACTGAGCTTCGCCGCTTCAGGCGGCATCCCCTCCCAACCGGCTACGACGCCCTTCTGCGCCACCTCACTGGGCAACTCGGTGCAGAACCACCCATCCTGGGACCCCCGCCGATCATCGGTCCGCTCCCAACGGCCACGCTCCAATCCGAGGGCGCCCGCCCTGCTTCGGGCGTCCGCCGCATCCCGTGGAACGCCCCGCCTCTTCCAGAGCAGTACCTCCCGCGCGAGGAGTTGGACGCCTTCAAGCTCAGTCTGATCGCCCAAGCCCCCGAGGCCATTGCCGTCGCCGGCCAGCACCACCGCCTCGGCGTCCAGGGGATGCCCGGCGTGGGGAAGACGCTCCTCGCTGCCGCGTTGGCCTGGGACGAGGATGTGCAGGAGGCCTTCCCGGGTGGAGTGTTCTGGCTCACCCTCGGCCGTACCCCCGAGCCGGTCATTCCCTGGCAGGCGAAGCTCGCTGCTCAGCTCAAGGGCGTTCCGGTCGAAATAGACACGCCGCGAACCGGCCGAACGACGCTCACCGAGCTCTTCGCGGCACGCCC
>Ga0209382_10007629_pt1 | contig 13719 bp, 5 predicted proteins | sample SoiMetdeltSBSDD5_FD_187599 | JGI IMG/M metagenome (GOLD analysis project Ga0209382, IMG submission 187599) | Bulk soil microbial communities from a Populus tree surrounding site in Tennessee, USA - Soil MetaG P. deltoides SBSDD5 (SPAdes) (version 2) | ecosystem: Environmental > Terrestrial >... | reverse complement strand
AGCTCGAACTGCTTACCAACAGGGGCCCCGTCCTGACATCGACTGTTGAATCGGTCGACGTCGACTAGCACGACACTCACGAAGAGTACAAAGACCACGAAGGAACCACCGTCTTCGTGTGCCTCGTGTGTACATCTCCTGCTTGCCTTCGTGTCCTCGTGCCAACTAGAACGCCTGCCCGATACTGAAATAGAACCGCCCGCGTGGTTCACCCGGCCGTGGATCGAGCACGATGCCGTAGTCTCCCCGCAGCAGGACCCACGGCGTGCGAACGCGCAGTCCGATACCAGTCGAATAACGCAGGTCTGTCACCGAGAAGTCACGCATCGTCGTGAAGACGTTGCCGATGTCGACGAACGTCACGCCGTCCAGGATCCACATGAGTGGAAATCGAATCTCGTTGTTGAGCACGAGCATGGCCTCACCGCCGATAGGGATGCGGTTGGGGCCGATCGGCCCGACGGTGTTCTGTCCGAATCCGCGCAACGTTGCGCTACCACCGGCATAGAACCGCTCACTTCTTGGCACCGCACCGCCGAAGCCCTGCGACAGCCCGAGGCGTACACCGGTCGCATAGACCAGACGTGGCCTGATCATTTCGTTCGTGAATGGCTTACGTGTCGGCGCCCGAAGCGGGAAGTAGTGGAAATACTGTCCGAGATACTTAATGAACGGCTGATCCGCCCCGAGCCAGCCGGGCGAGTACTGGAAGGCCTGGGCGAGGAACGCGCCGCGAGTGGCATCAAGCACTTCGTCACGCGTTTCCCGCGTGAGTGTCGTCATGAGCGGCGAGACGGTGAGCGCTTCCTCGATGGTGGTGCCGTCTCCCACAGGCATGAGCGTGTGCACGCGTTCGAGTTTGTATCCGTACGACAGCACGTACTGGTCGCGCAGCTTCTTCTCCTGCTGGATCGATGCCCCCTTGCGGCTGATATCGAACGGATCTGTCAGCTCGGTCTCCGGGTTCAATTCCTCGCGGAAGTAGAGGGCGCCCGTGGTCTTCGGGAAATACGTGAGATTCGGCTGGTTGATGTAGAGGCGCCCTTCATGCACCTGCCGGTCATAGCGCGACCGCAGGCCGACCTCCCGCGCTTTGCCGAGCGAGTTGTGATTTGAGATGTCGAAAATGCCACCGACGCCGCGCTCGGTATCGTAGGACGCGCCGTAACGGATCTGGATAGGCTGCACCTCGCGGACGGCGACGTTGATCTCGACCGGCTTCTGTTCGTTTGCCTGCGCGCCATTCGTGCTCGACTCACTTGCCGCGGCTTCGGGCGCTGGCGGGTTGGCCTGCGCATCACCCCCGGCCTCTTTTCGCGTGATGTCCACTACCGAGAAAGCGCCTGTGTCGTACAGGTTCCGGCGTGACCGCGCCAGTGCGCTCAGGTCCAGTGGCTGCGCATCTATCAGCTGAATTTGCCTACGCACCAGCTGTTCGCTGACCTTCTTGTTGCCTTGAATTGTGATCCCCGCAATCACACTCTGGCGTCCCTCGCTGATCGAGAACGCCACATCCACATTACCGGTGCCCCTGTCGACCACGAGGTCGTAATCAGATCGGATGTCGTTGTAGCCCTTGCTCCAATACAAGTCGCGGATCTTCTCCAGCGCATTCTCCGCGGCGGCGGGCACGAACGGCTGACCGGCAATCACGGGGAGCTGCGACACGAGGACGTCGGTCGCATAGATACTGTTGCCAGACACTGTCACGTTCCTCGCGTTGAACCTGGGACCTTCCCGCACCGGGAGCACCACGCGCGCCAGCGGTCCCTGGTATTCGTAGCGCGGTTCGTCGATCTCGGCGGCCATATAACCCTGCTCGCGGTAGTAGCGCTGGAGCAGCTCGGTGACGACGAGTGGATCGGTGAACAGCTTACGCTCCAGTTTCTGCTGCTCGACGATCTTGTCGAGCTCGTCGGGATCGATTCCCGATGCACCTTCGAAGGCGAGTACCACCTTGTCCGAGCGAGTGCCAGGCTGAATCCGGAACGTGATGCGACGCTCCTGGTCGCTGACGGTCTGGATCTCGTATTCGACCTTCGCCTGCAGGTAGTTGTCGTCCATCAACCACTCGCGCAAGCGATCCGTTCCGGCGTCCGCACGCTGTTTGTCGAACACGCCGCGATGCCACTGGGTCTTGACTTCTTCGACGACCTTCCCCGGAGGCGTGACGCCCATGAACTGCAAATCCACTTTCGGTCCGGTCGTCACGGTCAACGTCATCCGCGCCTGGTCCGCCTCTGCGCCTCGCTCGAGGCGAACGCGCGACTGCAGGTAGCCTTGATCCACGAAGGACTTCTCGACTCGCTGAGTGCCGTTACGAATTTCAAAGAAGTCGTAGCGGTCGCCCGCTTTGATGCCGAACTCTTTACGGACTAGGGCCTCATCTATGCCGGCCGGGACATTGACCGTGACTTCTGCGACGTCGGGTTGGGGGCGTGCAGAGCGTCGCGGCTCCGGTTGGCCACCGAAACGGATATCGTGGCGGAAGTCCATCCGGTAGCTGCTGTCTTCCTGACGGACTGCGCGTGTCTGGAATCGACGCGTGACGTCGTACTCGGCAACCCAGATCTGATCGTTGCTGTCCGTCAGGTTCGTCGAGTAGACCAGCTTCAGCTCGTCGGTGAGTTCCTGCCCGACAGTGAGTCGCGCGCTTGGGTCCGCTTCCTCGGCGATGAGCGTCGGCTCCAGCCTGACTTCGCTGAGCCCGGTTGCCTGCTGCAGCCCGCGACCGAGTGAGGACCCGACCCGGCCCGCAAGGTAGGAGAGCACCTGGGCGCGGGCAACCTCGTACTCTTCGCCCCGCATCTGGTCGAGCGTCCGCCCGGTGACGAGCAGGGCCATGATGTCGGGCTCCGGCAGCGAGGGGCTGGAAGTGAGCGTCGTTTCCGTGTCGCCAGGCGTGCCCGTGACCGCGATGGTGACGTCGTACGAACCCGCAGTCGTATTGAGCAAAAGATCGAACGCGGGGAAGATTCGCCGTTCATCCGCGAACGTCAGGACGCCGCGCTCCGTCTCGTACCGCCGTTCGTTCAGTCGGATCTCAGATCCTTCGACCAGCGTCAGCTCTCCCAGAAGACCGGTTTCGTACGGGGTGCCGACGACAGTGAGGTCGGCCTCGACCTCGGCCTTGGCGAGGTTGTTGTCGACCAGGATCGGCGTCGCGGTGTTGACGTCGATATTGAATCGAATGCGTTCGAGGAGTGGATTCCGTTCTTCCGTCAGATCGAGCTTGCGCCGGGCCGTCATCGCTGCCAGCAACCCGGTATCGAAATTGATGTCGCCCGTGAGCCCGGCCTCGTCGATGGTGACCTGACCGCTGACGAGGATGTCGTCGCCGTTCTTGGTGATCTTGATATTGGAGTCTGAGATGCTGCGGAGATCGAGTGGCGCGTCGTAAGCGATGTCCATCGCCGAAATTTCCAGGTTGACGTCGCTCAGCATTCCCTCGCCGAGTGTCACGTTGCCGGAGCCTTTGAGCGTGCCGCCGTTCACGTCGGCCTCGAGTCGCGTCAGGACAATCTGTTCCCCCTCGAGGTTGACGTGCGCGTTGATGTTCTCGGCTGCCACATTCGGCTCATCGCTGACGGCGCGCGCATTGACCAGATCGACTGAGCCCGTGATTTCCGGATCCGCGATCGTGCCGCGAGCCATCAGCTTCAGCGCGGAATCGCCCTCGGCGTGAATCTGATCGGTCAGCAGCGACGCCGCGGCGACATTGATGCCGCCATCGACATCCACGTTCAGCGCGCGATCGCCCACCAGTCCGACGTTCCCGCTGGCGTGAATCTCGCCCGCCGAACCAGACAGGTTGAGCTGTTCGATCTGCGCTGCGCCGCCGGCGATCGTGATGAGCGATGCCTGCTGTTGCGCCAGGTTCAGGCCGCTGAACGCGACGTCGACCTCATGGAACGTGATCTGCCCTTTGATTGCGTCGATGTCGGCGCTCGCAGCCGCGACTTCGGCTTCCGCGCTGACACGCCCGCTGAGTTGAGCAGGCGCGCCCGGAATCGCCGACGGATCGAGGCCCAGGAACGCCGCTTTGAACGTCGCCGGACCGCTCATGCGCGGGATCTCGACGGGAAGAGGCGGCAGCAACTCGAGTGGGACCTTGCCAGAAGCCTCCAGCGACGCCGTGCCCCAGTTCGCGCTCAATTGTTCGATATCCGCTTCACCGTTCTCGACCCGCGCTCGAAGCGTGATATTTGAGAAGCCAGGCTCGAGGGTCGGCGAGAGGATCAGTCCGTTGTCGACAGTCAACATCAAGGCGGGGTCGATCCGTTTGAGCGTGCCGCGGAGCGATCCGGTCAGTTCAACGGAACCGTCGGCCGCAAGGTTCGTCTCAGGGGGAAGGTATTGCGCCACCGTCGCGAGATTTCCACGCAGGTTTACGTCAATCTCACCCGGTGCCGCCTCTTCGGTCAGAGGCAGGTCTCCGGTGACGGTCAACGATGCGTCGCTCGCGACTACCTCGACTTTGTCGACAGTCAGGCGCTCGTCCGCATACTGGATTGGCGAAGGACTGGTCACCTTGAACGGACGGCCGTTCCACATGCCCTCGAGTGCGTCGAGTGCGACGGTCGCGCGTCCCTTCTCGGGTTCCGCTAAATTGCCGGACGCATCGATGGTCGCGCGTAACTGGCCTTCGAGCCCCGCCATTCGCGGCGACGTTGTTTCCGGAGCGGTCTGAAATGGAAGTGCGGCGAGATCCAGGCTTTCGGCGCGCACCTTCACCGTGGCTGGCCACGGTTTCATCAGCCCAATCAGTGCATCGGCGTCGAGGTTGAACCGCTCGGACGACGCCGAGATCGTGGCCTCGTTGTTTTTGGCAACGGCCATCACGATGACACGACCAAGTTGAGCGGTGCGAACCGACTCTTCTCCCGTAGATGCCGACGTGACCGGTGAGTCGAGCTCGAGGGCGTTGACGTCCAGGTCGACGGTGCCCTCGGGTGAGTTGATGTTGCCCGCGCCTTTGCCTGTCAGTTGGAGGTCACCTCGAACGCGCTGCCCATTGGGTAGCAGAAGCCCAACGAGCCGCACACCTTTTGACTGGAGATCAAAGGTGTACATCTTCGTGTCGAGGTCGTACGTGCCGGTTGCGGTCAGTCGCCCGGGCTGGTCGGGCTGGGGCTTGTCGACGACGAGTTCCGTGAGAGTCAGCTCGCGACCGTCGAGCCGGATATCAGCTGTGAGTGCTCCGATCGGCTCCTCGTAGGCAACGAGGTTGGAGCCTTGTGCCGTGAACGTTGCCACCGGTCGCGTAGTCGTGCCGCCAACGCTGCCGCGGGCGCTGAGCATGCCCGCGATTTGTACGCCGGCCTGGTTCATCGCCTGGAGGAGGGATTGCAGCTCCAGGTTGTCGGCCGACACCTTGAGATCGATCGGCTGGTTAGGGCCGAGCCCCACGCGACCATCGAGGTGAGCGGTGGCCTGCTGCCAGCTAACGTCGGCGCGATTGACGGTGACGGCACTCGGCTCATACACCGCCTCGGCATTCAGCGCGAGCCCCTCCGCCGTGCCCACCTTGAGTGCGGGAGCACTGACCTCGGTCGTTGCCCTTGGCGCGTCGATCGCCCCGGCCAGGCGCGCGTTGACCTCGACGCCGCCGCTGACCGGCGTGGGGAGCAGCGACCCGCGTGGCCTGCCAGTAAGCGCTTCGATCGCCGAGGTCAGCTCGCCGAGGTCGGCCGAGCGTCCCGTGATCGCGCCCTGCAGCCGGCGATCGCTCGTGACCGCAATCGTCCCGTTGACTTCACCGCCCGGCACGACGATCTGCTGCAATTGGGCGTCAACGCGACCGCCGTTTCCGCGTGCCCTGATGCGGCCACCGAGCGGCATCGCCGAGCGCGACGTCGCGGCCGCCGTCGGCCGCAGGGTTGCGTCCGCCACGCCTTCGGCTTTCAGGTAGTCGAGTCCGGGCCATTCAGCCTGCAGCTTGCCGTTGACGCGCGTTGCCGCAACGAACGGCAGTCGGAGCCCTCGCATGAGCGTCCCGGCATCCACGTTGTTGATGTCGGCCTGTGCGTGCGACTGCCCCGCGCCATCGAGCGCGACATTGCCCTGACCCGTGACGCCGCCCCATGGTCCGCGGATCTGCAGCGACGAGACGGCCGCCCGCCGCGTCGCGAGATCGTAGCTGCCGTTGACGTCGAACTGAATGTCGTTCAAATCTCGAAAGCGAACGTCCGACCCGGCGACGCGCGCTTCGATCGCTGGTGTCGAGAGCGGTCCCCTGGCGGTGGCATCGATGTTCACAGCTCCGCTCAGCGGGTCTTCGAGCTTGGCCACCGTGGCCAGGCGCATCGCATCGACGTTGGATTTGATCGCGAGGTCGGCGACCGGAGCATCGAACTCTTTGATGGTGCCGGTCACTGCCAAGTGAGAGCCGGCCGTGTCCACCTCGAGTCCTTCGATCGAGACATCGTCTTTGCCGAGGTCAACCTGGCCGGTCAGTCGATCGATCGGGAGCTCACGGTCGCGGGCCTGGACGGTACCTTGAGCCGCCTCGACGTGAATCTCGTGCCGATCGGTGAGATCGTTTCCACTGACCTGGATGGAAGAGACCGGCAGCTGCGCATCGACCTGTTGCGCGCGATTCTCGTAGCGGACGTGCGCTCGATCGATCGCGAGCGAGGAAACGAGGTAGTCGAGCGGCTTCTGCGGTTCGTCAGGATCTCTCGGTGGGCGAGGCAGGTTATCGCGACCCTGCTCGTCGACGAAATAGTGGATGTCGACATCATCGACCGCGCCTGACTGGACGACGTAACGGCCACGCAGCAGCTGAACCAGGCTCAGATTGACCTGCGCGCGGCCGATGGTGGCGAACACCGGCGCGTCGGGCCACATCGTCGAACGGACGCGAACGTTCCGCAGGTTGACCGATGCATTGAGGACGTTGTAGCCGAGCTGGTCGGTGCTGAATTCGATCTGCTCCCGCGCCAGGAGCGCGACGACTTGCTCCGTAATGTAGCGACGCGCCGGCGGGGTGTGAACCGCGATGAGGGCGATGATGACGAGCGCGCAGACGAAGGCGGCAAATATCCCGAGTCCACGAAAGACCCGATTTCGCCGTCTCGGGCTTCGGGATTCGGTTGAGTCGCTCTCTTCCACAGTCGACCGAGGGGTGCAATAGCCGCTCCAGTGCTAATCGGCGCGCTCGCGAGCGTGATCGCCAACGATGCGGCTTGTCGAGCTAAAGCAAACCATTCTCTTTTACCAACTTTCACCCGATCGCAGGGCCGGGGCTTGCGAATGACGACGCCGATGCCCTGAGCGACCGTCGGCGGGCGTCACCGGCACGCCTCGTTTCGCGCCGAAGCGGACTCGATGTCCTCGCGCGAAGACGGAGGAGTTGGAGGTTGGGTGTTGACGCGTTTTTCAGTGGCTACGTCGTCGAGACGTTGATGAGGGCGCCGCCAGGCACGCGACTGAGCGCGTTGGTGTCGGACAGCGCCCCCTCGAGCGCCCGCCGCGCAATGAACGTGTGTTCACGGGCCAGGCTTTCAGCGCGCGTGCCCTGGCGCAGGCTGATCGCTTCGATGATCGAGCCGTGGTGCAGGTTGGCGATCGCGAGCATCTCGTCAGAGTTCGGCAGCACGGAGGTGGGAAACACCATCGCGCTCGGCGAAGCGAATGGCAGCGAGCTGACCTGTTCGATGCTGCGGCGCAGCATCACGCTCTTGGCCAGATCGACAAGCGCGGCATGAAACGCCTCGTTCAAATCCATGTACTCGGACAGCGAGTCGATGGTCAGACTCTTCAGCGCTTTCATCTGCGCGCCGAGCTGACGCAGGCGATCGAGCTCGGAGACATCAGTCAATCGCTCCACCGCCAGACGCGCCGCCGTGCCTTCGAGTACGGCTCGCACCTCGATGGCATCGAGCACTTCGGCGATCGTGAACTTCCGTACCGCGAACCCACCGGTCGGCACCACGTCGAGGAAGCCAATGTGCGCCAGTCGCTCGAGCGCCAGTCGAATGGGCGTTCTCGACATGCCGAGTCTTGCCACCAGCGGCAATTCCGAGATGCGCTCGCCTCGCTCGAACTCGCCGAGCAGCAGCATCTCTCGCAACCCGATAAACGCGCGGGCAATCTGGGAGGCGACGACATCGCCGGTTCGCCCCGCCTGGTCTCGGGTGAAAGGGACCGGTGGCTTCGACATGCCGTAATGCTACCCGAGTTACTACATTCCTCGTGAGAGGCGGCGCGCGGTCAGTCCCGTAAACAACACCGTCACACCAACGAGGGCGGCGATATTGATAGCGGGCCCGAGAATGCTGGGCGTCCCGGTGGCATGGAGCGCCAGCTGATTGAGGTGAAATGCTGGGGAAAACAACGCAACCCAGCGAATGCTTTGTGGCAGCGGGAAGAACAGGCCCGACAGATACATCAGGGGCAGATATGCCAGATTCACGAACGCGGGGGCGGCGCGTCCACTGACGCGCGCACCGATGAAGAGCCCGATGGCGCAGAAGGGGATTGTGCCAACCACGCCGATGAGCGCGACGCCAACCGCCTGGCCCATCGTCACCGGCGCCCGGCCCACTAGCAGCGTTTCGAGGGCAATCGCCGTCGCAATCAGGACGGCGAACGATGCGGCCATCAGCATCTTCGCGACCAGGTAGGCGCCTTTCGGCATTGGCAGCGCGCGTTTGAGAGCGATGAGTCCTTGCTCCCGCTCGAGGGCGAGCCCCATACCGAATCCGAAGAGTGCGGGCCCCATGATGCCCATCACGGTGAAGGCGGTGAACAGATACGGACCAGGGGGACGCACAGACCCGGACTCCGGAATCATCGTGCCGAAAAGCAAGTACAGAGCGGTCGGGATGAGGAGGAACGGACCGGCGAATGCCGGCGCGCGCAGCGTGCGCAGCAACTCGTATCGCGCCTCGGTCATGTACGCGCGAATCAAGTGGCGGATAGGCAGCAGCGCCCCGGGAGGAAGGACATCGACGCGTGCAGGACCACGCCGGAGATGAGCGCGAACCCTCGGACAGCGTCGAGGGCATGGAGGCGTTCGGTCGTCTGCACGGACGTTTCCTTGGACGGAGGAGCGGAACGCAATGTTCAGACAGTGCCAATCCGAACCTTGCGTTGATGCGTAGGGCAAAGTGAGATGCCGAGAATGACGGCCACGCTCGCTGGACTGCTGCTGTTGAGCGCGTCAGTCGCCGGTGCCCAGTCGCATGGTCGTGTCATTGGGCAAGTGCTCGATCAAACCGGCGCAGTTCTGCCTGGCGTCACGATTGATCTCGTCGTCAACGACATGGAACTGACGACCACGACTGATGGCGAAGGTCTCTATCGCTTTGAGGGCGTGCCGGCCGGCACGGCGGAGGTCACGTTCCGACTGCTCAACTTCAGCGTGCTGAGGCGCATCGTTCGCGTCCCCAACGGAGACACCGTTGCGTCCGACAATACGCTGACTCTGTCGCTCAACGCGGACGTCGTCGTTACCGGGAACGGCGCCTTCCGCAACATCGTTGACGTGGAGAATCCAGCCGAGAACCTGGTTGGCATCGCTGCGGCCGCAAGTCAGGGCGCCGTGACCGCAATGCAACTCGACGTTCGGCCGATCAGGCGACCGGGCGAAGTGCTCGAGACAGTACCGGGGATGGTCACCAGCCAGCATAGCGGCGAAGGCAAGGCCAATCAGTACTACTTGCGGGGGTTCAACCTCGATCACGGCACCGACTTTTCGACCACGGTGGCGGGCGTTCCGGTCAACATGCCGACCGGCGCCCACGCTCACGGCTACTCCGACGTGAGTTTCCTGATTCCCGAGCTCGTCAGTGGAGTGCAGTTCAAGAAGGGACCCTACTTCGCGGACGAAGGCGACTTCTCGGCCGCCGGCGCCGCGAACATCAACTACGTCAATCGACTGGAACGTCCTCTGTTCGAATTGAGCGGCGGCGACCAGGGATGGAGACGCGCCATCGCGGCTGCATCGCCTCGCGTGGGTGAGGGCTACTTCCTGGGAGCCCTCGAGCTGAATCACAACGACGGCCCTTGGATTCGCCCCGACGATTACCAGAAGGTCAATGGTGTCTTGCGGTATAGCCGCGGCGACAACCGCAATGGCTTCTCTGTCACGGGCATGGGCTATTGGGCCGACTGGGACGCGACCGACCAGGTTCCCGAGCGCGCGATCACGAACGGGCTGATCTCGCGGTTTGGCGCCATCGATTCGAGCGACGGCGGCAAGGCGAACCGACAGAGCGTCGCGGCTGAGTACCAGCGGTCCAGCGGGCCGTCTTCAGTGCGGGCGACCGGATTCGTGCTGCACAACAGCCTCAATCTTTTCTCGAACTTCACTTACCTCCTCGACGATCCTGACCACGGTGATCAATTCGAGCAGGCAGAACGACGCACGGCGGCGGGCGGACGTCTGACCTACCGGCGGCTCGGGCACTTTTACGAGCGGCACACTGAAAGCGCCGTCGGCGTGCAGGTGCGCAGCGATTGGCTCGATCCCGTAGGCCTGTATCACACGCAGGCACGACAGCGACTGTCAACGACGCGCGAGGACCAGGCGGGTCAGACGCTCGCCGGCGCGTTTGCGCAAACAGAGATCGAGTGGACCCGGTCGCTACGAACGACCTTCGGCCTGCGCGCGGACGTCTATCGTTTCTCCGTCACGTCGGACCACCCGCTGAATTCCGGCGACGGCTCCGATGGCATCCTCAGCCCGAAATTTGGTGCAGTGCTCGGACCGTGGTCAGGAACAGAGTTGTACGTGAACGCCGGCATGGGGTTTCACAGCAACGATGCGCGTGGCGCGGCGATCCATGTTGATCCTGCCAACGGTGAATTCGTCGATCGCGTCACGCCGCTCGTGCGTGCGCGTGGCGCCGAGGTGGGCTTGCGAACGGTACGGGTTCGCGGGCTGCAGTCGACGGTGGCCTTGTGGTATCTGGGTCTTGATTCAGAGCTTCTCTTTGTCGGTGACGCCGGGACCACAGAGGCGGGACGTCCGAGCCGACGTGTCGGCGCGGAATGGACCAACTACGCCCGCCTGCGGCCGTGGCTGACCGTCGATGCTGATCTTGCGTGGACGCACGCGCAATTCAGCGACGACGATCCGGCCGGCAACTTCGTGCCGGGCGCGCTCGATCGAGTCATTTCCGCTGGCCTGACCGCGGAAGGGCGACACCCGGTTTTCGGCAGCCTTCGTGTCCGCCACTTCGGACCGCGTGCGCTGATCGAAGACGCCAGCGTTCAATCCAGGAACACCACGTTGTGGAATGGGGAAGCCGGATACCGGCTCTCGAACAAGTCGCGCGTGGTGTTCGAGGTGTTCAACATCTTCGACGCCGAAGTGTCGGACATCGACTACTTCTACACGTCCCGTCTTCCCGGAGAGCCCGAAGACGGTGTCGAAGGCATACACCTCCATCCCGCGCTTCCGCGATCCGCATGGGTCGGCCTTCAGGTGTCCTTCTAGTTTCCTTTGAAGTTGGCCTTCGATCGTCCGCAACGTCAACCACCAAACGAGTAGTCGAACGTCACCGTTGGCACCCAGCTCGCGTTGAGTCCGACATCTGTGACCGGCCGCAGAACGTTGGCCGTAATCAGCCAGGTGCCGGACACATTCCACTTGAATCCTCCGACCACGACGATCCGATCGGTGGTCTCTTCGACTCCAGTCAACCTGACCGTATCGACACCGATGAGGCGCGGATGTGGAACCGTCGTCGACGACAGCCGGCCGAGCCCTTCGACGCGGCGCCCGAAAAGCTCACCCACCACGGTGAAGCGCGGCGCCGCTGCGACCGTCAGCGCCGCACCGTATCCGAGCGCGTTGGAGATCCCGTGAAGCACGTACGACATCTCGCCGTGAATTCCCACCCGATCGCCCTCGACCGAGCCGATGACGCGCGGCGCGAAACTCAGTTCTCCAGCGCCAAGGAGATTCGTTTCATCGCCGGTCGGAAATCGTGTCTCAGCGCCGACGCTGACGCCGCTCGCGCCTTCGCGATACACGTTGTATTTGACGCGTGCCACGATGTCGCCCAGTCCCGAGGCCGAGGCCGCGCCGGTGGCTTGCAGAAACGACTGGCCGCGATACGTATCGAATCGCTCTCCCTGCAGATTCAATCGCACGAAGGGGATAGCGACACCGACATCGAGACGGTCGGTGATGCCGTAATTGCCCGTGACCGTCATCGCATCGGTCCGGATTCGCAGCGAGACGGTCTCGACGTCGAACGGCGCGGTATCGCCGCGCAGGATCGCGGCCGTCGAGACGAGCGTTCCGTCGCGGAGGTTGCGCCCGTCGATAGTCTCGTACATCGTGCTCTGATAGCCGATACCAAACGAGGCACGATTCTGCCCGGCTGTCAGCGATCGCTCGGTGTAGAAGGGGCCGAAGCTGTCGCTCGATCGAATAACCGTGCCGAGCGAGGTATCCAGACGATAGGTGAAGCCTCCGGACGAGGAGGACACAGGCAGCGTCGCCAGTTCCTGGGTCAGGAATGTCGCAATTGTGTCGCGCGTGGTTGCTGACGCCTGTGCATCACGGTCGAAGTCGCCGGTGATGATCGTCCGGTTCGTCAACAGAAATGACAGCACGTCAACGGTGGTCTGCTGGGCGCTGGCCGGAGTGATGCCGATCCCCAACAGGACACACGTCGCCCCCGACGCAACCAGTCTCGTTCGGACGCGCGTCGTTCGGCTGCGAGTCATCGTCATTGCCTCACCTCAAGCGCTCTCGGCTTAGGATGTCATGGTCCCGGGGTCACTGCGTAATCGTGAATGTCTGGCCGCCGGCGACGATGATGCCGGACCGACTCGCACCTGAATTCGCCGCCACGGTGAAAGCTACTGTCCCATTGCCGGTACCGGCGGCGCCAGAGGTGATCGTAATCCACGACGCGGCTGCGGCAGCCGTCCATGCGCATCCGCTTGCTGCCATTACCGTGAAAGTGCCCGTACCTCCGGCCGCGGGCACAGTGGCGCCCCCCGAATTCAGCGTGTACGTGCAGCTCGGAAGCGCCGCTGCCTGGTTGACGGTGAACGTCAGGCCGGCAATGGCAATCGTGCTCGAGCGCGCGGCGCCCAGGTTCGGAAGCACGAGGTACCCGACCGTGCCATTCCCATTTCCACTGGTGCCAGTGCTGAACGAAATCCACGACGCGCTGTTCGAGGCGGTCCATGCGCACCCTGCCTCCACCGCCACAACAATGGAGCCGGTTCCTCCAATTGCCGACACTGAGGCGCTGGTCGGGTCGATCTTATACGCGCAAGTCGGCGCTGGCGCGGCCTGCGTCACGGTAAAAGTCCGGGTCGCGATTGTCACAGTGCCGGTCCGGGCAGCACCCGTATTAGCGGCGATCGTAATCCCGACAGAGCCATTGCCGCTGCCGTTCGCCCCGGAGGTGATCGTGATCCACGGAGCGTTGTTGACGGCAGCCGTCCAAGTGCAGCCGGCCGGGGCAGTAACCGTCACCGGGTTGATTGCGCCGCCAGTCGCGCCGACATCCAGACTGGCAGCACCGATCTCGTACGTGCACGTTGGCGCCGCCAGCGCGGCCTGCGTCACAGTGAATGACCGGCCGGCAATTGCCACGGTGCCGGATCGAGCGGCACCCGTATTGGCGGCGATTGTGATCGCGACGGAGCCATTGCCGCTGCCGCTTGCTCCGGACGTGATCGCGATCCACGGGGCGTTGTTGACCGCAGCCGTCCAGGTGCAGCCGGCCGTGGCCGTGACCGTTA
>Ga0209382_10007628_pt1 | contig 13720 bp, 14 predicted proteins | sample SoiMetdeltSBSDD5_FD_187599 | JGI IMG/M metagenome (GOLD analysis project Ga0209382, IMG submission 187599) | Bulk soil microbial communities from a Populus tree surrounding site in Tennessee, USA - Soil MetaG P. deltoides SBSDD5 (SPAdes) (version 2) | ecosystem: Environmental > Terrestrial >... | reverse complement strand
ATCATTGCAAATGGGGTTCGCCTCTTGGTACACAGTCATGGCACCGGCGTCAGGCCATGGCGCCGCATGATGTCGGCCATTTTGATCCGGTCCGGCGGCCCAGCTCCTGCCGCGTTGATAACTTCGGCAGCCTCGCGGAAATACTGAGGACCGATCGCGGCGGGCGTGACCGCACAGAGGGCCTTCACGTCCTGAGTGCCAAGGTTGTCGAACCGGTGGGCGGCGCCCCGCGGAATGCAGAGGGCCTCCCCCGGCCCCACGTCGATGCGTTTGCCATCCACCGTCCAGGTCAGCACCCCCTCGATGCCGTAGATGGTTTCTTCGTAGTGGTCGTGACGGTGCGCCGGCGCCGCCAATCGTTGCGCTGCCGGGACCGTAAGCTCGAAGAGGGCGATGCTTCCACTCGCGTTGTCACCCGTAATCAGGAAGCGCACCGTGAGCGGCCCGAGGCAAATGACCTCGTCGGAGGGATTCACGTTTATGTCCGTGGTGTGCGGTGCCATATCAACAAAAGGTAAATCCAGTTTACTTATTTAATGTAAACTCGATTTACTACTATGTCAAGTCGCTCACCCCGTCGCCCGAATCTGGTCACTTCGAACAGGATGCTGATCGGCGCCCTGCTCCGGGTGCCCGCCCAAGCCATTCACCGCCGAATCATCAACGGGCTCAACGCGGCCGGTTTCACGGAGCTCCGCGTGCCGCATATGGCAGTGCTGCAGTTTCCGGGTCCAGACAGAGTGCGCCCGGGAGTGCTCGCCGAGCGTGCCGGCATGAGCAAGCAGGCCATGAATCAGTTACTTCGGAGTCTCGAAGGGTTAGGGTATCTCGCACGGTCCGACGCCCCCGAGGAAGGGCGCGCGCGAATCATCCGCCTGACCAAACGTGGACGTGCCGCCTACGCGAAAATCCATGACATCCTTCGGGACATCGAACGCGAATGGAGCGCCGAGCTGGGACCGAAGGATTTCAGCCAGCTCAAAAACCTGCTGCTCCGGGTCTGGGAGAGCCCGTTGAGTCGCTAGAGTGATCTCTACGCGGATGCTATTCGCAGAATGGAAATACAGGATGGAGTGAAAGTGCCAGGACTCTGGGACACGTGGGGCGGCAATGGAGTGGTGCGGCCAACGACACGCCTTGTTCCATGACGATACACTGGTCGCAGCAAGTGAGGCACACTGTTCTGTAGAATCCGACCCATGTCTTTCAATACATGGATCCTCTGTCTGCTTTCCATAACGTGCGTCCCCTCTATCCTCGTCGCCGCGTCACAACAGCCCGCCCAACGCCTCGACTGGTCAGCCGATGACGGTAGACGCATCAGTGATCTCCATGAGCACGGTCGCCGAACCGAAGGCAAAATGGCCGTGCTCTGGTCACCTGCCGGCGTGCTGGACGATGGCGCGAGTGCCCAGTTGATTGAACGGCTCGACAAGGGCATTGCAGCGCTGCGCCAGTTGATCGGGACACATGCTTGGCAGGAGGTTCGTGATGAAAAGTTGCGCTTCTACGTGAGCGACGATCAATTCGTTTCTCACGCGACGAGCGGAGGAGTTGTGTTGATTCAGCTCCCGCGTCTTCGCGATGGGCGCGCACCTTTTCTGCATGAAGCTGCCCACGCCTTGCTCGCCCGCCCGATTGCCCGAGGAGGAGCGCCGCCGCTGGATAGCGCTACACAGGATCGTCTCATCGCCACGCGCCCGCAATGGCTCGTCGAGGGGATCGCAGACCATCTCGCACAAACAGCTGCACAGATGGCGGGAGTATCAGAAGGTGACGTGTTCGATATAGGAGGCCTCGGAAAAGTCGATCACACCTGCGCAACTCGACTGGCGACACCTACAGGTAAAGAAATCGGCCGATACATCGGTGTGCTCGGTGCGCCTACAGCCCTATTCACAACTGACAGATTCGAGATAGCCCCTATTTTTTATGCTTGCGCGTTTTCGTATACGAAGTTCCTGGCAGCGCAGATCGGGCTCCAAGAACTGATTGCTCTCATGGCGTTGCAGAGCCGCGTGAATCGAGCTACTGATCCCATCAGTATCGGGCCTGATGGTGTTCTACCTCGTGTCGAGACACTCACGGGCAAACCTACGGAGAAGTTGCAAGCAGAATGGCTGAAACACGTCCAGAGCCAACGATAGTTGCGAGCCGAGGCGATGACAAACGCCAGCAGCACCATACACGAGGGCCATGCCCGCAGTTGCCTGCATTACGCTGCGGCGACCACAGCGAAAGACGTAACGGCTAGAAGAGGCGACGACCCACACGCACCTTGAGCGTCGAGGACTCGACACCCTCGATACGCCTTTCGACTTCGGCGCTGGCCACCGTGACGCACACCGATTACAGAATGGAGTGATAGTGCCAAGACACTGGCAGCCCGTGGCCAAAAGTTGACCTATTAGCAGGCCGCAGTCCGAGAGGTGACCAATCGTTGATCCAGGAACGTCGGGCCAGATATGCTCATCTGGGCGCCAGGAAGCGCTGGATTCCCTCGGCAATCTGTAACGGTTGCTGCAGGGGCAACAGGTGGTCGGCATCCTTTACCAGTAGCTCCTTAGTCTGCGGCATCCATGACTTGAACTGCGCTCTCAGCGCCGCCGAACGAGCCGCCCCGCGATCGCTTACGACAAACAGCACAGGCTGAGCGATCGCCTTCGCGGACTCCTCGGTGAAGGGATACGCCAGCACCGCCTTCCCCTCCAACTCGAAGAAGATCTTGGCGTGCCGTCTAACCCGATCGAGTGCGGCGGGATCTGCGGAGGTCAATACCTTGCGCCACTCGGGACCGGAGATGCCTTGGTAGAACAGGTCCGTGGCGCCCTCGACATCGCCCGCGCCGTATCGCTCGAACGCCTGCATGATGAAGGCTGGAGGCGCTGTAGGCGGGTCAGTCGGCGGGAGCTGGAGGGGCGGTTCCAGGAGGATGAGCGATCGGACCGCCTCGGGGGACGACACGGCCAATTCAAACGCAACGACACCCCCGGACGAGAAGCCAACCACGTGAGCACTCGCGAGGCCGGCGTGCCGGAGGACGTTCAACGCATCGTCCGCCTCCTGCTCGAAGCTCAACCCCCCGGAGAGCGGGGCGCTGCTTCCGTACCCTCGTCGGTGGTACAGCACGCGCCGATGTCCGTCCAGGGCGTCCCGGACGGGCACGAGCGCAGCTTCGTCGAACGCGCCGTGGATGAACAGGAGGGGGTCTCCGTCGCCCCGAACCTCGTATTCGAGCTCGCCGGTCGTCTGCATCGCCCGCTCCTTGCCTGTGCTGCTGCACGCGGAAACCGAAAGGATTGACACGCACGCAACCGAAGACGCCAGGATTATCCGATCCCGCGTACTACACTGTCGCCGATGGCGATGGGCAAACGACGCCGGCACACGAAGCAGACTTCGATGTGGGTGGCGACTCAAGATCTGCCGCGGAGTGCTGCGCATCCGTTCTACACGCGACTGAACCAGATTCTCGACAAACACGACTTCGACGGCTACGTCGAGGGTCTGTGTCAGCGATTCTACGCCGAGGACATTGGCCGTCCGGGCCTGCCACAGGACGCTACTTTCGGTTGCTGCTGATTGGCTACTTCGAAGGGCTGGACGCCGAGCGCGCGATCGCGTGGCGCGCTGCTGATTCGTTTGCGTTGCGCGAGTTTCTCGGCCTGGTGCTTCCGGAGGGCCCGCCGGACCATTCGACGATTTCGCGGACGCGCCGTTTGATCGATGTCGAGACGCATGAAGCGGCCTTCACGTGGATCCTGCAACGACTCGCGGACGCGGGATTGGTCAAGGGGAAAACGGTCGGCATTGACGCGACGACGTTGGAAGCGAATGCCGCCCTGCGAAGCATCGTACGGCGCGACACGGGCGAGAGCTAGCACGACTTCCTGACCAAGCTGGACCAGGCCTCGGGCATCGAGACGCCGACACGAGCGGACTTGGCGCGCCTCGATCGCAAGCGAAAGAAGAATGGCTCGAACGACGACTGGACGCATCCGCACGACCCCGACGCCAAGATCACCAAGATGAAGGATGGCCGCACGCATCTCGCACACCAAGCCGAGCATGCAGTCGACCTTGAGACGGGTGCGGTCATGGGCGTGACCGTGCAGGACGCCGATGAAGGAGATACGACGACCAGTCGAGAGACGTTGATTGAGGCCGCCGAACAAATTGAGACGGTGCTGCCCGATGGGGACGGTCTGCAAGAAGTTGTCGGCGACAAGGGCTATCACAGCACCGATTCGCTGGTCGATCTCGAAGCTCTGGGCGTCCGCACCTACATCTCGGAACCGGATCGGGGTCGTCGGAATTGGAAGAGGACCCCCACGGCGCGCGACGCCGTCTCTCGCAATCGCCGCCGCATTCGGGGCGCTCGCGGGCAACGCCTGCTGCGCCTCCGCGGTGAACGTCTGGAACGTCACTTCGCGCATCTCCACGAGACCGGCGGCATGCGTCGCGTGTTCCTGCGTGGGCACACCAACATCCGCAAGCGCTTGTTGATCCAAGTCGGCGGCTTCAATCTCGGGCTCCTCATGCGTCAATTGATCGGCGTAGGCACGCCACGTGGACTCCAGGGCCGGCTAGCGGCGGCGAAGTGCGCTCTTACGCTTCTCGGTGTTCTTTGGTCGCTCCTGAGATGGCACTGGTCAACCGCGCCTGTTTCACGTTCCGCGCATGTCTCGACCGCGACGGGTGACGTCTCGCTTGCGGTCGGGCGGAACCTGGCTTTAACCACGGGCTAGTGCCGACGCGCACGCGCAGGGTCGAGGCCTGCTCGCCACCACTCGGACCATTGGGTGGATGGGCGTTTGGAGCTACCCTGGCGGCTGTGGGCAGAAACTGTGTCCCGACGTTATGCTGCGAGCCGCACCGGGCCGGTCGAGACATGCGAGTCGGTCCCATCCGACGTTCTACCTTTGGTCCGTAGCCTCCGAAAGGTGCCCGCCATGACAGAGCAAGCGACGGCGGTGATAGCTCCGGTTGCGACTGGGCGCCCCCATCGAGTCAAACGCTGGTTCTATATCGGCGCTGGACTGTTCATGATCCTCGTCAGTGTCGCTGGCTTCGGACCATCGATCATCGACCAATCCGGGCGGAAGGCACCCCCCACGCCGCTGGTGATTGCGCACGGAGTTGTCGCGAGCGCCTGGCTCCTGCTGTTTCTCGCGCAGGCGACGCTCGTCGCGACTAGCCGGGTAGACGTTCATCGCCGCCTTGGAAGGGTCGGTCCTGGACTCGCGGTCGTGATGAGCGCTCTCGTCTTCCTCACGACTGTAGAAATGGGGCGACGCGGCTACGACCTGAGTTTCGATGTGACACGAGCATTTCCTCCCCCCGGATCGTCGGAGGCTGAAAACGCAGCGGATATCTTGTCTCCGCTCCTTGGGTTCTTGGCGTTCCCCGTGTTAGTTTCCGCGGGGTTGTGGTATCGACATCGCCCCGACATCCACAAGCGCCTCATGCTGTTCGCAGTGCTGGGATTGCATGGCGTGCCTCTCACTCATTTGACTGGTTACCTGATCGGATATTGGCCTGCTCAAGCGGGCTTGTTTAGTCTCATCGGTCGGGCCATAGGAATCCTTCTTCTCTCTGCCAGCGCGGTGTATGACAAGGTGTCACAGGGTCGCCTTCATCCTGTGTCGTTGTGGGTTCCCATTCTGATCGTTGCGTGGGAGTTTGTGCTTGGGTCCGTGGTGGTGCCGTCCGTTGCGTGGCGCGAGTTTGCGACGTGGCTGATTCGGTAGACGACACCGGTTAGCCGTCATCCCGCTGACTTGGCGGTGACCACACTGAATAGGTCAGTGACGGTTAGAACAACCGACGACCAACGCGCACCCTAAGCGTCGAGGACTCGACTGCCTCGATTCGCCCTTCTACCTCGACTCCGGCAACCGTCACGCGCACCGGATCGTCAACGCGGGCTGACCCACTGACCAGCCGCACGGCTCGGCGCTGTGGCTCGTTTTCCCACTCGAACTGCACCGGCTGGAGGCGCGTCCGGTTGTTCCAGCAGATTGGTCGCACTCACCCATGATGTTTGGCTGCCGCGGTATTCTGGTCCGCCCAGCCATCACGGAGCAGTTGTGGCCGCTCCTCTTCGGCGCATGTAAGCGCCTCGTCCTCGGCTGAAAGAATCGGTGAGTAGAGGACGGTTCCAACCTGCAGATCACACCTCCGCGGCAATCGTCCGCGCCTCGTGACACTCAGCCTGGCCGAAGCGGTGTGATCCAAGCTCGCAGGATGCGATTTGCGTTAGCCCGGTGCAGGTCCACATCAGAGTCGGTGAAGCCAAAGGCACTGTTCAAACGTCGCGGGCAGGAACGACGAAGGAACCCTGCGGATGCGCGGCCCAGCTCAGCGCGCGGCAATGCATCGCTCAGCTTGACCAAGATCCATTCAACGGGTATAAGGCGCGTTTTGAGACCAGCGATCACCTCACGAGCGCGCGAATGAGAGGGATTTATGGCGCGGAACAGGTGGGTGGGCGGCGGGTCGGTAGCCCTGATGTGCGCTGCGGTCGCTACCACGCTGGCAGTCACTAATGGCCAGCCGGATGAGGGTCGGCATCCGTATGTGGGTTTGATGGTCGCTCACGATGCGGAGGGGATTCCGCAGTGGAGATGTAGTGGATCATTGATTTCGGCGACAGTGTTCTTGACTGCCGGCCATTGCACCGAGCCCCCCGCGGCTCACGTCGAGATTTGGTTCGCAGAGGGGCCCGTGCCGACGGATCCCGAGTATCTGGCGGCGGTGAATGCAAATCCTGCTGAACCAGTTTCGTGCAATGACTCGCCGGCGTTCGACGGGTATCCCTGTCAAGGCGATGCTGGGGGCACGCCTCACCCACATCCAGATTTCTGCATCGGCTGTGGTCCTGGCCTCCCTCGCTTTGCGAGTCATGACGTCGGAGTAGTTGTGCTGGATGCCGCAGTGCCGATAACGGTCGTCGGCACCTACGCGCAACTCCCATCCGCCAAATTGGTTGACACCCTCGCGAACAAGACGTCGGCCGACATAGTCGGCTACGGGGTGCAATTCCAAGCACAGATTCCTGGCAACCAGCTGCCGCAACCGCCGCCGTTCTATCGGTGGACAGGCCCGCGCAGACGGTTATTCGCTCCGACGGAGCTGGTGTCCGGGAGCTTCAAGCACAGCGATGAGTTCCTCAGGTTCGCGCTCAATCCAGGCGGGGGCTCAGGAGGCGTGTGCTTTGGTGACTCCGGGGGGCCCGATTTGCTTGGGGGAACCGATATCGTCCTGGGCGTAAATTCCTACGGGAGTAACGTCAACTGCAGCGGAGTGGGTTACTCCCAGCGGGTTGACACTCCCGGCGTGCTTACCTGGATCATGAGCTGGTTGTAATCGCTCGCCGTGAACGGGGCGAGGTTCCGGCTCGTCATGTCCGATAGCGACCAGGCAAGCCGGCGGATCATCTCGGCACAGCCCATTCGCCCCGCCACGTAACAACCCGCAAAGCGGAGCACGAGCAGCGTCAGGTCGTCAGCCTGCGTTGCTCCTGCGCTGAACTCATGGACCGCACTAAATACGCTCTGAAGCAGTTCGCTTGGTGCGAGATCGCTGTTGGCCTGCACAGAGGCCAGCAGACGCTCTTCACCAAATTCCTCTCCATCCGGATTTCGTGCTTCTGTCACGCCGTCGCTGTATGCCAGGAGCAGATCGCCCGTGTCCAGTTGCAGCGTTTGTTCATCGACCATCGTGTGCTCGAAGAGTCCGACCACCATGCCGCCTATTTCGAGACGCAGCACACCTCGCTTCCCGATTAGCAGCGGCGGGTCGTGTCCGGCGTTGCAGTAGGTCAGCCTGCCGTCCGCTCTCAGCGCACCATAGATGGTCTACCTCCACACCCGCAACCGTCACGCGGACCGGACCGTCAACACGCGCTGACTCGCTGACTAGCCGCACTTCTCTTAGCTGCGGCTTGTTCTTCGACTCGAACTGCACGGACTGGAGGCGCGTTCCCCAGCAGCGCACTACGTGATTGAACCCTTCACTCACCTCGGGACAGTCATCCGAAGGTCTCCAAAATCCCCGAAGAAACCCATCGACTCGTGGACATTTTCTGCCTCCAGTGCCGATGCCCCAGTGAGGCCTCCTCTTCGTAGCGTGCACGTAATCGAGCATTGGTGACCACCGTTTCAAAGTCGGTGTTCAAGTTTGAGAACACGAAACTTCGTTCAGCGACCTTCTGTCCGATCGTTGTGCAGTTCCCTGGGCTCCATTCACGCCAAGGCACACCCTGTGCGTCGCTTCCAGTGAGGGGGTCGGCTATGCGTTTCCGACATGTGGTTGAGACCTCCCACCACCTATGGCGGACTCGCGCCGTTCCCCTCACACCACGTCCGCGCCGTGAAAGCGTGTCGGCGAGGCCCTCCGCCGGGAGATTTATTTACAACATGGTTTCAGCGCGAACCCACTGTCCATATTGCCATCACAGCCGCGTGATACCGCTCAATCGAGTCCTCGATTCTCCCAACGTCGATTTTTTCCGCTGTGATTCCTGCGGACGTAGTTGGCACGTTGAGAAAGGGAAGGACGGACCACCGAGTCAAACGCTGTTAGGTCAACAAACCGTTCAGAAGGGCCGTAAGCAGTCTGCAGATAAACCCAATCGAAAGTCCAAGCGGTAGACACCCGTGCGAACGGGTCGTCGTGTATCTGCCGCCATCCGTGGCGCCGGTCAGCGATGGTGAAAGGGTGAAAGCCCTCTACCTCTCCCCCCAGTAATTGGTAATCAGGGTAGGTCTATTTGTCATTTCTAACAGAAAGAGTATATAGACTGCTCTCACCCTTTCACCATCTCACCATCGAAGCCAGCAACCTTGCAGTCGCGGAGGACACATTGCCCACCATCGATCTGAAAGCCTACGCCCGCCGTGGTGCGGAAGCCCGTATTGCGGAACTCGCCGCAGAACTGAATGATATCTACAGGGCGTTCCCTGACCTGAGACGAGGATCGCCTCGTTCGGCTACGGCGACGACTCTAAGTGTCCTGGGTGTCCTACGACCCCCTACCCGAATCAAATTCGGAGAACAGAAATACAGGATGGAGTAAAAGTCCTGGGATATCTCGGACAGTCGCGCCACTACCTGCTGGCCGGAAGTGGCGGGCTCGGTGGCTCTGGGGGTGGAGGATCGATGCGACGGTGCTCCATTGTCTTGTCGTGGTTGTCGCAGAACGCTTCCAGTATTTCCGTGTCCGCTTGAAATGTCATGGTCGTCGTGACGGTCCACGGCTTGATGAATGCCTTCGCGTCATCAATCGTGATTGCCAGATCAATGTGACCGAAGTCTCTCCGCCGTAGCCGCTCCGTGACCCGCAACGCGTCGCTATGTGGCCTACCCACTTCTGTATCGAGCCATCCACCGTCTTTGAACCCGGTTGTCTCGATCACGAAGGTGTCACCATCCCACCGACCCACGGAGTAACCGAGCCATGTGGGTTCCGTAACAGTAGGTAAGGAACGCCCGTCAGTGAACACTTGGCGGAACATCAGTCCTGCGGCAGTCTCATGAAGGAAGGCGGTGATCGTTGGCGAAGGCATAATTCGAAACGTCCCGACGACGAAGTAAATGCGCGGCATTCCTGGCGGCAAGCAGTAGCCGAACGGGTCATCGACATGCTCCCGCCGCTGACGTTGCTCCTGAATCGCGGCGGCCCACGGCGTCATACGCACGTCCGATGGAGGCATACCCTTGGCGAGGTCAAAGAACAGCCGCTGGTCTGCTGAGCAGTTGAGACACGGAGTCGCCCACAGGCCGCTGAGGTCAGGCTTGCCATCAGCTGTTCGTGGAGCAGGCGCATTCAAATCGGGTTTGCCGCCGGGAGTGCGGGGAATACCGGGCGTCGGATGGTTGAGCCACTGCGCGTCTGCGCTGGCCTGAATCAGCGGGAGAATCGCCAGCACCGCCGCAATCGCATAACGCGCCATGTTGCCTCTCCATCCAGCTTCGTTGTGACCGCGGGAACCGAGCCGGAATTATAGCCAGTGCGACACTTCGGAGACGTGCCGGCCGCGCTCTAGACGTCCGGGTGACTGCCGTCAGACGCAATCACCACCACTGGCACCAGGCGACCTTTTACACTGCCCGCACTGGCGCCGCCGGGACCCACTGGTTTTCAGAAACAACGTGGCCAGCACTGACTACGCAGACGCGATGCTGTCCCGGGAATGCGTGAAGGGCGGCGGCTTCTCTTGTCGCGAGTGCTGCCGTAACGTGCGAGCGCGGTGGCCATTCTGACTGGATTGGCGGCCAACCAGCCGTCCCATACACAAGGTCGTCTAACATCACGACCGAGTCCGGCAGCCAGTGCGGTGGCGGGGTTTTGCTACAATCGCCGCGGTATGCCGAGGCTTTTCACTCTCGTGACCGTTGTCGCCTGTTTATCGATTGCCGCGCAGTCGTCACGGCTCCTGCGGTTCGATCGAGTCGTCGCGCTGGAGACTACCTCCGAGACGTCCGCGAACGTGCACATCGGCGATGTGAATGGCGACGGGCATCTCGATGTCGTGCTCGCCAAAGGCCGCCACTGGGGCCTCGTTGATCGCATCCTGCTAGGTGACGGTCGCGGTGCATTTCCCTCCGCATACGATCTCGGGCCCGCATCGGACAAGACCTATTCAAGCAATCTCGTGGACGTTGATGGCGATGGCGATCTCGATGTGGTGATTAGCAACGACAGGCCCGATCCGAAGCGGATTTACCTCAATAACGGCAAGGGACGATTCAGCGAGTCCGACACTTACGGCCGTCCCGAATGGTCTACTCGAAACGCGGCGGTCGCCGACGTGAACGGTGACAAACTGCCCGACATCATCGTCGCGAACCGCGGCAATCCGGCCCGGACGGCCAACTATGTGTGCCTGAACCGAGGGAAGGGACAGTTTGATGACGACTGCGTCTTATTCTCGAAAGAGTCGGCGACGACGATTACGCCTGCCGACATGAACGCGGACGGACGCGTGGATCTCGTCGTCCCTCACCGTGACGGCGGTCAGAGTCACATCTATCTCAATGCGTCTCGCGGAGATGCGCTGAGCTTTTCGGCCGTCCCGTTCGGGCCTGCCGACGCTACAATCCGCTCCTCCGCCGCGGTGGATCTCGATCGCGACGGCCTCATCGACATCGTTGCCATCGACGAACAGCGTGGGCTCTTTGCGTTCTTTGGCCTTGGCGGAGACAAGTGGTCGGCCGCCGTGCCGATCGGGGCCCGCGGTCGCACGCCTTACGCACTGGCGGTTGGCGACCTGGATTCAGACGGGACGATAGACGTCATCGTCGGTCATGTGGAAGCGCCGGGGACGGTTTTCTTCAACGATGGCTCCGGGCGCAGGTTCACCGCCGTCGACTTCGGAGACGGCAAAGGGACCGCCTACGGCTTCGACATCGCTGATCTTGACAAGGACGGGCGTCTCGACATTGCAATGGCGCGATCGGACGCCCCGAACGTGGTGTATTTCGGAGGTGATAACGCATCAGAGAGATAGAAGCGAATGCGCTCGACTCGGGGCGCCCGCCTTGAACGAGTCTGCGCTGGGGGGAGGCCAACTGCCGACTCCCCCGATCCATCAGTCGAAAGTACGCGATCGCCAGTAGCAATTCCGGCGACCGGTTCTGCAGTTTCTTCATCTTCGCTCGCCCGAGGTCGATCGATGACGCTTCGCTTCGTGCGCCGCCGTCTCTCGGTCGCGATGTCACGCACGTACAGAAGCTGAGTCCTCACGCGCTCTGCGGTATGGCGGATGTGTCAATCGTCTCGGACAGTAACTTCTCGTTTGTGTCGGGCGCAGCGAGAGACGGTTCGACGCGTACGTCACTGGCAGAGTCTGCGTGCGGTCCATTGTGTGCGGGCCCGCCGCCCCACATCGGCCACCCATCGTCTTTGGGGTCGCCAGTTTCGAACGCGGTGAGAGTTCCATCCTCCAGCCCGGCAAAGATGCGGCCACCGGACATGACCGGCTGCGAATGACACGGAGCTCCAACGCCGCTCGAAAAGCGTCTCGAGTACGTGGCGCGTCTCGTAGCGGTGATCCTGAACGGTCTTGCCGGACCGAACGCGCTTATTCCGGAATAGAGCGGTAGCAGACGAAGGCGATTTACGCTCCCGTCTAACAGCGACCAGACATGCGAGAAGCAACTGCTGGAACTTCGCCGCTACTGTGACGCTCCGGAGTGGTTGCCACGGAATACGTGGACCCGGGCATCAGTGGCGCGAAGGGATCGCCGCCTGCTACCCTACCTTTTCCACGGTCGTCTTCGAGTTGGGCTTACCGAAAACTATTCGCATGGCTGGCGTATCGGCGCCTTTGGGAACCATCCACCAACATCCGCATACTCGACATCGGAAGTAATCCAGTCCCGGCGATTGAAGGATGTCAGCGAGGTCCACAACGTCGGGACCATCACACTCGGGGCATAGGGTTCGTGCTGAGGCCATAGAGAACCACCGATGCAAGAGCTCTGGTGATCCGGTTTCAGCAGACCCGGCTGAAAGGGAGTCAGAAGAGGAAGGATGAGCTTAGCACAACATGCGGTCTAGAGTCCTTTAGAGTCAGTCAGTGTCACCCCACCGCGCGACGGCGCTGTGACTGGCGCCCATAGCGGCGCGCAATCGACCGCACTGAACGGCCTCCCGGCGAGCCGTCGATCGAGCCACTTCCTCGAAATGGCAAACCCCGATATCGGTAATTGCTATCGGAACCAGGACGGGGTCGTGAAGCGGCTGCACGTCGCACATGTAACTTGAAGGGTCGTTTGCAAAAACGCCAAGCGTCCGTTCGTCTCTTCTGGTTGCGAAGGCTGATCGCGGCCGAGACGCCTACTCGCCAAAGGAATCGTTCACGCAAAATCGCTTGATACGACATCCGCCTCACGTATTACTCCGGATGCCTACCTGCTCGTCGTCTGTCTGATAATCCCAAGGCGAATAGTTTGCATGTCGTCGCTTGTGCGGCCGTGGAATCTGCAATGGCGCTGCACTTCGGGAAGGCTCTTCTGCTGTTCATCCGAATCTGGACAGACCCTGCCAAATCTTCTTCAGTGTGCGCGGTGCTGTTCGCATGCGTGGTGACGTGCTGCTCTGACTCCAGTCTTTCTCAGGATATGGTGGGTCCCACGGTCGTAAAGTGCCAGCCCACCGTGACGGGAGTTCCCACGACGATGGGCGCGTCTGGCGGCGAGCTTTCCGCCCGCGTCGTCACGACAGCAGATTGTGCGTGGTCAGTGACGACGAATGCCTCGTGGCTGAGGGTCGAGCCCCCATCCGGTCAAGGCGAGGCGGCCGTAACCATCCATGTGTCCGCCAACCAAGTCGCCACTAGTCGCACGGGCGAAATTGACCTGAACGGCGTGCGCGTTCAAGTGACTCAGTCGGCTGCACCGCCGCCCCCGCCGCCGCCCCCAGTCCCGAATCCAGAACCGCCACCAGCGCCCACTCCATCTCCTGCCCCGGCCCCGCCTCCGTCGCCCGCTCCGCCCGCTCCAACGCCGACACCAACACCTGTGCCTCCGGCACCCGCGCCTGCTCCAACCCCGAGCCCAACGCCTCCACCGTCGCCACCCCCTCCAGCGCCAAACCCGGCTCCGACGCCTACTCCAACCCCGGCTCCGCCGCCACCACCAACGCCGCCGCCCGCATCAACACAGGTCGAGCTAAGCGGGACAGTCTCGAGTCTTTCGGGAACGTGTCCCTCCG
>Ga0209382_10007627_pt1 | contig 13722 bp, 10 predicted proteins | sample SoiMetdeltSBSDD5_FD_187599 | JGI IMG/M metagenome (GOLD analysis project Ga0209382, IMG submission 187599) | Bulk soil microbial communities from a Populus tree surrounding site in Tennessee, USA - Soil MetaG P. deltoides SBSDD5 (SPAdes) (version 2) | ecosystem: Environmental > Terrestrial >... | reverse complement strand
CCACCACGCGGATGGTCAGTGGAACTGGACGAGCGAGTCGTATCCCGCGGACGCAGTCAGCCTGCGGTCGATTTCCTCGGACAACTTTGTCGTGATCGACACGACCAATGGCGAGCGAGTCATCGGTGAGACCGATTTCACGAGCGGTCCGTCCACACTGCACGAAAAAGCCATCTACATTGTCGAAGCGCAGCTCTATCAGGTCGAGCGTCTCGATTTCGACGGGCGCAAGGCATACGTGCGAGCGGTCGACTGCGACTACTACACCGACGCCATCACGTACACGAAGGTCACGATCCTTGAGACGTTCGCGAGCGAGGATCGAATCCCGAACCCCGAACCCCGGACCCCGGACCCCGGACCCTGGACCCCGATCCGATCGCACGGAGAGGTTCACGTCGTCTCCCGCGTCGTAGGCTTCAAGAAGATCAAGTTCTACACGAACGAAAACGTCGGCTCGGGCGACCTCGATCTTCCCGAGCAGCAGATGCACACGTCGTCCTACTGGCTCACGATTCCCTCGTCCATCATGGCCGCGTTGCCGTTCGGCGGTGACGACCGGCGCGACGGCGTGATCGGCCTCGCGTTTGCGATGCGCAACGTTGCGCAGCTGCTGCTGATGTGCGATCGGCACGACATCGGTCTGTCCATCGACGGTGGTGCGCTCGATCGGTCGACGAAAACGGGTGGCGCAGCCGGCGTACCGGCAGCGCTTGCAGCCGAACCGAATGTGTTCATCTACGACAACTATCCCGGCGGAATCGGATTCAGCCGCCCGTTGTTCGACATGCACACGCGCTTGTTGCAGCAAACGCGCGAGTTGGTCGGAAGCTGTCCGTGCGAATCGGGTTGTCCGTCGTGCGTCGGGCCGGAAGGAAATACGGGTCCGCACGCAAAGGCAGTCGCCTCACTGATCCTTGACGCGTTGGTTTCGCTTGCGGAATCGGCGGAGCAGCCGGCGCTGCCCGAGGAATGCTGATCATGGACCTACGCTCGCGCCTCCGCTCGATCGTCAAGCCGTCCTCGCCGGTTCGAGAGCTGACGTACGAGCCGGACACGGGAGCACGCTATGAGGCGAGCGCCGATCCGCGCCGCGTGGGCGAGATCCTTGGCGGGCAGCCCGTGCAGACGGCGTTCGGTTCATGCCTGGCGATCGATCGTCGGTACGAATCGAATCGCCGTCATGGCGACGTGCTGATTGGTGACTGTCAACTCGAGGGGAATGCAAGCCTCGACAACCTGCGCGTGCTCGATCCGGCGCTGGTCGTCGAGTCGGGACTTTCACGCACGGTGTTCATCGACCTCGAGACGACCGGCCTGAGCGGCGGAGCCGGGACGGTCGCGTTTCTTGTCGGCTGTGGATTCTTCGATCTCGGCGCCTTCCAGGTCCGTCAGTTCCTGTTGACGAGTTACAACGCCGAGCGTGCGCTGCTTGCAGCCGTCGCTGACTTTTTCGGGGACGCGGATCTGGTCGTGACCTACAACGGCAAGACGTTCGATCTTCCGGTAATGGAAACGCGATGGCTGTTTCATCGCATGGACGTGCCACTCGACGGCGTGCCGCATTTCGATGCGCTTCATGCCGCACGCCGGCTCTGGAAGTCGCGCGCTGAAATGGACGCTGCACAAGATCCCGGCGGATGCCGGCTCAGTACTCTCGAGCGGATGCTCTTCGACGTCAGGCGCGTGGGCGACGTGGCGGGCTTCGAGATTCCGTCGCGCTATTTCAGGTTTTTGCGCAGCGGCGATCCGCGCCCGCTCGAACCCGTCCTCGAGCACAATCGGCTCGATCTCGTTTCGCTCGCGGCCGTAACCGCTCGCGCCGCTCGCCTTGTGGACGATGGGGCAGAAGGATGTTCGGACGGGGCGCAGGCGCTGGCGCTGGGGCGCGTCTTCGAACGCGCCGGATCGCTCGACCGCGCTGAGGCTTGCTACAAACGCGCGTCAACCGCCGACGCCACGGAGGTACGTGCCGAAGGCCTTTATCGTCTGGGATTGAAGTGTCGGCGCGAACGCCGCTTCGGGGAGGCTGCTGAGGTGTGGCGACAGATCGTCACGCTTACCGAGTCGAGCCGTTTTGGCAAAACCGAGACGGGAACGTCACTCAGGCAGTTCGCCGTCGAAGCACTCGCCATCCATCACGAGCATCGCGACCGCGATCTGCATACCGCACGCGAGCTGGCGTTGTTTGCGCTAGAAGAGGGAGTGGATCAAAGGCGGGTCGATGGGTATCGCCACCGGCTCGCCAGGTTAGATCGAAAGATAGCGAGACAAGAAACGGATCAGCTCTTTTGGAGCTGATCCGTGTGACGTGATTTGATCCGCGGAATCCGCATCTCGTGATTGATCCGCGTAATCCGCGTCTCGTGGTGATTTGATCCGCGTTATCCGCGTCCTGTGGGGATGTGATCCGCGGAGTCCGCGTCCCGTGGTGAATGTGATCCGCGGAATCCGCGTCCCGTGTAGTGTCTGATCCGCGGAATCCGCGTCCCGTGTAGTGTCTGATCCGCGATTACGCTTTGGCTCCGGCGGGCTGTTTCTTCGCCTTCGCGGCTGCCTTGCGGCTTTCGGACGTCTGAGCGCCGAACCGCTTGGTGAACCGCTCGACGCGGCCTTCGGTGTCGATCAGCTTCTGTCGTCCGGTAAAGAACGGGTGGCAGTTGTTGCAGATCTCCAAGTGCAGCTCAGGCTTCGTGGAACGCGTCTTCCACGTCGCGCCACAAGCGCAGCGGGCCACGACTTCGTTGTACTTTGGGTGAATCCCTTGCTTCACAGCAGGCTCCTTCAGGGCTCCGGGAAAACCCCAGTATAACAAATTTGACCGGTGTTCGTCCCCTAGGACGCCCTAAGTTCTGTCTTTGTAATAGCTTGCGAGTGCTTCAAAGTCGACGGTTCTTTCCCAGCGATGCTGTTGGAGTTCTGTCATGAGGGCCTCCGGCAGCCGGACGCCATCGCTGACGGAAATGTTCTGCTCGACGTGCGCCAGCTTACGCATACCAGGGATGACGGTCGACACTGCCGGATGCTGCAGGATGTGCCGCAACGCCAACTGCGGCATCGTCATTCCCTGCGGCACGACGGGGCGGAGGCGTTCGACGCGCGGCAGCGTGGCCTCGAGATTCTCGCGATGGAAATACGCGTTGCGGAAGTCACCTTGCGGCCACGTCGATGTTGCGGTCAGCGTGCCTGTCAGGCTTCCTTCGTCAAAAGGCACGCGAGCGATGACGGCAATGTCGTGCTTCTGACAGTACGGCAGGAGCACGTCTGCTGGATTCTGATCGAATACGTTGTAGACCACCTGCACTGCGTCGACGACGCCCGTGTCGAGCGCGCGCAAGACGTTGGCAGGCTGCCAGCGGTTGATGCTGATGCCAACCGCGCGAACGAGCCCTTCGTCTTTGAGGGCGCGCAACGCACGCTGCCATCGCTCGTCAGCCGCCCATTCGTCACTCCAGACGTGCAGCTGCTGCAGATCGATCGTCGGAACGCCGATGTTGTGAAGGCTTTTCTCGGTGTACTCGCGAATGTGATCCGGCGGAAAGACTTCGTCCAGCGAGAACTCGGGCAGCGCGGGCCAGCGTCGGTTCTTTGGCGGGATCTTCGTCGCGACGTAGAGCTGCGTGCCGGGATGCCGCTTCAGCGTGGCGCCAAGCAGCCGCTCGCTGTGGCCATCGCCGTAGGCCCACGCCGTATCGAAGAAGTTGCAGCCTAGTTCAATCGCGCGATCGAGCGATGCAAACGATTCTTCGTCGGCGCTGCCCGTCCAGCCGGCCATGCCCCACATGCCATAGCCGACGTCCGAGACGTGCCATCCCGTTCTGCCAAACCGTCGATATTCCATCCCCTCATCTTAGCGTCGCCGGAGCTTTGGCGAGAGCGGGAGTCACCTGTCCGGTCTGACACGGTGGACCAGCCACGGTGGAGACGAAGATAAGCGGCCGCGAGCCGCGACGGGTGAGCGCATGCGATGTGCCGCTCGGGACGAACGCGAACGTGCCAGCTTTGAGCGGTGTATCGCGTCCGGCCACGCGGTGCGTGCCTTCTCCGGCGATAACGTAGATCATCTCGTCAGCGTCGGCATGTGCATGCTCAGCGATCGGCTCCCTCGTTTGAACCAGCGTCGATATGGAATGCGCTCCGCACCCCAGCTTCACTGGCGCGTTACCGACGGAGTTCGTATCGAAGAAATCCGGGATATTGATCGCATTTGGCGTGTACGTCCCGTCGGGCACCGGCGGTCGTGTTGGCGCAGGCGCGGGCTCCGGTTTGGGTGGTGGTGGCGGCGGCGGTGCCGGGGTCAGCGTGGCCGAGATGCGCAGCGGCTTTCCAGCCGGAACATTGACTTCCTTCTCGAGCGGAATGAATGCCTCGTGGTCGAACCGCAGCCGATACGAACCAGCCTGGAGGTTTTGAAGCGTGACCAGCCCCGAGTCGTCGGTCCTTCCTTCGCGCTCAGTCGGGCCCGTTGCCCTGACGCTAACCCCCTCGAGCGTCCGACCGTCCCTGGCGGTGACCATTATTGTCAGACTTAGCCGTGCGGCCTGAGAGGTTGCCCGCGGTTTGTCGCCGACAGTACCGGCCGGTTTGGGCGGCGGCTGGGTGGTCTGCGGCGGCTGGGTCGCCTGACGTGCTTCGGCCAATGAGCCCCCTGCCATCAGGGCCACACAAACGACGAGGGTGGGTGCGCAGCGCATAGCCATATCAGATTGCTTGTGATGCGTGGCCGTCAAGAGGGGGGCGAAACTCGACCATGCGGCTCCTGGCACCCGGCATGAATCCAAGGATGGGATGACTCGTCGGCTACTTGTGCTGTTTGGCGTCCTCATCTCTGCCATTGCGCTACTTGTCGCAATCTTCCTCGCCCGCAGGCCATCAGTTCAGGTGCAATTCGGGCAGGTGACCACCGGTGCGATTGCCAGAGAGGTCCTGACGAGCGGGACGCTCGAGCCGGCGTCGGTTGTAGATGTCGGCACACAAGTATCCGGAACGATTCAGTCCCTTCACGCGGATTTCAATTCGATCGTGGCCGCAGGGCAAGTGATCGCGCAGATCGATCCATCCGTGTACGACACTCGGCTCGCCCAGGCCCGATCGGAGGTCATCGAAGCAGACGCCGCGCTCCAGGAAGCGCAAATCTTCGCGAGCGACGCCGCAACGAAGGCGGAGCGGGCGCGAACGTTGGCTCAGCAGGATTTGATTACGCGCGCGGAGCTCGACACGGCGGAGCTCGCCGCGAAGGACACAACAGCAAAGGTGGCGGCGGCGCGCGCTGCGGTCGTCGCTGCGCGCGCGGCGGTTCGTCAGGCGGAGATCACTCGAAGCCATACCGTCATTCGCTCGCCGATTGATGGCGTCGTCGTCAGCCGGAACGTCGAAATGGGGCAAACGCTTGCCGCATCCATTCAGTCCCCGGTTCTCTTCAGGATTGCCGATCTGCGGCGTATGCACTTGATGACGGAAGTTGGCGAAGCAGAGGTGGGCGGCGTGCAGCGTGGCACGCGAGTATCGTTCGAGATCGAATCGCTTGGACCCGATCAGTTCAGCGGAACGATTGCCGATGTGAGATTGCAGCCAATGCAGGTCGCGTCGAGCGGAACGGCCACACCGGCGGGCGGGACGGCTGCCACGCCGACGGGAACAACGGGCACGCAGGGCGCCCCGAACGCGACCGCCTCCACGACTCCAGCAGCGCCGGCGTCTTCCGCCGGCACGACAAGTACACAAACCGGTACAACAAGCGCGCAATCCGGCAGGGCAGGCACACAGCCGACGACGTCGTCGTCCACGCCGGCCGCTCCCGCAGGTCAGGTGATCTCGTACACAGCCATCATCGACGTCGAGAATCCGGGCAACCGCATTCCGCCTGGAAGTACTGCGATCGTGATGTTGCCCACCGCGCGGCGCACGGCCGCGCTGCGCGTCCCGAATCGTGCGCTGGCATTCAGTCCGTCGCCGGCGGCTCTCCGTGCAACGGGGCAGGCCCACATCACGCTGCCTCGCCGCGCACCAACAACAGATCCGACCAAGGGTCCCGAAGCCACCGTCTGGAAGTACGAACGAGGGACTTTCGCTCCGATCACGATTCGCATCGGGATTGCCGACGAGCGATGGACCGAGGTCATCGGTGGGACGCTTCAAGAGGGAGACAGCGTCGTGACCGACGCCACGGTCAGCCGGTGATCGCGTGCAGTTCGATGCGCGGCTTACACGAGGCGGTTGCGCAGCGCCTTGGCAACCGCTTCCGATTTGGTGTGCACCTGCAACTTTTCGTAGATGTGGCGCAGATGAAACGAGATCGCGTGCGGGGTGACGTGGAGGGCCGCGGCTGCTGACTTGTAACTGTGGCCTTCGGCCATCAGTTTCAACAGCCGCAATTCGTGGGGGGTGAGGTCGTAGTCGGCTTTGGCGGGTGGTCGGACGTCTCTGAAGAGCGTAATAACGCGGCGCGCCACCTCGGGGGACATCGGTGCGCCGCCATTGATTGCCTCGTGCAGTCCTTCGATCAGTTTCGCCGGCGGGGTCTTCTTCAGGAGGTACCCGCAGGCGCCGGCACATAACGCTTCAAAAATCCGCTCGTTGTCGTCGTAGACCGTCAACATCAGCAGGAGCGTGCGGGGGTAGCTCTCCCGGAGCAACCGAATGCCTTCGATGCCCGACATGCCCGGCAGCTCGATGTCGACCAGGGCGACATCCGATGGCCTCGTCTCGAACCCGTCAAGCGCCTCTTCCATCGATCGATAACGACCGATGCAGCGGAATCCGTCGGTGCTGTCGATTAGGAGGGCGAGACCCTCGCGGATCTCTCGCCGGTCTTCAATAGTGGAAACAGTAATAAAGCGTTGTTCTGTCGTCATCGATCCTTCGAGCTACTATGGCCCGAAAGGCGCGCCAGCACGCTACGCAACTGTGTAGGATCGAGTCGGGACCGGTGGAGCTTTACGCTCAATTTCACCTGCGTCCCGAACCCGGGTGCGGACGAGATGGCCAGCTCACCGCCGAGTTGGGCAACCCGCTTGCGCATGCTTGCAAGGCCGTTCCCGTCGAAATCGCCGTTCGTATCGAAGCCCTTCCCGTTATCGGCAATCGACAATCGCAGTTCGTGACGTACGAGCTGCAATTCGACCCGCGCCTTGGACGCGCCTGAGTGTCGGGCGATATTCGTCACACTCTCTTTCAGAATCAGATAGATTTCGCGACGCAGATCGGCGCCGAGCTTCAGAGCGACATCTTCCGGCGGTGCAGAGAAGTCGAGCGCGATGTCGGCGGCGCCTAACGTTTCATCGGCAAAGCGCCGCATGCGCCTGGTCAGATCGGCGAGCGAATCCGTTCGCGGATTGACGGCCCAGACGATATCACTCATCGCGTCGACGAGATCCCGTGACGTCGTAGCGATCGCCGCGAGTGGCTGGCTAATCGACGCGTCGCCGGTTTCCGCGCGCCGCTGCGTCACTTCCGCAAGAATCGAAATCTGCGACAGGCTGGCCCCCACATCGTCGTGCAAATCGGTGGCGATGCGCGAACGCAACTGTTCCGTGCGCACGACCTGCGCCAGACGCGTGCGATGCCCTGAGTACGCCACCGCGGCAAGGGCTGCCGCGCATGCGGTGAGGAACCACCATTTCCGGTACCACGGCGGGATCACGGTGAACGATGCCAGCGCCGGCGCTGACAGGGTCGTACCGTCGGCGGCAACGGCACGGACCTCGAATTGATAGGGTCCCGGTGCAAGCCCGGCGTAAATCAACCGGCGCTGATCGGAATGCATCCACTCGTCCGAGATACCGATCAACCGATACTGGTAGGTCAGCGACTCGCCGACCTGGCGCGAGAGTCCGACGAATTCGATCTCGAGATAGTTCTGCGTCGGCTGGACGTCGAAGGCTTGCAGCCGTTCGACGCCGATCTCGGGGACGGGTTGCGCCTGGCCGGCGACGCGCAGCGCGCTGATATAGCAGCGAGGCGTGCCGCTGACGGGAGCCTCGCGCGGCGAGAGTCGAACGAGGCTCTGGCCGGCCGCCAAGAGCATGGTGCCGTCCGTGCCGCTCGCGAGCGTCTCGACATCGCCGGTTGGCAGCCCGTCGAATGACGAGTAGTGCCGCTGGCGTCCGCTGTGCGGGTCGAACGTGAACAACCCCGCCTGGGTAGCGGCGTAGATCGTTCCGAACCCGTCCTGCTTGAGCGCCAGCGTTCGTGCGCGCAGACCGGAAATCACGAGTTCCGCACGAACGGGTTCAGCGGATGGATCCTTGATGCGAAATATCGCCTCTGCCCCTCCCAGCCAGAGGGCGCCGTCGCGATCCTGAAGCGGACTGACCACCAGAAACGGCAATCCATTGTCGGCGCCCAGAATGGTTGCGCGGCCGTTCGCGATGCGGGCGAGGCTGCCCTCGCGCAGCGGGATCCACATGACCCCACGCGAATCTTCCAGGATGGCATCGGACGGCTGGTTGAACGGCGGCAGTCCTATCGAAGCGCCGAGTATCTCGAAGCGGCCGGATTGCCGGCGCCACACGCTCAGCGTGTCTGGCCCGCTCGGCACAGAGCCTATCCAGAGATCCCCCTGTTTGTCCTCGTAGATTCCAGAAATGTGGTTTCCAGCCAGACCTTCGGCGACGGTATAGACGGCCGTCGCGTCGTACTCTCGCACCCGATCGGGTGTAAACGTAATTCGCGAGTAGCGGTACAGCCCGCGCGCGGTGCCCAGCCAGACGTCGCCGGATCGGTCCACGCCAACCGCTTTGGGCCACACCGATGGCCTGACGTCCGCGGGCAGCTTCAGTCGCACAGCGGAGAGCCGATCGCCCTCCACGCGGTGGAGCCAGAATCCGTCGGTCAGCGCGTAGAGACGGCCAGAGGCATCGCTGAAGACATGGCGGATGTTTGGTTCCTGGAGGCCCTGCCGCGTCGAGAACAGCGTCACGCCTTGGCGGCGGAGAGCGACCAGCCCGTCGCTGGCCATCAGCCACAGATTGCCTGCGGAATCTTCGAAAATTTTGTTGAGCTGCCCGACGCTCGCCGACTGGAAGAGCACGCGGATTGTGCGATCGCGGATCCCAATCAACCGGCCGTCAGAGGTCGTCGCCAGTACGCCACCGCGAGAATCTTCGATGAGGCTCCTGACTCTAAAGTTGTCTGCGAGCCGCTCGGCGCTTCCGGTGAGGTTCGCGCCGTCCAACGTCCACACCTGAATGCCGCGTTCGCCACCAATCCAGAGCCGCCGATCGCGGGTAATCAACAGCTCACTCGCGTGATCGTTCGTGACCTGTTCGCAGCGAGCGGTCGATGCGCCGCGACAGACGAACACCCCGTCGCCCGTGGCGATCCAGACATCCGAGTCGTAGACAGCGAGCGAAGGCACTTGCAGTGCGTCCTGCGCCTGCCCCTCGGGGAGCGGCAACTCGACACGCGTGAACGCACGGCGATCGGGTTGGCTGACGAAAACGCCCGCGTCCGTTCCGGCCCAGATGCGATCGTCGGCCGCAAAGCCGATCGAGTTGACGCGGTTCACGGCGCGATTGCGTCCCACCAGCACTTGCGTGAATCGGTTCGATCGATCTGTGCTGGTCAAATCGAAGCGGACGATCCCGGCGCCATTGGTGGCGATCCAGAGCGCCCCTCGTGCATCGATGCGAAGGTCATTGGCGCCCGTGCCGACATCCAGGCCCTCGGCCCTGCCGTACGAGGTAAACCTGCCGCCGTCGAAGCGCGCGATCGATGTCGCCGTGCCGAACCACAGGAATCCTCGTTCGTCCTGGATGGCTTGCAATACCGTGTTGTGTGGCAGACCGTCTGCGGTCGTGTAGGTGACGACGGGGAAGTCCTGGGCCGCAACGGGCCAAGGTGAGAGCAGGATTGTGAAAACGGCGGCTCGTTGGATGGACCCGCAAGACATGCTGGAATTTCAGTGCGGGCACGATACCACAGGGACGTCGTCGTGCTGGGCGCACACGAACGCACACATTCGACAACCTGCCGAGCTCGAGTTTTTCTCTCGATCGCTCTCGACGTACCTACACAGACGCGTAGCGGCAATCGCGCAGACGGCGTGTAGTCTCCTCCTCGCGTTCCATAGCACGGGTCCTTAGGAGGTTTGACATGATGACCGCCGCCGTTCTCGAAAGCGCTGTTGAAACGTGTAACGACGATCCGCTGGTTCGATCGCTGACGGCGGTTCCGCCGTTCGAGAGCGGTGAAGTGATCTGCGCAGAGCCCACTCTGCAGCAAGACCTTCAACTGGCTGCCGATTGCGACGTGCCGGTGCTCGTGTCCGGTATCCGCCGGAGCATGGGCGAACGTGTTGCGTGGTGGATTCACCGGCGCAGCGCGAGACGCACCGCGCCGTTTCTGGTCATGGATGGCCGTTATCGCGGGGTTCCAGCCGCAGTCATCGCCGCGATGCGCCGCGTACAGCATGGCACGCTGTTCATGGCGCACGTCGACCAGCTGTCGCCAGCGATGCAAGTGGCGCTGCTCGAGTTCCTCGAGCGCCGCCGTGGTGAGGGACTACGATTGATCGCCGGGAGCGAGGGTTCGGTGCTCCAGCGCGTGCGCAACGGCCAGTTCCGTGAGGACCTCTACTACCGGTTGAATTTGATTCATCTCCGGATCGAGTAGACCGGCCGCCGTGCACAATTACTGCACCGTGATGATCCCGGTCCAGGTTTCAAAGTAAGGAAACGATCCGGGCGGCGCGGCTCACCTCGCGCGGCTGAACTCACTTCCCGTTGGCCATCGATCCGAGGAACTCCGCGTTGCTCTTGGTCTTGCCCATCTTCGACAGGAGCAGCTCCATCGCCTCAACCGGCGACAGCGGAGTCAACACCTTGCGCAGGACCCACACCCGGTTGAGGTCTTCCTTCGGCAGCAAGAGTTCTTCCTTCCGTGTGCCGCTCCTCTGGATGTCGATCGACGGAAACACGCGGCGGTCGGTGAGCTTGCGATCCAGATGGATCTCCAGGTTGCCGGTGCCCTTGAACTCTTCGAAGATGACGTCGTCCATGCGCGAGCCGGTGTCGATGAGCGCGGTGGCGACAATCGTCAGCGAACCGCCGGCCTCGATGTTGCGCGCCGCGCCGAAGAACCGCTTCGGCCGCTGCAGCGCGTTGCTGTCTACGCCGCCCGACAGGACCTTGCCCGACGCCGGAACAATCGTGTTGTACGCCCGCGCGAGGCGGGTAACCGAGTCGAGCAGGATCACGACGTCCTTCTTGTGCTCGACGAGCCTCTTGGCCTTCTCGATCACCATCTCGGCCACCTGGACGTGGCGCGTGGCGGGCTCGTCGAACGTCGACGAAATGACCTCACCCTTGACCGAACGCTGCATGTCGGTCACTTCTTCCGGCCGCTCGTCGATGAGCAGGACGATCAGGTAGATCTCCGGATGGTTGGCGGTGATGCTGTTGGCGATGTTCTGGAGCAGCATCGTCTTGCCGGTGCGCGGCGGCGCGACGATCAGGCCGCGCTGGCCCTTGCCGATCGGGACCATCAGGTCCATGACGCGGGCCGACAGGTTGTCCGGTGTGGTCTCGAGCCGGACCCGTTCCTGCGGGTAGAGCGGCGTGAGGTTCTCGAAGAAGATCTTTTCACGCACCCGGTCGGGCGGCTCGAAGTTGACAGCCTCGACTTTGATCAGCGCGAAGTAGCGTTCGCCGTCCTTGGGGGGCCGAATCTGTCCCGACACCGTGTCGCCGGTGTGCAGATCGAACTTGCGAATCTGCGACGGTGAGACATAGATGTCGTCGGGGCCGGGCAGGTAGTTGTAATCAGGGGCGCGAAGGAAGCCGAATCCGTCGGGGAGCGTTTCGAGGACGCCTTCCGAGAAGAGCAGTCCGCTCTTTTCGGCGCGCGAGCGGAGGATCTCGAAGATCAGCTCCTGCTTGCGCATGCCGCCCGCCCCGGGCACATCGAGCTGCTTGGCGATCTTCGTCAGCTCGGTGACGCTCATGTCTTTGAGCGTGCCGAGCTCGACCGCCGGCGCCTCGGCGGTTGCCGTGGCCACGCCTTTCTGCTCGGGATGTCGTTCGGCGCGCTCGGCGCCCTTCTCGCTCACTCCACGGTTCTGGCCAGTCTTGCTATCGTTCTCCACAGTTCATCCATTCCTTCGCCGCTCGCTGCCGAAACCGGCAGGGCGGACATTCCTAGCGATTGTTCCAATGTGCCGAGATTTCTCGCGCGCTCGGTACGCGAAAGCTTGTCGATCTTCGTGGCGACGAGACGAGTCTCGACGCCTAGCCTTTTCAGCCATGCTGCCGCCGCCGCGTCTGCCCGCAGCTCGGGATGCCGCGAGTCGACAAGCAGCAACGCCGTTGGCGGCTGCTGCTCGTCGTCGGCAAAATAGGCCTCGGCGACGCTGGCAAGTTCGGCGGCCGCTTCGGGCCCCCCGCGCGCATATCCGTAACCGGGAAGGTCGACGAGGTATGCCGACCAACGTCCTGGTCCGCCGGGGCCGCCCTCGACGGTGACGCGATAGAAGTTGACCAACCGGGTCTTGCCGGGCGCGGCGCTGGTGCGCGCTATCTTCGCACGGCACAGTGCGTTGATCAGACTGGACTTGCCGACGTTGGAACGACCCGCCAGCGCGATCCGTGGCAACTCGTCGCGGGGAACACCGTCCGCCCGCGCGGCGCTGGTCACGAAGTCGGCGTTCAGAACTTTCAAAACGTCGCGGTCCGCGATCCGCTGCTCGCCGTCCGAATTGCGGCCAGCGAACGGCGGACTGCGGCCAGCGGTTTAGTGCGTAATCGTGTCGTCGGCAATGGCTGGCTGACTTTCCGCTTCGGCTGGTGCCGCAGCGGAGATGACTGGCAGCGGCGCCGTCAGCGCGACCTTGAGTACCTCATCCATCGTCTCGACCATGTAAATGTCGAGCGAGTCGAGCACGTTCTTCGGAATGTCGGCCAGGTCCTTCTCGTTGTCCTTCGGAAGGATGATGTTGCGCAGGCCGGCGCGGTGCGCCGCGAGCACCTTTTCCTTGACCCCGCCGATGGGGAGGACCTTGCCGCGCAGCGTGATCTCGCCGGTCATCGCGACGTCCTTGCGTGTCGGCACCCGCGAGACAGCCGAAACGAGGGCCGTCGCGAGGGTAATGCCCGCCGACGGACCGTCCTTGGGAATCGCGCCTTCAGGCACGTGCACGTGCACGTCGGTCTTACGGTTGAAGTCCTTCGGAATTCCAAAGTCGTCCGACCTGGACCGCACGTAGCTCATCGCGGCCTGCGCGGACTCCTGCATCACGTCGCCGAGCTTGCCCGTCAGGGTGAGGTGTCCCTTGCCGGGCATCAGCGTCGCTTCTGTCACGAGAATCTCGCCGCCCACTTCGGTCCAGGCGAGGCCGGTGGCGACGCCAATCTCGTTCGATTCCTCCATCAGCGTCGGGCGGAATCGCGGCACGCCGAGGTACTCGGTGACCTTGGCGGCGCTGATCTCTTCGCTGAAGCTCTTGCCCTCGACGACGACCTTGCGGGCAATCTTCCGGCAGATCGAAGAGATCTCGCGTTCGAGATTGCGGACGCCCGCTTCCCGCGTGTAGCGCTGGATGATCGTCTGAAACGCCTCGTCCAGGAACTTGACGTTGGCGGCGGTCAGGCCCGCGCCCTCGATCGCCTTGGGCGCCAGGAACACGCGGGCGATCTCCACCTTTTCCATTTCGGTGTAGCCGGCGAGCTGCAGCACTTCCATACGGTCGCGCAGCGCCTGCGGGATCGTGTGCAGCACGTTCGCCGT